>Ga0129344_1003538_pt1 | contig 29721 bp, 39 predicted proteins | sample CPBNA2_FD_105428 | JGI IMG/M metagenome (GOLD analysis project Ga0129344, IMG submission 105428) | Freshwater to marine salinity gradient microbial communities from Chesapeake Bay, USA - CPBay_Sum_15_0.2_RNA2 (Metagenome Metatranscriptome) | ecosystem: Environmental > Aquatic > Marine > Coastal ...
CAGCCATTACATTATCAGGAGGAGAGGCTCAAAGAATAAAATTAGCAAAAGAATTATCTAAAAGAAGTACTGGAAAAACTCTATTTGTCCTAGACGAGCCTACAACTGGTCTACATTTTGCAGATATAGAATTGCTTCTTAATGTTCTAAATAGACTTAAGGAACAAGGCAACACTATTCTGGTAATAGAACATAATCTTGACGTAATAAAAACATCTGACTGGATAATAGATTTAGGTCCTGAAGGTGGAAGTGATGGAGGCAATATTGTAGCTACAGGAACACCAGAGTCAGTAGCTCAAATTAAAAAATCTTTTACAGGTCAGTTTCTAAATAAAATACTTTAAATATTATGCCGCTGAATCTTCTTTAAGTTCTGGCTCTTGGGCCAAAGAGTCTTCAGTTGTATTTCTATCAACCAGCTCGATATAAGCCATGTCTGCTTTATCTCCAGGCCTAAATCCAGCTTTAATAATTCTTGTATAACCACCATTTCTATCTTTTGAATTTACAGAGATCTCTGTAAATAGTTTAGCTACAGCAGCGTCAGATCTTAATCGATTAAAAGCAAGCCTTCTGTTAGCAACAGAATCAACTTTTCCAAGAGTAATTAGAGGCTCAATTACTTTCCTTAACTCTTTTGCCTTAGGCAAGGTCGTTTTAATAATCTCCTGCTCAATAAGAGCAATAGCAAGATTTTTTAGTAATGCTTTTCGATGAGAAGAGTTTCTGTTTAGTTTTCTACCTGCTTTTCTATGTCTCATGATTTATCCTACTGGTGGCCAATTTTCTACATTCATTCCTAAAGAAAGATCTTTAGAAGCTAATACATCTTTAATCTCATTAAGAGATTTCTTTCCAAGGTTAGGAGTTTTTAATAAATCGAACTCAGATCTATGAATTAAATCACCTATAAGAAAGATACTTTCAGCTTTTAAGCAATTTGTTGATCTAACAGTTAATTCTAATTCTTCGATTGATCTTAATAAAATAGGATCAAAATCATTTTGATCTTTCTTGGCTTCTTGCTCAGCGATCGCATCAAGATTAACAAAAGCACTTAATTGTTGTTGAAGAATAGTTGCAGAGTGCTCTATAGCCATCTTTGGATCTAGAGTTCCATCAGTTTCAAGCTCAATTACTAATTTATCAAGGTCAGTTCTTTTTTCAAATCTTGCATTATCAACAGTATAAGAAACTCTCCTAACAGGACTATAAGAAGCATCGACTTTTAGTGCTCCAACTACTCTATCTTCATCATCTCTTAGGTCTGCCGGCTCGTATCCTCTCCCAGTCCTAACAGTTAGTGTCATTTTTAAATTAACTTTATCTACAATTGTTGCAATATGAAAATCAGGATTCACAAGCTCAACATTACCAGGAACCTCGAAAGATGAAGCTAAGACATCACATGGGCCAGTTACGTCAAGAGTAATCTCTGCTTGATTACCCTCAATAACATTAACAGGCATATCTTTTATATTTAATAAAATATCAATGACATCTTCTCTAACACCTTCTATAGTGCTGTATTCATGTGAAATTCCATCAATATTAACATCTGTGACCGCAGCACCAGGCATTGATGATAATAAAATTCTTCTTAGAGCATTACCTAAAGTATGTCCAAAACCTCTTTCTAGCGGCTCTAACGTAATCTTTGACAGATTTGGTGTTAAGTCATCAACTTGAATTTCAGTTGGGACTAAAAGATCTATAACTGATATTTGCATAATTTTCTCCGTCTTTAATAATTTATTTTGAGTAAAGCTCAACTATGAGATTTTCATTAATTTCTGTGCTTAAATCTGTTCTATCTGGAACTGACTTATACACACCCTTCAAATTAGCTTCATCTACTTCAATCCAATCACACTCTTCTCTTGAAGCAGCAATTTTTAAAGCAGAAGCAATTCTTAATTGACTTTTTTTTTCTTTCTCTAACTTCAATCTCATCACCAGCTTGTATTTGATAAGAAGGAATATTAACTACATTACCATTTACTTTAAAAGCTTTATGGGAAACCATTTGTCTTGCCTCAGCTCTTGTTGAACCAAAACCCATTCTATAAACAACATTATCCATTCTTGATTCAAGCAAGCTAAGTAAGTTTTCTCCAGTATTGCCTTTTGAAGATGCAGCTTTTTTATAATAATTTCTAAATTGTTTTTCTAAGACGCCATACATACGTCTAACTTTTTGTTTCTCTCTTAACTGAAGTCCATAATCAGACAATCTTCCTCTTCGTGCACCACCTGCAGCTCCAGGAGGAGAATCCATATTACATTTTGATTCAATCGCTCTAATACCACTTTTTAGATAGAGGTCTGTACCTTCTCTTCTTGAAAGCCTTAATCTTGGTCCTGTATATCTTGCCATTTAATACTCCCTTAAACCCTTCTCTTCTTAGATGGACGGCAACCATTATGTGGGAGCGGAGTCACATCAGTAATACTTTTTATTTTTAGTCCACATGCATTCAAAGCCCTGATAGCAGATTCCCTTCCTCCACCTGGTCCTTTAACCTTTACATCTAAATTTATCATTCCAAACTCTTTTGCAGCATTTCCTGCCTTATCAGCAGCAATTTGTGCTGCAAATGGTGTGCTTTTTCTAGAACCTTTAAAACCAGATCCACCAGATGTTGCCCAACATACTGTATTACCTTGCTTGTCAGTTATTGTAATAATTGTGTTATTAAAAGATGAATGCACATGCGCAACACCATCTGTTACTATTTTCTTTCCTTTTTTTCCTTTACCTGTCATCTAATTAACCTCTCATTGGCTTTATAGGGCCTTTTCTAGTTCTAGCATTATTCTTAGTATTTTGACCTCTTGTAGGCAGCTTTCTTCTATGTCTTATACCTCTATATGTCTTAAGATCCATTAATCTTTTGATATTTGTACTGATATCTCTTCTAAGATCTCCTTCAACAACCAGCTTTCCTACTGCTGTTCTAATGCTTTCAATTTCTTCTTCAGATAAATCTGATATTTTCCTTGTATAGTCAATTTTTAATTCAGTACAAATATTCTGTGCTGTCTTTCTACCAATTCCAAAAATATGAGTTAAAGATATTTCAACGTGTTTATTTTCTGGAATATTTACTCCTGCAATCCTAGCCATATATTAACCTTGCCTCTGCTTATGTTTTTGATCTGTTTTACAGATTACAAATAAGACACCATTACGTCTTACAATTTTGCAATTTCTGCATATTTTCTTTACTGATGCTTTAACTTTCATATTACCTTTTATAATTTTTTAAATTAGCTTTCTTCATTAATGATGCATACTGTGATGACATCATATGAGATTGAACTTGTGCCATAAAATCCATTAAAACTACCACAATAATTAATACAGAAGTTCCACCCACTGCAATAGTCTGCGATATGCCTGCAAAATTAATTAGAGCTAAAGGAAGTAGACAAATAAGTGTTAAATAGATTGCTCCAAATACCGTCAGTCTTGCTAGAACTGAATCAATATAATTTGCTGTTTGCTCACCAGGTCTTATTCCAGCTATATATGCTCCAGATCTTTTTAAATTATCTGAAACTTCTCTAGTATTAAATGTTAAGGCAAGCCAAATAAAGCAAAAACTTATTATTAATCCTGCAAAAACTAGAATATATAGTGGTTGCCCAGGATTTAATGCTAAAGAAAAGCTCTGTAAAAATCCTAATGATTCACTTTGCCCAAACCAAGTAGATAATGATGCTGGGAATAACAAAAATGTACTTGCAAAAATAGCAGGAATAACGCCAGCCATATTAACTTTAAATGGTAAATGACTTGTTTGGGCTTGCATTAATTTTCTGCCTTGCTGCCTTTGTGCATAATTTACAGTGATTCTTCTTTGGCCCCTTTCAATAAAAACTACTACAGCTATAACAGCCATGGATAAAAGACCAATAGCTATCAAAACAAGAACACTTATATCACCCTGTCTTGATTGTTCAAGAGCTTGTCCTATGGCTCCAGGTATACCAGTAAGAATGCTTGTTGCTATGATAATAGATATTCCATTACCAATTCCTCTCTCAGAAACTTGTTCACCCAACCACATTAAAAACATAGTTCCTGCTACAACTGAAAAGACAGCTGATACAAAAAATGAAGGACCGGGAGTATAGGCCAAACCGCTTGCAGATAAAGTAACAGCGAGAGCTGATGCTTGTATAAATGCTAAGACAGCAGTTCCGTATCTTGTGTATTGAGTTATCTTATTTCTGCCAGCCTGACCATCTTTTTTTAGTTCTTGTAAATATGGTATAGAGTTTGAAAATAGTTGCATAATAATTGCTGATGAAATGTATGGCACAACATTTAATGCAAATATGCTCATTCTCTCAAGAGCACCACCAGAAAATAAATTAAACATTTCTATAATGGTTCCCTGATTTTGATCGAATAATGCAGCCAATCTATCAGGATCTATTCCGGGAATAGGGATATGTGTTCCAATTCTATACACAAGAATTGCAACAAATACGAATCGTAATCTTTTCCAAAGATCACTCATGCCTTTTCCCTTTTCACTCATTTATTATTTTGACTCCTGGGCAACATCTTTTGAAATTTCTGAAACGGTACCGCCAGCTTTTTCTATTGACTCTTTAGCCCCTTTAGTAACCTTAATTCCTACCACATTTACTTTTGATCCAAGATCAAAAGTACCAAAAATCTTAACTTTTTTGACAGACTTAGGAATAATCTTGTTTTCCTTTAATGTTTCTAAAGTTACAGTTTTTAAGCCGTCGATGTTTTTAACATTCACTTCTTTTAAATAATTATTTTTTCTTGAGGAAAAACCAAACTTTGGTAATCTCATTTGTAAAGGCATTTGACCACCCTCAAAACCTAATCTGACTCCTCCTCCAGATCTTGACTTTTGGCCTTTATGACCTCTGCCGGCGGTCTTACCGTTTCCAGAGCCCATACCTCTACCCACTCTTTTTCTATTTTGAGCTGTGCCTTTATTAATTAGACTATTTAATGACATTACATTTGTATTATTCTCACTCATCTTAACCTTCCTGAACTTCAATCATGTCAGCTATTTTATTAACCATGCCACGATTGCTTGGTGTATCTAATATAGTTACAGTTTGATTTAATTTCTTAAAACCTAAGCCTTTAATGCATAGCTTATGTTTCTCCATTCTTCCAATACTGCTTTTAACTAATTTAATAGTCATTGTTTTATCTTTACTCATGATGCTTGCCCAACCTTTTTTCCTCTTCTAGCGGATACAGTTTCTGGAGACTCCATGGAACTTAATGCATTGATGGTAGCTCTAACAACATTAGCTGGATTTGTTGATCCATAACATTTTGCCAATACATTTTGAACACCTGCCAACTCTAAAACAGCTCTCATTGCACCACCAGCAATAATACCTGTACCCTCAGAAGCAGGCTGCATGTATACATTTGCTGATCCGTGTTTTGCTTTAACTGGATACCATAAAGTTGTTTTATTTAACTCTACCTCAACCATACTTCTTCTAGCATTTTCCATTGCTTTTTGTATTGCTATTGGAACTTCTTTAGCCTTTCCTCTTCCAAAACCGACTCTTCCATTCCCATCACCAACTACTGTTAATGCAGTGAAACCAAAAATTCTTCCGCCTTTTACAACCTTAGCCACCCTGTTGACTTGAACTAACTTTTCTTCAAGCGTATCTACTTGTTGGTTATTTGCTATATTATTTTCTTTCATAATTTAATTAAAACTCCAGTCCAGCTTGTCTAGCAGAATCAGCCAAAGCCTTTATTCGACCATGATATTTATATCCTGATCTATCAAAAACTACTTTCTTAATTCCGTTTTCAATTGCTCTTTCTGCAACTTTTTTTCCAACAGCTTCAGCTCCAGCTAAATTATTAGATTTAGTGCCTAAATCTTTCTCAGTTGTAGATGCAGAAGCAATGACTTTAGTACCTAAACTATCAAATACTTGAGCATAAAAATGTTTTGATGATCTATAAACACTTAATCTAGGTGTTTCCTGATACTTAATGTTCATTCTTGTTTTTTTTGCTCTTCTTAATCTAGATAAATTTTTAATGCTCATTTCTATGCTCCAGCAGATTTTTTAGCTTCTTTTCTTCTAACATTTTCATCAGAGTATCTAACACCTTTACCCTTATATGGCTCTGGTGGTCTAAAAGCTCTTATTTCAGCAGCAGCTTGACCTAATATTTGCTTATTGTGACTTTTTAAAACAACCTCTGTCTGAGAAGGTGTTTCTACTTGAACCTCGTCAGGCAATTGATACTTTACAGGGTGAGAAAAACCAAGAGTGAGCTCGAGCAGTTTTCCAGATGCTTTTGCTCTATATCCAACACCTTTTAATTCAAGTTTTTTTTCAAAACCCTGAGAAACACCAACAATCATATTATTAACTAATGCTCTGGTTGTACCAGCAAGGGCAATTGATTGTTGATCGTTCTGGTTATATCGAACATTAATGATATTGTTATCTATTTCTAAAGAAACGGTTTCTGGTAAATCAAATTTTAATTCACCAACCTTACCTTTAACCTCAATACAAGAATCTGTAAGGTTTACTGTTACACCTTCAACTATTTCTATTGGGTTCTTTGCTACTCTAGACATATTAAAATACCTCACACAAAATTTCGCCACCAACATTCTTTGATCTGGCTTCTGTATCAGTCATAAGGCCTTGATTGGTTGAAACAATATATGCTCCTAAACCATTTTTTACTGCCTTAAGTTCATTTGAAGGTGAATATTTTCTTAAGCTTGGTTTACTTATTCTTTTAAGAGTTTTAATTACAGGTATGGCGTTATGGTACTTTAGTACCACTTGGAGAACAGGCTTACCATCATGCTCTGTCTTTTCACAGCTTTTTACATAGCCTTCTGCAACTAATACATTAACTAACTCATGTTTAAGTTTTGAATAAGGAACGTCCACATCTACTTTTCCACGCATTAGGCCATTGCGTATTCTTGTTAAACAATCTGCTATAGGATCTTGAAAACTCATATTATTATTACCAACTTGATTTAACTAAACCTGGAATGTCACCTCTCATGGCTGCTTCTCTAAGCTTGATTCTACTCAAGCCAAACTTTCTGTATACAGCATGAGGTCTACCAGTCACCTGACATCTTCTAACTACTCTTGAAGGACTAGAGTTTCGTGGAAGTTTCTGAAACTTTATTGAAGCCTCATACCTTTCTTCACTGCTTGCATTTTGATCATTCATAATTGCTTTTAAAGCTGATCTTTTCTCAGCATACTTAGTAACCATTTTGATTCGTTTTTGCTCTCTAGCGATCATTGATTTTTTTTGCCATATTATTTACCTATTTCTTAAATGGAAACTCTAAAACTTCTAATAGAGCTTTAGCACCTTCTTTGTTAGTTGCAGATGTATTTATACAAATATCCATACCCCTGATAGTGTCAACATTATCAAACTTAATCTCAGGGAATATTATTTGTTCCTTAATACCAAAATTATAATTTCCTTGGCCATCAAAAGATTTTGGACTTAAGCCTCTAAAATCTCTTTCTCTTGGAATTGCTATATTGATAAGTCTTTCCATAAACTCATACATCTTGTTGCCACGAAGGGTTACTTTGCAGCCCAAAGGCCAGCCTTCACGAATTTTAAAGCTTGCTACTGATTTTCTTGCTTTTGTAATAACAGGCTTTTGACCAGCAATAGCAGTAAGATTTTGCACAGCAGATTCAAGATGTTTTTTGTCATTGGCTGCCTCACCAACTCCCATATTAATGACTACTTTTGTTAGTCTTGGGACAGCCATAACATTCTTAATACCAAGCTTTTCTTGAAGCACACCCTTAAGTTCTGAATTATATTTTTCTCTTAAATTTGACATCTACTTTATCTCTTTATTATCAGATTTAAATAATCTAATTTTTTTCCCTTCTTTATTTGTTGAGTATGAAATCTTATCTTTAGATTTTTTACCTGGATTCCATATAGCCAAATTTGATAATGCAATTGCAGCTTCTTGTTCAACAACGCCACCAGTAACACCCATTTCTGGATTAGGCTTTGTATGTTTTTTTACCATATTGATTCCAGTAACAATACCTTTGTTTTTTGTTTTTAATATTTTTCTTAAAGTCCCTTTTTTTCCGAGATCTTTACCAGCAACCACTATTACTTCGTCGCCAGTTCTTAATTTTGTTGGAGTAATCATTGTTATAAAACCTCAGGAGCTAAAGATAGAATTTTCATGTGCTTACCATCTCTCAGTTCTCTGGTCACTGGACCAAATACACGAGTTCCAATAGGAGCTTTTTGATTATTGATAAGAACAGCTGCATTTTCGTCAAACTTAATTAATGATCCATCTCTTCTTCTGACACCTTTTTTTGTTCTTACTATTAATGCATCGACAACTTGTCCCTTCTTAACTTTTCCAGTTGGGATAGCTTCTCTTACTGCAACTTTAATAATGTCACCAATATTTGCATATCTTCTCTTTGATCCCCCAAGAACCTTGATACACATAACACTTCTTGCTCCGCTGTTATCAGCAATTTTTAATAAAGACTGCATCTGAATCATTATTCACTCTCCTCAAGGATATTAGCTTCATTTGCATTTGCAGTTACATTTTCTTGAACAAGAACCCAAGTCTTATTTTTGGAAATCGGTCTACATTCTTTAACAGTAACAACATCACCAATTGAAGCTGAGTTGTTTTCGTCATGCGCATGAACTTTCGTAGCTCTCTTCATAACTTTTCCATAAAGAGGATGCTTTACTTTTCTTTCTATTCTTACAGTAATTGTTTTGTCAGCCTTATCGCTGGTAACAACTCCTGATAGGACTCTTGGATTAGTTGTGCTCATTATTTGCTATCCTGTGTTTTTAATTCATTCATTAATGTTTTTATTCTTGCAATTTTTTTTCTTGCAGATCCAAGCTGATTGGTCTCATTTAACTGACCAGTCTTATGTTTTATTCTTAAATTAAATTGTTCTTGTCTAGTAGCCAATAACTCTGCATCTAGCTGTTCTAGATTTTTCTTTCTAAGGTCTTGAAATTCTTTATTCATCTATACGTCCTTACTTAAAAAGTGAGTTTTAATAGGAAGTTTTGCTGCAGCAAGATTAAAAGCTTCTCTGGCAAGTGCTTCTTCAACTCCCGCCATTTCAAACATAACTTTTCCTGGCTGAACAAGGGCTACCCAATATTCAACATTTCCTTTACCTTTACCCATTCGGACCTCTAAAGGTTTTTTTGTTATAGGTTTGTCTGGGAAAATTCTTATCCAAATGTTTCCACCTCTTTTAATGTGTCTTGTCATTGCACGTCTTGCCGCTTCTATCTGACGAGCAGTTATTCTACCTCTGCCAGAGGCAACAAGACCAAATCTACCAAAAGCAACAGTATTGCCATTTTGCGCTAGGCCTCTATTTCGGCCTTTGTGCATTTTTCTAAATTTAGTTTGTTTTGGCTGTAACATTCTTAATTAACTCCAACTTCAGTTTTAAATGGATCTTCTGTGATTTCACCTTTGAAAACCCAAACTTTGACACCAATAATTCCGTAAGTGGTTAATGCTTCAGCTGTTGCATAATCAATATCAGCTCTTAGAGTATGTAAAGGAACTCTACCTTCTCTGTACCACTCTGTTCTTGCTATTTCTGCACCATTTAACCTTCCAGAAACTTCGACTCTTACACCTTTCGCACTTTGTCTTAAAGCACTCTGAACAGTTCTTTTCATTGCTCTTCTAAACATGACCCTTTTTTCAAGCTGTTGAGCAACACCTTCTGCAAGAATCTGAGCATCTAAATCAGGTTTCTTAACTTCTTTGATATTAATTTGAGATGGTCTTTTAACAATTTTTTCTACAGCCTTTTTTAAATTATCAATTTCTTCGCCTCTTTTACCAATAATTATTCCAGGTCTAGATGTGTATATAGAAACCACAAAATTTTCTGCTGATCTTTCAAGCTCAATCCTGCTAATAGAAGAATTTTTTAATTTCTTCTTAAAATAATCTCTAACTTTTAGATCTTGAATTAAATTAGTTGAAAAATCTTTACCTTTTGCAAACCAATTTGCATTTTGCTTTTTTGAAGTACCTAATCTAAAGCCATTTGGATGTACTTTTTGTCCCATTATTTGTCCCCTTCAGCTAATATGATTTCAATGTGGCATGTAGGTTTGATAATTCTGTCTGCTCTTCCTCTAGCCCTTGGTTTCATTCTTTTTAATCTCATACCCTGATTAACAATAATCGATTTAACATTTAGTAAATCAATATCAGCTTTATCATTATGCTCAGCATTTGCAATTGCTGATTCAAGTAATTTTTTGATAATAGCAGAACCTTTTTGTTTGTTGAATGTAAGAAAATCCATAGCATCTTGAACCGACTTACCCCTTATAGCATTAGCTACCAAGCCTGCTTTTTGTGGAGATAGTCTAGTTCCTTTTAAATAAGCTCTTGTTTCCATTATTTAGCCTTCCTATCGCCAGAATGCATTTTAAAGGTTCTTGTTATAGCAAACTCACCTAATTTATGACCTACCATATCTTCATTAATATAAACAGGTACATGTTGTCTACCGTTATGAACTGCTATAGTTAGTCCAACCATTGATGGATTTATCATAGATCTTCTTGACCAAGTTTTAATTGGCCTTTTGTCGTTTGAAGCTAATGCAGCTTCAACCTTTTTTTCAAGAGGTAAGTCTATGAATGGTCCTTTTTTTAATGATCTTGGCATATTTATTACTTCCTGCTTCCTCTTCTTCTAATGATTAAGTCATCTGTTCTTTGATTTTTTCTAGTTTTATATCCTTTAGTTGGAACACCCCAAGGAGTTGAAGGGTGTCTACCTCCTGAAGTTCTTCCTTCACCACCACCATGAGGATGATCTACTGGGTTCATAGCAACACCTCTAACTGTAGGTCGAACACCTCTCCATCTTTTAGCTCCAGCCTTACCCAATGATCTTAGGTTGTTTTCTTGATTGGAAACTGTTCCAAGAGTTGCTCTACATTCCCATAAAACTTTCCTAGTTTCACCAGATTGAAGTCTTAAAGTTGCATAAATTCCTTCTTTTGCAACTAAACGCGCAGATGCCCCAGCACTTCTAGCCAATTGAGCTCCTTTTAGTGGTTTTAATTCAACACAATGAACATTCGTACCTAGTGGAATATCCCTAAGTTTCATGGAATTTCCGACTTTAATCTCACAATTTTCAGCAGATATTACTTCGTCTCCAACCCTTAATTTTGATGGAGCAATAATGTATCTTCTTTCCCCATCTTTGTATAAAAGTAGAGCTATATGAGCTGATCTATTTGGATCATATTCAATTCTTTCAACAACAGCGGGTATATCAAACTTATTTCTTTTAAAGTCTATAATTCTATAATGTTGTTTATGGCCTCCGCCTTGATGTCTAACAGTAATCCTACCATTGTTATTTCTGCCACCATTTTTTGACTTAACACGAGTCAAAGATTTTAATGGCTTGCCTTTATAAAGGTCAGCCTTTACAGATATGACACCACGTCTTCCTGGACTGGTTGGTTTTGCTTTTATAACTGCCATGATTAATTCATACCCTCAAACTGAATATCTGAGTCTGCACTTAGAGATACAAAAGCTTTTTTATAATCTGATCTTTTGTACAACCCAAATCTATTTCTTTTTCTTTTACCTTTAACAACTGAGGTGGTAACTTTAGTAACCTCAACTTTAAAAAGCTCTTCTACTGCTTTCTTAATTTCTCTTTTATTGGCATCTAAATCTACCTTAAAAACTATTTGTTTCAGAGATTCACCAATTCTTGCAGACTTTTCAGTAACTATTGGAGATTTTATTAATGTGTATAATTTTTCGTTACGCATCTATCCATTCCTCAATTTTTTTGAATGCATCTGCAGTCACAGCAACTTTTTGAGCTTTAAGAAGGTTAACAGGATTGATTTCTCTTACTGTGATAATATCTACATTAGGGATATTACGAGCAGACAAATATAAATTTACATCTAGCTCATCTGTAATGATTAGAACTTTACTTAATGAGAATTCTTTCAAGAAATTTGCAATTTCTTTTGTCTTAGGTTTTTCAAGAACAGGTTTCTCAATTGCAACAAGCCTACCCTGACGTAAAAGTTCAGAAAATATTGACCTAATAGCGGCCCTATACATTTTTTTATTGATTTTTTTACTATAGTTCCTTGGTGTAGCAGCAAATGCTATTCCACCACCTCTCCACAGTGGGCTTCTGATAGTTCCAGCTCTAGCTCTACCAGTTCCTTTTTGCCTATATGGTTTCTTTCCGCCACCCCTAACTTCAGATCTTGTCTTTTGTTTAGAAGTTCCTTGTCTTGAACCAGCAAGAAAACTTACTACAGCTTGATGTACTAAAGATTCATTAAAATCTTTACTAAAGGCATTCTCAGATATATTTATATCTTGATTCTTTGTTGATGATAATAATTCTATTTTCATGATTTTTTCAGAGCTGGTTTGATTTTTAAGTCGGATCCATTGAATCCTGGAACTGCACCTTTGATATAAATAATATTGTTCTCAACATCAAGCTCTACTATCTTTAAGCTTTGTACGGTTTTTTGAACGTTACCCATGTGCCCGGACATTTTTTTTCCTTTCCACACTCTCCCAGGTGTCTGACATTGCCCTATAGACCCATGAGCTCTATGTGACAATGAGTTACCATGAGTAGCATCTTGCATAGAGAAATTATGACGTTTAATAACACCCGCATACCCTTTACCTTTTGATGTTCCAGTTACATCAACATACTGTCCAACTTCAAAAATATCAGCAGTTAAATGTTTTCCAACCTGGAATTCCTCTGATATTTCATCTCTAGACCTAAATTCTGCTATGACGCCTGGCTCAAGGTTAATTTTTTTATAAAATTCACTTTTGGCTTTATTGACGTTATTAGACTTGGTAATTTTAGATACAACATAAGCATTATATCCATCTCTTTGAGATGTTTTTATATCTGCTATAAAGTTACCGCAAACAGAAACTGCAGTAACTGGGACTGACTCTCCGTCTTCTAGGAAAAGACGAGACATTCCTGATTTTTTTCCTATTAAGCCTATGCTCAATTTAATCTCCTTTTACGGGGCTTTTACCCTCTATGGCCGCTAATTGCGTTAAAAATTGGATTAGCCCAAGCTTATCTGAACATCTACCCCAGAGGATAGATCTAATTTCATTAAAGCATCAACTGTTTTATCAGTCGGCTTGACTATATCCATTAATCTTTTATATGTAACAATCTCATATTGATCTCTTGCATCTTTATCTTTATGCGGAGATTTTAATATTGTTGTTCTCTCTTTTTTTACAGGTAATGGGATTGGCCCATTAATAACTGCCCCTGTTTTTTTTACAGTCTCAACTATTAATTTAGCCGAAGCATCAATCAGTCTATAATCAAAAGCCTTGAGCCTAATTCTGATTGATTGATTCTCCATTTTTTCCTTGTTACCCTTTATTTTTAAATTCTATTCTTATTTCACTTATCGCAAAATGTGGCGTATTCTACGCCCCTTAGAGCTAAACTGTCAACATTATTAAACAGTTTTATAGGCTCTGTTTTACGATGTTTTTAAAGTCTCAGCTATATTACTTGGAACCTCTCCATATTTAGTAAATTCCATGGTAAATGTTGCTCTACCTTGAGTAGCTGATCTTAGGTCTGTTGCATACCCAAACATTTCTGCTAGAGGTACTTCAGATGACACCTCTTTTCCAGAGGTTATATCCTCCATACCTAATATAATTCCTCTTCTTCTATTTAGATCACCAACAACGTCACCCATATGCTCTTCGGGTGTAACAACTACAACTTTCATTATTGGTTCTAAAATAGCTGGTTTAGCTTTTTTAGCTCCTTCTTTAAGAGCCATAGATCCAGCAATTTTAAATGCCATTTCATTAGAGTCTACATCATGAAATGAACCATCATATAAAGTTGCTCTTAATGCTAATAAAGGATATCCAGCGATTACACCATTTTGCATTTGTTCCTGGATACCTTTATTCACTGCTGGTATATATTCTTTTGGAATTACACCACCTACAATCTTATCTACAAATTCATATTCGTCATCTAAACCTAATGGTTCAAGTTTTAACCAAACATGACCGTATTGACCTTTACCACCACTTTGCCTTACAAACTTTCCTTCCACCTCTACGGATTCTTTAATTGTTTCTCTATAAGCAACCTGAGGTTTACCAATGTTAGCCTCCACAGAGAACTCTCTTCTCATTCTATCTACAAGAACATCCAAATGAAGTTCACCCATGCCTGAAATAATTGTTTGGCCAGACTCTTCATCACTTGTAACTCTAAAAGAAGGATCTTCTTGAGCTAATTTACCAAGCGCTAAAGACATTTTTTCTTGATCAGGCTTAGATTTTGGCTCTACAGCAACAGATATAACAGGCTCAGGAAAGTCCATTCTCTCAAGGACAATTGGCTTATCAACATCTGATAGAGTATCACCTGTTGTTATATCCTTTAATCCTATACAGGCAGCAATATCCCCGGCTCTGACTTCTTTTATTTCCTCTCTATTATTTGAGTGCATTTGTACCATTCTTCCAATTCGTTCTTTTTTTGATTTTGTAGAATTAATAACTGCATCTCCAACAGACAAAACTCCAGAATAAACTCTGATAAAAGTAAGTGTTCCTACAAAAGGATCCGTAGCAATCTTAAAAGCTAGAGCTGAGAAAGGTTCATCATCTGATGCTTTTCTTGAATCAGCCACTTCATCTTCTTGAGAATTATTTGGAATAACTCCTGATATAGCCTTAACTTCATCTGGAGCAGGAAGAAAATCAATAACAGCGTCAAGAACTGCTTGAACGCCCTTGTTTTTAAATGCAGATCCACATAAACCAACAATCAATTCATTTGCTAAAGATCTAATCCTTAGGCCTTCTTTAATCTGTTCAACGGTTAGCTCTCCTGATTCAAGGTATGCATCCATTAGTTCTTCATTAGCTTCTGCTGCAGCTTCAACCATCTCTTCTCTTAATTGAGAACATCTCTCAACCAAATCTTCAGGTATATCTCTTGAATCAAATGTCAAACCTTGATCATCCTCATTCCAATAGATTGCACGGTTATTGATTAAATCTACAACCCCTTTAAAATCGTCTTCTGTTCCAATGTTATATTGAATTGGAACAATATTAGCTTGTAATCTTGTTTTAATCTGATCTATAACTCTATCAAAATTAGCTCCAGCTCTATCCATTTTATTAACAAAAACAATTCTTGGGACTTCATATCTATTAGCTTGTCTCCATACTGTTTCTGATTGAGGTTCTACTCCTGATGTGCCACAAAAAACAACTACAGCACCATCTAGAACCCTAAGCGATCTTTCGACCTCAATAGTAAAGTCAACGTGACCAGGTGTATCAATTATATTTATTCTGTGCTGTGGATATTGTTGCTCCATTCCACTCCAAAAACATGTTGTTGCAGCAGATGTAATAGTAATTCCTCTTTCTTGCTCTTGCTCCATCCAGTCCATGGTTGCAGCACCATCATGAACCTCACCAATTTTATGAGAAAGACCTGTATAAAAAAGGACTCTCTCAGTAGTAGTTGTCTTACCAGCATCAACGTGAGCGCATATACCAACATTACGATATTTATTTAATACAGTTTGTCTTGCCATAGTCTTTTTTTAGTTAATTAAAATCTGAAGTGAGAGAAAGCTTTGTTAGCCTCAGCCATTTTATGAACATCTTCTCTTTTTCTTACCGCTGAACCTTTTTTTTGAGAAGCATCTAATAATTCACCGGCCAATCTTAAATTCATAGATTTTTCACTTCTTTTCCTAGCGGCGTCTACAATCCATCTCATTGCAAGAGCCTGTCTTCTCGCTGGTCTAATTTCAATTGGAACCTGATAATTAGCGCCTCCAACTCTTCTTGCTTTAACTTCTACAACTGGACTAACTTCTTGTAAAGCCTTCATGAAAACTTCTAAAGGTTCTTCTTTTGAAGTTTTTGAAATTTGATCAAAAGCTCCATATACAATTTTTTCAGCAACAGACTTTTTACCATCTTTCATGAGATTATTCATAAACTTTGCGATTATTACATCTTTGTACTTTGGATCCGGTAATACTTTTCTTTTCTCAGGACTTCTTCTTCTTGGCATAATTATTTACCTTTTTTTGCTCCATATTTTGATCTTCTTTGCTTTCTATTTGCTACTCCAGAAGTATCAAGTGTGCCTCGCACAGTATGATATCTAACACCAGGAAGGTCTTTAACCCTTCCACCTCTTATAAGCACTAAAGAGTGCTCTTGTAAATTATGACCTTCCCACCAATGTATGATGTAACTTCAAAACCACTTGTTAATCTAACTCTGCATACCTTTCTAAGTGCAGAATTAGGTTTTTTTGGGGTTGTTGTATATACACGTGTGCAAACACCTCTCCTTTGAGGGCATGCATTAAGTGCAGGAACGTCGGTCTTTCTAACTTTTGGTTTTCTAGACTTTTTTAATAATTGATTTACTGTTGCCATAATAATTTATTTTAGTTAGGCCGCGATTTTATAGAGCAGATAAGCCGCGGTCAACACTATTCCTCATTTTCTTGAAGTTCTTGTCTTAAAGCTGCCTCTATATCATCAGCAGAAAGCGTTTGTTCCTCAAGGTCATATTGTTTCTTATTTTTAAGTCTGTCATGGAATTCCATACCGGTTCCAGCAGGTATCAACCTTCCAACAACAACGTTTTCTTTAAGACCTCTTAAATGATCTTTTTTACCAGTCACTGCTGCTTCAGTTAAGACTCTTGTTGTTTCCTGGAATGATGCAGCTGAAATAAACGAATCAGTAGCAAGAGATGCTTTAGTAATTCCTAAAAGCACTCTTTCAAATTCTGCTGGCGTCTTTCCTTCAGACTCTACTCTTTCATTCTCTTCTTTGAGTTCTGCATAACTTACTTGGTCACCTTGGATAAACTTAGTATCTCCACCATCTATAACTAGTGCCTTTCTGAGCATTTGTCTAAGAATAGTTTCAATATGTTTATCATTAATGGATACACCTTGAAGCCTGTAAACATCTTGGATTTCGTTAACAATAAAGTTAGTAAGCTCAGGTATGCCTTTAAGTCTTAAGATGTCATGTGGACTTAATGGACCATCTGAGATCATATCTCCTTTAGTAATTCTTTCACCCTCAAAAACTGAGAGAGTTCTGTGCTTTGGAATAAGCATTTCCTTATTTTGAGACTTCTTAGTTGCTCCTTCTGGAGTAATTACTAATCTAACCTTCCCTTTTGTTTCCTTACCAAAAGAAATAATTCCTGTTTCTTCAGATAAAATTGCTGCATCTTTTGGGGTTCTTGCCTCAAAAAGATCTGCTACTCTAGGAAGACCACCGGTAATGTCTTTTGTTTTGGATGCAACAAGTGGCATCCTCGCAATAACTTCACCGGCATTTATTTTTTGCCCATTAGCAATATTCACAAGTCCGCCAGCTGGCAACGGATATTCCGCAGGAACTTTAAAGTCACCCATCAATAAAGTTTTACCTTTAGAATCTTGTATTAAAGCTTTAGGTGACATATCTCTTCCAGCTGTAGGTCTATCTGAAACATCAATTATTTCTATGCTTGAAAGTCCTGTAAGCTCATCCATCTGCTCTCTTACGGTAACTCCATCTTCGATATCAACAAATTTAACTTTACCTGATACTTCAGCAATAATTGGTCTTGTATAAGGATCCCATGAAGCAATTTTTACACCTGCATTAAGCTCTGCCTTATCTTTTACTTCTATAGTGGCACCATATGGAATTTTATATTGTTCAATGATTTTTCCACTAGATTCTGTAATAGTTGCCATTGCATTTCTTGAAACTACTACTTCTAATTGGTCTTTATTAGTTACCGTCTTCATATCGTCACTAAATGAAACAACGCCAGCGTTTTTATTAAAGATAGCGTTATCTTCTGATGCGCTTGATGCAGCTCCCCCTATATGGAAAGTACGCATTGTTAACTGTGTACCTGGCTCACCAATTGATTGAGCGGCTACAACACCAACAGCTTCACCACGGTGAACTAAGTGCCCTCTAGCGAGGTCTCTACCATAACATTTGGAACATACTCCAATTGAAGCCTCACAAGTCATTGGTGATCTTACTTTCAAAGAAGCCAAGTTTAATGCTTCAATGCTATCTACCGCATCTTCATCGAGCATAGTATCTTTTGCATAAAGCTCATTACCATCAGCATCAAAAATAGGTTCAGCAATAACTCTACCCAAAATTCTATCTGTAAGCGGTTGTATAATTTCACCACCATCGATTATAGAAGTTACTGTTATAGAATTTTCAGTACCACAATCATCAATATTAATAACTGAGTCCATTGATACATCACATAACCTTCTAGTTAGATAACCAGAGTTAGCAGTTTTAAGAGCAGTATCAGCTAGTCCTTTTCTCGCTCCATGAGTTGAAATAAAGTACTGAAGAACAGACAATCCTTCTCTAAAATTTGCAGTAATTGGGGTTTCAATAATTGATCCATCTGGCTTGGACATAAGACCCCTCATACCAGACAACTGTCTAATCTGCGCAGGCGAACCTCTAGCACCTGAATCTGCATATATGTAAACTGAATTAAATGAAGATTGTTCTACTTTTTTTCCATCAGGAGTTTCTGCAGTCTCGGTACTAATTTTTTCCATCATTGCTTTAGCAACCTGTTCGTTTGCCCTAGACCAGATATCTATAACTTTGTTATATCTTTCTCCTCTTGTTACCAGACCTGAATCAAATTGCTTTTCAATTGCTTTGACTTCTTTTTCTGAGTCTTCAATAATTTTTGCTTTTTCCTGAGGAATTACAAAATCATTTACACCTATAGATGAACCAGATCTAGTTGAAAAATCAAATCCTAGATACATAAGTTGATCTGCGAATATTACTGTTGCTTTTAAACCTGCTTTTCTATATGAAATATCAACAAGTTTAGAAATTAACTTTTTATTAAGTACTTTATTAATATTTTCAAATCCAATTTCCTTAGGAGTTATTCTCCAGATTAAAACTCTACCTACAGTAGTTTCATAAATTGATTTTTCATTTTTTCATTAGTAATTCTTACCTTAATTGATGAATGGATGTCTAATGTTCCGGTCTCATATGCTCTCAAAACTTCATCTGGATCACTAAAAACCCTACCTTCACCAACAGCATTTGCATTATCTCTAGTCATATAATAAAGACCTAAAACAACATCCTGTGTAGGATTAATGATTGGAGATCCATCAGCAGGCGATAAAATATTATTCGTTGACATCATAAGAGCTCTAGCTTCTAGTTGCGCTTCAAGGGTTAATGGAACATGGACTGCCATTTGGTCACCATCAAAGTCAGCATTAAATGCAACACAAACTAATGGATGAAGTTGTATAGCCTTACCTTCAATTAATTTAGGTTCAAATGCTTGTAAACCTAATCTATGAAGAGTTGGCGCTCTATTTAATAATACAGGATGCTCTCTTATAACATCTTCTAAGACTTCCCATACCTCAGGAGTTTCTCTATCAACTAATTTTTTTGCAGCTTTTATCGTTGTAGCTAATTCTCTTTGCTCAAGCTTTCCATAAACAAATGGCTTAAAGAGTTCGAGTGCCATTTTCTTTGGAAGACCACATTGATGTAATTTAAGAGTTGGGCCTGAAACAATTACAGATCTTCCTGAATAGTCTACTCTTTTACCTAATAGATTTTGTCTAAATCTGCCACCCTTACCTTTAATCATATCAGCAAGAGATTTTAATGGTCGCTTATTAGTTCCAGTAATAACCCTACCTCTTCTACCATTATCAAGAAGAGCATCAACAGACTCCTGAAGCATTCTCTTCTCATTTCTTACGATAATTTCAGGTGCACTTAGCTCAAGTAATCTTTTAAGTCTGTTGTTTCTATTTATTACTCTTCTGTATAAATCATTTAAATCTGAAGTTGCAAATCTACCACCTTCTAAAGGAACTAATGGTCTTAAATCAGGCGGTAAAACTGGCAAAACATCCATAACCATCCACTCAGGACGATTTCCTGAATCATTGAAAGCCTCTAAAAGTTTTAATCTTTTAGAAAGTTTCTTTAATTTTGTTTCTGAGTTGGTTTGAGGTATTTCTTCCCTAATTTCTCTAATTTCTTCATTTATATCAAGATCTTCTAAAAGAATTTTTACAGCTTCAGCACCCATTGCAGCAGTAAATTCATCACCAAACTCTTCATATGTTTCTACCCATTCTTCTTCAGTAAGAATTTGTCCTTTTTCAAGTTCTGTTAGACCTGGATCAGTAACAATATAGCTTTCAAAATACAGAACTCTCTCTATTTCTCTAAGGGTTATATTAAGCAATAACCCTATTCTTGATGGAAGAGATTTTAAGAACCATATATGAGCAACAGGAGCAGCTAATTCAATATGGCCCATTCTTTCTCTTCGAACTTTAGCTAGGGTTACCTCTACTCCACATTTTTCACATACAACACCTCTATGTTTCATCCTTTTGTACTTGCCGCAAATACATTCATAGTCTTTTATTGGGCCAAAAATCTTTGAACAGAAAAGGCCATCTCTTTCCGGTTTAAAAGTCCTGTAATTAATAGTTTCAGGTTTTTTTACTTCACCAAAAGACCAGGATTTAATAACTTGCGGAGAAGCTAAGCCTGCAGAAATAGTAGTAAAATCATCCTGCCCAATTTTTAAAGAATTTAATAAGTCTCTCAATTTTATCTCCTAATTTTCTGAATCTAATTCAAGATTAATGCCTAATGATTTGATTTCTTTACTTAAAACATTAAATGATTCAGGTATGCTTGCATCCATTTCATAACTACCATCAACAATGTTTTTATACATTTTTGTTCTACCAGAAACATCATCAGATTTAACAGTTAACATCTCTTGTAAAGAATAAGAAGCGCCATATGCCTCTAAGGCCCAGACTTCCATTTCACCGAATCTTTGACCACCAAATTGAGCTTTACCTCCAAGAGGTTGTTGAGTAACTAAGCTATATGACCCTGTTGATCTAGCATGCATTTTATCGTCAACTAAATGATTTAGTTTTATCATATACATATACCCAACAGTGACCGGCCTATCAAATTTATTTCCAGTTCTTCCATCATATAGAGTGATTTGACCGGATTCAGGTAAGTCAGCTATTTTTAATAATTCTTTAACTTCGCTTTCCTTGGCCCCATCAAATACTGGTGTAGCTATTGGAAGACCATCTTTTAAATTATTTGCCAGCTCGATAATTTCAGCATTATTAAATGAAGAAATATCTTCTTTATTGGCTGCATTAGTATTATAAAGTTTGTCTAAATATGATTTAAGTTCTGCTGGTTTTGCATTAGCCTTTAGCATAGCATCTATTTTTTCACCTATGCCTTTTGCAGCATACCCCATATGTGTCTCAAGAATTTGTCCAACATTCATTCTTGAAGGAACTCCTAAAGGATTAAGAACGATGTCTACAGGATTACCGTGATTATCGTAAGGCATATCTTCAATAGGCATAATTTCTGAGATAACTCCTTTATTACCATGACGACCAGCCATCTTGTCTCCTGGCTGTATTCTTCTTTTAATAGCTAGATATACTTTTACGATTTTAATTACGCCAGGCGCTAGGTCATGACCTCTAGTAATTTTTGCTTTTTTCTCGTCGAATCTTATTTTTATATCTTTTATATAATCGTTATAACTTTTCTCAGTATCTTCAATAACATCATTTACATTATCTGTGTCAGTTCTTATGGAGAAAATGTCATTTAATCGAAGCGATTCCAACTTTACTTCAGTTAAAGTCTCACCTTTCTTAATTCCATTTCCTTTAATAGCTTTTTTATTTTTTAATAAATCAGCTAGACGAGTTTTTGTGGCTTGCTCTACAACCATTACCTCATCGTCAGCGTCTTTTTTGGATTGATCAAGATGGTTTTGCTCAATTGCTTGAGTTCTTTCATCTTTTTCAACACCATCTCTAGTAAATACTTCCACACCGATTACAGTACCTTTAGAACTTGATCTTTGTGATGTATCTTTGACGTCTGAAGCTTTTTCACCAAAAATTGCTCTCAGTAATTTTTCTTCTGGTGAGAGTTGAGTTTCACCCTTAGGTGTAATTTTGCCCACTAGAATATCACCAGGCTCTACTTCGGCTCCTACATAGACAATTCCACATTCATCTAATTTATTTAATGAGCCCTCGCCGACATTTGGAATGTCTGAAGTTATTTCTTCTGAACCAAGTTTGGTATCTCTGGCAACACAAACAATTTCTTGTATGTGGATTGAAGTAAATCTATCCTCTCGAGCAACCTTTTCTGATATTAGTATTGAATCCTCAAAATTGTATCCATTCCATGGCATGAATGCTATTCTAATATTTTGACCAAGCGCGAGCTCTCCATTATCAACAGATGGTCCATCTGCTAAAACATCACCAGCTTTTACTTCATCGCCTTCTTTAACTATTGGTCTTTGATTGATACAAGTATTTTGATTTGACCTTGTATATTTAACAAGATTATAGACATCTGAGGCTGACTTTGATTTTTTATCAGTTACTCTAACAACTATTCTTGATGCATCTACACTATCTACAACACCATTATTTTTTGAAACAATACATACACCTGAATCTCTAGCAACAATAGATTCCAATCCAGTTCCAACTAATGGCTTTTCAGCTCTTATAAGAGGGACTGCTTGCCTCTGCATATTTGAGCCCATCAATGCCCTGTTTGCATCATCATGCTCAAGAAAAGGTATTAATGATGCTGCAATAGATACAACTTGCTGTGGCGAAACATCCATTAAGTCAACTCTATCAGGAGACATAAGTTCGAATTCACTTGCATGTCTAACAGCAACTAAATCATCAACAAATTTATTGTTTTTATCAAGCTTAACATTTGCTTGAGCTATGACATGTTCTGCCTCATCAATTGCAGATAAATAAATTATTTCATCTGTGACTTTGCCATTAACTACTTTTCTATATGGTGTTTCAATAAAACCGTATTGATTGATTCTTGAATAAGATGCGAAGGAATTTATTAAGCCAATATTTGGTCCTTCCGGAGTCTCAATAGGACAAACTCTACCGTAATGCGATGGATGAACGTCTCTGACCTCAAAACCTGCCCTTTCCCTTGTTAAGCCTCCTGGACCAAGAGCAGACACTCTTCTTTTATGAGTAATTTCAGATAATGGATTATTTTGATCCATAAATTGAGATAATTGAGAAGAGCCAAAAAACTCCTTAATTGCAGCAGTTACAGGTTTTGCATTAATAAGATCTTGAGGTCCAAGCTCATCAGCCTCTGCCATACTTAATCTTTCTCTTACAGCTCTTTCCACTCTAATTAAACCAACTCTAAATTGGTTAGCTGTCATTTCACCAACGGATCTTACTCTTCTGTTACCTAAATGATCGATATCATCTACAATGTCATGACCATCTCTGATATTAACAATGCCTTTCATTACTTCAATAATGTCTTCTTTATCTAAGATATTGGGATTTTCTTTTTCTGAATATAATTTAAGTCTTCTATTAAATTTCATTCTTCCAACTTCAGAAAGATCATATCTTTCTTCATTAAAGAAAAGATTGTTAAATAATGTCTCTGCAGAGTCCTTGGTTGGTGGTTCTCCAGGTCTCATCATTCTGTATATTTCAACAAGAGCTTCAAGTCTGTTTGATGTAGGATCTACTCTTAAAGTATTTGAAATATATGGGCCTTTATCTAATTCATTGATAAATAAACAAGAGATTTCATTAATATTATTTTCTTTAAGTGATACTAGAACAGAATCATCTATTTCTGTATTCGCAGCAAATAAGACCTCACCAGTTTCTTTGTTAAAGACATCTTTCGATAAAACTTTTCCATAAAGAAACTCTTTATCTAATGTTATTTCTTTTGCTTTTGCATTTGAAAGTTCTTTGATATGTCGTGCAGTAATTCTTTTGCCAGCTTCTACATAAACTTTATTTTTGACCTTTAAATCAACTGATAATGTTTCACCTCTAAGTCTCTCAGGAATAAGTTCAAGCTTAACAGTATCTTTTTCTAAGTTAAAAATATCTTCGTCATAAAACTCTGACAAGATTTCCTCAGTTCCCATATCAAGAGCCCTAAGCATTATTGTTGCAGGAATTTTTCTTCTTCTATCGATTCTGCTAAATAAAATATCCTTTGGATCAAATTCAAAATCTAACCATGACCCTCTGTAAGGAATAATCCTTGCAGAATATAAAACCTTTCCTGAAGAATGTGTTTTACCTTTATCATGATCATAAAAAACACCTGGTGACCTATGAAGCTGAGACACAACGACTCTTTCTGTACCATTAATAATAAATGAAGCACCTGAAGTCATTAAAGGGACTTCTCCCATAAAGACTTCGCCTTCTTTGATATCTTTTACTTCTTTAAAGTTTGATTCTCTATCGTAAAGAACAAGCTTAACTTTTATTCTCAATGGAGCAGAATAAGATAATCCCTGTATCAAACATTCTTGGACATCATAAGTATTTTTACCAAGCTCATATGAAACATATTCAAGAGCAGCATTTCCTGAAACACTTTTAATAGGAAATAAAGATTGAAAAACCTCTTCTAATCCTTGTTTTTTTCTTGCTTCAGGAGCCACATCAGCTTGCAAAAATTCAGAATAAGATCTTGTTTGAGTCTCGATAAGATTAGGAAGGTCCATTACCTTTGCAAAAGTACCGAAATTTTTTCTTATTCTTTTCTTCTCTGTATAACTGTATGACATAAATGCGCCCTTTAAATGTTATTAATTTTAATTTTTATAGTTCTCTTATTTAAGTTCAGCCGTTGCGCCTGCTTCTGTTAATTGAGCAACGATTGCTTCAGCATCTTCCTTGCTTGCTCCCTCTTTAACAGTGCTAGGTGCTCCATCAACCATATCTTTGGCTTCTTTTAAACCAAGACCAGTTATTGCTCTTACAGCCTTTATGACTTGAACTTTCTGATCTCCTATAGCGCTTAATACAACATCAAAAGAATCTTTTTCTTCTGCTGCTGGAGCGTCACCGCCACCTGCTGCTGCTGGAGCTGCTGCAACAGCTGCTGCTGCTGTTACTCCAAACTTTTCTTCAATATCAGAAATAAGATCTACAAGATCCATAACTGACATTTCTTCTATTGCTTTTAAAATATCTTCTTTAGTAGTTGCCATTATTAATTCTCCTTATAATTTAGGCTGTTGCCTTTTTTTTGTCTTGAACTGCTGTTAAAACTCTAGCTAATTTGCTTGGAACCTCATTAAGTAAAGTAGCAAACTTACCAAGCGGAGCTTGTAAAACATTAGCGATAAGACCATAAGCCTCATCCTTAGATGGTAAACTTGCAAGAATATCAATCTGACTACCATCTAGTAATTGCCCTTCAACAACTAACGCTTTGATATCTAAATTATCAAAGTTCTTAGCATAAGTTTTGAGCAACTTAGCTGCCGCACCTGGCTCTTCAAATGAAAAAGCAAATAAAGAAGGTCCTACCAAGACCTCATCTGAACATCCAAAATCAGTTCCTTCAAATGCCAATTTAGCAAGTGAATTCTTGATTACTTGAATATGTATTCCAGATTGAGTAGCCTTTTGTCTTACTTCAGATAGTTCGCTGACTTTTAAGCCCCTAGCATCTGAAATAACTAGTGAAGATGCATTAGATGCAACTTCCCTAACTTCGCCTACAATTTTTTCTTTCTCACTTTTCGATAACGCCACAGCAATTCTCCTGTTAAAGCCTTTCGGCCATTCGGCGACAAATTGCAAAATTACAATTTGAACACCACCTACGTAGGAAATTAAGTCTTATGACACCTACGGTCTTTGACGGCTGCGTAAACGCAACTATCTAATTATGTAATTTCTTACATAACTAAAACTTATACCAGCTCTGAAGCGCTTATTTTTATACCTGGCCCCATTGTGCTACTTAACGCAATGTTACCTATATATACACCTTTAGCAGATGCTGGTTTTAATTTTTTTAATTCCTCTAATAATGCAGAAGCATTAGCTTTAATTTTTTCTTCATCAAATGATACTTTGCCGATACTTCCATGAATTATTCCGTTTTTATCAGTTCTAAATCTAACTTGGCCGGCCTTAGTATTACTTATAGCAGTAGCTACATCATCGGTAACTGTTCCAGTTTTAGGATTTGGCATCAAGCCTTTAGGACCCAATACCTGACCAAGCTTGCCGACAACTTTCATTGCAGCATTTGTTGCTATGACTACATCAACAACGATCTCTTCTTTTGAGAATTTTTCAGCTAAGTCATCCATACCAATATGATCAGCTCCAGCTTTTTTTGCAGCATCTGCTTGATCTCCGTCAGCAAAAACCGCAACACTAACTTCTTTTCCCAAACTATTTGGAAGAGTTACTGAACCTCTGACATTTTGATCAGATTTTGTTGGATCAATACCCAGCCTCACAGCAATATCAATAGACTCTTCGAATTTTTCAGATTTAACTGACTGCATAATTTCAATTGCTTCTGCAATTGAATAAACTTTTTCAGTATCTAACTTTTCTGAAATTAATTTTTGCTTTTTTGTAATTTTACTCATAAATCTACCTCTACGCCCATACTTCTTGCTGTGCCTGCAACTATTAAAACTGCTGCATCTAGATCGTTTGAATTTAAATCTGGCTCTTTTTGTTTGGCTATATCTTCAAGTTGAGATCTAGAAAGCTTTCCAACTTTTTGTCTATTAGGCTCACTGCTTCCTTTTGGTATTCCCAATGCTTTTTTAATAAGCACTGCTGCAGGTGCTGTTTTAACTACAAATGTAAAAGACTTATCCTCATAAACGGTAATTACAACTGGGAGAGGCATCCCCTTTTCTGTGTTTTGTGTTTCTGAATTAAATGCATTACAAAAATCCATGATATTTACACCAACTTGACCTAATGCAGGACCAACTGGAGGACTTGGGTTGGCGCCACCAGCAGGAATTTGTAATTTAAGAATTTTTGCTACTTTTTTTGCCATTATATTTTCTCAATTTGAATAAAATCTAGATCAACAGGAGTTGCTCTTCCTAATATTTGAACCGAAACTTTTACCATGTTTCTTTCATAATCAACTGTCTCAACAACTCCATTGAAGTCGTTAAAAGGACCATCACAAACCCTAACAACTTCTCCAGGTTCGTAAATAGTTTTTGGTGCTGGCGCATCCTCACCAATTTCAATTCTATTAATTATGTTATTAACATCCTCTTCGGATATTGGAAGAGGTTTATCTTTGGTTCCGCCTACAAATCCTGAAACTCTTGGAGTTGATTGAACTAATTGCCATGAATCATCTTCTAATAACATTTGAACTAAAATATAACCAGGGAAAAACTTTCTTTCAGTTGTTTTTTTTGTTCCACCTTTTAATTCAACAATTTGCTCTGTTGGTATTAGAATTTCCCCAAACTTGTCAGATAAATTATTTAATTCAATTTTTTCTTCTAGAGCTGCCTTTACTTTTTGCTCATAGCCCGAATAAGCTTGTATAACATACCAATCCATATTATTAACCTAATACCAATCTAGTTAAAAATGTTAACAAAGACTCAAGTCCCCAAAAAAATAAACAGAGCACTATTATCGAACCAAAAACAACTAAAAATGTCTGAGTTGTTTCTATACGTGTAGGCCAAACAACTCTTCTAATTTCTGTTCTTGATTCTTTCATTAATTTCAATGCATTAGAACCAAAATTTGTGGTTGCTAGTATTACTAAGCCCAAGATGAATAAAAAAACTACCCCAAGAACGCGATATAAGAATGCAACCTCAACAAAATAACTATTACCGATAACTACAGCTGTGAAAACCAACAATGTAGCAAGCCACTTAATGTTGTCTATTAATTTTGAAGCTGTTCCTTTAGCCATATCTTTCCTATTTCGGCTCCAAGTTAAACTTGGCAGGCCAGGAGGGTCTCGAACCCACAACCCCCGGTTTTGGAGACCGGTACTCTACCAATTGAGCTACTGGCCTATTATTAATTTTCATATTCCTCAGAGACAAGCAAGCCGAGACACAAAGGTCTCGGCTAAATAGTCTATATTTACTCAATAATTTTTGATACTACGCCAGCACCTACTGTTCTACCGCCTTCTCTAATTGCAAATTTAAGACCTTCGTCCATAGCAATAGGAGCAATTAGCTCAATATTCATCTTAACGTTATCACCAGGCATCACCATTTCTGTTCCAGCTGGAAGCTCACAGGCACCTGTTACATCAGTAGTTCTAAAATAAAACTGAGGTCTATAGTTGTTCATAAATGGAGTATGTCTTCCACCCTCATCTTTACTAAGCACATAGATTTCAGCTTCAAATTTTGTATGTGGATTAATTGAACCAGGCTTTGCTATAACTTGACCTCTTTCAACCGCATCCCTTTCTACACCTCTTAAAAGAACACCACAGTTTTCACCAGCTCTTCCTTCATCAAGAGATTTTCTAAACATTTCTACACCAGTACATGTTGTAGTTGCAGTTTCTTTGATACCAACAATTTCTAATGGATCACCAGTATTAACAATACCAGTCTCAATTCTACCTGTTACAACAGTACCTCTTCCAGATATTGTAAACACATCTTCAATAGGCATTAAGAAAGGACCATCTACTGGTCTTTCTGGTTCTGGGACATAAGAATCTAGAGTTTCAATCAATTTCTGAACTGATGGGACGCCAATTTCAGAAGTGTCACCCTCTAAAGCCTTTAATGCACTACCTACAATAATAGGAGTGTCATCTCCAGGGAAATCGTATTGATTTAATAGCTCTCTAATTTCCATTTCAACCAGTTCTATCATTTCTGGATCATCATTTTGATCAGCTTTATTCAAATAAACAACGATATATGGAACACCGACCTGTCTTGCTAAAAGAATATGCTCTCTTGTTTGAGGCATAGGGCCGTCAGCAGCACTAACAACCAATATTGCTCCATCCATTTGAGCAGCACCAGTAATCATGTTTTTTACATAGTCAGCGTGACCTGGGCAGTCAACGTGTGCATAGTGTCTTGCAGTTGAAACATACTCTACGTGAGAAGTAGCAATTGTAATACCTCTTTCTCTTTCTTCTGGAGCATTATCAATATTTGCAAAATCAACAGCAGTACCGCCATATATTTCAGCTGCTACTTTAGTTAGCGCAGCAGTAAGTGTTGTTTTACCATGGTCAACGTGACCAACTGTCCCAACATTAACGTGGGGAAGCGTTCTTTCAAATTTTTCTCTTGCCATTTTTTATGCCTCTCTGAAATAATTATTTTTTCTTAAATGGAGCTCATAACCGGACTTGAACCGGTGACCTCTTACTTACCAAGCAAGTGCTCTACCGCTGAGCTATATGAGCCCGATCACGTAGCAACCTAATTTAAGGTGGCGTATTATCCCCCTAAAAAGTTATAAACTCAACCTTTTTTCAATATAATTTTGGGATTATTTTTTATCAATTTTAATAGAACTTTGGCATGGTGGAGAGGGTAGGATTCGAACCTACGTAGCCGAAGCGGCAGATTTACAGTCTGCTGGTATTAACCAC
>Ga0129344_1175558_pt1 | contig 19127 bp, 7 predicted proteins | sample CPBNA2_FD_105428 | JGI IMG/M metagenome (GOLD analysis project Ga0129344, IMG submission 105428) | Freshwater to marine salinity gradient microbial communities from Chesapeake Bay, USA - CPBay_Sum_15_0.2_RNA2 (Metagenome Metatranscriptome) | ecosystem: Environmental > Aquatic > Marine > Coastal ...
TGTATATGTTTTGGTGTAGTTGCCAGCATATGGCCCTCCTTCATAGCCTGGAGCTTGCCAGTTTAAGAAGATAGGTGGGAAGAAAAAACCGCCAGGTATTAGTACGTTATAACTAAGGCCACCAAAGTATAAGGGTCCTTCGAATGACCCGCCTGAGTTGTATTGTGTAACGTAAGATGATGAAAAGAATAAAATATCAGGCTCAAAGCAGCCATACTGAAATTTATTCCAGTTGGGCTGAAGACATACCCAACCTGAATAACTTGGTCCTGACCATGCTTTTTCGTAGTTTGTAGCTCCAGCTGGGAAAGAATAAGGAAATGTTTCTTGATAATATCCTGTATATTGTCTATCGTATGATTTGTCGACTAATCCTGAACTTGTATAATATTCTGTTCGGATTCTACTATACGTTTTTTCTACAGAGAAATATCCAGTGAACGTGCCTGTAAAATTTTGTTGGCGATAATATTGTACTGGACCAACATATGATGCAGTATATTGACCTGCCCAAGTTCTTACATAGTTAGCTGGGGTGTTACGTTGATAAGTGCCTTGATATGTGCCTGTATATTGGCCAGTGTATACTTTTACATAGTTCCCTGTATAATAACCTTCCCATATGTGATCATAGTATCCTTCAAAGTATCCTGTATACTGTCTATCATAATATCCTTCCCACTGGCGATTATAATATCCTTCCCATACCTTTGTAAAGTTACCTATTGTGTTGCCACCATAATATCTTGGACCAGAATAATATCCTTCAAATACACCTTGATATTGTCTATTGAATTGGCCTGTATAGTTTCCAGTATACTGAGCACTATATGTTCGACTACCACCATACGTTCCTTGGAACACTCCTTCGTATGTTCCAGCGTATTGTTTTGAGTAAACGCCTACGTATGATCTATTGTAGATGCCTTCGTATTGAGTTTCGTAGAATCCGCCAAATGTTTGTGAGTATTGCCCAATGAAAGTTTTGGCGTAATTGCCTGCGTAGTTAGTTTCGTAACCACCTAAGAAATAAAGTTGAGGATTTAATGTGACAGCGCCAACGTAAGAGGTCTTATAAGCTCTCTCTACGTTTCTATTATAATTGCTGACATAATATCTGGTTGCCATCGAGGCTCTCCGTTATTGCGTCTGGTACCAGATATCTCCATCGGCTCCAGTAGCAGCTGTTGGTGCTGCTGTGTTAACGTATATTGTTTGGTCGGAGAGAGTGTTGCCAGTTGCTTTGAAATCAATACCCGTCATCTTAACAGACGTATTAGATGTTGCAGTTACAAATCCTTTTGCGTCGACTGTAAACGTAGTTAGTTGAGATGTGTTAGCTGTGTAAGTACCAGCGGCAACGCCTGAGTCTGCTAATGCACTTTTCTGTAATACGGATGTAGCATTTACAATTTCTATACTACCGTGTTTAATCTGATCAGCCATCGTTGTTTTCCTCTAATTCTTTTACTCTTTGTGAAAGCTCTTTGACAGCTTCTATAAGAAGAGGAAGAATTGCGTTGTATCTAACTGACTTATAACCTCTTGAGTTTATAGAAACTGCGTGTGGAAGAACGCTTTCTAGTTCTTGCGCAACAACTCCATAATCCATAGTTAAACGTCTTTCGTCACCAATATTATCATTCCATTTGAATTGATAACCGTTTAGTTGTTCTATTTTATTTAGTGCTTGAGGGAGCACGACAAGATTATCTTTTAATGCTTGGTCTGATGAGTAATTACCAATCAAATCATTTCTTGCAAAAATATCATCTGCAATTAATGTAGTTGTGTTTGCAATTGTGTTTGCACCAACACTAACTTCTGTATTAAAATATCCTGAGCCCCATCTTGCAGAACTTGAACCAATATCTCTTGACGTTGCATCAGAAATAATATTTGTGTTTACTACTGCGTTTGCATATTGAATTGTAGCTCTACCATTTCCATTACCAAATGTAACAACTACGTTTGCGCCAGCACTAAATGAGGCTGAGTTTGTTACAGAAAGGTCTGCAGTGTTTGCTGTTGCAAGGTTCAATACAGTATTGCTTGGTAGCGATACAGCCCCAGATGCTGTAAAGTCTGAAACAACAACTTTATCAACTTCAAATAAACTTTGTGTTGAGTTAGCTGTTAAGTTTGCATTGATTGTTGAATTACCAAACCCTATTGCACCTTCAAAAGAAGATGTGCTTCTAACTCTTAATGTACTAGTATTTGCTTCACTTGTAATATCTACGTCTGATCCAGCTGTAATGTCGCCAGATGCATTAACTGTTGTAAGTTGGGCTGCAAATCTCTTATCGCTTGTACCAAGAATTCTACCACTAGCACTCGGAATAATACCTACTGTTGAGTTACCGCCAATGGATCCTAATATTCTAATTGTGTCGGCAGAAGCATCACCAAGGTCGACAGCACCATTTAATGTTGCAGCGCCGTCAACAGATAACGTACCATCAATATCTGTATTGCCAACAATATAAGCATTCTTGGCTACTGTCAACCCACCGTCAGTATGTACGGAAGCGTCAGTTGAGTTAGCTGATGTTGTATTGTTGAATGTTACTTTGCCATCAACATCTAATGTTAAATTTAATGTTGTAGCTCCGTCTACATTAAGAGTACCAGATGTAGAAGTATTTCCTGATGTATCATCTACAGTAAACGCACCATCAACATCAATACCACCATCGAGTGATGCAAGACCTGTAGCATTAAAGGTTGCTACATTAGATGTACCTGCTACCGTGATACCTTGACTTAGTGTTGCTAGTCCTAATAGTGCACTTGTTGTTCTAACTCTTAATGTGTTTGTGTTTGCTTCGTTTGTAATATCTACATCGGATCCAGCAGTAATATCGCCGGATGCGTTTAACGTATTAGCTGACATAACCCATCTATGAGTACCGTTTCCAAGTGGCACAGTGTTACCTGCAAGAGGCATTACTCCAACAGTAGAGTTACCGACTTGTGCTTTTACAATTAATCTATCAGCATCATGGGTTACGTTTGCTGTTGATACTTGACCAATTGTTGTAATGTAGAAATCATTGTTTGCTGCAGTGTTACTTCCAGGTTGAGCAATGTGTGAAATTCTGTATGTTGCTCCAATCCCTTTACCTAAGAAAATATTTCCATTGGCATATGTATTTGATTGAGCATAAAGATCTGTTGTTGTAATAGTGCTACCAAATGCATTCCATCTAAGAGCAGTTGTTCCTAATGAGAGGGAACCATTTGCATTTGGATTGATGCCAGAATCTACTCTGGCAGTAAATGTTACTGTATCGCTTGTCGCATCTCCTAGATCAACATTTCCATTGAATGTTGCTAGACCATCAACTGTGATTGTTCCATCAACATCTGTGTTGCCTACAATGTAAGCATTCTTAGCAACAGTAAGACCGCCATCAGTATGAACTGCTGCCACAGTAGAGTTAGCAGCTGTCGTGTCATTAAATGTTGCTTTGCCATCGACGTCTAATGTTGAGTTTAATGTAGTAGCACCATCTATATTAACTGTGCTATCAAAGTCTGCTGCTTTTTGTACGTTTACTTTATCTGCAAAAATTGTATTAGCAGCTACATTAAGTATGTCTGTGTTTGCATCACCTATCTGTGTATTAACAGCTGTGATGTTTACGTTTGCTGAAGATACAAAACTTGTGCCTGTAACGCTGACTGTTGTAGAGTTTAGGTTAGCTGTTGTACCAAGAACGTTGAATGTTGTTGAATTGATATCTGATAAAGCATTGTCTACATCTAAGTTTGCATTTGCATCAATCTTTGTATTAAAGATATTAGTTGTTGCATTTGAAGTAAATGTAACTGCTGTTGCGTCTATTTCTACGCCAGTTGAGTTAGCTTTTAGTACACCATCATTAACATCAAACGTTGCTGCGTCGATATTTACATTTGAGGTTATATTCAATTCGCCTGATGCAATTGTTGTGTTCGTTGAATCTATTGTCGTTAATGCGTTGTCAATGTCAACGTTAGCGTTAGCATCAATCTTTGTATTAAAAATGTTAGTCGCAGCATTGGATGTGAAACTTGTTGCAGTGCTGTTAATATTAACGTTAGAACCAATAACAGTATTGCCGCTTCCAATCTCAACTAAAGCAGCATCAATATCTACGTTTGCATTAACATCTAAAGGTGTGTTAAAAATATTAAGAGCTGCGTTCGATGTAAACGTTGATGACGTTGAGTTAATGTTTACGTTAGACGATGTTTCAAATAAACCGCCAGTATGAATGATATTTGCTTGGCCAAATAAAATGCCTTGTTGAACAGTGTTTGTTGAAATAGTTAAATTTGCAGTTGCAGCTTCTGTTCCAAACACAGTTGTGTTTGGGCTTGTACCTTTTATTTCTGTACTAACTAAAAGAGTATTAGAACTAAAAATACCATTGACATACGCATTACCAGTCGTGCACGCACCTTGTGAATTTGCAACAGTAGTAATAACAATTTTTTCCATATCGTAGGTGATTCTATTAGTAAGATCAACCCACTCTCTAAATGTATCAGAGGATGGAACTACGTTTGCGTTAATATAATTAGGACTGGCCATTACTCATTACCCTTGTGATATTTAATAACATTCCTTTAATCTCAGATAGCTCAGACTTCAATGCAGTCACTTCTGCATTCATTACTTCTATAGAAACATTCTTTTCTCTCTGAGCTTTGTATCTCTGAAATTCAGATGCATCATTATTTATAAGTGCCATAGTAGACATATCTCTTACAAATGTTGTATTCTCTGTTTCTATAAATGTTCGTCTAGCCATTATAGTGATACCGCTATAGCTCTATAATCTTTTACGTATGGAGATTTTGATGTGCTATCAGATCTCATTACAATTTTGATTGCAAGGTATTTGTAGCCTTCAAATTTCTCTCCATTTGAATTATAATATGTTGCTGTAAAATCAGTACTTGCTTGTGGATCTCTGAACGCTTGGTTGACATATTCACTATTAACTTTATAGTGTGGTCTACCAGTTGTAATTGAGAACGATGCATTATCCTCTAATGTTAATGAGGTGTTGTTTGCAACTGCTGCTACTTTACTGATTTGATAACCTGTTGTCTCTGATGCGTTGATAATCTTAATTAGATCACCTGTTGCATAGTCAGAGCTAAATGTTGTTCCTGTGCCAGTTACAGTTGGGCTTCCAGATGTTACTTGTACAAAACCATCTTTTAGTGTTGTTTCTGGCGTATCGTTAAATTCGTAAGTATACTCTACAACGTCTGTTCTGTCAACAGAAGAACTTAAAACGTTTCCATTTTGAGTTGTTTGTAGTTTAGACCACTTTGTATCCTCAAAAGACGTTGTGTCTGCTTGGTTTAGAACTTTTGCATAAACGTCAATATTTGTTCCTGATGGTCTATAGGCATTTAGGTATACTTTTATATCTTCTGCATCAAGAGTATCAGCAAGTTCTAATCTTCTGGAAACATATTTTGCTGTTGCTGATCCAGTTACGCCAGCGTGCTCATTTGTATTAACATTATTGATAATGTTTTCATAAATTACTAGCGACTGTGATTGTAGATCGATAGTTGGCGATAGTGTTGGTATTTTTGAGTATAAGTTGTGCGTTACACGAACAGACTTATTGCCACTATTGTTAACAATTTCATTAGACTTACTCATTATCTTAATAGAACGTTTTGGATATGTTCTATCATTGAATGGGAAGATTTCTTCACTATCAAGACCAACTGAATCAGAAAGTTTTGCTGATAACGTTGGGACCACTCTAGTACCATTTGGTGTCGTTCTGTATAACTGTGGTTCATAGTAGCTAATATTATTATCAACTACAGATCCAATTTCTGCTTGAGCTTTACTATCGCAGCCTATAACTGTGCTTCCTGCTGTAAACAAGAACGTGCTGTTTGTTGAAGTACTTTCAGACAATTGAATAGTCGTTGTTGCAGTATCTACAATATCTAAAACAGCTGTAGGTGTAATTTGATATTTGCCAGCAGCTGCTGTAAATGTAGGCGCTCCATACAATGTAATGTATGTTGAGTTTGCAACAGTTGCTACTCTTACAACATCATGATTGGTACCGTCGGTCAGTACAATTCTAGAACCAGCTGTGATACCAGCAGAAGTGAATGCTGTACTTGTTCCTACAATAACATTGTTGCCAGATGATATTGCAACAGTACCGCTTTGATTTGCTGCTTGTTGGAACACCTCTTCACCAGGAATGAACGTTCCTGATATGGTATTATTATTTGCTTCAATGAACTCATAGTCATCGTTTACAAGTGTTGCTTGTCCTGTTGTTGCTGTAAATGCTGCACAGTATAGTGAGAACTTAGCATCTTCGTCTGGATACAGTTTCCAAGATCTGTTGTTTGTAGATAGGAACATTGATCCTGTTCCCCAATCTTGATTTACTTGAACACCAGTTACTAGATCTTCTTGTCCAACCTTAGAAGTGAACACTGAATAGTTAGGACTGTTTCCATCAGGTAGTACTACAAAACAATATTCTGTTCCATTTTTCACAACTACTGGTGATTTGAATGTGATTGTCGTTGCAGCTGTACCATTTGTTGATGTATTAATTTGAGAAGATGTTAAATGTACTCTACTAAAAGGTAATACTTCAGGTCCTGGCACACCTGCTTCAATTGTTCTAATTTCTACAGTAACGCCTTGTGTTGGATCTTTTGCTGCAAAGTATAAATTCAAAGATGTAAGATATGCAACGTCTGCTCCATTAACAGCATTTGTTTCAACTAAAAATGATTGAGCTAAAGGATCGATTGAAGGACATCCACATCCGCTAAAACCTCTTCTTCCTAGTCTATTGACCCCCATTGGGAAGTCTCTGTTGTCCCATCTTGGGCCAGCCCAGAAATCTTCTGCACATCTATTTCGAATAACCGGTCTTGCAGGTGTTGTTGGAGATGTGTTAGCTGGTGGAGGTGTAACAATCACCGATGTATTAGCTTGAATTGTGATTGTATTAGCAACAGTGTTCGTTACAGGTGGATCAAATGGTACATCTATATTTGTATTAGATGGTGTTGTGTTTTGTACAATAACAATTGGATCTGGTTCTCTAACTGTAATAGAACTGTTTTGTGTTGATGTTGACGATGTTATCAGCTGAGCAGACTGTGTAGATGTTGGCAATGCTGTTCTTGTAGAAATGAACATCTGATTCTGTTCAGCAGTAAAGTTGTAACAATTAAACCTTGCAGATGCAGATGAAACTAGATCGCCTATTTGATCAAGGTTAGACACGTCTGCTACAATCACTTTTCTCTCGCCTGCAAAGAATGTGTTTGCAGGTAAGAATAGAACACCAGCAATGTTACCGCTGTTGTCTGATGTAAGAGCAGTTCCTTTTGGACCACTTCTTGCCATAAATGAATCTATTCTTGATGATGATATTTGATTGTATGAATCAAAACCATTTAGTGTGTTAATTAATGTAGCTGGAGCAACGTGCTCGTTTACATCTACTTCATCAAAGTAAACATAGTGTCTTAAGTTTGGTCTTAGACCAGTTGCAACAAATCTAATTCTAACACCTGGAATGTATGGTTGGAAAGCAATACTTGTTAAGAAGTCACCGACCTTTTTAGTAGACGTTGATGTTGTCGCACTAAATGATGTTGTTGTTCTTTCTATTGTTTGTGTTCTTACTGTTTCATATGTGTCTGTGGTAACAAGACCAACAGTGCTTGAATTGACAAGACTTGTTGTGTTTGAATCTGATACTACCTCGTCAGAAGCAAATTGTGTTGGTGCAACTTTGTTTAACTGCTCAATCAAAGAAAGAGTAGGCGTTGCTACGTCAACATCAATATTCATAGCTGCTTCTGGGCTTTGTTTTGTATCTACATTGCTCAAATAATCAGGATACAATGTTAATGTACCGTTATATTCCCAGAACTTGGATGTACATTTTCTAAACTGAGTTGCTCTACTCTGATCGATGATCAGTCTTTCTTTGTAAGGCAATGTAACAATATCACCTGAGCGAGCAGCAGTTTTTAGATCTGTACTTGATTCTAATTTAAGTTGAATAGCGTATGTTTCAAATCTACTTGTTAGAAGACTTCTAGCAGTATCGTAACCAGCTTTGAATTCTTCGTTCAATGGATTGCCTGTTGTAATAGATGAGAAGTTATCGACGATGATGCCGTTCTTAAATCTATTCAATGATGGATCCGTTCTACCAGGAATGACCTGTTCAGCTGATTTCTTCTCAAGCATGTTGAGTGATGTATAATATTCTAACCTCTTAACTCTATCATCAATCTTCTTGATGTCATTCATTGTATAGCGTTTTAGCTGTGTAGAGTTAATTCTAGAACCTAAGTCAGGTCTTGAATAGTATCTTGAGTTTACAGAATCAAGTGATGGGTATACAGGAACTTCCATAGTGGCAAGCTGCATACCTTGGTCTGGTTTTTCAGGATATCCTGGGTTTACTGATGGTGTTCCTGTTACTACTCTAAGTTCACTCTCTTCAATTACAATTCTATCTTTTCTTGGTAGATAGTATTCAATATCTGATACAAACTGTTCGTTAGGTGTAGCAAAGTACTGTGAACCTGTGAACAACTCGGTTGCACTTGGGTTCTCTGTTGCTCCTGCTAATGTTGATGCTGCATTTGCTGTTGCATCACAGACAGGTCTAAAGTCAATAGAATCTCTTAGGGAATACTCTAAGCCACTTGATGGTGATGTGAATACTGGTATCTCTTGTGTTGTAATTGCACTTGTGTTTGCTGCATCAGCGTCATCAATGATTGCGTTGTATGATTGGTATGTAAAGAAACCAACACCAGCAGATGAGTTCTTAACAAAGTGTCTTACGACAATTGTAAGTTTATCTGCTGACGTTAATGAAAGTGATGACGATGATTTTAGTTTTAGTTTGGATAGACCATATAAACCATCTCTTTGGTTTGTTACCAATTCAAAGTTTGTCGTTACATCGTATGCAGAATCTTCTGTGTAAGATGTGTGCTTATAAACTTTGTATACTTTATGAACGTCAGGTAGTCCTAATGACCAAGGGCCTGTTGTGCCACCGCTGTTAGTGTTTAGATCAACTTTAACATATGATGTTTGATAATCTTTAATCAATGCAGCTGATGTTGTGTCTTTTACATCGTGGACAACAGTTGCTGCAAATGATGAGTCTACGGTTACGCCAAGGCTAATTGATAAAGCAGCACCAGAGCCACCTACGACCACATTAGCTGTCGATCTGTTGTGTAGTGTAATTGGTACATTCTGTTGGAACGTTCTTAATATTGTTGCTCCTGTTACTGGAGAAGCAGAAATGCTAGAATTGATCTCAAATGAAGATGAGTTAACAATGTTTGTAACTTGTCTTAATGTTGTGTTTAGATAAACAAGATCGCCAACTTCTAAGTCTGATGTGTCTGAACTTGTAACAAGTACGGCATTTGCACCAACTGCTGCAGCACTTGTTGTTGTGTTTGTTGTTGCGTTTACGCTAGCATTTGGAATAATCAACAGTTGCTGTTCTTGCACTTCGCTAAGTGTTGCAGCTGATGTACCAAAATTAAATATGGATCCAGTGGGTGCGCTTACAGTAGATGTACCGTCTGAAGCAAATGTAACATCTGTATCTGTTTTGTAAATATATGTAGCATCCCCTACTGACTTGATACCTCTTTGGCCAAGTGGAAATACTAGAGTGTTGAATGATACATCTTTGAGCTCCGCTACACCACCATCAAGAACGATGTCTGCTATACCTCTAACAGTACCATTTGTTTCACCGGCACCGTAATCAGTGCCTGCATAGTGATGAATAGCTTTTGCATCTTTTCTGAAAGACTTACCACTAAACATATTAATGTCAAAAAGGTATAAGTTGTATTCAGAGTCACCTGCACCAGGTAGATCACTTGTTAGTTCTAGAGATCTTATTCTTGCAGTACCAATGACATTTGATGTCACTGAGTTATGTGATAATGTGTTTGAGCTTTGTGAGCTGATACTTACTGCTGGACCGCCAGACAAGCTGTTATGTTGTGCATCTAAGATAAGCACCATGTCAGCAGTGTCAAATTCAAACTGGCCTACTAGTTCATTAACTTTTACGTATTGGCCGTAGTTTTGTGAAATTGTTTGGTTTTCGATGTTAGCAAATGTTGATGCTTTCTTAACTGATAGTCTTGATGGGTTCACAGTTTGGAATCTAGAACCTCTTACATAAGCTGTGCCCGAACCAACTACTACAGAGAAGTGTGTTGTGTTGCCTACAATCTCTTCTGTACCAATTGAGAATGTGTCGACAACATAGTCGCCACTCTCTTCGTATGTTCTTTTGGCCATAATATCGCCAAAAGATGAATATTTTGCATCATGGTTTGTTTCAACTGGTAGACCGCTTTCAAATCTAACAATACTTAAAAAGTTGTTTGATGCTTTTGCATTAGCTGTTGTATTAACAATAAGCGTTGGTGTTAGTTTTAGTCTATGAGCACCTGGTGCATTTTCATTAGGATAGCCTGATGCATTGTCTAGCAATGAAGCATCTGTGTTGTTATTTACGATAGACTCTACAGTACTAAATCCAACAGATAATTCATGTGGTCTGTTTGTGTATGGTGAAACAATAATTGCTTGTTCATCTAATCTTTGGAAGTTACCCTTCTGAAAGATAATTCCGTCTGATACAGACATTTGGTAAGATTTACCAACAACATTAAACTGTGTATTTCCTGATTGTAGGAAACTTGTATTTGCAATTGTTACGTTAGCTGAAGATTTTAGATTTACAGTAAGTTCAGCACCAGAACCATTTGCGCTATTAATAGTAGCTACAGGAACGTCTGTGATGTTATAAGATACACCATTAGATGTAACGTTGATTGATTGAATGGATCCATTAGAAGCAAATGTAATAATATTTGCTACTGCACCAGAACCAAATACAGATGATGTAAATGTAATTGTATCACTGTTTGTATACCCATTACCTGAAGCTGCAACAGTGACGCTTTCTACAGTAGTAGAGTAAGGATATACTGTTAGAACTTCACCAGCTGTATATGCTTTCTCACCATTTTCGCCTGTGTTAGTATAATGGAAAAAGATTGTGTTTAGGTTTGGGTTCTGTGATTCTAGGCCCGATTTTGTGCTTACAATTTGACCAATCAAATTGTTTGAGTTTGTGATGTAATCGTTTTCCACAAACGAGGCTACTTGAACGTCTAAACCATTTGTTTGTTTGTCAAATAATTTTACAAATTTTACATTCTCATCAAAAGTAAATGAACAACCTTTTACAATTGTGCCTTCTTTGAATTGATGCTGTCCAAATCTTTCTATCTGGTTTTGCAGAATAGTTTGTAGTTGTGTTAGCTCTCTTGCCTGAACTGGAACAGCGGGACGAAATAAAACACGATGAAAGTTTTTTGTTTCATCGTAGTCGTCGTAATAAGGTGACACATTTAAGTTTGTTTCAATTGCCATTTTTTCCTCTAAAATTCAATCAACAGTTTTACGCGTTCAGTCTGTGCAGCATCTCTTGTTATAGGTTGTATATTTTCTACATATAATATACTGCCGCTGTTGTCTTCTAAGTCAGGATTAATTTTTCCTAAGAAATAACCTACAGCTCCACTAGTTTGTCCTCTAAAGCTGTAGAAAGTGCCCGCTTCTGATGCCAACCAATTGCCTCTTGAATTGGTAACTGCAACTGCAGTACTATTTATAACTTGAATATATCCCTCTGCATCAGTACTGTCTTGAATAATTTTTTCATCTTCTGTGAACGCTAGACCTGATGTATTGCTAAATTGTGTTAGTATAAGTCTTTGATCAAATGTATCAAAGTTTGATGCTCCTCTGCCAGGATTTGTTAATACTGACGTAGCATTTGCTGTTACAACATTACTTGTTGTATTCTGTGTATAAATTCTTAAATCAGTATTGCTGCCAGATGTTATAAATTGACCATATACATTTGAGACGTAAACGGTGCCAGCTGCCCTATCAGATACTGTACCAATTGTGTTTGATCCTTGGTATAATGTTTCGCCAATATTAAAGCTAAACCCAGAGCCTGATGCCCCAGAACTAACCAAGGTTGTGTTAGCTACGCTAATTGCTACATTTGCATATCTTGGACTTTCTATTACGCCAAACTGTCGAATATCATTATCTACTGATATGTTACCTGATTCTGTATTCTCAAAATCAACGCTCATGCCAACTGTAGTAGCATATAGCTCAGATATTACATTAGAACCATGACCACCAGATGGGCCTATGATTACATGAACGTTTGCGTTGTTAGCTTGCAGTGATCCAGATATACCCGTGTTACCAATTACTTGAGCCGTTGCCCATGTATAACTATTACCTCTTTCAATCATTTCAACTGTATCAATTGCAAATGTTGCTGTGTTAACAATCGCTCTACCTACAGCGCCTTGCCCGTCACCAGAAATGCTTACTTTAGGAGTAATCTCCCATCTACTTGTTGAATCGACACCTTCTGATAAATCACCATCAAGTACTACTCTTCTAGCAGAACCAGTAACAATATATTCACTTACAGTCTTAATTTGACCTGCACCAGTTCCTGATGCAATGTAAAATGCTGCTCCTTTATAAAAGTCGGTATTTGATGATATTGATGATGTAGTAGAAAATACTGAACCAATGTTAGCAAATGCATTAGATGTTTCGCCAACAACAACTACATTACTTGTTTGACCAAAGAAATTACCAGCAACGTCTACTACTTTGAGAAAAGTATTGTTTGCAAGAACGGCAACACCATTTGCTATAGCGTTTGACGAGTTAACATCCCCGTTGCTATTGACAAGGTCACCATTACTCCATTTGCCATACAAATTGATTCTTTCTACTTGGAATGAACCTTGTGTAGTAGTTATAGTTAAGTTTGCGCCTACTAATGATTCTAGTTCATGAATAAGAGTATTACCGGCAACATTAGCTACCTTAACTACACCGTTGGCCACACTATTGTATCTTGATCCACCATCGTTTACAACAACAACATCAACAGCTCCAGCAATAGCATTAGCTGTCACGTTTGCATCTTCGACAAATGGTATCTTTGTTGATGTAGCAAACTTTTGATATGTTGCCGTAGGAATGTTGAACATATACTTCCACTGATAATTGTCAGCAGTTGTAATATACACATCGTCGTCAGCTACCGTTTCAAAATAAGACGGTGCTACTGTTGATGGCAATCCTTTATTATTGAAAAGACATTTGAATACATTATACCCATTACTTTCACTGACGGCAACAAAAAACCGTTTGTCTGGCAGTGTTGCATCTGTATCAGAATACATTGCATAGACAGTGTTGGCTGTCCATTGATTATTGTCTACCATATATGCAACATCATGAAGATCGATTTTTTTGCCAAACACCATGTTGTCGTAAATGTTATAGAATGTATCTTGCATAGAGTCAGTTGGATTTGGAGGATTGTTATCATCGCTCCAAGGCAAATGCCTAGATGCAAACATATAGTAGATAGTGTTTGCAGCTTCCTCAAAGGATTCTACAAATTGCTCTGCGTTGTGTACTCTAAAATTTTTAGTTATTTTCTTTGTCATAAGGCTGCTATGCTACTATTGCTAACAGAAGGAACCATGGTTTGAATAGACTCTCTATTCACTTTGCCAAACAATTTGGTTCCTGCTACGTGTGTTAATTTAATAAGCACTTCTCTATATTTATCAAGCGAGATACCACTCTCTACAACATATGAGTGCGATTGATAGTAATCATTATCGTGTAGGTATTTAGTATTCAAGAACGACTCTTGGTTCTTCCAATATCCTTCACCAATACCAGTTGTGTTTACATTTGCTGTACCCGATACAACAAACTGATTATTTGCATCAGTAGAAACTAAAGTAAGCTCTGCTCCATGTTGGTAACCAAATCCTGAATCGACAATTTCAAGCTGTGTTACAATACCGTTAGCTGCCAATGTCTTAGCTACAACATTAGCATTATCGCCAATTGGTAATGAAAGAGGATCATCATAGTAAGAATCAACCGTTCCTGTTGCGCCTGACGTTGCTCCAGTGATCACACCTCCTTCAACAAAACCTGTACTGAAAGAGAGACGTCTTATTCCTAACGTTGTTTCTGTTTGATTCTTAACTTCACCTTTAGCTACTTGGGTAGACGATGTTCCTGCTGCAGCATTGATTGTTGCTGTTTGAGCAGAAACAATACCAGTTACAGTTCCAGTTGTAAACGGTTGTGTGTTTGTCGTTGTAACCGTTACTAAACCATTTGCTGCTACTTCTTTAATCTTTAGATTGTTCAATGTTAGCTGTGTAGACGTGCTTGTTAGTAGTGTGCCTATTGCATTAGCTGTTCCATTGATAACTTGTGACACAGCTTCGTTTAATGTAAAGTTTGCTGGTGTACCAACGCTGACAGTTAATATCTGACCGTAATCTGTAACTTGTTGGTTTACAGTTTCACCAATAATAAACGTTCCACTTTTATCTGGAATGTTTACAATAATATCTCTTCTGTTATATTTTGCTATACCTTTAGTATATACAGAAACAAAAGGATCAAAGTTGTAGTTGCTACCAGGGTTAATCTTTTGTAAAGTTGCAATCGTACCAACTGTACCAGAAAATCTTGTCAGTACGTTATCAAGAATGGTTGTGTAATCGCCATTGATGTCTTTTGGTAGCCCGTACCCATAATCAAAGTTTCCAGTTACATTTGCACCTGCGCCACCTGATGTTGTTATATAATAATCAGAGTTACTATAAAAACCAACACCAGCATTGACAACTGTAGTGCTAATGATGCCGCCAGTCGTGTTTGTTGTAATGTTTGCTGTAGCATTGACTGTTGGAGCTCCTCCACCAGCACCTCCTTCTGCAAAAGTGATTACTTCACCATTAGCGTAACCAGATCCTCCGGCATTGATTGTCAAAGTGTCTAAGAAGCCAACACCGCTGTTGCCTCCATCTATAATACAATCAAGATATGATACGTTAGAAGAATTATTTTCACCAACAAAATCTGTGTAGATAGTAATATCTTCTGTATTCTCTAACAGACCAATTTCAAATGTGGATCCTGATCCTGTCCCTACTGTGACAATATTTGCATAAGTGTTTGATTCGTGACCGTAAATATATGCTGCTGTATTTTGTACAAAATATGAAAATTGATTATTTGTATTCTTTGTATCGGCAGTTCCAATTTCAAACTGGGATCCAGTATTTGCAAATCCTATAACTTTAGCTAACAAGGTTGTGTTGGCATAAGTATCAACAACAGCATTTGCTAAGTTGTTGCCTTGAAAGTAAATGTCGCTTACACCACTGTCTGCAGGATTTGATTGAAGCGTTGCAATAGTATTTGTCCGTCTACCTTTAATTTTATTATTGTTATTAAATGCGCCTACAATATCTGCTATTTTAATTTCTGTGTTGCTAACTATTGTTGTGACAACAGCATTTGCACCAGTGTTCGTATATGATACATCGTCCACCTCTGCATTAGTAGAAGGTGTCCCTACAACAGATATGCTATCGTTTGATGAAAACGTACCAAATGACCCATTGACGGTTATTTGCGTGCTATTAGCGGCTGTTACAATACCGTTTGCACCAGATGTGTTGGCAACAATTGTATCGCTTACAGAGAACGAACCGTTAAGATTTACAATATCAATGACAACAGTGCTCTCTTCATCAACAGGCTCGTTGAGTTGAAACTGGTGACTGTTTGAAGCCATTGTTATAGTTAATGTTTGCGAGTTACCAAATGATCCTGTTCTTGGAGATATTGTGTATGAGCCGTTAGCGCCTTCAATATCTGTAGAAATAATAAACCCATTAGCAATAACGTTATTGCTAGAGTCTCTACCCTCTACCCATGGATTAGATGTGTTTTCTGAATTAGCAACATAGGCTTGTACTTCTGAATTAAGTTCTAAACCGCTTAGAAAAGTAATTGTTTCTAAAGGTTGCTCTAATGTTTCATAGTTAATAAACTGTGCAAGATCAATTTGACTGCTATTGCTATATGTTTGAGCAGCGTTTATAACATTGCTAATAACCATATGATTGTCATTAACGTCAATATCTGTGAATGTTGTGTTTGTTGTAAAACCAAAACCGCCATTAGCTAGAGTATAATTAACAAGACCAGTTGCATTATCAACTGCGCTTACTCTTGCTTTGCCTTGTTTGCCTGCTGCAGCCTCAATGGTAAATATGTCGCCAATATTATTATCTTGGCCACCTAATAAAACTTGAACGTTTGATAAAGAACCAACTATAACGGGCATTTCATCTTGAATACCATTAGCTGTTGGAACAACTATTTCGCCTCTTGTAAAGTCGCCTCTTAAGTTAGAAATGTACAGTACATGAACTTTAACTTTGTTTAATAGTTTTGTTGAAATAGATTCTACAAACCCTTTTGCTTGTGATTGGGTTCCAATTACTTCTCTACCTCTCAACGAATTTAATTTTTCTATGTTAGGTGCTGTTACTTCTACATATCTTGGTCTGAAGTATTCCGCATTAGATGGTCTTAATACATCTTCGCTTGGATAAGAAACATATGCTTGGTCATTGAATATAATTCTAAACAAGAGCTCTATGGCTCTAGGTGTACCTTTTGTTTTATAAAGATCTCTAATATGTTTAATTGTTAAATTAGGATTTGATTTGATTGATCCTGGAAATCCAGAAAGATAAACTCTTTTGAAATATTCTAAGAACGTAGCAGAGGTAGTATCAATGTCTTGAAGCTCTAAAAGATCTCTTGCAACATTAACTGTGTTGCCTGTTTCTTCTAGCCACTCATAATAAGCTCTAACGAAAAGCGTAAACAACTCTCCTTCTTCTTTATAGAAAGAAGGAAAGAGGTCTTGAGCAAACGTTGAGATCCTCTCTTCAATCTGCATTATGTTCTCTCTTGATTAACCGTTACAATTGGTGCACCATCGTGTTGTAGAATAATATTTTTTGTTGCGCTAAATGTTCTTTTAACTGGCGTGCAGTTTACAAAAATACCAGAACCTGAAAATGATGCAACAGTAAAATCGTTTAATTGGACAATACCTAGATCATAGTTTATTGAACCAATATTAGGATTAATAACTTGTACAGGATCTGATTCTGTAGTCGTTGCAATAACTACTTGTACAACACCAAACCCATTGTCTCTTAACGAGCATCCAGAATTATCTCCATATACAAACGTCGTTGATGTTAATGGTGCAGATCCATCCACAAAGGCACCATTAACTGGCACTTCTCTATAAATTGGATTGTTAAATCTTAATGTCCAGCTTTGTGATCTGCCTAATGTAGGTACAAATCGTTTTTGTAATGTTACAAACGTTTCATTGTTTAATATGGATTCATCAGTTGCATCAATCGCAGCTGTAAGTTTAGAAAGCCTTAGCTTTGTATTGTACTTGTTAATATTTGTTTCTGCATATGTGTTAATCTTTGATGCTACAAGTTCTTTAATTTGTGAATCACTCTTTGTCGTTACAGTAGGATCGTAGTTTATATTTGCATCTATTTTAACGTATAAGAATTCTGGATCCACAACTGTAGGAACTATAGAAAGAGGCGATCTTCTTTTAACAAAGTTGACAATGTCTTGTTTTCTTTGCAATGAGATGCCATCTGCATCTTGTAAGTCGACAGAAATAATAACTTTACCAAATTGTGGAGGGTCTACTTCTTCTCCTCCATATACACTGATCGATTGTACGTCTGGAAATTGTTGAATAATCAATGATGAATAGTCGTCCTTTGTTACTGTTCTATCTTGAACGGTTGCAGATTTAGGAGCATTGAATTTAATACTCTTTATAGATTCTGCGTCATCACCGCCTTGTGCTTTAGACACAAGTATAATATCAACATTACTATAACCAGCAATGTCACCGGATAATGAGAAAGTTGTAGCTCCATCAGCAGTATTGCCTGATGATATTCTGTATGTAGCCTCTACAACATTGCCGTCTGATAACTTATTACCAAGTACACCATCACCAAACTGAATTTCGTATTTCTCTCTTTCAGCGGGCGTTACAAAATATACATTTGACGAAGGAGTTATTCCTACAATGTTTAATGATCTTTGCCATACAGCGTTTGCTGTATCAGAAGTAGAGTTTACTATTTTAACTACTAAGCTATCTGTATCAATATTCTTATTGCTGATAACAAATCTTTGTGATGTGTTTGACGTATCGACTTCAAATAATTCTGTTTGAATAGTGCCTTCATAAAGACTCAAATTTGCAGTTAAATAGTTGCCGTTTGCATTCTGTGTTACAATTGTAACATCATTAGTTGTGAATGTATATGTGTTAGAGTCGACCACCGTTGTGAATTCTGTATATTTTGGAATTGTAATTGATGGTGGTACATCATCTGGTGTAATGTTTATTTGTACGGTAGCTTTAGATGATCTTCGCGATCTTGGCAAATAGTTTAGCTGCTTTGCATGCGAAACGACACTATCTCTAAGTTGCGCACTATCAAGAAATGATTCTGATGCAACCATATTGAGATAAAAATTTTGCATGTATGTGTTATAAGATAACACGTCCAGCATAGCTGATAAGTTAGAACCTTCGAAATCAAAGTCCTTGAATATGTTTTGTTGCTTAAGATAACCTTTTAGACTAGTCTTGATGCTAGAAAAGTCAAGGTTTGCAACAGATAAGTTTTCTCCTGCCATTATCGTACTCTCTCTAAGATAACGTTAAGTGTTACGTCTCTTTCTTTATTTATTAACCTAAAAATAATTGTTGCAAACAAGCCGTTGTTGTCTGGATCTGGTGATATGTCTATATCTTTAATAACAGCTCTTGGCTCAAAGTTATCTATTGTCTCATAAATGTATCTTTTGAATAACAACATAGTCTGTGGTGTGTAGTTTTCAAATAGTAAAGATCTAATATTTGAACCAATATTATTCTGAAACGGACGTTCGCCTCTATCTGTAAGCAATAAATTTTTGATAGATTGTTTTACAGCCTCTTCATCATTTTTTAACGATAGATCGTTTTTGATTGGATGAA
>Ga0129344_1095225_pt1 | contig 18704 bp, 32 predicted proteins | sample CPBNA2_FD_105428 | JGI IMG/M metagenome (GOLD analysis project Ga0129344, IMG submission 105428) | Freshwater to marine salinity gradient microbial communities from Chesapeake Bay, USA - CPBay_Sum_15_0.2_RNA2 (Metagenome Metatranscriptome) | ecosystem: Environmental > Aquatic > Marine > Coastal ...
CTCTTCTTCGGAATTTTTAACATTTTCCGTAATTTCCTCTTCGGCAGTTTCCACTTTTTCAGTATTTTCTTCTACTGCAGTGGTTGAATCAACCGATGAAGTACTTTTACCAGAACCACCACGTCTTCTCTTTCTCTTTGATGACTTTCCTGAGTCTGCACCTTGGTTGTAAACTTCGTTGAAATCAACTAATTCTATCATGGCCATTTCAGAACCGTCAGTTCGTCTGAACCCGATTCTAATTACTCTAACGTAACCACCTGGTCTATCTCCAATTTTTTCAGCAATTGGGCCGAATAATTCTTTGATAGCTTCTTTGTTTTGTAAATAACTAAAAACAACTCTCCTGGAGTGGGTGTCGTTTTTCTTTGACTTGGTTAATAAGGGCTCAATGTATACCCTAAGTGCCTTTGCTTTAGCAAGAGTTGTAGTAATTCTCTTGTGCTCAATTAAAGAACATGCAAGATTTTTTAGTAGCGCTTTACGATGAGCGGACTTCCTTCCTAAATGATTAAAAGTCTTACCGTGTCTCATTTAATAAATATTTTAAGCAACACCTTTCACTACCTTTTATTATAGCTGGTTGGGAAGCTACAGGTAATTATTCAGTAATTACTTATGAATAATAGTAGGGATTTGCCAACCTAAATCCCATTAATACTTTTAATTTTCTTCGTCTAATTTAAATTTAGCAAGATCCATTCCGAAACTTAATCCCTTTTCTTGCAAAAGTTCTTCGATTTCCACTAGTGATTTCTTACCGAAATTTCTAAATTTCAATAACTCGTGGGTGTCGTACTTAACTAATTCAGAAAGGGAATTGATTTTAGCAGCCTTCAAACAATTATAGGCCCTAACAGACAAATCTAAATCTTCAAGAGAAGTCTTCAATAGTTTACGCATGTGTAAAGTAAACTCATCTACGATGTCCTCCTGAGCAGTAGTTGCATCATCGAAAGTGATATTTTCATCGGTGATTAACATCAAATGCTGAATCAAAATCCTCGATGCCTCTTTAATCGCTTCATCTGGATGAATAGTTCCGTCAGTTTTGAGATCAATAGTTAATTTTTCATAGTCAGTTCGCTGACCTACTCTTGTGTTCTCCACCTTGTAGGAAACGTTCTTAATAGGAGTATAGATAGCATCAACTGGAATAACTCCAATAGGGGCATCTTTGGGTAAATTATCATCTGCGGCAACATAGCCCCTTCCCTTGGTAATTGTTAATTCAATTTCCAAACTGACAGAAGGTTCCATATTACAAATCACTAGCTCAGGATTCATTACCTTAAATACATTGGTACTATTTTCAATTTCTCCAGCAGTCAAGGTGTCTTTACCACCTACTTGCAAATAAATCTTTTCAGAGGAGATTTCATCTCCACCCATCATTTGCTTCAATCGAACTTGTTTTAAGTTCAAAACAATATCAACTACATCTTCTACTACCCCCTTTATCGTTCCGAATTCGTGTTCCACTCCTGCAATTCGCACAGCAGTAATAGAAAAACCTTCTAAAGAAGATAATAACACCCTCCTTAGTGAGTTACCTATGGTTTGACCAAACCCAGGTTCTAAGGGCTTGAATTCGAAGGTTCCCTCAAAATCATTTGCTTTCTGCATAACGATTTTATCGGGCTTATAAAAGTTAAGAATATTCATGTATTGGTATTTTATTATTTGGTCAATTGATTGATATTACTTAGAGTATAATTCGACAATCAACTGCTCATTTATTTTCTCGGGAATAGAATCTCTTTCAGGGAAGGCGATAAACTTACCTTCTAACTTGTCAGGACTGAATTCTAACCAAGAGAATTTACGTACGTCAGATTTATTTTTGGCAGTATCTTGTATCACATCAATACCCTTTGATTTGCTTCTCACAGACACCACATCATCTGGCTTCAATTGAAAAGAAGGAATATTGGTAACTACTCCGTTTACAGAAATATGTTTGTGGCTAACCAATTGCCTAGCAGCTCTTCTGGTTGGAGCCAATCCCATACGGAAAACAGTATTGTCTAATCTAGCTTCCAAAAGCTGAAGCAAGACTTCACCAGTTACTCCTTTGCTTCTGTTTGCTTTGTCAAAAGTCCTTCTGAACTGACGCTCCAAAACACCATAGGTGTATTTAGCCTTTTGCTTTTCCATCAACTGAAGAGCATAGTCAGACTTTTGTTTCTTTCTTCTACTATTACCATGTTGTCCCGGAGGATACTTTTTCTTTTCAAAACTTTTGCTAAACCCAAAAATAGGCTCACCGAACGATCTTGCTTTTTTAGTTTTAGGTCCTGTATATCTGGCCATGATGGAATATTTACTTCTTTTTTAATTAAACTCTTCTACGCTTTGGAGGACGACAACCGTTATGTGGGATAGGAGTAACATCCTTTATCGTGCTTACTCTAATACCTGCTGCATCAACGGCTCTAATCGCAGCCTCTCTACCCGCTCCAGGGCCTTTAACAAATACCTCAACTGACTTTAACCCAGCATCCAAAGCTGTTTTCGCAGCGTCAGTTGCCGCTATCTGAGCAGCATATGGAGTATTCTTCTTAGAACCTCTAAAACCTGACTTGCCAGCAGAAGACCAAGAAATAACCTGCCCTTGCTTATTCGTCAAAGAGATAATTAAGTTATTAAAACTAGCAGTAATGTAAGCATACCCTTGGGCATCGACTTTAACATTACGTTTTTTTACCTTTTTTGTAGCTTTTGCCATCTTATCATTAGTTTATCAAATCAATTACTTAGTTGCTTTCTTTTTATTCGCAACTGTCTTACGCTTTCCCTTTCTGGTTCTAGCATTAGTTTGGGTCCTCTGCCCTCTTAACGGAAGTCCCTTTCTATGTCTCAATCCTCGGTAACACCCAATATCCATCAAACGCTTAATGTTGGTCTGCACCTCCGATCTCAATTCACCCTCTACTTTATAACCATTGGTAATGGCATTAGATATTTCTTTAACATTGTCGTCAGTCCAATCTTGTATTTTGGTATCCTCACTTATACCTAAAGAACTTAAAATCGCCTTAGCCCTACTAGGGCCAATACCATAGATGTAGGTTAAACCGATAACGCCTCTTTTATTTCTGGGCAAGTCGTTTCCTGCAATTCGAGCCATAGCTTATTATTTGAATGTTATTTTATCCTTGACGCTGCTTGAGCTTAGGGTTTTTCTTGTTAATGATATAAACCTTTCCATTCCTTTTAACCACCTTACAATCAGCGGTTCTCTTCTTTACAGATGCTCTTACTTTCATTTTATTATCTGTTTATTACTATTTGTATCTATAAGTTATTCTACCTCTACTTAAATCATAAGGCGACATTTCTACCGAAACTTTATCACCAGGTAAAATTCTGATATAATTCATTCTCATTTTACCACTTATGGTAGCAATGATTTCATGATCATTCTCCAATCTTACCCTAAACATTGCATTGGACAAAGCCTCTTCAATAATACCGTCTTGCTTTATTAAGTTCTTTTTTGACATATATTTTTCAAATGAGGTGCAAATTTAGGAAAATTATTTTATTAAAAAAAGGTTATCGTTTGAAGCCACCGTTTCGTAAAGCATAGAATGATCAGAAAGAATATCTGCTTTACCTTTCCCTACAGCCACTGTATGTTCATAATGGGCAGAAACTTTTCGGTCACTGGTGATAATGGACCAGTTATCAGGAGCCGTTTCCACAGTATATCTACCCAAATTAATCATTGGTTCAATAGCTATAACCAACCCTTCTTTCAATTTTAACCCTCTTCCCCTTCTTCCGTAATTAGGAACCTGAGGAGACTCATGTAATTCTCTACCTACACCATGACCTACTAAATCCCTAACTACCCCATAACCGTGCTGTCCCTCAGTAAGATATTGAATAGCATGACCAATGTCACCTAATCTGTTCCCCTCCATTGCAGCACTAATTCCTTTATACAGAGATTGATGAGTTACCTCACAAAGTTGAATCACATCAGAAGAAGCACCTTTCATTACAAAAGTATAAGCGGAGTCTCCGTGAAAACCATTCAAATAAGCACCACAATCCACTGAAATGATGTCTGATTCCTCAAAAAATTGCTTTTTTTTAGGAATTCCATGAACAACGACCTCATTGACAGATACACACAATGTAGCTGGGAATCCTCCATATCCTTTGAATGAAGGAACAGCTCCATGATCTCTAATTAATGTTTCAGCTTCCAGGTCTAGTTTATCAGCTGATATACCAGGACGAATGAGTGACCCCACATGAGCTAGAACCTTACTTACTATTAAGCAACTAACTCTTATTAACTCAATCTCTTCTTCCGTCTTGTAATAAACCATTGACCGATTAATATTAAAAACTCCCTTTGGAGTTTTTTACTTTTTACATTCCAGCACCAATTCCCTGCATTCTACTGCTACTTCTTCCCTGTATTTTACCAGATTTAACCAAACCATCATATCTTCTCATCAATAGATGACTTTCAATCTGCTGTAGCGTGTCCAAAACAACACCAACTAAAATCAATAAAGAAGTTCCACCGAAAAACATAGCAAATGCAATGTTTACACCAAAAGCAGCTGCAAAAGCAGGCAAAATGGCAATGATTCCGAGGAAAATTGATCCTGGTAGCGTAATTCTTGTAGTAACAGAATCAATAAAATCAGCAGTAGGCTTCCCAGGTTTAATACCGGGAATGAATGCGTTTTGTCGCTTCAAATATTCAGAATATTGCTGAGGATTTACCAATAAAGCAGTATACACATAAGTGAATAACACTACCAATATGTAATAAATGATATTGTAAGGAGCTGAAGTAAAATCATTGAGCGCTCTCAAAAAAGGACTAGCTGTTAGATCAGAGCCATCTCCTGATAAGAACTGAGCAATAGTTGCCGGCAAAAACATCAATGCTTGGGCAAAAATAATAGGCATTACCCCGGCAGCATTAACTTTTAAAGGAATATAATCTCTGGAACCAGACACTGGAATTTGAGAATTTCCTCTACCTACCATTCTTTTGGCAAACTGTATAGGAATTTTTCTTACTCCTTGAACGATAGCAACTGTTAAGACTACAACGATAAATAAAACGGCCATTTCTAAAACAAAAATGATAAATCCGTTATTCGCAATCTGTGATTGTAATTCGAAAATTAAAGCACTAGGTAAAGAGGCTATAATACCAACGGTAATTAAAAGAGAAACTCCATTACCTATACCCTTATCGGTAATTCTTTCTCCCAACCACATAGCAAAAACTGTACCCGCACTCAGAATAATGATATTTGATAACCAAAATACTCCTGATGGAACTGTAGGATCTACAGCACCTAAACTATTGATATAGGTTAGATAACCGCCACCTTGAACCAAGGTAATAGCCACCGTTAGCAAACGGGTAATCTGATTTAACTTTTTTCGTCCCGATTCACCTTCCTTCTGTTGTAGTCGCTGAAAATAAGGAACAGCAAAACCCATCAGCTGGATGATGATAGAAGCTGTGATATATGGCATGATGCCCAACGCCATGATTGCAGCATTGTTAAAAGCACCACCAGTAAAAACATTAATTAAACCCAACAAATCATTAGGAGAAGATTGATTCTGAGTTGCATTTTCCAATACTGACGGGATAACCCCAGGTAATACAACATAGGAACCGAAACGGAATACCAGAAGCAAACCAAGAGTTAAAAGAATTCTAGTTCTTAACTCTTTGATTTTCCAGATATTTTGAAGTGTTGTTATAAATTTTTTCATCAGTATAAATTAAACAAGCGTGATCGATCCTCCTGCACCTTCAATAGCTTCTTTAGCTGAACCAGATATAGCGTGAGCTTCTACAGATAATTTAGCTTTTATTTCACCTCTACCAAGAATTTTTACCTTATCATTCTTTCCAATAATATTGAACTCGATAAGTGATTGAAGAGAAAGCGTATCAGTTTTGAATTTTTCACTAATTACCTGAAGTCTTTCGACATTTAAAGGAACGAATGTCACCCTATTAGGATTGTTAAATCCCCGCTTAGGCAACCTCATCTGCAAGGGCATTTGACCACCTTCGAAATTTCTCTTAGTAGAGTGACCAGCTCTTGACTTGGCTCCTTTATGTCCTCTTGTTGCAGTTCCACCACTACCAGCACCTTGGCCTCTAGCTATTCTTTTTCTTGCCTTAACCGCACCTTGAGCAGGTCGTAGATTATGAAGTTCCATTTTGTTACTTTATTTTCTAATTATTTAACTTCTTCAACCGTTACTAAATGACTTATCTTGGCAACCATACCGCTAATTTGGGGAGTAGCCTCATGAACAACACTGTGGTTGATTTTTCTTAAACCTAAAGCCACCATAGTAGCTTTTTGCTTTTTAGAACGATCTATAACACTCTTTTTCTGAGTTATTTTAATTTTGGCCATTTTATTGAATTTTAACCTTTAAAGAGTTTTTCCATTTCAATCCCTCGCTGCTTGGCAACCAACATCGGACTTCTCAATCTACTTAAGGCATCTACCGCTGCCTTGACCACATTATGTGGATTGGAAGAACCTTGTGTCTTAGAAAGCACATTATGTACGCCAGCTATTTCTAAAACTGCCCTTAGAGCTCCACCAGCAATTACACCGGTACCATCAGAAGCAGGCTTTATCAAGACTTTTCCAGCTCCGTATTTTCCATTAACGGAATGTGGAATGGTGCCTTTATATAATGGGAACTTTACCAAATTCTTTTTTGCATCATCTACGGCCTTTGCGATGGATTCCGACACGTCCCTAGCCTTACCCAGACCATGACCTACAGTACCGTTACCGTCACCAACCACAACAATTGCAGCGAAACTAAAAGTTCGACCACCTTTGGTAACTTTCGCTACCCTATTAAGTGCCACCAACTTTTCCTTTAACTCAGTTTCAGAAGGTTTTACTCTATTACTAGATTTATTAGCCATTTCCTAAATGGTTTTGATTTTAAATTTTAATTCCACCCGCTCTAGCACCGTCTGCAAGAGCCTTAACCCGACCGTGATATAAATAACCTCCTCTGTCGAAAACAGCTGTATTTATTTTTGCGGCAATTGCTCGCTCAGCCAATAATTTTCCAACAGCAGCAGACTGTTCCACTTTGGTTCCTTTATTTTCAATACTAGATTCTAATGAAGAAGCCGAAACAAGAGTATTTCCAGTAGTATCATCGATAATCTGAGCATAAATATATTGATTACTCCTGTATACACTTAAGCGAGGTCTCTCGGTTGAACCCATCACCTTTTTCTTAATTCTAAAGTGAATTCGCTTTCTTCTATTTTGTTTTGAAAACGCCATTTTATTTAAATTTTCCTCTAGTGAGTTGAATTTTCAAAACCCAGAGGCAATGATTAATAATTTACTTACCTGATGTCTTACCAGCCTTTCTGCGCAATACTTCGCCAACAAATTTGATACCTTTTCCTTTGTAGGGTTCAGGCTTCCTAAACGCTCTAATTTTGGCAGCTACTTGACCTAATAATTGCTTATCGATGGATTGCAAAATAACAACTGGGTTTTTTCCCTTTTCCATCTTGGTTTCCACTTTAACCTCATCTGGTATGGCGAAGAAAATAGGATGAGAATAACCAACTGACAATTCAAGTAACTGACCAGTATTGCCAGCTCTGTATCCTACCCCTACTAATTCTAACTCTTTGGTGAACCCATTAGTAACCCCTTCAACCATATTATTGATTAAAGAACGATACAAACCATGCATAGATTTATGTCTCTTTTGTTCCGTTGGACGGCTTACTATAAGAGAACTGTCCTCTATAGCAACACTTAAATCAGAATTAATCTGTTGTACCAATTCGCCTTTAGGACCTTTGACTTTAACAATATTTGATTTATCTACCGTAATTTCTACTCCACCGGGAATTTCAATTGGGGCCTTACCTATTCTAGACATGACGAATAAATTTTTCTTTTAGTAAATATAGCACAATAACTCTCCACCAACGTTCATCTCCCTGGCTTGCTTATCAGTAACTACTCCTTTAGAAGTACTTACAATACAAACACCTAACCCATTGATAATTCTTGGGACGTCAGAACTTCCAGCGTATTTCCTCAAACCAGGCTTACTAATTCTTGCCATTTTCTGAATAACGGGTTTTCTTGTAGAGGGATCATACTTTAAAGCAATTTTAATTAAACCTTGATTACCCTTACCTACGTTTTCTTCGAACTTATACTTAAGAATATAACCCTGATCATAGAGAATTTCAGTAATTCTTTTCTTAAGATTAGAAGCAGGAATTTCCACAATTCTGTGGCCTGCTTGTTGCGCATTTCTGATTCTTGTCAGATAATCTGCAATTGGATCTGTTACAGCCATTATTATTAGATTGTATCGATTGGTATTCCTAAATGGAACCTAAACGATTCTTAATTAATTTATTCAAAAAATTTACCAGCTAGCTTTAGTTACACCGGGAATTTTACCATCTAATGCCATTTCCCTGAACTTAACTCTACATAAGCCAAACTGTCTCATATAACCCTTTGGTCTACCAGTTAATTTGCAACGATTGTGCATTCTAATTTTGTTAGAATTCCTAGGAAGCTTGTCTAATTCTTCCCACTTTCCTTCTTCTTTCAACTGCTTTCGCAATTCGGCATACTTATTTACTAACCGCTCTCTTTTAACCTCTCTGGCAATAATTGATTTACGAGCCATATCTAAATTAGTTTCTTTGATTTTTAAAAGGTAATCCCATCAACTTTAATAAAGCTAATGCTTCTGCGTCCGTTTTTGCAGAGGTAACGATGGTAATATCCATTCCAGTAATCTGATTTACTTTGTCGATATCAATTTCGGGAAATATTATTTGCTCAGTGATACCCAAAGAATAATTGCCCCTACCGTCAAAACTCTTATCATTTATCCCCCTGAAGTCTCTTACTCTGGGTAAAGCAACTGAAGTTAAACGATCCAAAAATTCATACATTCTATCTTTTCTCAAGGTAACTTTCGCACCAATGGTCATTTGTTCTCTCAACTTAAAGTTAGATACAGACTTTTTTGCCTTGGTTGGTATCGCCTTTTGACCAGCAATAATTGACATTTGATCCAAGGCTACATCGACTAACTTCTTATCCTGTGTCGCACCACCAATACCTTGGTTGATACAAACCTTTTGGATCTTGGGCACTTGCATGACAGAGGTATAACCAAACTGTTCCATCATAGCTTTTACAACCTCTTGTCTGTATTTAGTTTTTAATCTAGGTGTATATTCCATTATCTTAAAATTTCTCCTGATTTTTTAGAAAATCTAACCAACTTTCCATCCTCTACCCTTCTACCTACTCTTGTGGGTACACTATCCTTAGGATCTGCCAACATCAAATTAGAAATATGAATAGATGTAGGAATTTCATTAATACCACCAGGGTTGTCTTGCGTTGGTTTAGTATGCTTTTTAGCAATATTGACATCTTCAACTATTGCTCTATTTTTAGTCGGAAATACTTCTAGTACTTCTCTGGCCTTTGACCGATCTTTATAAGAGCCGGAGATAACGAATACTTTATCACCCTTCTTGATCTTAATCTTACCAGCATTAGCCTGAAATTTCCTTTTATTTTTAATTGCCATGATAATCTTAGTTATAGCTTTTATAATACTTCTGGAGCAAGAGAAACAATTCTCATATAATCACGCTCTCTTAATTCTCTGGCTACCGGACCAAAGATACGCGTACCTCTAGGTTCATCTGCCTGATTGAGCAAAACACATGCGTTATCGTCAAATCGGATATAAGAACCATCACGTCTTCTGATTTCCTTTTTTGTCCGAACGATAACAGCTTTAGAAACGGTACCCTTCTTTACACCTCCAGGGGAAGCATCTTTAACAGTAACCACTATTTGGTCACCAATTGAAGCATATCTTCTTTTTGAGCCACCTAATACACGAATGCAAAGGACTTCTTTGGCACCAGAGTTATCAGCAACTCTTAATCTTGATTCTTGCTGTATCATTACAGTTAATTTTTACTGTTCTAATTAGATTATCTATTACTTCGCTCTCTCAATTACCTCAATCAATCTCCACCTCTTAAGCTTACTCAATGGCCTGGTTTCCATAATAGTCACCTTATCCCCGATATTACAATCGTTATTTTCGTCATGAGCCATAAACTTCTTAGACTTTTTAACGAATTTACCATAAATCGGATGCCTTAATTTCCGCTCAACAGTTATAGAAATAGTCTTATCCATTTTATTACTGGAGACAACACCTGTTCTGGTTTTTCTAATATTCCTTTGTGTCATTTCACTTTATTTATTAGCTCTTCTTTTTCTAATTTTACTTCTATTGGCTATTTGTTCAGCAGACATCTCAGCCACCTCCCTTCTTCTTGCTTCAGTCTCCAACCTAGCTATATCTCTTCTAACTTCCCTTAGAACTAGAGGGTTATCAAGCCCCTTAATGCTGTGATCAAATTTTAGCTTTTGATATTGGGATCTGGTTTCTTTAATCTCGTTAGCAAGCTCCTCAGGAGTAAATTCTTGTAACTCTAAATATTTCTTAGTTGCCATTTGTAAGCAGTTATATACTGAATAAATTATTCTGAAAAATCAGGTCTAGTTACTATTTTGGTTAGAACAGGCAATTTTTGAGCAGCCAATCTTAAGGCTTCACTTGCTGTTTCGTAAGGAACGCCATCCATTTCAAACATGATACGACCGGCTTTAACCTGAGCTACCCAATGATCTAAAGCACCCTTACCCTTACCCATACGCACTTCCTGAGGCTTAGCTGTAATTGGCTTGTCAGGAAATATTCTAATCCAGACCTTACCCTCTCTTTTCATATAACGGGTCATCGCAATACGAGCTGCTTCAATTTGTCTATTAGTGATTCTACCATTTGTTATCGCCTTTAGACCAAAGGAGCCAAAATCAACAGTATGTCCTTTATAAGATAGACCGCTATTTCTTCCTTTTTGCTGCTTGCGATATTTCGTTCTTTTCGGCTGTAACATTTTACCTTAATTTTCTATCAATAATGATTTACCGTCTTTTCTGATTTCTGGGTGCCCTTCTTTGTCCTTTCTGACCCCCTGATCTTTCATTTTGAGGAGTTCCTACATGTGGAGACAAGTCTCGCTTTCCGAAAACCTCACCCTTGCAGATCCAAACCTTTATTCCAATTTTACCATATACAGTTAAAGCTTACTTAAGCGCATAATCAATATCTGCTCTAAATGTATGCAAAGGAGTTCTTCCTTCTTTATATTCTTCTGTTCGCGCCATTTCTGCCCCATTCAATCTACCACTAATTCTAACTTTAATCCCTTCTGCAGCACCCCTCATTGTTGATTGAATAGCCATTTTGATAGCCCTTCTATAGTTAACCCGCGCTTCCAACTGTTTAGCAATAGACTCTGCTACAATAGCTGCATCTAATTCAGGCTTTCGAATCTCAACTATATTGATTTGAATGTCTTTAGACGTAAGTTTCTTTAACTCCTCTTTAATTCTATCCACTTCTTGACCCCCTTTACCTATAATTATACCAGGTCTAGAAGTATGAATAGTAACTGTCACTCTCTTTAGAGTTCGTTCAATGATAATTCGCGCTAATCCACCTTTTGGAATTCTTGCATCGATATAAGTTCTGATATTTTCATCTTCTACAACTTTATCAGAGTAATTCTTACCACCAAACCAGCTGGAGTCCCAACCTCTGATGATTCCAAGTCTATTGCCTATCGGATTTGTCTTCTGACCCATAATCTTGTATGGTATAATTTAGTTTAAAAATTCTTAATCTTCAGATGTTTCTACTTCTTCTACCTCCACTGCATCTTCAACAACAGGTCCAACCGGATTTCTGCTATCTACTACGATGGTTACGTGATTGGTATGCTTTCTAATTCTGTGTGCCCTTCCATGTGGAGCTGGTCTAAAACGCTTCAACATACTTCCCTGATCAGAAAAAATCTCCTTCACAAACAAGCTGTCGGGATCTGCATCAGCAGCACCACTATTCTTATTCTCCCAGTTAGAAATTGCTGAAAGCAAGGCCTTTTCAACCCACACAGCGGCTTCCTTTTTGGTAAACTTCAAAATATCCAATGCCTGATCGACATCTTTACCTCTAATAATATCCACCACCAAACGCATTTTGCGTGCGGACATCGGTATGTTTCTAAGTTTTGATACAGCTTCCATTTCTTACAATCTATTTAGTTCAGCCTTTCGAGCTAGATTTTATTTTCTATTTCCTGAATGTCCCTTGTACGTTCTTGTTGGGGAAAATTCACCTAATTTGTGTCCTACCATGTTTTCCGTAACATATACTGGAACAAAAGTTTTCCCGTTATGCACAGCAATGGTCTCTCCAACCATATCCGGAATTATCATAGAGGCCCTAGACCAAGTCTTTATTACTGCCTTTTTATTTGATTCTTTTGACTTAGCCACCTTTTCCATTAATTTATGGAAAACATAAGGTCCTTTTTTAATTGATCTAGCCATTACAATTCTTTTATATTAAAAAGAAATTATTTCTTTCTTCTTGTAATAATTAATTTAGATGAATGCTTATTCGTATTTCTAGTTTTCTCTCCTTTTGCCATTTGACCATTACGAGACCTAGGATGCCCTCCTGATGATCTACCCTCACCACCACCCATAGGGTGATCTACTGGGTTCATCGCAACCCCTCTTGTTCTTGGCCTTCTTCCTAACCATCTGCTGCGTCCTGCTTTACCCAAAACTTCAAGACCGTGATCAGGATTACCCGTTGTTCCAATAGTTGCCTTACAGGTCAGCAATACACGCCTTACTTCACCGGAAGGTAATTTAACAGTAGCATACTTCCCCTCACGTCCCATCAAAGTTCCATAAGTTCCAGCACTTCTAGCCATAGCCGCACCTTTGCCAGGTTGTAATTCAATGGCGTGAATATCAGACCCCAATGGAATGTCCTTTAAGTACATGGAGTTTCCAATATTGGGAGTAGCAGTACTTCCAGACATGATCTCATCACCTACCTTTATTTTATTAGGTGCAATGATATATCTCTTTTCACCATCCTTATACTCCACCAAAGAAATGAATGCAGAGCGATTCGGATCGTACTCGATAGTTTTTACAACAGCAGTCATTCCTTCCTTATCTCGCTTAAAATCAATGATTCTATACCTTCTCTTATGACCACCGCCTACATTTCTAACTGTTCTCCTACCCTGATTATTACGACCACCAGACTTTTTATGTGGAGCCAACAAAGACTTTTCTGGCTTATCCGTGGTTAAAGCTTCAAAGGTATTTGAGATTCTGAATCTCGTACCTGGAGTAACCGGCTTATGTTTTTTAACTGGCATTACTTACAGTTTCTTTTACTTAACAAAAATTATAAATCACCAAAGAAATCAATCTCTTCTCCCTCCCCTAAAGTCACGATAGCTTTTTTAAAAGCCGGCTTTCTACCTTCAACTACTCCAGAACGAGACGACCTGGTTTTCGATTTAGCAGGCATTACTAAAGTATTTACGCTTTCTACAGCCACATTATACATCCCTTCTACTGCTTTCTTGATCTGAATCTTATTAGCCTTTCGGTCCACAACAAAAGAGTAGCTATTGTGAATCTCACTGATTCTTTCCGCTTTTTCAGTTATAATAGGCTTGATTAAAATGGTCTTTGACATAACTTAATATTTAACGCCACTTATTTAGTAAGCGTAGATTTTATTTTTTCAATAGATTCTTCTGATATGATTAGGTTACTGGCCCAAAGCATTTCGTAAGTATTTAAATCAGAAGCCTTAGATATCCGTGCATCAGGAAGGTTTCTAGCAGATAAAACAACATTGTGGTCCAACTCCGGAGTAACCAATAGAGACTTCCCATTATTGACGCCTAATGCCTGCAGAATACTTACATAAGACTTTGTTTTTGGACTATCAAAAGTAAAATCTTCTACTATCCTTATGTTGCCATTGGCAGCTCTATCAGAAAGTACACTCAACCTAGCTAGTTTTTTAACTTTTTTGTTTAGCTTAAAACCATAATTTCTTGGTTGAGGACCAAAGATCCTTCCACCCCCTCTAAATAAAGGATTCTTGATACTACCTGCTCTAGCTCCACCCGTACCCTTTTGCTTCTTTAACTTACGAGTCGAACCAGAAATCTCTCCTCTATCCTTAGCTTTGTGGGTTCCTTGACGTTGGTTGGCCAAATATTGTTTTACGCTTAAGTAAACTACGTGTTCATTAGGCGTAACACCAAAGATCTCAGCAGGCAATTCTACCTGCCTTCCAGTTGGCTTCCCACTAATATTTAAAACATCGACTTTCATTACAATTTATTTATAAAGCCTAAACTTTTATTTTTCTAAAACAACATAAGATCCAATATGACCAGGAACTGCACCTTTTACCAAAATGATATTCTGATCAGCAAAAACCCTAACCACCTTGAGATTCTTGATCTTAATTCTATCGCCACCAGTTCTACCAGCCATTCTTAAACCTTTGAAAACTTTAGCAGGAAAAGAGGCGGCACCTACAGAACCCGGAGCTCTTTGCCTATTGTGCTGACCGTGAGTAGCATCGTTAACCCCACTGAATCCATGTCTCTTTACCACCCCTTGGAAACCCTTCCCTTTAGAAGTACCGACAGCAGCTACAAGATCCCCCTCTTGAAAAACTTCATCAACTTTGATTAAGTCACCAAGATTCTTATCTGTTAATGTAGAGTCTCTAAATTCAACTAACTTTCTCTTTGGAGCAGTTCCAGCTTTATCAAAGTGGCCTTTCATGGCATTAGTTGTATTCTTTACTCTAGCGTCATCAAAAGCCATTTGAAGGGAACTGTACCCGTCAGAATCAGCAGTTTTAACTTGAGTAACCACACAAGGACCCATTTCTAAAACAGTACAAGGAATATTCCTACCATTGGTATCGAATATACTTGTCATTCCTTTTTTCTTTCCAATTAATCCGTTCATCAGATTAAAATTTAATTTTTACCCATTTATAATAAAATGAGTCATCTATAATTTTTTTATACTTTTTCGGGAAGACACTAAACTCGGAAACGAGTTGATAGGAAGGTAACTTTGTTTTGGACTTAATGTCAAACTGACTATCAGTTTCCAAAATTTAGCGTCTCAGCCTGGAATCTATATGATTCAATAATTACGTCAACTTAACTTGAATATCAACACCACTAGGCAATTCTAACTTCGATAGCGCATCGACCGTCTTCTGCGTAGGTGTGTATATTTCAATAAGGCGCTTGTGTGTTCTCAACTGGAACTGCTCACGAGATTTCTTGTTGACGTGCGGAGAACGCAGTACTGTAAAGATTTTTTTCTCTGTGGGCAGCGGAATCGGACCCGTTACTACAGCCCCGCTGTTTCGAACCGTTTTAACAATTTTCTCCGTGGATTTATCCACTAACGAGTGGTCGTAGGAGCGTAGCTTGATTCTGATTTTCTGATTCATGCCTTGAATGAAATTATTTCAATTTTTTAATTAGTCTAATCAATCACCAATTGCTTTCAATTGGCTAAAGCGGTGCAAATATAATAACTTATACCTTAACTTCACCCTTTGCCTTATCAATTATTTCTTTCGCAATATTGGTAGGCGCTTCGTTGTAGTGAGCAAACTCCATGGTAGAATTCGCTCTACCTGATGTTATTGTTCTTAAAGAGGTCACATAACCAAACATCTCTGATAAAGGCACCTCAGCTTGAATGCTCACCGCACCGCCTGGTCTTCCTTCTTGTCCTTTTGGCAAACCTCTTCTTCGGTTTAAGTCACCAATTACATTACCTACATATTCCTCTGGAGTAACTACCTCTAGTTTCATAATCGGCTCCATAAGTACTGGCTTGGTCTTCATAGCACATTCTCTGAAACCTTCTTTTGCGCAAAGTTCAAAAGCTACTGGCTTAGAATCCACTGGGTGCATAGACCCATCGAATACTCTAACTTTCATAGCTTCGATATTGTAACCCGCCAAAATACCATTTTCCATCATGGCCCTGAAACCATCCTTAATGGGCTTTTGATAGTTCTTATCAATAGAACCCCCAACAATATCCCAAATGAATTGTAGCTTTTCCTTTCCGTTCTTAAAGTCTTCACTGTCCAAAAACTCCTGGTCAGCAGGCCCTAATTCGAATTCCATGTCGGCAAACAAACCAGAACCACCAGTCTGCTTCTTCAACCTTTCTCTATGAGAAACAGTTGTGGTAAGCGCTTCTTTATAATTAACCTGAGGTTGACCTTGGTTACATTCTACTTTAAATTCTCTTTTTAGTCTATCTACAATAATCTCTAAGTGTAACTCACCCATACCACTGATCACCGTCTGGTTGGTCTCCTCATCATATCGTACCTTGAAGGTAGGATCTTCTTCAGCCAATTTCGCCAATCCCATTCCCAACTTATCCAAGTCTTTCTGAGATTTAGGCTCCACTGCTATACCAATTACAGGATCAGGGAAAGTCATACTTTCTAATGCAATTGGGTGCTTCTCATCGCAAATTGTATCTCCTGTTCTTAAATCTTTGAAACCTACAGCAGCAGCAATATCACCTGCCTCTACTTTGTCAATAGGGTTTTGTTTGTTGGAGTGCATCTGATAGAGTCGAGAAATACGCTCTTTCTTGCCACTTCTAGTGTTTAAAACGTAGGAACCAGCATCTAGCGTACCAGAATAAACTCTAAAAAATGCTAAACGACCAACATAAGGATCCGTAGCAATTTTAAAAGCTAATGCCGCAAAAGGCTCATCCACCGAAGGCTTTCTTTTAACTTCCTCATCTGTATCTGGATTGGTTCCTTCAACCGCCTCTATATCAAGTGGAGATGGCATATACCGACATACTGCGTCTAAAACAGCCTGAACACCTTTGTTTTTGAACGAAGAACCGCATAACATCGGGATAATCTTAATGTCAATCACCGCCTTCCTAATAGCCGTTCTGATTTCTTCAGGAGAAATTGAATCTGGATCTTCGAAAAACTTCTCCATTAGAGATTCATCGTACTCAGCAATATTCTCCAACAAAAATTCTCTGTATTTTGCTACTGTGTCCACTAAATCCTCTGGAATAGGCACTATTTCATAAGTCATCCCCATATCGTGATCATTCCAAATTCTCGCCTCGTTACTAATTAAATCAACTACTCCTTTGAAAGTCTCTTCTGCTCCAATAGGAACTTGCAATGGAACTGCATTCGCTCCCAACTTAGTTTTAACATCATTCACCACATTGAAAAAGTCAGCTCCCGAACGGTCCATTTTGTTAACAAAACCAATTCTAGGCACTTTATATCTATTAGCTTGACGCCATACTGTCTCAGACTGTGGCTCTACGCCAGATACGGCACAGAAAAGAGCAACTACCCCGTCTAATACTCTTAAGGAACGCTCCACTTCCACAGTAAAATCTACGTGGCCAGGAGTGTCTATAATATTGATGGTGTAAGAGTCTCCATCGAAATTCCAATTGGTCTTAGTTGCAGCAGAAGTAATGGTAATCCCTCTTTCCTGCTCCTGCTCCATCCAGTCCATTGTTGCTGCTCCATCGTGAACTTCACCAATTTTATGGCTTATACCCGTGTAGTAAAGAATACGTTCAGTAGTCGTAGTCTTTCCAGCATCAATGTGGGCTGCAATTCCAATATTCCTAGTTAACTTTAAATCCTTAGCCATGATATTTCCCGTAAGGGGTCGTTACAATTAATAAAATTATACCTTAAAGTGAGCAAATGCTCTATTAGATTCAGCCATCTTGTGCGTATCTTCCTTTCGCTTAACTGCAGCACCTTCTCCCTTGCTAGCTGCAATAATCTCTGCCGCTAATTTCTCAGCCATACCCTTTCCACTTCTCTTTCTAGCGAAATTAATCAACCACTTCATGCCAATGGACATCTTGCGCTTCGCCCTGATTTCTGTAGGAATCTGAAAAGTTGCACCTCCAATTCTTCTACTTCTTACCTCTACTGATGGTATGACGTTGTTTAACGCCTTTTTCCACATGGACAACTCATCTTCCTCTCCCCCTCCTTTCTCTTTAACAATATCCATGGCATCGTAAAATACACTAAGGGCAGTTCCCTTCTTACCATCGTACATTAAGTTGTTAACAAACTGAGTAACCAAAGTATCTCCATATCTGGGATCTGGATTGATAACTCTAATTGCGGGTTTTCTTTTTCTCATTTTTTTCTATTAGCGGTTTCAGCAAAAAGAAACATAATTATTTCTTAGGACGCTTAGTCCCATATTTTGAACGACTCTGTAATCTGTCAGTCACACCAGCTGTATCTAAAGCACCTCTTACTATCGTATATCGAACACCGGGTAAATCCTTTACCCTCCCACCTCTAATCAATACGATTGAGTGCTCTTGCAAATTGTGACCTTCCCCTGGAATATAAGCGATAACCTCAATTCCATTTGTCAATCTTACCTTGGCAACTTTTCTTAAAGCTGAATTAGGTTTCTTAGGAGTGGTGGTATACACACGGGTACATACCCCTCTTTTCTGAGGGCAAGAATCTAAAGCTCTAGATTTACTCTTAGAGATGATCTGCTCTCTTCCATTTCTTACCAACTGGTTAATAGTAGGCATATTTTATTATAATATGGTTCTTAAATAAGTGCTTCGAATGATAAATCACTTAGA
>Ga0129344_1124463_pt1 | contig 18066 bp, 29 predicted proteins | sample CPBNA2_FD_105428 | JGI IMG/M metagenome (GOLD analysis project Ga0129344, IMG submission 105428) | Freshwater to marine salinity gradient microbial communities from Chesapeake Bay, USA - CPBay_Sum_15_0.2_RNA2 (Metagenome Metatranscriptome) | ecosystem: Environmental > Aquatic > Marine > Coastal ...
GGCCTGAAGGTGGCGATGATGGTGGCACAATGGTGGCCGAAGGAACACCCGAACAGGTATCTAAAGTAAGAGGATCCTATACAGGGATGTTCCTTAAGAAAATGTTAAAAAGCTAGTTAAGCTGCCGACTCTTCAGATGCTTTAGTGCTTTCAGTTTCTGTTACACGATCAACGAGCTCCATATAAGCCATATCTGCTTTGTCTCCAGGCCTGAAACCAGCTTTGATAATTCTTGTGTATCCGCCATTTCTATCTTTAGCGTTAACTGCAAGTGAAGTAAAAAGTTTGCCAACTGCTTCATCAGATCTAAGTTTATTGAATGCTAACCTTCTATTTGCAACAGTATCATCCTTAGCAAGAGTTATTAATGGCTCAATAAATGTTCTAAGCTCCTTTGCTTTAGGCACTGTAGTTCTAATAACTTCCCTTTCTATTAAAGCTATAGCTAAGTTTTTTAGTAAAGCTTTTCTATGAGCGGAATTACGATTTAGTTTTCTTCCTTTTTTTCTATGTCTCATTTTTTATCCTACTGGTGGCCAGTTCTCAACATTCATACCTAAAGAGAGCTCTTTTGAAGCAAGTACATCTTTAATTTCATTTAATGACTTTTTACCTAAATTAGGAGTTTTCAATAAATCAAACTCTGTTTTATGTATTAAATCTCCTATTAAGAATATACTTTCAGCTTTAAGACAGTTAGTAGATCTAACCGTTAATTCTAGCTCTTCAATTGATCTTAATAATAATGGATCAAAGTCATTTTGTTCTTTTTTTGCCTCTTGTTCTGCTATTGCATCTAAGTCAACAAATGCTGCTAATTGCTGTTGAAGAATAGTCGCACTATGCTCTATAGCCATTTTAGGATCTAATGTTCCGTCTGTTTCAAGCTCTATTAATAATTTATCAAGGTCTGTTCTCTTTTCATATCTAGCATTATCAACATTATAAGAAACTCTTTTAACTGGAGTATAGGAAGCATCAATTTTTAAACCTCCAACTACTCTATCTTCATCATCTCTTAAATCTGCTGGCTCGTAACCTCTTCCAGTTTTCACCACGAGAGTCATCTTTAAATTAACTTTATCAACTATAGATGCAACGTGAAAATCTTGATCCACTAATTCAACATTACCAGGAACTTCAAAAGAAGCTGCTGTTACATCGCAAGGACCAGTAACATCAAGTGTTATTTCAGCTGAATTTCCCTCGATAACTTTAACAGGTAACTCTTTTAAATTAAGTAGGATATCAATAACATCCTCTCTAACACCCTCTATAGTGCTATATTCATGTGATATACCATCAATTACCACGTCAGTGACCGCTGCTCCAGGCATCGAGGATAATAATATTCTTCTTAACGCATTACCAAGGGTATGCCCGAAACCTCTTTCTAAAGGCTCTAAAGTAACTTTAGATAGGGTTGGTGAAATATCATCTACTTGTATTTCAGTTGGTACTAATAAGTCAATTACTGATGTTTGCATAATTCTATCCGCCTTTATTTATTTTGAGTAAAGCTCAACAATAAGATTTTCGTTAATTTCTGTACCTAAATCAGCTCTATCAGGGACTGCTTTAAATACTCCTTTTAAATTTTTATCATCAACTTCAAGCCATTCACATGCTTCTCTTGTTGCAGCAATCTTTAATGATGCTTGAATTCTAAGCTGACCTTTTTTTCTTTCTCTTATTTCAACTTCATCGCCAGGTTGTACTTGATAAGATGCGATATTCACAACTTTACCATTAACTTTGAGTGCTTTATGAGAAACTAACTGCCTAGCTTCTGCTCTTGTAGAACCAAATCCCATTCTGTACACAACGTTATCAAGTCTTTTTTCTAGAAGCGAAAGAAGATTTTCACCTGTATTACCCTTCATGGCAGCAGCTTTTTTGTAATAATTTCTAAACTGCTTTTCAAGAACGCCATAAATTCTTCTTACTTTTTGTTTTTCTCGTAACTGGAGACCATAATCTGAAAGCCTACCTCTTCTTACTCCATGTACACCTGGAGCTGTATCCATGTTACATTTTGATTCGATTGCTCTAATACCACTTTTTAAGTAAAGATCAGTTCCTTCTCTTCTTGATAATCTTAAAGATGGTCCTCTATATCTAGCCATTTAAATCTCCTTAAACCCTTCTTTTCTTCGATGGTATGCATCCATTATGTGGCAATGGTGTTACATCTGTAATACTTTTTATCTTTAACCCACACGCATTTAAAGATCTAATAGCAGATTCTCTTCCACCACCAGGACCCTTAACTTTTACATCTAAATTAATCATTCCAAATTCTTCTTTTGCAGTATTGCCAACCTTTTCTGCAGCAACCTGAGCTGCAAATGGAGTGCTTTTTCTAGAACCTTTAAAACCTGAGCCCCCTGAGGTTCCCCAGCATACTGCATTACCTTGTTTATCAGTAATCGTAATTATTGTATTGTTAAAAGATGCATGAATATGAGCAACACCATCTGTAACTATTTTTTTTGCTTTTTTACCTGCCATTATTATCCTCTCATAGGCTTCTTGGCGCCTTTTCTTGTTCTTGCATTAGTTTTAGTTCTTTGACCACGGGTTGGAAGTTTTCTTCTGTGTCTAATACCTCTATAACTTCCTAAGTCCATTAGTCTTTTAATATTAGTAGAAATATTTCTTCTTAGATCACCCTCAACAACATAATTACCAATAGCTGCTCTTAATTGTTCAACCTCATCTTCAGATAGATCAGATACTTTTCTTGTATAATCTATCTTAAGCTCTTCGCATATAGTTTGGGCAGTTTTCCTGCCAATTCCAAATATATGTGTAAGTGAAATCTCTACGTGTTTGTTTTCAGGTACATTTACTCCTGCAATCCTAGCCATATTTAACCTTGCCTCTGTTTATGTTTTTGATCAGATTTGCATATAACAAAAAGAACTCCATTTCTTCTAACAATCTTACAATTCCGACATATTTTCTTTACTGATGCTTTAACTTTCATAACTATTATCTTTTAAAATTTTTTAAATTTGCCTTTTTCATCAAAGATGCATATTGGGTTGACATCAAATGAGATTGAACTTGTGCCATAAAATCCATCAATACCACCACCACAATCAAGACCGAAGTGCCTCCAAAATAAAAAGAAACTCCTGCAAAATTTATTAACGCTAGTGGCAATAAACATATTAATGTTAAATAAATTGCTCCAAATACTGTTAATCTAGCCAACACATTATCAATATAATTTGCTGTTTGCTCTCCAGGCCTTATGCCAGCAATATATGCACCAGATCTTTTTAAGTTATCTGATACCTCTCTTGTGTTAAAAGTCAGAGCCAACCAGATAAAGCAAAAAGAAATAATGAGTGCAGCAAATACAAGAATATATAAAGGCTGTCCTGGATTTAAAGCTAACGAAATTGATTGCAAAAATCCAAGAGACTCATTCTGTCCAAACCATGTTGAAAGCGATGCAGGGAACAATAAAAATGTACTTGCAAAAATAGCTGGTATAACGCCAGCCATATTGACTTTAAATGGCAAATGACTTGATTGTGCTTGCATTAAACGTCTGCCCTGTTGTCTTTGAGCATAATTCACAACGATTCTTCTTTGGCCTCTTTCTATAAATACAACAACAGCTATAACAACTAGAGCTAATACACCAATACCAATTAATAACAAGATATTTAAATCGCCTTGCCTTGCCTGTTCTAAAGATTGCGCTATTGCACCAGGTATACCTGTCAAAATACTGGTTGCAATGATTATTGATATACCATTACCTATGCCTCTTTCTGAGACTTGTTCTCCTAACCACATTAAAAAAACTGTTCCTGCTACTACTGCAAAAACTGCTGAAACAAGAAAACTTGTGCCAGGGTTATAAGCTAAACCACTATTTGATAAGGTTACTGCTAGAGCTGATGCTTGTATAAAGGCAAGTAAAACAGTTCCATATCTAGTAAATTGTGTAATTTTATTCCTTCCAGCTTGACCATCTTTTTTAAGCTCTTGTAGATATGGGATGGAATTAGAAAAGAGCTGCATAATAATAGCGGCTGAAATGTAAGGAACAACATTTAATGCAAATATACTCATTCTCTCAAGGGCGCCACCAGAGAATAAATTAAACATCTCAAGAATTGTCCCTTGATTTTGATCGAATAATTCAGCCAACCTATCAGGATCAATCCCAGGTATTGGAATATGTGTACCAATCCTGTAGACAATAATAGCCATCAAGACAAATCTAATTCTCTTCCATAGATCGCTCATGCCTGTATTTTGTTCAGCCATAATTACTCTTCTACAGCGCCTCCAGCTTTTTCAATTGATTCTTTTGCACCTTTAGTTACTTTTATTCCTTTAACTGTAATTTTTGATTGCAGTTCATGTGTTCCAAAAATTTTTACTTTTGTAATTCTATTTGGAATTATCTTTTTTTCTTTTAATGACTCTAAGGAGACAATATCTAATCCATCAATATTTTTTACATTAACTTCTTTGAAAGAGTTATTGACTCTTGATGAGAAACCGAATTTAGGGAGTCTTTGTTGAAGTGGCATTTGGCCTCCCTCAAAACCTATCCTTACTCCCCCACCAGATCTCGATTTTTGTCCTTTATGACCTCGACCAGCAGTTTTGCCCAATCCAGATCCTATACCTCTACCAACACGCTTTCTATTTTTCTTAGTGCCTGAATTAGCAAGTGTATTTAAAGATAATTTATTTTCTTCTGCATTAACCATTTTAGTTATCCTGTATTTCAACCATATCTGAGATTTTATTAATCATGCCTCTATTTGATGGAGTATCTTGAACTGCAACAGTCTGATTTAATTTTTTAAATCCAAGCCCTTTAATACACAGCTTATGAGACTTCATTCTTCCTATTCCACTTTTAATAAGTTTAATTTTTATTGTTTTATTTTCACTCATGATATCTGTTCTACTGTTTTACCTCTTCTCATTGCTACTGATTCAGGAGATTCCATTTTGCTCAGTGCATTTATTGTTGCTCTCACAACATTTACTGGGTTTGTTGATCCATAACATTTTGCTAAAACATTCTGAACACCTGCTAACTCAAGTACAGCTCTCATTGCACCACCTGCAATAATACCTGTACCTTCTGAAGCTGGTTGCATATATACATTAGCAGAACCATGTTTAGCTTTAACTGGATACCATAGAGTTGATCCGTTCAATTCAACATCAACTAAACTTCTTCTTGCGTCCTCCATAGCCTTTTGAATAGCAATTGGTACTTCTTTGGCTTTTCCTCTACCAAAACCAACTCTTCCATTACCATCACCAACTACTGTTAAGGCAGTGAAACCAAATATTCGACCACCCTTAACTACTTTTGCAACTCTATTCACCTGAACAAGCTTTTCTTCAAGCGTATCTTGTTGTTGATTATTTAAATTAACTTCACTCATTATTAGAACTCCAATCCTGCTGCTCTTGCTGATTCTGCTAGCGCTTTTACTCTGCCATGATATTTATATCCAGATCTATCAAAAACAACATTTTTGACACCATTTTTTATTGCTCTTTCAGCAATTGTTTTACCAATTTCTTCAGCAGCCTGAACATTATTCTTTAAAGCAGAATCTTTTTCATTCGTAGAGGCTGAAGCAACAACTGTAGATCCTGAGCTATCAAAAATTTGAGCATAAAAATGCTTAGATGATTTATAAACCGTAAGTCTATGTAAATCTTGATCTTTAATTCTTAATCTAGTTTTTCTTGCTCTTCTGAGTCTAGATGTATTCTTAATTCCCAATTTAGCCTCCTGCTGCTTTCTTAGCTTCTTTTCTAATAATCACTTCATCAGCATATCTAACTCCCTTACCTTTATATGGTTCAGGTGGCCTAAAGGCTCTAATTTCTGCTGCTGCTTGCCCTAAAATTTGTTTATTGTGACTTTTTAAAGTAATTTCTGTCTGCGATGGTGTTTCAACGCTAACTTCTTCAGGAAGTTGATATTTAACAGGGTGAGAGAACCCAAGAGTTAGTTCTAATAACTTCCCAGATGCTTTAGCTCTATAACCAACACCTTTAAGTTCTAGTTTTTTTTCAAATCCACTTGATACGCCAATAATCATGTTATTAATTAGAGATCTTGTCGTCCCACCAAGTGCGATCGAAGACTGTATATCTTCGTCATATTTAACTGATATTATTGAGTCCTCAATTTTAATAGAAATGGATTCAGGTAATTCAAATGACAATTCACCTAATTTACCTTTTACATTCACAACGTTATCAACAAGCTCTACGTTAACGCCATCTAATATTGAAATAGGTGATTTAGCTACTCTAGACATTAAAATACCTCACAGAGAATTTCGCCACCAACATTCTTAGACCTTGCGTCTTTATCTGTCATAAGGCCTTGATTAGTTGAAATGATATATGCGCCTAATCCATCTTTAACAAGTCCTAGATCAGATGCAGATGAGTATTTTCTTAAACTAGGCTTACTAATTCTTTTTAGACTTCTTATCACTGGCTTTTCATTAAAATATTTAAGGTTGATTCTTAAAATTGGCTTTCCATTATTTTCATCTTTCTCACAGCCCTTGAGGTAACCTTCTTTCACTAATACATTAACTAATTGATATTTCATAGCTGAATATGGCGCATCTACACAATCTTTACCACGCATTAAGCCATTTCTAATTCTTGTTAAACAATCTGATATAGGATCTTGAAAACTCATAATATTTTTACCAACTTGATTTTACCAACCCAGGAATGTCGCCTCTCATTGCGGCCTCCCTAAGTTTAATTCTGCTTAAGCCAAATTTTCTATAAACAGCATGAGGTCTACCTGTTATTTGACACCTTCTAACAACTCTTGATGGACTAGCATTTCTAGGAAGTTTTTGAAACTGCTTTCTAGCTTCATATCTTTCTTCACTTGATAAGCTCATATCACTCATAGTTGCTTTGAGTTTAGCTCTCTTTTTAGCATATCGAACAACCGTTTTAATCCTCTTATGCTCTCTTGCTATCATTGATTTCTTTGCCATTATTTACCTCTTTATTTCTTAAATGGAAAATCTAATACTTCTAATAAAGCCTTAGCTTCATCTTTATTTTTAGCAGTAGTGTTAATACAGACATCCATGCCTCTTATGTTATCAATGTTGTCATAATTAATTTCTGGAAAAATAATCTGCTCTTTTATACCAAAAGAGTAATTACCTTGCCCATCAAATGACTTATTGTTTAAACCTCTAAAATCTCTTTCACGAGGTATAGCTATATTTATTAGACGCTCAATAAAATCATACATTTTTTGACCTCTTAAGGTTACTTTGCATCCTAATGGCCAACCCTCTCTAATTTTAAAACTTGCAACAGATTTTCTTGCAGTTGTAGTAACTGGTTTTTGACCTGCTATCACGGTCAAGTTTTCTAATGCAGACTGTAAGTGTTTTTTATCATTTGCTGCTTCACCAACGCCCATATTAATAACAACTTTTGATAATTTTGGAACAGCCATAACATTAGATAGTCCTAACTTATCTTTTAGAACAGGCGCTAGTTCTTCATTAAATCTTTGTTTTAAATTTGCCATTATTTAATCTCTTTATTATCTGATTTAAACAACCTTATTTTTTTGCCGTTTTTATCTTCAGAAACTTTAATTTTATCTTTTGATTTTGATTTAGGGTTCCATATAGCAAGATTAGAAAGATTAATTGGTGCTTCTTGTTCAACTATTCCTCCAGTAATCCCCATATCAGGATTAGGTCTAGTATGCTTCTTTACCATATTAATACCTGTAACAATTCCTCTATTCTTTGCTTTAAGAATTTGTCTCAATGTTCCTTTTTTACCAATATCTTTTCCAGCAATTACTATTACCTCATCACCAGTTTTCAATTTTGTCGAAATATTATTCATCTTTACAATACCTCAGGAGCTAAAGATAAAATTTTCATATGTTTTCCATCTCTTAACTCTCTTGTCACTGGGCCAAAAACCCTTGTACCAATTGGTGCTTTAGAGCTATTTATAAGAACAGCAGCATTTTCATCAAATTTAATTAATGAGCCATCTCTTCTTCTAACACCTTTTTTGGTTCTAACAATTAATGCATCTACAACCTGTCCTTTTTTAACTTTACCTGTGGGTATAGCCTCTCGAACTGCAACTTTAATTACATCACCAATATTTGCATATCTTCTTTTAGAGCCGCCTAGGACCTTAATACACATTACAGTTCTAGCTCCGCTATTATCTGCAATTTTTAATAATGATTGCATCTGTATCATTATGCTGTCTCCTCAGAAATGTTACTGCTATCAAGCCCATCAACTAATATCCATGTCTTAGATTTTGAAATTGGTCTACATTCTTTAACAGTTACAGTATCACCCTCTTGTGCTTTATTTAGCTCGTCGTGGGCGTGGACTTTACTAGAAACTTTCACAATCTTTCCGTATAAAGGATGCTTAACCTTTCTTTCAATTTTAACTGTGATTGTTTTATCAGCTTTGTTTGATGTAACAACTCCAGTTAATACTCTTGGATTTGATTCGCTCATTACTTACTATCCTCTAATTTTTTTTCTGTTATCAAAGTTTTAATTCTTGCAATTTTCTTCTTAGCAACTGCAAGTTTATTTGTTTCGTTTAACTGACCAGTTCTATGCTTCATTCTTAAGTTAAATTGATCTTCTCTTATAGTTATTAATTCTTTTTCAAGATCAGCAACACTTTTGTTTCTTAATTCGGATACTTCTTTGCTCATTTACACGTCCTTGCTTAAAAAATGTGTTTTAACTGGTAGTTTTGCACTCGCGAGTTTAAATGCTTCTCTTGCTAAGCTTTCTTCAACACCAGCCATTTCAAACATAACTTTTCCTGGTTGGACAAGGCTCACCCAATATTCAACGTTACCTTTACCTTTACCCATTCTTACCTCAAGAGGTTTTTTAGTAATAGGTTTGTCAGGAAATATTCTTATCCAAATATTACCGCCTCTTTTTATGTGCCTAGTCATAGCACGTCTAGCAGCTTCAATTTGTCTAGCAGTTATTCTTCCTCTTCCAGATGCAACTAATCCAAATCTACCAAATGCAATAGTGTTACCATTTTGTGCAAGGCCCCTATTTCTGCCTTTATGCATCTTTCTATATTTAGTTTGTCTTGGCTGTAACATCTTAATTTATTCCTTGATCTTCTTTGTATGGATCAACAGTAGTTTCTCCTTTGAATACCCAAACTTTAACTCCAATAATTCCATAAGTAGTTAAAGCTTCTGCGGTACCATAATCTATATCTGCTCTGAGAGTATGCAATGGAACTCTGCCCTCTCTATACCATTCAGTTCTTGCAATCTCAGCACCATTTAGTCTTCCTGAGACCTCAACCCTAACCCCTTTTGCACTTTGCCTTAATGCGCTTTGAACAACTCTTTTCATTGCCCTTCTAAACATGACCCTTCTTTCAAGCTGTTGGGCAACGCTTTCAGCTAAAATTGTTGCATCTAGGTCAGGTTTTTTTACTTCTTTTATATTTATTTGAGTTGTTTGTTGGACTATTTTGCTAACTGCAGCTTTAAGATTTTCTATTTCTTCCCCGCGCTTACCAATAATGATTCCTGGTCTAGAAGTGTGGATTGTTACTAAAAAGTTTTCTGCGCTTCTTTCTAATTCAATTTTGCTTATAGAAGAATGTTTCAGTCTTTTTGAGAAAAACTCTCTTACCTTAAGATCTTGTATAAGATTATCTTTAAATGCTTTGCCTTTAGCATACCAGTTAGCATTTTGTTTTTTGATAATTCCTAATCTAAAACCATGTGGGTTTACTTTTTGTCCCATTACTTCACCTCATCCGAAAGAATTATCTCAATATGACAAGTAGGCTTAACTATTCTATCTGCTCTACCTCTTGCTCTAGGCTTCATTCTTTTTAGCCTCATACCTTGGTTAACGATTATTGTTTTGATACCAAGAGTGTCAATATCAGCCTTATCATTATGTTCTGCATTAGCAATTGCTGATTCAAGCAATTTTTTTATTATTGCAGCGCCTTTCTGTTTGCTAAAGGATAGAAAATCCATAGCCTCATGAACTGATTTCCCTCTAACGGCATTGGCAACAAGCCCTGCTTTTTGAGGTGATAATCTCGTTCCTTTTAAATATGCTCTTGTTTCCATTATTTTGCCTTCCTGTCGCCTGAATGCATTTTAAATGTTCTAGTAATAGCAAATTCACCAAGCTTATGACCGACCATGTCTTCGTTTACGTATACTGGTACATGTTGTCTACCATTGTGAACAGATATAGTTAATCCAACCATTTGTGGCGTAACCATTGATCTTCTTGACCAAGTCTTGATTGGTCTTTTATCGTTAGAAGCAATAGCCGCTTCTACTTTCTTTTCTAAAGAAATATCAACAAATGGTCCTTTTTTTAATGATCTAGGCATGATTATTTTTTGCTACCCCTTCTTCTAATAATTAAGTCATTAGTTCTTTGATTTTTTCTTGTTTTGTATCCTTTTGTTGGTTTACCCCATGGCGTAGATGGATGTCTTCCACCTGAAGTCCTACCCTCACCACCACCATGTGGATGGTCAACTGGGTTCATTGCAACACCTCTAACAGTAGGCCTCACACCTCTCCAACGTTTAGCACCAGCTTTACCAAGAGATTTCAAATTATTTTCTTGATTTGAAACAACACCAAGAGTTGCTCTACATTCCCATAAAACTTTTCTTGTTTCACCAGATTGGAGTTTTAAGGTTGCATATATTCCCTCTTTTGCAACCAATCTTGCAGATGTTCCTGCGCTTCTTGCCAGTTGAGCACCCTTCATTGGTTTAAGCTCAACACAATGGATATTTGTTCCAAGAGGAATATCTTTTAACTTCATTGAATTACCAACTTTTATTTCACAGTTGTCGCCTGAAACTACTTTATCACCAACTTTTAATTTAGATGGTGCAATAATATACCTTCTCTCACCATCAGCATATTTTAATAGTGCGATATTAGCTGACCTATTTGGATCATACTCAAGTCTTTCAACAATTGCCGGTATGTCAAACTTATCTCTCTTAAAATCTATAATTCTATAATGTTGTTTATGTCCGCCACCTTGATGCCTTACAGTAATTCTTCCATTATTATTTCTTCCGCCATTTTTAGATTTAGATACAACTAAAGACTTCCAAGGCTTACCTTTATATAAATCTCTTTTTACAGAAACTACACCCCGTCGACCTGGGCTAGTTGGTTTAGCTTTAATAACTGCCATTTTAATTTATACCCTCAAATTGAATTTCAGAATCCTTACCTAAAGTAACAAAAGCTTTCTTATAGTCTGATCTTTTATATATTCCAAATCTATTTCTTTTAGTTTTACCTTTAACGATAGATGTTGTTACTTTTAAAACCTCTACCTTAAAAAGTTCTTCTACAGCTTTTTTGATCTCTCTTTTATTAGAATCTAGATCAACCTTAAAAACATACTGTTTATTTAGATCAGCAGCTCTTGCTGATTTTTCAGTAATCATTGGAGACTTAATTAATGTATATAATTTTTCTTTATGCATTAATTCTCTCCTCAATTAATTTTAGAGCATCTTCAGTAACAGCAACTTTATTGGCTTTGATTAAAACAACTGGATTTATTTCTTGAACAGTTATTACATCAACATTAGGTATGTTTCTTGCAGATAGATATAGATTTATATCTAACTCATCTGTAATTATTAAAACTTTACTTAATGAAAACTCTTTTAATAGTTTTGCGATTTCTTTAGTTTTTGGTTTTTCTAAAACAGGCTTTTCTATTGCAACAAGCCTATCTTGTCTTAACAATTCTGAAAAAATAGAGCGTATAGCTGCTCTATACATTTTTTTATTAACTTTTTTAGAAAAATCTCTTGGGCGTGAAGCAAAAGTTACTCCTCCACCTCTCCATAATGGACTTCTAATAGTACCAGCCCTTGCTCTACCAGTACCTTTCTGTCTGTAAGGCTTCTTACCGCCACCCCTTACTTCTGATCTATTTTTTTGCTTTGCAGAGCCCTGTCTTGCACCAGCTAAGTAGCTTACAACCACTTGATGGATTAAAGATTCATTAAAATCTTTACCAAATACTGACTCAGGTATATCAATACCTTTGCTATTTTCAGTTGATAGTAAATTTATTTTCATGATTTTTTAATAGATGGTTTAATTTTTACAGTTGATCCATTAAATCCAGGAATAGATCCTTTTACAAAAATTAGGTTGTTTTCTTTATCAAGCTCAACTATTTCAAGACTCTGAATGGTTTTTTGAACATTACCCATATGGCCTGACATTTTTTTTTTCTTTCCAGACTCTTCCTGGAGTTTGGCATTGACCAATTGATCCATGAGCTCTGTGAGCAAGAGAGTTACCATGTGTAGCATCTTGCATTTTAAAATTGTGCCTTTTTATAACACCCGCATAACCTTTACCCTTAGATGTTCCAGTTACATCAACATATTGACCGATTTCAAACATATCAGCAGTTAGGTGTGAGCCAATTTGGTGATCGTTAATATCTTTAGTTTTAAATTCAGCAAGAATACCAGGCTGAATATCTCTTTTCTTAAAGTATTCAACTTGAGATTTGTTTCTGTTATTAGATTTTTTAATTTTTGATATAACTAAAGCTTCATACCCATCTCTGTCAGAAGTTTTTATATCAGAAATAAAGTTACCTGCAATTGATATTGCAGTTACTGGAATAGATTGTCCTTCTTCGGTGAAAAGTCGGGACATTCCAGATTTTGTTCCTATTAAGCCTATGCTCAATGTTCTCTCCTATTTACGGGGCTTTACCCTCTATGGCCGCAATTGCGTTAAACTTGGTTATTGTTGTCCTATGCTTATTTGAACATCGACCCCTGATGAAAGGTCAAGTTTCATTAGAGCATCAACTGTTTTATCAGTAGGCTCAACAATATCCATTAATCTTTTATAAGTAACAATCTCATACTGATCTCTAGCATCTTTATCTTTATGCGGAGATATTAATACTGTTGTTCTCTCTTTTTTAATAGGTAAAGGAATTGGGCCTTTTACAACTGCACCTGTCTTTTTGACAGTTTCAACTATTAATTTAGCCGATGCATCTATTAGCCTATAATCAAACGCTTTTAATCTAATTCTTATAGATTGATTTTCCATTTTTTACCTATTATGTTTTATAACTACATTATGCTATTTTCGCAAAATGTGGCGTATTCTAAGCCCCTTTAAAGCATACTGTCAACAAAAAATGACAGCAAAAAATTCTTAAGATGCTTTTATTTCTTCAGCAATATTACTTGGAACTTCACCATACTTTAAAAATTCCATAGTAAAGGTTGCTCTACCCTGAGTCGCTGAACGTAAATCAGTTGCATAACCAAACATTTCAGCTAGCGGAACTTCTGATGAAACCTCTTTTCCTGATGGTATTTCATCCATTCCTAAAATTATTCCTCTTCGTCTATTGAGATCACCAACTACATCACCCATATGCTCTTCAGGCGTTACCACAACAACTTTCATGACAGGCTCTAGAAGAGCTGGTTTAGCCTTCAAAGCTCCTTCTTTTAATGCCATAGAACCAGCTATTTTAAATGCCATCTCACTTGAATCCACATCATGATATGAACCATCATATAAAGTTGCTCTTAGTGCTAGTAATGGATAGCCAGCCAAGACACCATTTTGCATTTGTTCTTGAATACCCTTATCAACAGCAGGAATATATTCCTTTGGAACGACACCACCAACAATTTTGTCAACAAATTCATATTCATCATCTAAACCAAGTGGTTCCAGTTTTAACCAAACATGGCCATATTGACCCTTACCACCACTCTGTCTTACAAACTTACCTTCAATATCAATAGCTTCTTTAATAGTTTCTCTATAAGCAACCTGTGGTTTTCCAATGTTAGCTTCTACAGAGAATTCCCTTTTCATTCTATCAACTAAAACATCAAGATGGAGTTCTCCCATTCCAGAAATAATTGTTTGGCCTGAATCTTCATCAGAGTGAACTCTAAATGATGGATCTTCTTGAGCAAGTTTACCTAATGCCAAAGACATTTTCTCTTGATCTTGTTTTGATTTAGGTTCAACTGCAACAGATATTACTGGTTCAGGAAAGTCCATTCTTTCTAAAACAATTGGTTTGTTTAAATCACATAAAGTATCGCCTGTAGTGATATCCTTTAAACCGATGCAGGCAGCTATATCACCAGCTCTCACTTCTTTAATTTCTTCTCTATTATTAGAATGCATTTGTACCATTCTTCCAACTCTTTCTTTTCTAGTTTTGGTTGAATTCATTACCCCATCACCCACAGATAAGACTCCAGAATAGACTCTTATGAAAGTTAAAGTACCCACAAAAGGGTCAGTAGCAATTTTAAAAGCTAAAGCTGAAAATGGCTCATCATCGCTTGAACTTCTTGAATCTTCTTCTTCATTTTCTTCAGAAACATTTGGTATCACACCTTTAATTGCTGCAACTTCATCTGGAGCTGGTAAAAAGTCAATAACTGCATCCAAAACAGCTTGAACTCCTTTATTTTTAAAAGCTGATCCGCATAAAGCCAAAACAACCTCATTAGCTAAGCTTCTAATTCTTAAGCCTTTTTTTATTTGATCAACTGTTAATTCGCCTGCGTCAAGGTATGCTTCCATTAGCTCTTCATTAGCTTCAGCTGCGGCTTCAACCATTTGCTCTCTTAATTCATTGGCTCTATCTTGAAGCTCTGCTGGAATTTCCTTAGATTCAAATGTTAATCCTTGATCATCTTCATTCCAATATATAGCTCTCATATTAATAAGATCTATAACACCTTTAAAGTCCTCTTCTGTGCCAATGTTATATTGAATAGGCACTATATTAGCTCCTAGCCTATCTTTAATCTGATCTACCACCCTATCAAAGTCAGCACCAGCTCTATCCATTTTATTAACAAATACAATACGAGGAACCTTATATCTGTTTGCTTGCCTCCAAACTGTTTCAGATTGTGGCTCAACACCTGAACTACCACAAAAAACTACTACGGCCCCATCTAGTACTCTTAAAGATCTTTCTACTTCAATAGTGAAGTCTACGTGACCAGGTGTATCAATAATATTAATTCTATGTTGAGGATATTGGTTTTCCATGCCACTCCAAAAACATGTGGTAGCAGCCGATGTAATTGTAATACCCCTTTCTTGCTCTTGTTCCATCCAATCCATAGTTGCAGCACCATCATGTACCTCACCTATCTTATGGGATAGCCCTGTATAAAAAAGTACTCTTTCTGTTGTAGTTGTTTTACCAGCATCAACGTGAGCGCATATACCAATATTTCTATATTTATTTAACTGAGTTTGTCTTGCCATAATCTTTTACCGATTAAAATCTGAAATGAGAAAAAGCTTTATTTGACTCTGCCATCTTATGAACTTCTTCTTTTTTTCTGACAGCATTACCTTTTTTTTGTGAGGCATCTTGAAGTTCACCCGCCAATCTAAGATGCATAGATTTTTCATTTCTTTTTCTCGCAGCATCAACAATCCATCTCATTGCCAAAGCTTGTCTTCTAGCTGGTCTTATTTCTACAGGTACCTGATATGTAGCACCACCAACTCTTCGTGACTTTACCTCAACAACAGGACTTACTTCATTCAATGCTTTATTAAACACATCCAATGGATCTTCTTTTGATACTTTAGTGATTTGATCAAAGGCACCATATACAATCTTTTCTGCAACAGATTTTTTTCCATCTTTCATAAGATTGTTCATAAATTTGGCTAGGATTACATCCTTGAATTTTGGATCAGGAAGGACTTTACGTTTTTCTGGACTTCTTCTTCTTGGCATACTTATTTACCCTTTTTGGCTCCATATTTAGATCTTCTTTGTTTTCTATTTGCAACACCTGAAGTATCTAAAGTACCTCTAACTGTGTGATATCGAACACCTGGTAGATCTTTAACTCTTCCGCCTCTAATTAAAACCAATGAGTGTTCCTGTAAGTTATGGCCTTCTCCACCAATATATGATGTAACTTCAAAACCACTTGTTAGCCTTACCCTGCAAACCTTTCGCAGCGCAGAGTTTGGTTTCTTTGGTGTTGTTGTATAAACCCTAGTACAAACACCTCTTCTCTGAGGGCATGCTTTTAGAGCTGGAACATCTGTCTTTTTAACCTTAGGCCTTCTAGACTTTTTTACTAATTGATTTATTGTTGCCATAATTTAATTTTCATATTGTTGGTCGCGATTTTATAGAGACTATAGCTCGCGGTCAATATTATTCCTCATTTTCTTGAAGTTCTTGTCTTAGAGCTTCTTCAATATCATCAGCTGATAATGTTTGCTCCTCAAATTCTCCATGTTTTTTGCTTCTTAATTTGTCATGGAATTCCATTCCTGTACCAGCAGGTATTAACCTACCAACAACAACATTCTCTTTAAGACCACTTAATTGATCTTGCTTGCCTGTAACAGCAGCCTCTGTAAGAACTCTGGTTGTTTCTTGGAATGAAGCGGCTGAAATAAATGATGTCGTTGCAAGAGAAGCTTTTGTTATTCCTAGCAGTACTCTTTCATATTCAGCAGGATTTAGACCATTAGAATTAACCTTATCGTTTTCCTCAAGCAATTCTGCGTAATCTACCTGATCACCTTTTATAAATTTAGAATCTCCTCCATCAGTAACAAGCGCTTTTCTAAGCATTTGTCTTAAGATGGTTTCAATATGTTTATCATTTATAGATACACCTTGAAGTCTATATACCTCTTGAATTTCATTAACAATGAAATTTGTTAATTCTCTTACACCTTTTAATCTAAGAATGTCATGAGGGCTGTATGGTCCATCAGAGATAATATCTCCTTTTGCAACTCTTTCACCCTCAAATACTGTTAAGGTTCTGTGTTTTGGTATCAACATCTCAACAGTGTCAGCTTTCTTTGATGTACCTTCAGGTGTAATAACTAACCTTACTTTTCCTTTAGTTTCTTTTCCAAATGATACAAGCCCTGTTTCTTCAGCTAATATTGCAGCGTCTTTTGGAGTTCTGGCCTCAAATAGATCAGCAACTCTTGGAAGACCACCAGTGATATCTTTAGTTTTTGAAGCAACAACTGGTATTCTTGCAATCACTTCACCGGCAGTAATCTTTTGACCATCTTGCAAATTTATTAAAGCCGATGATGGCAACGGATATGTTGCAGGGGCTTTAAAGTCACCTACTAAGACAACTTTACCTTTACCATCTAAGATAGAAACAGATGGACTAAGATCTTTACCAGCAGATGGTCTTTCAGCAACATCAATAATTTCAATGCTGCTTAAGCCTGTCAAATCATCAGTTTGAGATCTCACTGTAACGCCATCTTCAATATCTGTGAATTTAATTTTACCCGATGTCTCAGTAATAATAGGTCTTGTGTATGGATCCCATGAAGCTATTTTAATATCAGCATCTAACTCACTTCCATCACTAACCTCAAGAGTTGCGCCATAAGGCACTTTGTATTGTTCAGTAATTCTGCCATTAGCATCTTCCATAATGCACTCAGCATTTCTAGAAATTACAACATGTAAGTTATCCTTATTTATTACAGTTTTAATATCTTCAGAAAACCTTACAGTTCCTGAATTCTTATTATAAATAGCATTATCTTCTGATGAGCTAGAAGCAGCTCCACCAATATGGAAAGTACGCATGGTTAACTGAGTGCCTGGCTCTCCAATAGATTGAGCAGCAACAACACCTACAGCCTCACCTCTATGAACAAGATGTCCTCTAGCTAGATCTCTTCCATAACATTTAGCACAAACACCAATACTTGCTTCACAGGTCATTGGTGATCTCACATTTAAAGTTGATAAATTTAAAGATTCAATTACGTCTACAGCATCCTCATCTAACATAGTGCCAACTTCAAATAAGACGTTACCATCCAAGTCAATAATAGGCTCAGCAATCACACGACCTAAAATCCTATCAGTCAGTGGTTGAATAATTTCACCACCTTCAATAATTGAAGTAACAGTAATAA
>Ga0129344_1433238_pt1 | contig 15439 bp, 26 predicted proteins | sample CPBNA2_FD_105428 | JGI IMG/M metagenome (GOLD analysis project Ga0129344, IMG submission 105428) | Freshwater to marine salinity gradient microbial communities from Chesapeake Bay, USA - CPBay_Sum_15_0.2_RNA2 (Metagenome Metatranscriptome) | ecosystem: Environmental > Aquatic > Marine > Coastal ...
CACGTTGATGCTGGTAAAACAACTACAACAGAAAGAGTTCTTTTTTATACTGGACTTTCTCACAAAATTGGAGAAGTTCATGATGGTGCTGCCACTATGGACTGGATGGAGCAAGAACAAGAAAGAGGCATAACAATTACCTCTGCTGCAACTACATGTTTTTGGAGTGGAATGGAACAACAGTTTCCACAACATAGAATCAACATCATCGATACACCAGGTCACGTTGATTTTACAATTGAGGTTGAAAGGTCGCTGAGAGTTCTTGATGGAGCTGTGGTGGTATTTTGTGGTACATCTGGTGTTGAGCCTCAATCTGAAACAGTCTGGAGACAAGCAAATAGATATGAAGTTCCAAGAATTGTATTTGTTAATAAAATGGATAGAGCTGGAGCAAACTTTGAGAGGGTTATAGATCAAATTAAAACAAGACTACAGGCTAACATTGTTCCAATCCAATATAACATTGGAGCTGAAGAGAGTTTTAAGGGCGTTGTTGATTTAATTAACAATAGAGCTATTTATTGGAATGAAGATGATCAAGGCCTTACTTTTGACTCAAAGGAAATTCCTGCTGAGCTAATTGATAAATGTGCTCAATTAAGAGAAGAAATGGTTGAGGCTGCAGCAGAGGCAAATGAAGAGCTAATGGATGCTTATCTAGAATCTGGTGAGCTTTCAGTTGAGCAAATAAAAGAAGGTTTAAGAATAAGATCACTGGCCAATGAGTTGATTGTTGGGTTATGTGGCTCAGCATTTAAGAATAAAGGAGTTCAGGCGATGCTTGACGCTGTAATTGATTTCTTGCCAGCGCCAGATGAAGTTAAAGCTATAACAGGAGTAATTCCCAATAACACTCAAGAAGACGAAGTTGAGGATTTTAGAAAATCTTCTGATGAAGAACCTTTTTCAGCGCTTGCATTCAAAATTGCTACAGATCCATTCGTAGGAACTTTAACTTTTATAAGAGTGTATTCCGGAGTGTTATCTGTTGGTGATGCTGTTATAAATTCAACAAAATCAAAAAAAGAAAGAGTTGGAAGAATGGTGCAGATGCACTCAAACAATAGAGAAGAAATCAAAGAAGTTAGAGCTGGTGATATTGCAGCTTGTATTGGTTTAAAAGATATTACAACTGGTGATACTTTATCAGACCCTGATAAGCCAATTGTTTTAGAAAGAATGGACTTCCCTGAGCCAGTAATCTCGGTAGCAGTTGAGCCTAAATCAAAACCAGACCAAGAAAAAATGTCTTTAGCATTAGGTAAGCTTGCTCAAGAAGATCCATCCTTCAGAGTTGCTAGTGATGAAGAGTCAGGTCAAACAATCATATCTGGTATGGGTGAACTACATTTAGATGTTCTTGTTGATCGAATGAAAAGAGAGTTTTCAGTTGAAGCTAATATTGGTAAGCCTCAAGTAGCATACAGAGAAACAATTAAAGAAACAGTCGAGGTTGAAGGAAAGTTTGTAAGACAGTCTGGTGGTAAGGGTCAGTATGGGCACGTATGGCTTAAGCTTGAACCTTTAGGTCTTGATGATGAATACGAATTCGTAGATAAAATTGTTGGTGGTGTAATACCTAAAGAGTATATACCTGCAGTTAATAAAGGAATTCAAGAGCAAATGAAAAATGGTGTGATTGCTGGCTATCCTCTACTGGCTTTAAGGGCGACCTTGTATGATGGGTCATTTCATGATGTTGATTCAAATGAAATGGCATTCAAAATCGCTGGCTCAATGGCACTCAAAGAAGGTGCCAAAAAAGCGAAACCTGCAATATTAGAGCCTATTATGAAGGTTGTTGTAGTAACTCCGGAAGAACATATGGGAGATGTTGTTGGTGATTTAAACAGAAGAAGAGGAATTATTTTAGGAATGGAAGATATTACTTCAGGAAAAGAAGTTTCATCAGAAGTGCCCTTAGCTGAAATGTTTGGATACGCTACTGACCTTAGATCTGCAACCCAGGGTAGGGCTACATTCACTATGGAATTTACTAAGTATGGTGAAGTTCCAAGCAACATTGCTGAGGGTTTAAAAACCTCATAAATAAAGGGCTAAGAAAGTTCTTAATATTGTTGACATCACAGCTATAAGGGGCTTAGAATACGCCACATTTTGTGAATAGCGAAATAAATTTTAAAAATAAATAATAGGATAAATTAAGGAAAAATGGAGAATCAATCAATCAGAATTAGGCTTAAAGCTTTTGATTATAGACTGATAGATGCTTCGGCTAAATTAATTGTAGAGACTGTTAAAAAGACAGGTGCTGTAATTAACGGACCTATCCCTTTACCTGTTAAAAAAGAGAGAACAACCATATTGAAATCTCCGCATAAGGATAAAGATGCAAGAGACCAATATGAGATTGTTACTTATAAAAGACTAATGGATATAGTCAAGCCAACTGATAAAACTGTTGATGCTTTAATGAAATTAGATCTATCCTCAGGGGTAGATGTTCAAATAAGCCTAGGCTAATCCAAATTTTAACGCAATAGCGGCCATAGAGGGTGATTAGCCCCGTAAAAGGAGAATAAATTGAGCATAGGCTTAATAGGAAAAAAATCTGGAATGACTCGTCTTTTTCTTGAAGACGGTGAATCTGTACCAGTTACTGCTGTTTCTGTTTGTGGTAACTTCATAGCCGATATTAAGACTTCTGAAAGAGATGGCTATAATGCATTTGTTGTTTCAAAAACTACTAAATCTAACAATATTAATAAAGCTAAAAGTGAGTTTTATAAAAAAATTAACTTAGAGCCAGGTATTTTAGCTGAGTTTAGGTCATCTGAAGAAATATCACAAGAATATGAAGTTGGTAAACATTTAACAGCTGATGTTTTTGAAGTAGGTCAGTATGTCGATGTTACTGGAACATCCAAAGGTAAGGGTTATGCTGGCGTAATAAAACGACATAATTTCAGAATGCAAGATGCAACTCACGGTAATTCATTATCACACAGAGCACATGGTTCAATTGGTCAATGTCAAACTCCAGGAAGAGTTTGGAAAGGAAAAAAAATGTCTGGTCACATGGGTAATGTGCAGAAGACAGTTCAAAGTTTAAAAATAGTTGATTTAGATATAGAAAATAATGTCATTTATATCAAAGGTGCAGTTCCAGGTTTTAATGGATCTGATTTAAAAATCAAACCAGCGCTAAAGAAATCATGAAAATAGAATTACTCTCATCAACAAAAAATCAAGATATAAACATATCTGAAAATGCTTTTAGCAAAGATTTTAATGAAGCACTAGTTCATCAAGCTGTCGTTAGTTTTCTTGCAGGATCTAGACAAGGAACTTCTAAACAAAAGACAAGATCTGAAGTTCGCGGCGGAGGCAAAAAACCTTACAGACAAAAAGGCACAGGTAGAGCACGTGCAGGTACCATTAGAAGCCCTCTATGGAGAGGTGGTGGTATAGCATTTGCAGCTACGCCAAGAGATTACAGTAAGAAAATCAACAAAAAGATGTATAGAGCTGCAATAAGATCTATATTTTCTGAACTTCTCAGACAGGGAAGATTAGTTGCAATTGAGAAACCTGTTTTAGAAAAACCAAAAACAAAAGAGATCGCTAATTTCTTAAAGGAGTTCTCTCTTAGCAAGGTCTTAATTATTACAGACGAGTTAGACGTTAATTTATATCTATCAGCAAGAAATATTCCAAATGTTGACATTATCACAGTAAGAGAAATCAATCCTGTAAATCTTTTAAAGGCCCAAAAGGTTGCTGTTACTGCGGATGCTTTTAAGAAAATTGAGGAGTGGATAGATGCATAACGAAAAACTATACACACTAATTAAATCTCCTATTGTTACTGAAAAATCAGCAAGAATTGGTGAGTCTTTAAAGCAAATAGTTTTCAAGGTCGATCTTGATTCTAATAAAAGAGAGATAAAAAAGGCAGTTGAAGAGCTTTTCAAAGTTGAAGTTTTAAAAGTTACTACCTCTATTGTTAAAGGAAAAAGAAAGCGTAATAGATTTGGTATGTATAAAAGATCGGACTATAAAAAAGCATTTGTTTCAATCAGCAAAGATTCTGAAATACAGTTCGAGGGAATTAATTAATCATGGCTGTCATAAAAGCAAAACCTACAAGTCCTGGAAGAAGGGGTGTAATAGCAGTAAAGGCTGATCTATACAAAGGCAAGCCTCTAAAGTCACTCACTCGTGTGAAATCTAAGAACGGTGGAAGAAATAACAATGGAAGAATAACTGTTAGACATCAAGGCGGTGGTCACAAACAGCATTATAGAGTCATAGATTTTAAACGTAATAAGCTTGGTATTCCTGCAGTTGTTGAAAGAATAGAATATGATCCAAACAGGTCTGCTCATATAGCACTTCTTCTTTATAAAGATGGAGAAAGAAGATATATCGTCGCTCCTTCCAAATTGAAAGTTGGTGATGAGGTTATATCTGCTGACAATTGTGAAATTAAAGTTGGCAATTCAATGAAACTAAAAGATATACCGTTAGGTACTAATGTTCATTGTGTTGAGCTGAAACCATTAAAAGGTGCACAACTTGCAAGAAGTGCTGGAACTTCTGCAAGATTGGTGGCTAAAGAGGGCATATACGCAACATTAAGACTTCAGTCTGGCGAAACTAGAAAAGTTTTATGGGAGTGCAGAGCAACTTTAGGAACTGTATCAAATCAAGAAAATAATCTTAAGTCGCTAGGCAAAGCCGGTGCAAAAAGATGGAGAGGCGTTAGACCTACTGTAAGAGGTGTTGCTATGAACCCAGTTGACCATCCGCACGGTGGTGGTGAAGGAAGAACATCAGGAGGAAGACATCCATCTACTCCATGGGGTGTACCAACCAAAGGTTACAAGACAAGAAAAAATCAAAGAACTGATGATCTAATCATTAGAAGACGGGGAAGCAGGAAGTAAATAATATGCCAAGATCATTAAAAAAAGGACCATTCATAGACTTATCTCTTGAGAAAAAAGTAGAGGCTGCTTTGGCATCTAATGATAAAAGACCTATTAAAACATGGTCTAGAAGATCAATGATTAATCCGTCTATGGTCGGTTTAACTATTGCTGTTCACAACGGTAGACAACATGTACCTGTTTATATCAATGAAGATATGGTTGGTCATAAACTTGGTGAATTTGCAATAACAAGAACTTTTAAAATGCACTCTGGTGATAGGAAGGCTAAATAATGGAAACAAGAGCTTATTTAAAAGGTACTAGATTATCACCACAAAAAGCTGGCCTAGTTGCAAATGCGATAAGAGGAAAATCTGTTCAAGATGCTATGGACTTTTTAAACTTTGATAAACAAAAAGGATCTGCAGTTATTAAAAAATTATTGGAATCTGCAATTGCTAATGCGGAACATAATAACAAGGCAGACGTGGATTTATTATCAGTTAAATCAATAATTGTTAATCAAGGAATGAGACTAAAAAGAATGAAACCAAGAGCTAGAGGTAGAGCAGATAGAATTATCAAACCTACTTGCCATATTGAAATTATATTAGCTGAGGGAAATAAGTAATGGGACAAAAAGTTCATCCAAATGGTTTTAGATTAGGAATATCTAAAAAACAAAATGCTAATTGGTATGCTAAAGGTAAAGATTTTTCTACCAACCTAATACAAGATTTAAAGGTTAGAGAGTATTTTAAGAAAAAGCTTAAAAACTCATCAATTAGCAAAATTGAACTTGAAAGATCTGCTGAAAATTTTGTTGTATCTATTTATACCTCAAGACCTGGAATTATCATTGGTAAACGAGGTGAAGAAATAGACAACCTAAAGAAAGTAGTTGAAAAAATAGTTCAAAGGCCGGCGCAAATTAATATCAAGGAAGTAAAAAAACCAGATTTAGACGCGCAAATTTTAGCAGAGGGTGTTGCTCAACAACTTGAAAAAAGAGTTATGTTTAGAAGAGCTATGAAAAGAACAGTCCAAAGCGCGCTCAGACAAAGTGCTAAAGGTGTAAGAGTTGAAGTATCTGGTAGATTAAATGGTGCTGAGATTGCTAGAACAGAGTGGTATAGAGAAGGCAGGGTACCTTTACATACTTTAAGAGCTGATATTGACTATGCAACAGCTGAAGCATTGACCACATACGGAATTATTGGTGTGAAAGTTTGGGTATTTAAAGGTGAAATTACCGAAGACCCATTTAAAACAGAATTTGGAGTTAATTAAACATGTTACAACCAAAGCAAACAAAATTTAGAAAGATGCATAAAGGTCGTAACAGAGGCCTTGCTCAAAACGGCAATTCTATTGCATTTGGAAGATTTGGTCTTGTTGCCTCTGATAGAGGAAGAATAACAGCTCGTCAGATTGAAGCTGCAAGAAGAGCTATGACAAGACATATTAAAAGGGGCGGAAATATCTGGATAAGAATTTTCCCAGACAAGCCAATAACAAAGAAGCCTTTAGAAGTTCGTATGGGTAAAGGCAAGGGTAACGTTGAGTATTGGGTTGCACTTGTGCAGCCTGGAAAGGTTATGTTTGAAATGGCTGGAGTTGAAGAAGAGTTAGCCAGAGAGGCATTTAAACTTGCATCTGCAAAATTGCCGATAAAAACATATTTTATAAGCAAGGATGTCTAAATGAATAAAGAATTGTTAGAGCTTAGAAAGAAAAATTTAGAGCAGCTTAACTCTGAACTTATTGCTACAAGACAAGAGCAGTTTAATTTAAGAATAAAGCATAAAACAGGCCAACTAAACGAAACTAATAAGCTAAATGTTTCAAGAAAAAAAATTGCTAGGATTAAAACTTTAATGAATGAATTAAAAACAGAGGATAGTAAATAATGAGTACAACTAATCCAAGAGTTCTATCAGGTGTAGTTACAAGTGATAAAGCTAATAAAACAATCACTGTAAAAATTGAAAGAAAAGTTAAGCATCCTCTTTATGGAAAAGTTATGAAAAAAGCTACAAAAGTCCATGCACATGATGAAAATAATTCTGCATCAATAGGTGATGTTGTAACTGTAAAAGAGTGTAGACCAATTTCAAAAAACAAGACTTGGGTGCTTGTAGAAAACAATCAGCCAACTAAAGAAACAAAATCTGAGGAGATTGAGTAATGATTCAGATGCAATCGCTTTTAAAAATTGCTGATAACAGCGGAGCAAGAAGTGTTATGTGTATAAAGGTCTTAGGTGGGTCTAAGAGAAGATATGCAAATATTGGCGATATTATTAAAGTTGCTGTTAGAGAGGCTATACCAACTGGAAAAGTCAAAAAAGGTCAAGTAGTAGACGCATTAATTGTAAGAACAAAAAAAGGTGTAAGACGAAGAGATGGATCTCTGATTAAATTTGATGAAAATGCAGCTGTGTTAATCAATAATCAAAAAGCTCCAATAGGAACTCGTGTATTTGGACCAGTAACAAGAGAGCTTAGAGATGGCAAACACATGAAAATATTATCGTTAGCACCGGAGGTTCTCTAAAAATGATTACTCCAACTAAATTGAGAACTGGTGATGAGGTTATTGTTGTTGCCGGAAAAGACCTGGGAAAAAAGGGAACTTTAAGAAAAATTATAAAGTCCAAGAATAAGGGGATTGTAACTGGAATTAATATGGTTAAAAAACACACAAAACCTAATCCTGAGATGGGTGTTACAGGTGGTGTGGTTGAACAAGAGGCTGCTATAGCACTTTCTAACTTAGCAATATGGAATCCAAACAAAAAATCAAAAGATAAGATTTCTTATTCAACCAACAAAGATGGTAAAAAAATAAGATTATTTAAGTCTGATAGTAAAGAGATAAAGTAAATGTCAAATTTAAGAGAAAAATACAATACTGAGCTTAAATCTGTTCTTCAAGAGAAATTAGGCATTAAAAATGTTATGGCTGTTCCAAAGCTAACAAAAGTTGTTATTAATATGGGCGTTGGCGAGGCTGCTAACGATAAGAAGCATTTAGAGTCAGCTGTTCAGAACCTAACAGCTATAGCTGGTCAAAAACCAGTCATCACCAAAGCTAGGAAGTCAGTTGCTAGCTTTAAGATCAGAGAAGGTTGGCCTCTTGGATGCAAAGTCACACTACGTGGCGACAAAATGTATGACTTTATGGAAAGGTTAATTAATATTGCAATTCCTAGAGAAAGAGATTTTAGAGGCATGAATCCTAAATCTTTTGATGGACAGGGAAACTATAATTTTGGAATTAAAGAACAAATAATTTTTCCAGAAATTAAGTTTGATAATGTAGATACTATCAGAGGTATGGATGTTTGTATTAATACTTCTGCATCAGACAAAGAGGGCGCTAAAGCTTTATTAGAAATTTTAGAGTTTCCATTTAAAAAATAGGTAAAAGAGTATGGCAAAGAAATCAATGATAGCTAGAGAGCATAAAAGAATAAAAATGGTTGCAAATTATGCTGAAAAAAGAGCTGCGTTAAAAGCAATTATGAATGATCAAAATGCTAGTAGCGAAGAAAGATATGAGGCTTCTATAAAGTTTCAAAAACTTCCTAGAAATTCTAGTCCATCAAGAGTTGTTAGAAGATGTCAGGTTACTGGTAGACCCCATGCTGTCTATAGAAAATTTGGTTTAAGTAGAATCAAATTAAGAGAGGCTGCTATGAGGGGAGATATCCCAGGTTTAGTTAAATCAAGTTGGTAATAATATGAGTTTTCAAGATCCTATAGCAGATTGTTTAACAAGAATTCGTAATGGCTTAATGCGAGGAAAAGTAGATGTGGACGTTCCATATTCAAAACTAAAGCATGAACTAGTTAATGTATTGGTAACAGAAGGATATATTAAAAGCTGCAGCAAAGATGAAGTTGATGGGAAACCGTCTTTAAAAGTAGTTCTCAAATACCATAACTCTTCTCCGGTTATTAAAACTCTTAAAAGAATAAGCAAACCAAGTCTTCGTAAGTATTCTGCTTCTAGTGAGCTTAAGTCAGTAAAAAATGGTTTAGGTTCATATATTGTTTCAACTAATCAAGGTCTTATGACTGACGCAGAAGCCAAGTCCAAGAATGTTGGTGGTGAAATTCTTTGTGAGGTATTTTAATAATGTCTAGAGTAGCAAAAAATCCAATCGAAATTATTGATGGCGTTACTGTCAATGTTAATGATGGGTCAATAAATGTAAAAGGTAAGGTTGGCGAATTAAAATTCGATCTTCCTGAGACTGTTTCACTAGACATCACTGATAATGTAATAACCGTTAAATACGACGAGAATAATCAACAATCAGTTGCCTTAGCAGGCACAACAAGAGCACTTGTAAATAATATGATTATTGGTGTATCTCAAGGTTTTGAAAAAAAACTTGAATTAAAAGGTGTTGGATATAGAGCAAAAGCTTCTGGAAAACTTCTTGAACTAACCCTTGGTTTTTCTCACCCTGTAAAATATCAACTTCCTGATGAAGTTCAAGTCGAAACTCCATCTCAAACAGAAGTTGTTTTAAAGAGCCACAATAAGCAAATATTAGGTCAAGCTGCTGCTGAAATTAGAGCCTTTAGACCACCAGAGCCATATAAAGGTAAGGGTGTAAGGTACTCTGATGAGAATGTAAGAAGAAAAGAAGCTAAAAAATCTGCTGGAGCGTAAAATGAGTATAAAAAATACATCTAGATTAAGAAGAGCTAAAAAAATTCGAATGAATATAAAGAGTCAAGAGGTTCCAAGATTAAGTGTTTATAGATCATCTAAGCATTTCTATGCACAGGTCTTCGATAGCTTAGGTTCAACTGTTATTGCATCTGCATCAACAGTTGAAAAAGACATGGAAAAAGAAACAAATAACGTTGCTGGCGCTGAAGCTGTTGGTAAGAAGGTTGCTGAAAGAGCAATTGAAAATGGAGTAAAAAAAGTTGTTTTTGATAGATCTGGGTATAAATATCATGGCCGAATAAAAGCTTTAGCTGATTCTGCTAGACAAGCTGGACTGGAGTTTTAATTAAATTATGAAAGATAACAATGTAGCAAACAATCAACAAGTTGATGCTCTTGAAGAAAAGTTAGTAGAAGTTAATAGAGTAGCTAAAGTTGTAAAAGGTGGAAGAATTTTTGGATTTACAGCTCTTACAGTTGTTGGCGATGGAAACGGAAGAGTTGGTTTCGGAAGAGGTAAGGCCAAAGAGGTTCCAATTGCAATTCAAAAAGCTATGGAAAATGCTAGAAGGAGCATGGTAGAAGTTGATTTAAACAATACAACTTTGTGGTATCCAGTTAAAGCCAAACATGGTTCTGCAAATGTGTACATGCAACCAGCCTCTGAGGGTACTGGAATTATCGCTGGTGGAGCTATGAGAGCAGTTTTAGAGTTAGCCGGGGTTCAAAACGTACTAGCTAAATGTTATGGATCAACCAATCCAGTTAATGTTGTTAGAGCAACTATAAATGCATTAAGTGCCATGGAATCTCCTGAAACAGTTTCTGCAAGAAGAGGCAAAAAAGTAGAGCAAGCATCATGAGCAAAGAAAAAACAATGACTATTAAGCTTGTTAAAAGTGGTATAGGTAGAATGAAAAAACATAAATTATGTATTAAAGGTCTAGGTTTTAAAAAACTAAATCAAACTGTTACAGTTTTAGATACACCAAGTAATCGTGGTTTAGTTAATAAAATAGCTGACATGGTTGAAATTCAGGAAAGTTAAAAAATGAGTGAAAGCGAATCAAATACAATGTCTTTAAATACTTTATCTAACAAAGGTACTGCTCAGAATAGAAAAAGAGTAGGACGAGGCATGGGTTCTGGAACAGGTAAGACAGCTGGTAGAGGCCATAAAGGGCAGAAATCTAGATCCGGTGGGGGTGTAAGACTTGGTTTTGAAGGTGGGCAAATGCCTTTACAAATGAGACTACCAAAATTTGGTTTTTCATCAAGAAAAAATAACTATTTAAAAGAAGTTAATCTTAAAAATTTAAATGGAATGAGCGTTGTTAGTTTAGCAACACTCAAAGAAAGAAAAATAATCCCTAACTCTGTAAAGAAAGTGAAAATATTTGGCACTTTTGATCTAGATTCAAAATTAAATGTTGAGGGAATCAAGGTTACCAAAGGTGCTAGAGCATCCATTGAAAAGGCAGGCGGTACTGTCTCTGAACTAGAGCAAAATGTTAAAACACAAGATTCTAAAAAGGATTCTAAAAAGTAAATGAATGATCAGGCTAAAGGAATGAGCGATCTCTGGAAAAGGCTTCGCTTTGTATTCGTTGCAATTCTTGTTTATAGAATTGGAACTCATATACCTATTCCTGGAATAGATCCTGATAGACTTGCAGCTTTGTTTGATCAAAACCAAGGAACGATAATTGAAATGTTCAACTTGTTCTCTGGTGGCGCGCTTGAAAGAATGAGCATTTTTGCACTTAATGTTGTTCCTTATATTTCGTCTGCCATTATTATGCAGTTGTTTTCTAACTCAATTCCTTACCTACAAGAGTTAAAAAAAGATGGACAAGCTGGAAGAAATACAATAACTCAGTACACAAGATATGGAACTGCAGTTCTTGCATTTATTCAGGCATCAGCATTAGCAGTTACTCTTTCCGCTAGTGGTTTAGCATATACACCAGGCCCATCATTTTTTGTATCAGCAGTATTTTCTGTTGTAGCAGGAACTATGTTCTTAATGTGGCTTGGTGAACAGGTATCAGAGAGAGGAATCGGTAACGGTATCTCAATTATTATTGCTACAAGTATTTTAACTGGTATCCCTGGTGCTATTGGACAAGCACTTGAGCAATCAAGGCAGGGTGACATTAGTGTATTGCTATTGATAGCAATAGGTCTTTTATCAATGGCTGTTATTGCTGTAGTTGTATTTATTGAAAGAGGGCAAAGAAGGATAACTGTGAATTATGCTCAAAGACAACAAGGAAGAAAGCTTATGCAGGCCCAGACAAGCCATCTTCCTTTTAAAGTAAATATGGCTGGGTTTATTCCTGCAATTTTTGCTAGCACTTTCTTGCTGTTTCCTGCCTCTTTATCAACATGGTTTGGACAAAGTGAATCATTTAGTTTTCTTCAAAGCTTTTCATTGGCATTAAATCCAGGACAGCCTTTATACATTCTTGTTTTTGCAGGGTTAATTATAAGTTTCTGTTTTATATGGCTTGCTTTAACTTTCAATACAAGAGAAGTGTCCGATAACCTAAAACGTTCTGGAGCATATATAGCTGGCATTAGACCAGGCGAGCAAACTGCAAATTATATAGACTCAGTCCTTTCAAGATTAACCGTTTTTGGAGCAATCTATTTAACGTTAATATGCTTACTACCCTTGGCATTAATTAATTTTGCAGGAATTTCACCTACTATTTCTGTTGGAGGAACATCCGTTTTAATTATAGTAGTTGTCTTAATGGATTTTATGGCTCAAGTGCAGTCACATATGATGTCATCACAATATGCATCGCTAATGAAAAAAGCAAATTTAAAAAATTATAAAAGGTAATATGAAAGTCAAAGCATCAGTAAAAAAAATATGCAGAAATTGCAAAATTGTAAGACGAAATGGTGTCTTATTTGTAATCTGTAAAACAGACCAAAAACACAAGCAGAGGCAAGGTTAATTTATGGCTAGAATCGCAGGAGTAAATGTCCCAGAAAATAAACATGTTGAGATTTCACTCACACATATTTTTGGAATTGGAAGGAAGACGGCGCAAAATATTTGTACTGAGCTAAAAATTGACTACACGAGGAAAATTTCTGATTTATCAGAAGAAGAAATAGAAAGTCTAAGATCTGCCATTGGCAATATTGTTGTTGAAGGTGATTTAAGAAGAAATATAAGCACAAATATAAAAAGATTGATGGACTTAGGAAGTTATAGAGGGATAAGACACAGAAGGAAGCTGCCTACAAGAGGTCAAAATACAAAAAATAATGCAAGAACAAGAAAAGGCCCTAAAAAGCCAATGAGAGGTTAGATACATGGCAGTAAAAGGAAAGAAAGGTAAAAAAATTGTTACAGATGGAGTGGCTCACGTTCACTCTTCATTTAATAATACAATTATTACTATTACTGATAAACAGGGCAATACGGTATGTTGGGCTACCTCAGGCGGATCTGGTTTTAAAGGTTCAAGAAAAAGCACTCCATTTGCAGCTCAAATCGCTGCTGACAAAGCAGGAAATGCTGCAAAAGAGTTTGGTATGATCAATTTAGATGTAAAAGTAAAAGGTCCAGGTGGTGGAAGAGAATCTGCTATAAGAGCGCTTAATGCGTGCGGGTTAAAAATAAAGAGTATCACCGATGTGACACCGCTTCCTCATAATGGATGTCGTCCATCTAAGAAAAGAAGAGTTTAACGGAGTAGTAAATGGCTAGATATACAGGACCAAGACTAAGACTTTCCAGAAGAGAGGGAACAGACTTATATTTAAAAAGTGGCATCAGAGCCATTGAATCAAAATGTAATATGGATTCACCTCCAGGAGCTGCTTCAGGAGCAAGAAGAGGCAGGCTTTCAGATTACGGTTTGCAGCTAAGAGAGAAGCAAAAAGTAAGACGAATGTATGGGGTCTTAGAAAAGCAGTTCAGAAATTATTATAAAAAAGCTGCTTCATTGAAAGGAAATACTGGCGAAAACCTTTTAAGTTTACTTGAATCTAGAATGGATAATGTTGTTTATAGGATGGGTTTTGGCTCAACGCGAGCTGAAGCAAGACAAATGGTTTCTCATAAAGCATTTAAAGTAAATGGCTCTGTAGTTAACATCCCTTCTTATCAAATACAACCTGGTGACGAGATTCAGGTTAGAGATAGAAAAAAAGGTCATTTAAGAATTGCTGCAGCATTAAAAATTGCTGCAACACGTGAAGATTGTGATTGGATTGAGGTAGATGAAGCAAACCTTAAAGGTGTATATAAGTCAGTTCCTGATAGAACTGAACTAAGTACAGAAATTAACGAAAATCTTATTGTTGAGCTTTACTCAAAATAAAATATTAAAGACGGAGAAAATTATGCATATATCAGTTATAGATCTTTTAGTCCCAACTGAAATTCAAGTTGATGACGTAACACCAAATCTGTCAAAGATTACTTTAGAACCGCTAGAAAGAGGTTTTGGCCATACTTTAGGTAATGCTCTTAGAAGAATTCTACTATCATCAATGCCAGGTGCTGCAGTTACAGACGTTGCTATCGATGGAGTTTCTCATGAATACAGCACAATAGAAGGTGTTAGGGAAGATGTTATAGACATTTTATTAAATATCAAGGATATGCCTGTTAATGTTATTGAAGGAAATCGTGCAGAGATAACACTTGATGTTACAGGACCTTGTGACGTGCTTGCATCCTCATTTGAGGTACCTGGTACTGTAGAGTTAGTAAACCCAGACTTTCATATTGCTACAATTGTAGACAAAGTTAATTTAAAGATGAAACTAACTGTTAGAACAGGAAGGGGTTATGAGCCTGCTGATTTGCGAGATGATGAAAATAGAGTTGTTGGAGCTTTAAAAGTTGATGCATCTTACAGCCCAGTTAGAAGAGTTTCTTATACTGTTGATAGTGCTAGGTTTGAAAAAAGAACCGACCTGGATAAATTAGTTATTGAATTAGAAACAGATGGAACACTTGATCCTAAGTTAGCTATAGAGCATTCTGCAACAATACTTCAACAACAGCTAAGTGCTTTTGTTAATCTTGATGCTATTGCAGAACAAGAAGCTAAAAAAGATCAAAATGACTTCGACCCACTATTATTAAGATCTATTGAAGAGCTCGAATTAACTGTAAGGTCAACCAATTGCCTCAAAGCAGAAAGCATTTTCTTAATTGGAGACTTGATACATAGATCTGAATTTGATTTATTAAAGACACCAAACCTTGGAAAAAAATCTTTAAATGAGATTAAAGATGTTTTGGCATCAAAAGATCTTTCTTTAGGGATGAAAGTAGAGAACTGGCCACCAGTAGGATAAAAAATGAGACATAGAAAAGCAGGAAGAAAACTCAACAGGAATTCTTCACACAGAAAAGCTCTGCTAAAAAATTTAGCTATTGCTTTAATAGAGCAAGATATTATCAAAACTACTTTGCCTAAGGCAAAAGAGTTAAGGAAGGTAATCGAGCCATTAATTACTTTAGGGAAAAAAGATACTGTTGCTAACAGAAGACTGGCTTTTAATAAGCTTAGATCTGATGCCGCTGTAGCTAAGTTATTTACTGAGATTTCTGTTAATTCTAAAGATAGAAAGGGCGGCTATACTAGAATAATTAAAGCTGGTTTTCGTCCAGGAGATAAGGCTGACATGGCATACATAGAGCTAGTAGATAGAAATCTTGAAGTTACTAATGCAATTGAAGCTCCTGAATTAAAAGAAGATTCTGCTGCTTAGTTAAAGCATTTTTCTTAGGAACTGTCCTGTAAAGGACTCACTAATCTTTGCAACATCTTCTGGTGTTCCATGGGCCACAATATTACCACCCTCACTTCCAC
>Ga0129344_1144847_pt1 | contig 15135 bp, 5 predicted proteins | sample CPBNA2_FD_105428 | JGI IMG/M metagenome (GOLD analysis project Ga0129344, IMG submission 105428) | Freshwater to marine salinity gradient microbial communities from Chesapeake Bay, USA - CPBay_Sum_15_0.2_RNA2 (Metagenome Metatranscriptome) | ecosystem: Environmental > Aquatic > Marine > Coastal ...
GAAGGATTATATGAACAAGGAGTTACTGCAAATGTAGGTGATTACTATAGAATGTTGTTTTTAGGAAGTATGGAAAATAAATATTCTCCTAAATACGCATTAGCAGATGACATTAATCAACAGTACGAAGATTTAATTTTTACTATTAGAACAGCAGCAGCAGAAGGTTTAATTGATGAAGATGAAACAAAAGATTTGTTAGAAGAAGTAGAAACAAAAGCTAACGAATTGTTTTCAGATTTAGCATTTAACCCAAACAAAAAAGGTGCTGGTAGAGTTTTATCAGGCATTGTAAATTTTTTAACTATGTATAAATTAGACCCATTTGTTATGGCAAGTAAAGGTGTAGGTATTGCTGGTAAAAGTCAAAATTTAGATGATGTTTTAGCTGGTCTAGGAAAAAAATATCAAGAAGAAGTTATTGATGGTGGTATGGAAGTTGCAGAATGGTGGAGCAAAAATGATGATGCTTTAGTAGGTTGGTCTAGTAAATTTAAAACATTAATGGAAGAATCTCCTGATGCACCAGCATTATTAACCATGATTGAAAATGGTATGCACCCAGAGTTTGCATTAAGACTTGTAGAAAATCCTACAAACGCATACGAAATATTAAAACAAGGTATTACATCAGGGTTTGTTGCAGATGTTAGAGCAGGTGCAAGAACTATACCAGGAAGTAAAATACCTGTTGGTGGTCAAACTGTAGGTAATGCAATACAATATGCACTACAACCTAAAGTATTAGATGATGCTTGGATAGATAATATTGCAGAGCTAATGAAAGGTAAACCTGATGAAATTTTTAATAAATCAGTTGCATCAAGGACAGGTAGTTTTTTAGATATATTTGCAGGTAGAGATAGAAGATTACCTTCTATGCCATGGGGAGATTTATCTAACCCTACACAAGCAGCAGATACATTTTACAAAGTAGGTAATATGTTTTCTATACCTGACACAATTATAGAAAAATATTTAAGACAATTTGTTAAAGCAGTACAAAACAACGACCAAGCACTTGCACAAAAAATATATTATGATGATTTACTTCAAGTTGAAGCTGCTATACAGCTTAAATCTATATTTGGTTTAGCAGATGATGAAATAGCAAGTTTTTTTCAAAAGAACATAGATGAAGTTAGAGGGTTCGGTGTAGAAGCTGGTATGTATAATGCTAGTATTTTAAATAAATTTAGAGACCCAGATTTTGTAAATGTATTAGTAAAAAAAACATTTGGTAGTTTGTTTGCTAATGAAGAAGATTTAATAAAATTTTCAGATAAGTTTATATCTTTAATTAGCCAAACAAGAGATATGTCAATAGCTGTTCCTAATCTAAGACAAACTCTTAGATATACAGGGTTGAAAAGAAAGTTAAGAAATGTATGGGCAGGTTCAAAAACTGTAGATGATAGTATAGATATAATTAGAAAAGCACATGATGATGGTATTAAAGGAACATTTTTTGACCCTGATACACCATTAGGACAAGTAACTGCAAATGCTTTTAAAGATTTTAAAGACCCATCAAGTTTTTATAAAGGATTAGAAACTGGTATAGGATTAGCTGAATCAGGTTTGTTTACATTAGTGTCAAGAGGATGGATGCCATTACAATTATTATTTAGGTTATCCTTCCCATTAAAAGTTATGCTTGATGGTCAGTTAAGAATGTCAACATTAGGGTTAGATTCTGTGTTTAGAAATCCAGTTGGTTTATTAAAATTATTGGCAAATGACCCAGAAGGTTATTTAGCAAAAGGATTAGGTATTGATGTATATACAGGACTAAAAGGACCATTTAGAACAATATCAGAAAAAGGTCCACAGTGGTTACCAAAGTCTATGCGTAGAGTAATGAACATAGTTAAAGAAGGAAAACAAGAATATTCTATACCTGAAGTTATGGCTATGTTTGCTAGAGACCCTAAGTTTACTTCTCAATTTACAAGACCTACAGATTTATGGGAAGAAGTTTTAAAACAAGGAACAAAAAATGTAAAACTAAAAGATGGTAGTGTATTACCATTTGTGCCTACAGACAGATATATAGAATCATATGTAGATTTTATGATTACCCAAGTAGTTAATGACCCATTAATGCCTTCAATAGCTAAGTGGCTTCGTGAAGGATTAACTGATGAAGAGATGGTTGCAAAAATATTAGACAGTCAAACCTTGACAGAAGAGTTACTTGTTCTTAATAAAAGAATTATTGCAAGAAACCAAAAAGATGGTGGTATTAAAATTGTAAAAGTTATAGAAGATGAATCAGATGTAGCAAACATAGTTGCACAGTATAGACAAACAATTAATGGTTTTACTGGTGGTAGTGATGCTTTAATAGAAGTTATAGGAAATCAAAGCGTTGCAGGTTTAGATTTAACACATTTTAATATATTAAGAAGCACACAAGCAAATAAAGCTAAGAATGAAATACAAAAACTTATGCAACCAGTATATGAAGAATTGCCAACATCTGTGCCAGGTTTATCTAAGAATGTAAATAAAGAAGCAGCTAATTTTGTTACAGCATTTTTTGACAGTATGTTCTTTGCAGTAGGGCAAATAGAAGCTGTGTGGTCAAGAATACCTACATTTAAACAAGCATACTTTTATTTTTTAGAAAACAATATTCCATTTGCAACTAAAGAAGGTTTAGCTGAATTATTAGCAAAACATTATGATAAAGGTAGTCCAATAAATTTACCAGAGAATATTGTACAACTTGCAAAACAAAACATAGAACAAGCAAGATTAACCCCAGATGAATTAGATAAATTATTAAAAGCTAATGTTCCAGTGTCATTAAAGTTTAATAATAAATCTATAGATACAGTTCTTTATAACTCTGAAGGATTATTTGATGCAAGATTGTTTAGAGGTGCTAAATCTACAGATGATATAGTGTTTGATTTAGATTTACAGAATGCAGAAAGAGCAGCATATATTACACCTAAAGAAATAGCTAATGTAAGAAGTGGTGCTAACAATACAAAAATATCTGCATATGCAGCATCTTTGCATGATGAATCAATAATAGTAAATGGTGGATTATCAGAATCACAAATATCTAAATTAAAATATAATTTGTTTGTTAAATTAGAAAACGATACATTAGTTAATAAAATTGTAGATGATTTTGTAGAAGCACTAGCAGATAATCCAAACATGTCATACAATGAAATACTTGAACGCCTTGGTATTAACAATAAAAAATTTAATATTAATAAAATATCTGACAATCTTATAAAAGGTAAGCATAAAGAATACGAAGTAAACCCATCAATTATTAAAAAAGTTTTAGACTTAGATACAACAAGACCATTTCCTAAAAAAGAAATTAAATCTGGAACAATTTACGCAGATGAAATATGGGAAGAAGCAGTCAAAGGTGAGATAGGTGGAAGTTTTGATTTAAGTAAATCTGTTACAGATGGACAAGATTTAGATTTTCTTAAAGGAATATATGTTAGTCCATATAAAGGTTTAGAAGATAAAATGGTTTTTGCTAATGGAGAATTTACAGCAGATAAAATAAAATTATTTATAGAAAAAAACAAAAATAAACTATCACAAGAAGGACATGTACTAGGCATTTGGAGAAGTAAAGGTATTGTATATTTAGATGTATCTATCAAAATACCATTAAAATCAGAAGAAAAATTAATAGACCAACAAATAGCAAAAGCTATGTATGTGGGAATAGCAGGAAAACAAGAAGCAATTGGTGTAGTAAGAAAATCACAATTAGTAAGTATAGATGATGCTGGTGATTTGATACCAGAAAACTATACTTCATCTACACAATTTTTAAATACAACTAAAAAATCAACAGGAACTGCTACACATACAGCATTAAATTATTTAAAACAATATGGAGAAGAGTTCTTAAAAGATATTAAAAAGTGGAATCAACTTATAAAAGAAACAGGCATAGCACCTATTGTTAAAAACAAAAGAGGAGTTATTAATAGTAATGATGTGTTATTTAGAAGTGGTATGCAAGGAAACTTAAATACAGTTAATGGTACAAATAAATTTACTTTGTTTGGTGGCAAAGACAATCCACAGTTAAATAAACTTACACAAATAGATTATTTCTCTATGTTAGATTTGCATGGTGTTCGTTCAAACCTTAAAAGAATAATGACATATGATGATTTAGATAGAAGAGCTGCTGAATATGGATATGAATTACACAATAGATTGCTATATAACTTACTAGAAAGAGGATATTTAGCTGAAGCATATCGTGTAGCATTACCATTCTTTGAAGCATACCGAGAAGTTTTAGGCAGATATGCAACATTAGGTGCAGTAAATACTAGAGCAGCAGCACAAGTTGCAAATATATACAGAAGAGGATTAGAAACAAATATTATTTATGAAGATAAGTATGGAGAAAAGTATTTAATTTTACCTGTTGGTGGTACACCTTTAGAAGATTATGTTAAGTCTGAAGGTAGAGGAACTTGGACTGATGATATGGATATAGATGATTCAAGAGTTATTCTTAAAAGAGGTATTCCAATATCAGCACTCGGTGTAGCAGGTGGAGGTTTATTCCCACCATTAGGACCAGTAGTAGCTTTACCTGTAGGTTACCTAACAAGAAACAAACCAGAATTAAGAAGAGCTTTAGAGCGAAGTATATTTCAGTTTGGTTTACCATTTGACAATAAAGGTGCAACTGTTCTAGGAGAAGCGTTAGATGAATCAATGCCTTCAGTTGGAAGAAATTTATTAGGTGCAATTTTTGGAGAGAATGCAAAGAGTTTTGGTTTTGATGAGGATTTATGGTTAAGGTCTGTTAATGAAGGAACACAAATAGCAGCAGTTCTTTACCCAGAGATAGCACAAGACTTTGAAAAATTAGAACCATATGCACAACAAATAGCTAAAAACATATATCAACTTAAAGCATGGGATAGATTTGTCAATCCATATGCACCAAACCTTCGTGTTCTATACAATGTAGATGTTGATGATGTAATGTTTCAACAATGGTATGGAGTAGAGCAAGAGAAGTCAGGTTTGATTTGGAACTCATTTGTTGAGTTATCAGTCATTATGGGATTTTATAGAGATTTAAGAAGTTACTATTCACACTACATGGGGTCAGCAGCAGGAGATTTTGAAGCTACAAAACAATTAGTAATGTTTTTAGGATTAGGTGAGTATGATTTAGAAGATTCATTTACATCAGCAGCAATAGTTAAGCAAGGTAAGAAAATAAGTGAAGAAGGTAAACTACCTGTAACTAAACCAGAATATGATTTTGTTTTAGATAATCCAGAAGAATACAAAAAATATGGTGGAGTTATATTATATTATTTTGAAGGTCTTGGTACAGGAGATATAGACTATTCTTCATACAATACTTTAGATTATCTTAATGTTACTACTCCACTTACAGGAGATGAGTTTTTCTATTCAGCAGCTATGTACGCATCTTCAGTTGTAGAAAGAGCATTAAAACAAGCAGAAAACAAAAGATTAAAAACACTTGGTTATACAAACACTGATGATATGTGGAAATTAAGTATGGCAAAAATAGATTTAAAACTAAGAGAAATGTTCCCACTTGCATATGGTAGAGATTTAGGAGAGTTGTCTAAGTTAGAAGGATATAACACAGTTTCATCACAAGAATGGGATATTGAAATTAGATTACTAGAAGAGATTTCAAAAGAAAATGATTTTGCTAATAGTCCAGTAGCTCCATATATAAATCAATATTTTACAATAAGAGAAAGTGCTATTGTAGGTGTACAAAAAGCAAAGAATATGCCACTGCGACAAGATGCTTTAGATTATATCATTACAGGAAATACAGAAGATGCACAAAAAATTAGAGATTTCTTGTATTATAAAGGTGTAGAGTTAGCTCAACAAAATGTTATGTTTGCTGTAGTATGGGATGAGGTGTTCTACGAAGAAATATCATATTATGGAATAGGTACAAGTTAATGGGATTAATTAAGAATTTTATAGTAGCGTATGATGAAGAAGTTACAGAAGGTGTTGACCAAAGCACTGACCCAATAGATTTAATTACAGGTGATACTGGTGTAAGTATTGACCCAGGTATAACTCAAATTATTATAGATGAAATATCAGATGCTTTAGGTTTAGATAGTAATAAACCATTAGGTATAGGTTTTAAAGGTAAATACAAAACTATGGTATTTGATGATGTATTGGGAGTATCTGCACCAAAAGATGTAGATGCAGAAGATTATTTAATCTCGCAAGGTTTTAAATATATTTATTTTCCAGAAGATATTACACAAGAAGGTTCAACATTTGGACCAAAGATAGTAGCTCAATTAAAGAACATGATGGCTAGTATTAATCTTATAGATATTAATAAAACTATAGGTGTACAAAAAGATGCAGAGTACTACAAAGGCATACAAAAACTTATGGAGTTTTCTATGAACAATGGTGGACAATTTACATTTATGCAAGGTTTAAAAATGTTATATAATGCTTCACTTGCACAAAATGCACCAGTGCAAAATTACAATATGAGTACAGAAGAAATGGATGATTTAGTAGATACATATTTAAGTAGTGCAGAAAAGAAAAAAGGTTCTCCATTAACAAAGAATGAAAAAGATTATATTTCTAGACAACTTAATGCTAAATTAACAGACTTCCAAAGTTCGTTATCAGGGTTACAACCAGCATCTACAGCAAGAATAGAGTATGATATTGCCACAGGACAAGCAACTACTATACCAGGACAAGCAGCAGAGCAACCTGATGTTGAAGGATTAGAAGAAGAACTATCAGGTGTAGTAGAAGAGTTTATAGCACCTAGAGAAGAACTGGCTAGACAAGCAGAAATAGAGGAAGATTCTGCGACAAGATTTGCTAGAACTATGAATAGTTTGTCAACAGCAGAGAGTGAAGGAGTAATGAGGTAATGGCAACTACACAAGAAGTAATAGAAGCGTTACAAGCAGAAGGTTTATCAGAAGAAACAATTAAGTTTATTGTTCCAATACTTGCATATGAATCTCGTGTTGGTAACACACCATATGTGTTAGATGCTAAAGATGCACTGTCAGAGTCTTATGGATTAGGACAAGTAAATATAGAAACTATGGAATCAGCTATATGGATGGCATTAAATGAATCAGATATAGAAATTCCTGGTGCAACAGAACAACAAATTAGACAGTGGAATACAGCTATGTATCAAGAAGGTGAAGAAGATGTTAGAAACTTTACAGAGGAACAAACAAAATTTGTTATTGATTACTTATTAAATAAAGCAGATTTGCAATTTAATGCAAAAGTAGTGAAGCATATGATACATCAAAAACAATTAGAAAATAAAGGTATGTCAGAAATGGATGCTATTTTAAATTTGTATGTACTGACACCAAGAAAATTTGATATCAACAATACTAACTTTGAAGATTTTACAGAAAAGGATGCAGAGGAAGCACAAAGATTTAAAGACCAAATAGATGCAGAAGTAGAAAGTTTTTATACAACTACTCCACCTACTACACCTCCACCACCTCCAACTGGTGGTAGGAAAGAAAGAGTTTTAGAAGCTACTAAATCAGAAAGAAATTTATATAACAGTCAAGTAGGTCCTGCTGTAAGTGCAGACCAAGGGTTTGAAGAAGCAAAGTTAAAAACAGATATTGCTAGAGGTAATTCTCCAGATTATGTAAAATACAAATCATTAAGTGATTATCAAATGAAAAACTTTTTACTAAAAAATATAAATAACAAAAGAAAAAAATTAAATAAACCTTTGTTATCAGAATTAGAACCTATGCAAGATATGCCACAGGCAGCACCTGTTGCAGACATTAGCATACAATTTCCTTATGGGAGACCAGTTAATATACAAGAAGTCTTAGATTTATTAGGAGAATAAATGGAAGAGGATAACATACCTATTCCTGAAGATAACACACCTACAAATGCAGTAGATGAAAGACTTAGACTGGAAAGAATTATTAAAAATGATATTTCTAATCCTAGACTTAAAGAAGGTTTACTTAAAAGATATTTAGATTATGATGAATTTGTTAAAGGACTTCCTGCTGATAGAGCAGAACAATTATTAGACTATACCAATCAAGATGTTGCATTTAATCTTGATTTATTTAAAGATGAATTTAATACACAACCTCCTTATACCTGGCCTTTAAGCGAAGATTTAGAATCAATATTTTTTGATTGGGAAGAACCATCTCCAATAGAAGATGCAGTATTAGCAGACATAGAAAATTGGGATTTAGATGCAGAAGGTAATCCTATTGACCCACGAAAAAAACCTGAAGGTATGTCAAAGTTTCAACAACAATTATCTGCACAATATGATTATTTAGTTACATCAGACACACCTACAAATGTAGTAGATTATCAAGATACAGGAATTGGTGGTAGACCTTTTGAAATAGAAGGTGGTGTTCCTGTTGATAAAAGTGGTAATCCAATAAAAAGTATTGGTAATGCTGATGAAACAATAACAATATATAGAGTAGTACCTGAAGGAGTAGATAGTGTAAATGCTAACGATTGGGTATTTATAAACAAAGGTCAAGCAGAAGAAGCACTTAAAAATGCTAATGCAAATGTAGATGGTAATTTTAATTTAATTGAAATGGAAGTAAGTAGAGCTGATGTTTACCCATCAACAAGAGGTAATTTAGAAATGGGTTATTTTCCTAAAGACACACCTACAAATGTAAAAAATGTAAAAAATTTAACTGACCAACAGTTATATGATGAATTTGTTAAGTATTCAAAAATTACACTAGAAGCTGAAAAATTTGGTGATTTAACTCCTGAACTATTAAACATACAACAAACACAAGATTGGGAAACTTTTAGTAGGGCTAGAGGATATACAGAACAAGAAATTTCTGATTTTAAAAGATACCTTGATTTATCAGCAGAAATGGAAAATAGGTTTCCTGGTAAAGATGGCTTTGCTTCATTAGCAGAGGGAATAAATTATGAATTACAACATGAAGATAGCATTACAACTTTAGAAGAATGGAAAAAATTTACTTCTACAGACACACCTACAAATGTAGTAGATGATGTAACAGATTTTCAAAATACACTTAGAAATAAATATTCTAATGTTATAGCAGATATAGAAATTGGTGGAGTAAAACAACCAACATTAAGTTTAGAACCTATACCTGGACAAAATAGTTTTGTAGTAAAAAATTTATACATAGATGATACTTTGCAAGGTCAAGGCTATGGAACACAAATAATGAATGATATTATAGAATTTGCAGACAATAACAACCTACAAGTTGAGTTAGATATAAGTGCAACAAATAAAAGTTTAGCTAAATATTATGAAAGATTTGGATTTGTTTTATCTGATGAAACAGATAGAGATATGGTTAGAAAACCAAACACACCTACAAATGTAGTAGGTGCAGTTGATGAATTACCATCACTAGAAACAAGGTTTAAAATAGAAACAATAGACCCAGATGATTTTGCTGTGCCAGGTGATAAATATGATTTAGTTACAGGATGGGAAGATGATGTTATTACACCTAATAAAGTATTTAACCCAGACCAATTTACAATAATAAATGAACAAGGACTTCCAGTATTTACTCAACAAGGTAATGAAATATATCAAAGAATATTATCTGGTACTGCAACAGATGAAGATATAACAAAGTTTTTTATATATTTAGTAACACACAGTCCTGCACCTGCTTATACATTTTCACCATTTCATAGAGTAGATGCACTGGCAGACATAATAAAGATAGGTATATTTTCAGATAGACCATTAAATAAAATTATTCCATTAGGTTCAGGATTATTAGAAAAACAATTTTTTGATAAATTATTATCAAGAAATAAAAATATAAAATCAGAACAAATAGTTCCATTAATTTTAGATATTGTACAAGAGAATGGTCAGTTTGAAAATATAAGAGATAAGATGCGTAATGTTTTATTAAATGCACACAATGAAATATACAGTAAGAATCCTAATGACTACTTTGTATTGTGGCGTGGTGGTGATTTGAATAGAACTTTTCCTTGGCAGTCTATGACTAAAAGAATGGAAGCTGCACAAGATGTAGCATCCCAAATGAATGGAATGTATGGTGCAGGAATAGAAACTTCATCTTATGTATTACACAAATATAACTTTATTGATTTAGATGCACTTGGATTATCCTACATGAATGAACAAGAAATAATTGTATTTACAAAAGCAGCTTTAGCTAAAGGTGCTAAAAGACCTACACCAGTAAACAATCCAGGTAAAGCAAAAGATATTTCAGAATGGTGGTTAATTGCAAAAGAATCAAAAGATATGTTTCCTAAAAATGGTGTTAATATGACAAACATATCACAATATGTAGATGATTCAGGTCAAGCTACACAAGAATTTTTTTCTACTGTTATTAATGGTATTGACCCAAAGTATAGACCTTCTCAACAATATGAACCAATTATAGAAATTACAAATGAAAAATTATTAACATTTCAAAAGGAATATAACAATGCTGTTGTCAATGGTGGTAACTTTAACCAACATATATTTACATCTATTCCAACATTTTATGAAGCACAAATAATAAAAGGTCAAGCACTAATTAATTTATTAAACAATGCTTATCCAAATAGAATATTTTCTTTTGAACAAGGATTGCGTGATGGTCTATATGATTTCAATTTATTAGACATAGGTGGAACAGAAGGTACATGGTCATCAACAATAGCAGCTTTAGAACCAAGAATACAAGTAACAGTGTTAGACCCTAACAGAGATGCAGAGAGAATATTTAATAAAAATACATTAGTAAATAAACAATTTCAATTAGGTGCATTTTCACACAATAAAGAAGATTTTGGAAAATATTTTGATGAAACAGGTGTAATGTTTATAAAACCAAATAGACAATACGATATTGTGCATGAGTCAATGGCATTTCAATTTATTGATGCAGATAGAACAGGACAAATAGAATTTATTAAAAACGAAGTACTTAAAGAAGATGGAATATTATTTATAGAAGAAAAGTTTTTAGACAACGATACAATTTATCAAGCAAACGAAAATTTAAAGAACGAATTTAAACTACAGTATTACACAGAAGAACAATTATCAAATAAAAAGTTTAATGTGTTACTTAATATGGAAGGTAAACAAGCAGCTATTAGTGATGTAGAAGCTGCATTAAATAACAATTTTAAATATGTAGTACAGTATTGGGATTCAGGAAACTTTAAGGGTTTCGTTGCATCAAATAATGAAAAAGTCCTTGGATTTGTAGATGAAATAAATGCTTTAAATACATCACTTACAAATCATAGATTTTCTACTGCACCTACAGATAAAGAAATTAAAGGTTCTATACAAAATATATCAAATAAAACAAATACAAGTAAAGAAATAGCTAAAGATATAATTACAAATACTGTTGCAGAAAACCCTACATTTTTTAATAACATTCAAAATATATTAGGTGATATTGGAAACAAAATTAAAAAATTTAGTCTTAGTGCTACATCAATAGGATTAACTGGTTTAGCAAAAGTAACTCCAGTATTAGCACCAGGTGATGTAATAATTGAAAAAACATTAGAAAAAGTTATACCATATTTAGATGAAGCATCAGCTAAACTAGGTTTTGCTAGACTTCCTTGGAATAAAATATTACCAACATATATAGCAACAGAAATAGGTATTGCTATGGCAGACACTGTACAAGCTGCTATGTATGCTTATGAAGAAGCAGCAAAAAATAAACAACCTACAAAGCTAGAGGAAGTATTAACTAAAGCATTTTTACCTAAATCATATGAAGAAGAAGCATTAGAAAAAATGAATAGAAGAGCATCACATATGAATGATTTATTTTTTAATACACCTACTGGCAAAGAAGTAGTAAAGTCTATGGATTTTGGTAGTGCATTTTTAAGAGAATTAGATAAAGAAAAAATATCTAAGTATTCGCCTGGATGGAGTTTAACTAAAAGTATATTTACAATGTTAGGTACTGCTTATCAAAATACAAAAAACCCTAGTGATTATAGCACCAAACTTAAAGATAATCCTGCTATGATATATAATGCAGGATTTACAGGAAGCACAAATAGATGAAATATAACTTATTAGGTCAAACAGGACCAGAAGGTCAGACTAACCCAGATGCACCAGAAGGTGGACCTTACATATATGAAGAAGCACCAGGTTTAAAAAATGGAGTACCTTCTCCTGATGCAGAAAACAAAGGTCTTAATGCAAAAGGAACACCTGTAGATGAACAACAACACAAAGATAAAGTTGAGAGTGCTGGAGTAGAAGATACTACTACATCATCAGAAGATACAACAGAAGATACTACACAAGAAACACAAGATACTAAACAATACAGTAGTTCTTATACTGTTGAACAAATTATGGATTATCAAACAATACTTAAAGGTAGAGGATTTTATGATGGTCCAATAGATGGAATAATTGGTCCTGCAACTAGGGCAGCAGCACAAGCTATGATAGACAGTGATGCACCACAAGATATAGATGCTACAAGAGGTGATGAAGGTAAAGCATTAGCACAAGCATTAGATGCTATTACACAGACTTCAGGTTTAGTTTATGGTTCTGATTTAAACTCTGGACAAGAACAACAGCAACAACAAACTACACAAGATACAACAATGTATTGGGGTAGATACAATAGTGGTTCATGGTTTACATCAACACTTGATGGTATAGAAGATGATGGCACTTGGAAATGGGGATGGGAATTACCAGAATATGCAGGATTAGGACAAGATGCTTTTACTTCAGATAAAGATTTAAACGATATATTGAAAAGCACAACAGATGGTTCAAGTGATGGAGTAAAAGATACTACTACTACTACTACTACTGAAGTTTCTAAAGGTTTTCAAGGTACACAGATATGGGAAGTAGATGGCAAACAATATGTTGTGTTTACTGTGCCAGATACAGAACCAGCTTTGTATATTAGATACGAAGCAACAGATACTTTATTAGATTTATATTATTCATCAGGTAGAGAAAGACCAGATGTAAAAAATATATCAAAAGATAGTGATGAATTGATTAATTCAAGTATGTTTGGTAGTTTAGCAGAAGTTGATGAAGATATATTAACAGGTGCAAAAGAACCATTTCAAGGACTTGTAGATAAATGGGATATAGCAAAAGAATATAGACCATGGCTAGAAGATACAGAACTATACAATATATGGCTAGAAGCATTTATAGAAGATAGAGATATATTGGATGAAGAATGGAAAACAACTGAATGGTGGAGAACTCATACTAAAGAAGAAAGAGATTGGTTATTATTATCACAAGGTAAAGAGTTAGATAAACTACCAGCAGATGCACAAGCATATCTAGATAACAATAGAATAAAAGTTCGTGATATGTTTAAGGCAGCAGGTGTAACAAACATTGAATCTATTGTCAACAGTAATGGTGAATCCTTTTTAGATTGGTTTGCATTTAACTTTACATCTGGTAAGTGGACAGAAACAGCTACGCTTGACCAGGTAAAAGCAATTTCTGACCCAACAACAGGAATAGAACTAGATGATTCTGTAAATGAATGGTTAGATGGTAAAGCCCAAGGTGTAGATGTAGCAACAACAAAGAAATATGAAGCACAAGTAGAGAACTTAGCTAACGAATGGTTAGGACCTTTGTATGGTGTACTTACTGATGACCAAAAAGCTACTTATGCAGGTATGATTCGTAATTCAGAAACAGAAGCAGTAGGTGTAGGAATGGTTATTGATAAATTAAAAGCTATGAGAGGTACATTGTTTGGAGATTATAATGAAAACCTTACATACAATGAGATAGCTACACCATGGAGAAACTATAGTTTTCAATTATTAGGACAAAGAATGGATGAAACATCATCAACATTTGTAGATGTAATAAAAGCTAATGACCAAAAAACTGCAACACAATTATTAACAGAATGGGGTATCAATAATAATTCAGCTACACTACTAGATAAAGTAACTGATGAGATAGGTAAAGTAACAGGAGCTGGACAAGTAGTAAGAGGAATAAGTACATAATGGCATTAACACAACAAGGATTAGCAAATTTAAAAACAGAGTTACAAAACAAATATGGTAGTTCATTACCTGATGAATTACTTACCATACTAGCTACTGAATATGTAGATAGTGGTAATGACATAATAGAAGCTACAACAAAGATGCGACAAAGTGCAGCATACAAAAAAACTTTTGCAGGTAACTTAAACCCAGATGGAATAACAGTTAAGTATTCTGAATCAGAGTATCTTAATATCGTTGATGCCTATAAAAGAAAAATAGAATCATTAGGAGTTAACGCAGATTTAGTTATGACTAGCGAAAGACAACAAAAGTTAATTGAAAATGTTGTATCTCCTGATGAGTTTGGAACTAGATTATCAGCATTATATAACCAAGTAGTTACAGCTATACCACAAGTAAAAGAATTTTATAAAACTAATTTTGATAGAGATTTAACTGATGTAGAAATACTTGCATCTGCTATAGACCCTAAAGTAGGACAAGATATTATTAGTGGTGCTATTGGTGCAAGAGATGTATTAGCACAAAGAATTATTAGAGCAGAGATAGGTGGTCAAGCTGCTGCTGCTGGTTATAGTATTTCACAATCACAAGCAGAAGCATTAAGACAGATGGGCATATCTGGCGAACAAGCACAACAAGCATTTCAACAAGCTGGTAGATTAGCTGGTATTGCTGCTAGACAAGGTAGGCAGTTAGGTGCTACTAAAGCTGAAGCTGCTATAGAAATAGTAGAAGGATTATCTGGACAAGAAGCTGAACAAAGAAGATTAGAAAAGCTAGTATCCCAGCAACAATCACAATCTGCTGTTCAATTAGGTGCAACTAGAACACAAACAGGTGCAGTAACAGGATTAATTGAACAATAACTTGCATTTAATTTACATGTGATATAATAATTATGACCCTATAGATAGGTCTGGGGGTTAAACTTGACCTTCATTTTGTAATCGGTCTTGATGCCTACTGACAAGACCTGTCAAATAAAAACAGTAGTGTAAAGACTAGAAGCAGAGGTAACTCTACACC
>Ga0129344_1026959_pt1 | contig 12873 bp, 8 predicted proteins | sample CPBNA2_FD_105428 | JGI IMG/M metagenome (GOLD analysis project Ga0129344, IMG submission 105428) | Freshwater to marine salinity gradient microbial communities from Chesapeake Bay, USA - CPBay_Sum_15_0.2_RNA2 (Metagenome Metatranscriptome) | ecosystem: Environmental > Aquatic > Marine > Coastal ...
AAAATGGCAAGACAAAAATTTGAAAGAACGCTTCCCCACGTTAATGTAGGGACAGTTGGTCACGTTGACCATGGTAAAACAACACTTACAGCTGCGCTAACAAAAGTTGCTGCTGAAATATACGGTGGTGAGGCTGTTGACTTTGCAAACATTGATAATGCTCCAGAAGAAAGAGAAAGAGGTATTACAATTGCTACTTCTCACGTTGAGTATGTTTCAACTGCACGTCACTATGCACACGTTGATTGTCCAGGTCACGCTGACTATGTAAAAAACATGATTACTGGTGCTGCGCAAATGGATGGTGCTATTCTTGTGGTAAGTGCTGCTGATGGTCCTATGCCTCAAACAAGAGAACACATTCTTTTAGCAAGACAAGTTGGTGTTCCACATATCGTAGTTTATATGAACAAAGCCGACCAAAATGATGATCCAGAAATGATCGAGCTTGTTGAGCTTGAAATCAGAGAACTTTTAAACGAATACGACTTCCCTGGTGACGATACTCCAATAATTGTTGGTAGTGCTTTAAAAGCTCTTGAAGGTGATACATCTGAAATTGGTGTTCCTTCAGTTCAAAAACTTATTGAAACTTTAGATTCTTATGTGCCAGAACCAGAAAGACCAGTAGATGGAGCTTTCTTAATGCCTATCGAAGACGTATTTACCATATCAGGTAGAGGAACTGTTGTTACAGGAAGAATTGAAACTGGTATTGTTAATACAGGAGACCCGCTAGAGATTGTTGGTATCAAAGATACTACAACAACAACATGTACAGGTGTTGAAATGTTTAGAAAATCTCTGGACGAGGGTAGAGCTGGTGAAAATTGTGGTGTTCTTTTAAGAGGTGTCGAAAGAGATGCTGTTGAGAGAGGTCAAGTTATTGCTAAGCCGGGTTCAATCACACCTCATACAAAATTTGAAGCAGAGATATACGTACTAAGCAAAGACGAAGGTGGAAGACATACACCTTTCATGAATAACTACAGACCTCAGTTTTATTTTAGAACAACTGATGTAACTGGTGCTTGTGAGCTTCCAAGTGGCGTTGAAATGGTTATGCCAGGCGATAACATTAAAATGAATATTGAGCTCATTGCTCCAATCGCTATGGACGAAGGTCTTAAATTTGCGATTAGAGAAGGCGGAAGAACAGTTGGTGCTGGCGTAGTATCAAAAATTATTGAGTAATTAAAGACTTATTAGCCGAGACCTTTGTGTCTCGGCTTGCTTGTCTCTGAGGAATATGAAAATTAATTATAGGCCAGTAGCTCAATTGGTAGAGTACCGGTCTCCAAAACCGGGGGTTGTGGGTTCGAGACCCTCCTGGCCTGCCAAGTTTAACTTGGAGCCGAAATAGGAAATATATGGCTAAAGGATCAACTTCAAAATTATTAGATAACATTAAATGGTTTGCAGCATTAGCAGTATTCTCTGTTGCTGTTATTGGTAATAGTTATTTTGTAGAGGTTGCTTTTTTATATCGAGTCCTTGGAGTTGTATTCTTATTTATTTTAGGTTTAGGCATATTAGCTGTAACAAACTTTGGTTCAAATGCTATTAAGCTAATGAGAGAATCAAGAACAGAAATAAGAAGGGTTGTATGGCCAACTCGTATTGAAACAACCCAAACATTTTTAGTGGTTTTTGGTGCAATTATTGTGTTATGTCTCTTCTTCTGGGGGCTTGAATCTCTCTTAACTTTTTTAACTAAATTGGTGCTGGGATAACATTATGGACTGGTATGTAATTCAAGCTTATTCGGGCTACGAGCAAAAAGTTAAAGCTGCTATTGAAGAAAAAATAGAACTTAACAACCTTGGAGAAAAGTTTGGTGAAATATTAATTCCTACTGAGCAGATAGTTGAATTAAAAGGCGGTTCAAAAAAAACCACTGAAAGAAAATTCTTTCCTGGATACATATTAGTTCAAATGATTTTAGAAGACGATTCTTGGCAGCTAGTTCAATCTACACCAAGGGTGTCTGGTTTTGTTGGGGGCACAAAAGATAGACCATTACCAATTCCAGAAGAAGATGTTAATAACATTATCAATAGAATTGAAGTCGGTGAAGATGCCCCAGCTCCAAAAACTTTATATGAACCAGGTGAAGTAGTAAGAGTCTGTGATGGTCCTTTTAATGACTTTAATGGAGTTGTTGAAAGTGTTGATTATGAAAGAAATATGGTTAAGGTTTCAGTTCAAATTTTAGGAAGAGCAACACCAGTTGATCTTGAGTTTATTCAAATTGAGAAAACATAATGGCAAAAAAAGTAGCAAATATTCTTAAATTACAAATTCCTGCAGGCGGCGCTAATCCAAGCCCTCCAGTTGGCCCCGCTCTTGGACAGGTGGGTGTAAATATTATGGATTTTTGTAATGCGTTTAATTCAGAAACTCAAAATGCTGAAAAAGGTATGCCACTTCCAGTAGTTATAACTGTATATGAAGACAAATCTTTCACTTTTGTTGTCAAAACACCGCCTGCTGCAGTATTAATAATGAAAGCCTTGGGAATACCAAAAGGCAGTGGTGAGCCTAACAGAGAAAAAGTCGGAAAATTAACAAGAGCTCAACTAGAAGAAATTGCTAAACAAAAAGAGCCTGATTTGAATTCAAATGACATCGATGCTGCAGTTTTAATTATTGCTGGTACAGCCAAAAGTATGGGAGTTGAAGTAGATTTATGAGCAAGCTAACAAAAAAACAAAGAACCATAATTGACAAAGTAGATCCTGAAAAAACTTATACAGTTATTGAAGCTCTAGAAATTATGCAATCTGTTAAATCTGAAAACTTTGAGGAATCTGTTGATATAGCGGTTAGACTTGGAGTAGATCCAAGTAAATCTGATCAAAATGTTAGAGGAGCTGTAACTCTCCCAAATAGTCTTGGAAAGGCTATTACTGTAGCTGTTTTTGCTGATGGAGACCAAGCAGATGCTGCAAAAATTGCTGGCGCAGAATTCATTGGCATGGATGATTTAGCAGAAAAATTTACAAAAGAAGAGGTAAGTGTTGATTTAGTAATATCAACAAATGCTGCTATGAAGGTTGTTGGTAAGCTTGGCCAAGTTCTAGGACCAAAAGGCTTAATGCCAAACCCTAAGACTGGAACAGTAACTGATGATGTTGCTACCGCTATTAATAATGCGAAAGCAGGTCAAGTAAGATTTAGAACTGATAAAAATGGAATTATTCATGGAAGTATTGGCAAGGTGTCTTTTGATGCGGATAAGATTATTGCCAATGCATCAGCATTATTAGAAGAATTAAAGAAATTAAAACCAGCATCTGCTAAGGGTGTATACATAGGTAATATCGCACTTAGTAGCACTATGGGGCCAGGAATAAAAATAAATTCCTCAGAGTTGGTATAGGTTTTAGCTTTATAAGAAATTGTGAAGCTAGATAGTTGCGTTTACGCAGCCGTCAAAGACCGTAGGTGTCGTAAGACTTAATTTCCTACGTAGGTGGTGTTCAAGTTGTAATTTTGCAATTTGTCGCCGAATGGCCGAAAGGCTTTAACAGGAGAATTGCTGTGGCGTTATCGAAAAGTGAAAAAGAAAGAATTGTAGGCGAAGTTAAAGAAGTTGCATCAAACGCATCATCTTTAGTAATTTCAGATGCTAGAGGCCTTAAGGTTAGTGAGTTATCTGAAATTAGACAAAAAGCTACTCATTCAGGTATCCATATTCAGGTAATTAAAAACTCACTTGCTAAATTAGCATTTGAGGGAACTGATTTTGGGTGTTCTGATGAAGTCTTAGTTGGCCCATCATTATTTGCTTTTTCATTTGAAGAGCCAGGTGCAGCTGCAAAATTGCTCAAAACTTATGCAAAGAACTTTGATAATTTAGATATCAAGGCTTTGGTAGTTGAGGGCCAATTACTTGATGGTAGTCAAATAGATATTCTAGCCAACTTACCATCAAAAGAAGAAGCCTATGGGCTTATTGCAAATGTATTGCAAGCACCAGTTACCAAGTTTGCTACTTTACTAAATGAAGTACCAAGTAAGTTAGCTCGAGTGTTATCAGCAGTTAATGACAAAAAAAAGGCATCTGCCTAAATTATAAGGAGAATAAAAATGGCAACTAGTAAAGAAGATATTTTAAAGGCTATAGAGGAAATGTCTGTAATGGATCTTGTTGATCTTATTTCAGAAATTGAAGAAAAATTTGGTGTTACAGCAGCAGCAGCAGTTGCAGCAGCACCTGCAGCAGCAGGTGGTGGTGATGCTCCAGCAGCAGAAGAAAAAGACTCTTTTGATGTTGTATTAAGTGCAGCTGGAGATCAAAAAGTTCAAGTAATTAAAGCTGTTAGAGCTATAACAGGTCTTGGACTTAAAGAAGCTAAAGATATGGTTGATGGAGCACCAAGCACAGTTAAAGAAGGTGCAAGCAAAGATGATGCTGAAGCTATGGTTGCTCAGTTAACTGAAGCAGGAGCAACAGCTGAGCTTAAGTAACATCAAACATATAAATTAATATTAATTAAAAGGGCGCATTTATGTCATACAGTTATACGGAAAAGAAGAGAATTAGAAAGAATTTTGGTACTTTTGCTAAGGTTATGGATCTTCCAAACTTAATCGAAACCCAAACCAAGTCTTATTCTGAATTTTTACAAGCTGATGTGGCACCTGATGAAAGAAAGAAACAGGGATTGGAAGAAGTTTTTCAATCCTTGTTCCCAATAAAAAGTGTTTCAGGAAATGCATCTCTTGAATATGTTTCATATGAACTCGGAAAGAATACTTATGATGTGCAAGAATGTTTAATACAGGGCTTATCGTATTCCGCTCCACTCAGAATTAAAGTTAAATTAGTTATATATGATAGAGAATCGAATTTTAAAGAAGTAAAAGACATTAAAGAGGGTGAGGTATTCATGGGTGAGGTACCTCTCATGACTTCAGGTGCATCATTTATTATAAATGGAACTGAAAGAGTGGTTGTTTCTCAACTACACAGATCACCTGGAGTTTTTTATGATCATGATAAAGGAAAAACTCATTCCTCAGGAAAAGTTTTATATTCTGCAAGAATAATTCCTTATAGGGGCTCATGGTTAGACTTCGAGTTTGATCCAAAAGATATTTTATTTAGTCGTATTGACAGACGAAGAAAGATTCCAGCAACAATTATGCTAAGAGCATTAGATATGGGTACACAGGAAATCTTATCTGAGTTCTATGATGAGGATATATTTACTTTAGAAAAAGACACAGTTAAGTTAGCCCTCATACCAGAAAGACTTAGGGGTGAAACATTGCCCGTTGATCTTAAAGTTAAAAGCAAGGTCTATGTAGAGGCTGGTAAAAGAATTACGGCAAGACACATTAAAGAATTATCAAATGCAAAAGTGAGTGAGATTACACTTGATAAGCAATTCCTCATTGGTAAAGTTCTATCAAAAGATATCTTCAATCAAGAAACCGGAGAAGTTTTATTTGTTGCAAATACAGAAATCGATGATGCAGTTCTTGAGTCATTAAAAGAAAATAATATAAATGAGATTTCTTGTCTCTATATAAATGAGTTAGACAAAGGTCCATACATATCAAATACACTCAGAGTAGATCCTACATCTAACAGATTAGAAGCTCTTGTTGAAATTTATAGAATGATGAGGCCAGGAGAGCCACCAACTAAAGATTCTGCTGAAACATTATTTAATAACCTCTTTTTCAATGAGGAAAGATATGACCTTTCTGAAGTTGGAAGAATGAAGTTCAATAGAAGATTAAAACTTGATTCAAAAAAAGATAATCCTAACATTCTTGATAAGAAAGACATCATTGAAGTTATGAAAGGAATTGTCAACATAAGAGACGGCCATGATATTGTTGATGATATTGATCACTTGGGTAACAGAAGAGTTAGATCAGTTGGTGAAATGACTGCAAATCAGTTTAGAGTTGGTCTAATTAGGGTTGAAAGGGCTGTTAGAGAAAGATTAAGCATGGCTGAAGCAGATGAGCTTGGACCGCAAGATTTAATAAATGCAAAGCCTGTTACTGCAGCTATAAAAGAATTTTTTGGCTCAAGCCAACTTTCTCAGTTCATGGATCAAAATAATCCATTATCTGAAATAACTCATAAAAGAAGAGTTTCTGCTTTAGGACCTGGTGGTCTTACTAGAGAAAGGGCAGGCTTTGAAGTCAGAGATGTTCATCCAACTCATTATGGAAGAGTATGTCCCATTGAAACACCTGAGGGACCAAACATTGGCCTAATAAATTCTTTTGCTTCTTATTCTAGAACAAATCAATATGGATTTATCGAAACCCCATACAGAAAAGTTGTGAATGGAAAAGTAACAGATGAAATTATCTATCTATCGGCTATAGATGAAGCTGAACATGTTATCGCTCAGGCTAATGTTGCTTTAGATAAAAATAATAAATTTCTAGATGATCTTGTTGCTGTTAGACATGCAAGTGAATTTGAACTTATGTCTCCAGATAGAGTTGATCTAATGGATGTTTCGCCACAGCAAGTTGTGTCAATTGCAGCGTCTTTGATACCTTTCCTAGAGCATGATGATGCTAATAGAGCTTTAATGGGATCAAATATGCAACGTCAAGCTGTTCCGGTGCTAAGAGCAGAAAAGCCACTAGTCGGAACTGGGCTTGAATCTGTAGTTGCCAGAGATTCAGGTGTTTGTATTGTTGCTAAAAATAATGGAGTCATCGAAAGTGTTGATGCTTCAAGAATAGTTGTTCGTGTAACAGATAAAAAATCTAAATCAGCCTCTGATGTATACAATTTAGTAAAATATACCAGATCAAATCAAAACACATGTATCAATCAAAGACCAATTGTACAAATTGGCGATGAGGTAAAAGCTGGGGATATTTTAGCTGATGGTCCATCAGTTGATAATGGTGAGCTGGCTCTTGGACAAAATATTCGCATAGCTTTCATGCCTTGGAATGGTTATAACTTTGAGGACTCAATTCTTATATCTGAAAAAGTTGCTAGAGAAGACAGATTTACCTCTATTCATATTCAAGAAATCGTTTGCGTTGCAAGAGACACTAAACTAGGTTCAGAAGAAATTACTGCTGATATACCTAATGTAGGTGAGGGTTCTTTAAATAAATTGGATGATTGTGGAATTGTATACGTTGGTGCTGAAGTAGTTCCAGGTGATATATTGGTTGGAAAGATTACACCTAAAGGAGAAACTCAACTTTCTCCTGAGGAAAAACTCTTGAGAGCTATATTTGGAGAAAAAGCCTCCGATGTCAAAGACACATCACAAAGAGCTAGTTCAAAAGGTACTGTTATTGGTGTAGAGGTCTTTACAAGAGATGGTGTTGAGAAAGATGAAAGAACGCAAGCAATCGAGCAAGACCATCTGGATCAATCTAAAAAAGATGCTGATGATGAAGCTACAGTCGTTGAACAAGCAACTAAAAAAAGATTGTGTGAGTTGCTAAAAAATAAAAAAGCTATCAAAGGAAATGGTGTTAAAAAAGGTGAGCAACTCACTACAGAAAAACTAGAAACCTTTGAAATTAATGATATTTTTTCAATTAGAACAGATGCTGATAATGTAAATGATGTTATCGAGGATACTGAAAAAAGTTACAACGAATACATCAAAGATATTAAAACAAGATTTGATGAGAAGAAAGCAAAAATAACAAGAGGTCATGATCTTGCGCCTGGTGTAATAAAGATCGTTAAGGTTTATCTTGCTATCAAAAGAAGAATTCAGCCTGGTGACAAGATGGCTGGTCGTCATGGTAATAAGGGTGTTATTTCAGAGATTATGCCTGTAGAAGATATGCCTTATGATGATAATGGTAATCCTGTTGACATTGTTTTAAATCCTTTAGGTGTTCCATCAAGGATGAATGTTGGACAAATTCTTGAAACGCACATGGGTTATGCTGCAAAAGGAATCGGTGAAAAAATTGATTCAATGATTAAAGCTAATGCAAAGCCTGCTGAGTTAAAAGAGTACTTAGAAAATCTTTATAATAAAAATGCGGCTAATAAAGAAGATATATCTTCATTTAATAATTCTGAAATTCTTGAATTAGCAAATAATCTTAGAAATGGGTTGCCAATTGCAACTCCAGTATTTGACGGCGCTAAAGAAAGCGAAGTTAAAGACCTATTAAAACTAGCTGATTTACCAGAGTCTGGTCAAATTACCCTCTATGATGGAAGAACTGGAACTAAGTTTGATAGACCAGTCACTGTAGGCTATATGTATATTATTAAATTAAATCATTTAGTTGATGACAAGATGCATGCTAGATCAACAGGCTCTTATAGTTTAGTTACTCAACAACCATTGGGTGGTAAGGCTCAGTTTGGCGGTCAAAGGTTCGGTGAGATGGAAGTATGGGCACTTGAGGCATATGGTGCTTCATACACATTACAAGAAATGTTAACAGTCAAATCTGATGATGTATCTGGTAGAACTAAAATGTACAAAAATATAGTCGACGGCAGTTACGAAATGGATGCAAACATACCAGAATCATTTAATGTTCTTAGCAAAGAAATTAAATCGTTGGGTATTAATCTTGAATTAGATTCAGAAAACTAGGAGATAAAATTGAGAGACTTATTAAATTCTTTAAAAACAGGGCAGGATGATTTTACTACCATTTCTGCAGGCTTAGCTTCTCCTCAAGTAATTAAATCTTGGTCTTTCGGTGAAGTAAAAAAACCTGAAACGATAAATTATAGAACTTTCAAGCCTGAAAGAGATGGACTCTTTTGTTCTAAAATATTTGGACCTATCAAAGACTACGAATGTATCTGTGGTAAGTATAAAAGAATGAAGCATAGAGGGGTTGTATGCGAAAAGTGTGGAGTTGAAGTAACTCTTGCAAAGGTAAGAAGAGAAAGAATGGGTCATATTGATTTGGCTGCTCCTGTTGCACATATATGGTTCCTTAAATCTCTACCATCAAGAATAGGACTTTTATTGAATACAACTCTCAGAGAAATTGAAAGAGTTCTATATTTTGAGAGCTACATTGTTACAGACCCAGGCTTAACAGAATTAGAAAAAGGCCAAATTCTTACAGAAGAAGAATGGGTTGAGAAATATGAAGAGTTTGGTGATGAGTTTTCTGCTGGCATGGGTGCCGAAGCAGTAAAGACTCTTCTCGAGGCACTAGATATCAATGAAGAAATTAGAGAAATTAGAGAAGAAATACCTCAAACTAACTCTGAAACGAAACTTAAAAAACTTTCAAAGCGTTTAAAGCTTCTTGAAGCATTTAACGAATCTGGAAATAGACCAGAGTGGATGATTATGGATGTTCTTCCAGTCTTACCGCCTGATTTAAGACCCCTTGTGCCTCTTGAAGGCGGAAGGTTTGCTACATCTGATCTGAACGATCTATATAGAAGAGTTATAAATAGAAACAATAGGCTTAAAAGATTACTTGAACTAAGCGCTCCTGATATCATCGTTAGAAATGAAAAAAGAATGTTACAAGAATCTGTTGACGCGCTTCTAGATAATGGAAGAAGAGGAAGGGTTATTACAGGGACAAACAAAAGACCTCTGAAATCTCTAGCTGACATGATTAAAGGTAAAGGTGGAAGATTTAGACAAAATCTACTAGGAAAAAGGGTAGATTACTCTGGAAGATCAGTTATTGTTTCTGGTCCAAATCTAAAACTACATCAATGTGGATTACCTAAAAAAATGGCGCTTGAATTATTTAAGCCCTTTGTTTATGGAAAGCTTGAGCAACGAGAGCTTGCAACAACAATTAAAGCAGCAAAAAAACTTGTTGAAAGAGAAACACCAGAAGTTTGGGAAGTTTTGGAGGATGTTATCAGAGAACATCCTGTATTATTAAATAGAGCTCCTACATTGCATAGGTTAGGCCTCCAGGCTTTTGAGCCAAAGTTAATTGAAGGTAAAGCTATTCAATTACATCCATTAGTTTGTGTTGCTTTTAATGCTGACTTTGATGGAGATCAAATGGCTGTTCACGTGCCTCTTACATTAGAGGCTCAGTTAGAAGCTAGAGCATTAATGATGTCTACTAATAATATTTTGTCACCAGCTGATGGCTCACCGATAATTAACCCAACGCAAGATGTTGTTTTGGGTTTGTATTACATGACTAGAGATAATGCAAATGCAATTGGTGGCGGTAGAGTGTTTAGTGATCCGGATGAGGTATTGAGAGCATATGAAACTGAAACCTTAGATGTACATTCATCAATTATGGTAAGAATTACAAACGAAGAGGGTCACAAAGCTATTCACGAAACTACTGTTGGTAGAGTATTAATTTGGAGAATAACACCAGTTGAGGTGGGTTTCGAAAACATCAATAAGGTTCTAAATAAAAAACTAATTTCTAAACTCGTTGACATTTCATACAGAAAAGCTGGACTAAAGAAAACCGTAATTTTTGCTGACCAGTTAATGTATTTAGGTTTTGATTTTTCAACTAAATCTGGTTCCTCTATTGGAGTTAATGATTTTGTAATTCCAGAAGAAAAAGCAAAAATCATTGATGATTCAGAAAAAGAGGTAAAGGCAATTGAAAAACAATTTAACTCTGGTCTTGTCACTAGAGGGGAGAGATACAATAAAGTTATTGACATTTGGTCAAGAGCAAATGAGCAAGTAGCTAAGGCTATGATGGAGAAGATTAGTACTGAGACTGTAGAAACTCCTGACGGAAAAAGTGTTGAGCAATCATCATTCAATTCTGTTTACATATATGCAGATTCTGGAGCAAGAGGTTCTCCTGCTCAGATTAGACAGCTGTCTGGTATGAGAGGATTAATGTCAAAGCCGGATGGATCAATTATTGAGACACCAATTACAGCTAACTTTCGTGAAGGCCTGTCTGTTCTTCAATACTTTATTTCAACTCACGGAGCCAGAAAAGGTCTTGCTGATACAGCTTTGAAGACAGCTAACTCAGGTTACTTAACTAGAAGGTTATGTGATGTTTCAATGGATTCAGTCATTAATATTGAAGATTGCGGAACTGAAAATTCAATTACTGTTACATCTATTATTGATGGCGGTGAAATAATTCAACCATTGACAGATAGAATCTTAGGTAGAGTTATTGCTGAACCAATATTTGATAGTGACGGTAATGAGCTGTATGCAAAAAATACAATGCTTGATGAAGATGCTGTTGATAGAATTGAATCTTTGAACCTAGGCTCTCTTGAGGTTAGATCTCCAATGACTTGTGAGGCATCAAATGGTGTTTGTTCTAAATGTTATGGAAGGGATTTAGCCAGAGGTCATCTTGTTCATAGAGGTGAAGCGGTTGGAGTGGTTGCAGCTCAATCTATAGGTGAGCCAGGAACTCAGCTTACCATGCGTACTTTCCACATTGGAGGCGCAGCATCAAGCGCATCCGAGGATAACGCAATATTTAATAAAAATGATGGAGTTGTTTCGTTTAGTGATGACATTAAAACTGTAACAAATAAAGATAAGCTTGAAGTTGTAGTTTCAAGAAACGCAATGGCAACAATTACTGAAGCAAGTGGAAAAATTATTGAGCAATATAAAGTTCCATATGGAGCTACTCTTGAAGTTAAAGATAAATCTGAACTTGAGGCAGGTGTAAAAATTGCATCATGGGATCCTTATACAAGACCAATTATTGCTGAGGTTTCAGGTAAAGTTAAATTTGAAGATATTGAAGATGGAGTTACGGTAAGAGAGCAAATGGATGATCTTACTGGTCTTTCGAGTATTGAAATTATTGAGGTTTCAGATAGGCCAACCACTGGAAGAGAAATGTCACCAAAAGTTTTAATTCAAGACTCTAAAGGTAAAACTTTATTAATGGGTGAGTTTAATGCTCCTGCTGAATATCCTTTACCTGCCGGTGGTCTTGTGAACATTGCCAACGGTCAAAAAATAACCGCTGGTGAAGTCATAGCAAGAATGCCTTTAGTTGCATCTAAAACTAAGGATATTACTGGTGGTCTGCCAAGAGTTGCAGACTTATTTGAAGCCAGAACCCCTAAAGATGCTGCAGTATTATCTGAAGAGACAGGCATTATTTCTTTTGGTAAAGAAACAAAAGGTAAAGTAAGGTTAGTAATAACACCTGAAGGGGCAACAAAAAAGTCACAAAATACAGAAATGTTAATACCTAAACACAGAACACTAGCTGTATTTGAAGGTGAGAGAATCTCTAAAGGCGATATTATTTCAGACGGACCTTATAGCCCACATGACATCCTTAGATTAAAAGGTATTCCTGAATTAACAAACTTTATTGTTAATGAAATCCAAGATGTTTATAGACTGCAAGGTGTGTCGATTAATGATAAGCATATTGAGACTATATTAAGGCAGATGTTAAGAAAAGCTTTAATTGTTAATGGTGGTGATACTAAGTTTATTCAGGGCGATCAAGTTAGTTATGCTGAATTAATAGAAGAAAATGAAAAAGTTGAAGCTGCTGGCAAAACCCCGGCAGAATTTGAAAGAGTGTTGCTAGGAATAACAAAAGCATCACTTGCAACTGACTCATTTATATCTGCTGCATCATTCCAAGAAACAACAAGAGTTTTAACAGAGGCTGCCGTTACTGGTAAAAAAGATCACTTGAGAGGCCTCAAAGAGAATGTTGTTGTTGGAAGACTAATACCTGCTGGTACAGGCATGGAATTCCATGACAGACTGAAAAATAAAAAACAATTTGATCTTGAAGAACAAACACTTTCTGCTGACGATATTGAGGCAGCACTAAGACAAGAACTTCAAGAAAATGAGGAATAATGTTGACCGCGGCTTATCTGCTCTATAAAATCGCGGCCTAACTAAAATAAATTATTATGGCAACAGTAAATCAATTATTAAAAAAGTCTAGAAAACCAAAAGTTAG
>Ga0129344_1072687_pt1 | contig 12429 bp, 8 predicted proteins | sample CPBNA2_FD_105428 | JGI IMG/M metagenome (GOLD analysis project Ga0129344, IMG submission 105428) | Freshwater to marine salinity gradient microbial communities from Chesapeake Bay, USA - CPBay_Sum_15_0.2_RNA2 (Metagenome Metatranscriptome) | ecosystem: Environmental > Aquatic > Marine > Coastal ...
CGCCTCTCCTGTAGGCCCAAAATTAAGTGGTATAGGAGGCGTTTCATCGTTGGTTGTAATGTCTCCATGTACGGATTCGTAACGCTTGATATTGTCACCAAGTGCTTTGTGAAAGCGCTTAGCGTGTTCAGGAGTTAGAATCACTCGAGATTTTACTTTAGCTTTAGGTGCTCCGGGCATTACAGTTATAAAATCTGCAATAAACTCAGAGGGAGAGTGATTGATAATAGCCAAATTAGAATATACGCCATCAGCTATATTTTCGTCAATTGAAACATTCAATTGATTTTCTTTTGGGGTCTTTTTATCACTCATAACTAAAAGCTAATTTCCTCTTCTTTATCAATTAATAGGCTGTTGTATTCTTCTTTAGATCCTACAATGATATCATTGTAAGCTCTTAGACCCGTTCCTGCAGGAATTTTATGCCCTACAATAACGTTTTCTTTCAGTCCTTCTAAAAAGTCTACTTTCCCATTTATGGCTGCCTCATTTAAAACTTTAGTGGTTTCTTGGAAAGAAGCCGCTGAAATAAACGATTTAGTTTGTAAAGAGGCTCGTGTAATTCCCTGTAATTCAGGAGTCCCAGTCGCTGGTGAAACTTCACGTGCTACAACTAAGGCTTTGTCTTCCCGTTTTAACAAAGAATTCTCATCACGCAATTGACGCGCTGAAATGATTTGACCTGGCTTAAGGGTTTGTGAATCACCTACTTCTTCAACAAACTTCATTCCGTATAAAGCATCGTTTTCTTTAATAAAATCACGCATGAATACCAATTGGTTTTCAAGGAAAATAGAATCTCCCGGATCAAGAATACGTACTTTACGCATCATTTGTCGGACAACAACTTCAAAGTGTTTGTCGTTGATTTTCACCCCTTGTAATCGGTAAACCTCTTGTATTTCATTAACCAAATACTGTTGAACAGCAGCCGGTCCTTTAATGCGAAGAATATCTTCAGGAGTAATCGATCCATCGGATAAAGGCATCCCCGCTTTTACGAAATCATTTTCTTGAACTAGAATTTGATTCGATAATTTCACTAGGTATTTTTTAATGTCTCCAAACTTAGATTCAACTACGATCTCTCGGTTACCTCTTTTGATTTTACCAAAAGACACTACACCGTCGATTTCAGAAACAATAGCTGGGTTAGACGGGTTACGCGCTTCAAATAGCTCAGTTACTCGTGGTAAACCTCCTGTAATATCTCCAGATTTTGCAGATTTTCGAGGAATTTTAACTAAGATCTTTCCTTCTTCAATAGCATCGCCTTCGTTTACAATAAGGTGAGCTCCAACAGGTAGGTTATAGGAACGTAAAATATTTCCTTTTTTGTCTACAATAGATAAAGTTGGAATTAACTTTTTGTTTCTTGATTCAGAAATTACTTTTTCTTGGAATCCGGTTTGTTCATCAATTTCTACTTGGTAGGTTAGTCCTTGCTCTATGTTTTCAAAGACAATTTTACCTGTAAATTCAGAGACGATAACACCATTAAAGGGATCCCATTGACAAATCACGGTATCCTTTTTAATACTATCTCCATTCTTCACATGAAGCAAAGAACCGTAAGGAATGTTATTGGTACTCAAAACACTCTTGGTTTTGGCGTCTAAAATTTTAATTTCTGTTGTACGAGAAATTACAATTTCTGCATTTTTACCTTCAGCATCTTTGCCTTTAACCGTTTTTAAATCTTCGATTTCAGCAATTCCATCAAACTTAGCTATAAGTTTATTTTCTTCTGAGATATTTCCTGCAACCCCTCCAACGTGGAATGTTCTTAAGGTTAACTGTGTGCCTGGTTCACCAATTGATTGCGCTGCTATAACTCCAACAGCTTCACCACGTTGCACCATTTTACCTGTAGCCAAGTTTCTCCCATAACACTTTGCACAAATTCCTTTAGGTGCAATACAAGTTAAGGGGGAACGTACTTCTACAGCTTCAATGGGTGCTTTTTCGATGGCATCCACATGAGCGTCTTTGATTTCGTGACTGGCTTCACAGATGACTTTGTTAGAACGTGGGTCAATAATATCGTGTAAGGCCACACGTCCTAAAATACGCTCGCCTAATGTTTCCACAATTTCCTCGTTCTTTTTCAATGCACGAACTTCTAAACCACGTAGTGTTTCACAATCTTCAATATTGACAATAACGTCTTGGGATACATCGTGAAGACGGCGCGTTAGATATCCTGCATCAGCTGTTTTCAAGGCAGTATCGGCAAGTCCTTTTCGTGCTCCGTGAGTAGAAATAAAGTATTCTAAAATGGAAAGTCCTTCTTTAAAGTTGGAAAGGATTGGGTTTTCGATAATTTCACCTCCACCAACATTTGATTTTTTAGGTTTTGCCATAAGTCCCCGCATTCCGGTCAACTGTCGGATCTGTTCTTTAGAACCCCGAGCTCCAGAGTCCAACATCATGTAAACCGAGTTGAATCCTTGTTGATCTTCACGAATACGCTTCATTGCAAGTTCAGTTAACATTGCATTGGTTGATGTCCAAATATCAATTACCTGATTGTAGCGTTCGTTATTGGTGATTAATCCCATGTTGTAATTTCCAATAACTCCATCTACTTGGCTATTGGCTTCTTCAATCAAGGTGATTTTTTCTTTAGGTATAATAATATCCCCTAAACTGAATGACAATCCTCCTCTAAAGGCAAAAGTATATCCCATTCCTTTAATTTTGTCAAGGAATTCAGCTGTTTCAGGTACACTAGTTACTTTAAGAATTTTTCCAATAATATCACGTAAGTTTTTCTTGGTCAATACCATATTGAAGAATCCCGCTTCTTCAGGTACTACCTCATTAAAGAGGACGCGTCCAACGGTAGTCTCAATAATTTGATAAACCAATTGGCCTTCTTCATTAAAATCTTTAGCACGAATTTTAATATTGGCATTAAGATCTACGCGTTTTTCGTTGTAAGCAATATGCACTTCCTCAACGGAATAGAAAATCAACCCTTCTCCTTTTACTTTGTGTTCAGGAGTAGATTGTCTTGCTTTTGTCATATAATACAATCCGAGTACCATGTCTTGAGAAGGTACCGTAATGGGTGATCCATTGGCAGGATTAAGTATGTTATGAGAAGCCAGCATTAAGAGTTGAGCTTCTAAAATAGCTTCCGGTCCTAAAGGCAGGTGAACCGCCATCTGGTCGCCATCAAAATCGGCGTTAAAAGCAGTACACACTAAGGGGTGTAATTGAATGGCTTTTCCTTCGATAAGCTTAGGCTGGAAAGCTTGAATTCCTAAGCGGTGTAATGTGGGGGCCCGGTTAAGTAAAACGGGGTGTCCTTTAAGTACATTTTCTAATATATCCCAAACTACAGGCTCTTTGCGATCAATAATTTTTTTCGCAGATTTTACTGTTTTTACAATTCCCCTTTCAATTACTTTTCGAATAATAAAAGGCTTGTATAACTCAGCGGCCATATCCTTTGGAAGACCACATTCGAATAATTTTAATTCTGGACCAACAACAATAACCGATCGAGCTGAGTAGTCCACTCGTTTTCCCAATAAGTTTTGACGGAAACGCCCTTGTTTTCCTTTTAGTGAATCGGAAAGAGATTTTAATGGACGGTTAGATTCTGTTTTTACCGCAGAAGATTTACGCGTATTGTCAAATAAAGAGTCTACAGATTCTTGTAGCATCCTTTTCTCATTTCGCAAAATTACTTCAGGGGCTTTGATCTCTACCAAACGCTTTAAACGGTTGTTTCGGATAATAACACGACGGTACAAATCATTTAAATCTGAAGTGGCAAAACGACCTCCGTCTAAGGGAACTAATGGACGTAATTCTGGTGGAATTACGGGTACTACCTTCATGATCATCCATTCCGGTAAATTTTCTCCTCTTTCGTTTGCATCACGGAAGGCTTCAACTACTTGTAGGCGTTTTAAAGCTTCTGTTTTACGTTGTTTTGAGGTTTCGTTATTTGCTTTATGACGCAATTCATAAGAAAGGGCTTTAAGATCAATACGCGATAATAAATCGATCAAACATTCCGCTCCCATTTTAGCAATAAACTTTTCTGGATCGTCATCGTCTTTGTATTGATTTTCAGCAGGAATTTGCTCCAATACATTTAAATATTCTTCCTCAGTTAAAAAATCCAAAGCTTGAAGGGGTTCCCCCTCCTCATTTTTAGCAATCCCCGGTTGAATGACCACATACCGCTCATAGTATATAATCATGTCTAACTTTTTAGAAGGAAGCCCGAGTAGATAACCTATTTTGTTCGGTAATGAACGGAAATACCAAATGTGTGCTACGGGCACAACTAAGTTAATATGTCCAACGCGATCACGACGAACTTTCTTTTCCGTTACTTCTACACCACATCGGTCACAAACAATACCTTTGTACCGAATGCGTTTGTATTTACCACAAGCACATTCATAATCTTTTACAGGGCCGAATATTCGTTCGCAGAAAAGACCATCACGCTCAGGTTTGTGCGTCCGGTAATTAATTGTCTCAGGCTTAAGAACTTCTCCTCGAGAACTTCCTAAGATTACCTCCGGTGAAGCAAGACCTATGGAGATTTTATTGAATTTTTTTTGAGTAATGATTTCGTTATTTCTAGCCATGGCTAAAGAGTGTCTTTGTATTTATTTATTCTTCCAATCGAATGTCAAGTCCTAATCCTTTTAATTCGTGCATTAACACGTTAAAAGATTCTGGTAATCCCGGTTCAGGAAGGGTTTCCCCTTTGACCACAGATTCATACGTTTTCGCCCGACCAATCACATCATCTGATTTTACGGTCAAAATCTCTTGAAGTGTGCTCGATGCTCCATAAGCTTCGAGTGCCCAAACCTCCATTTCTCCAAAACGTTGTCCACCAAATTGCGCCTTTCCTCCAAGAGGTTGCTGCGTAATAAGTGAGTAGGGTCCGATAGAACGCGAGTGCATTTTGTCATCCACCATGTGTCCGAGTTTCAACATGTATATCACCCCAACGGTAGCCGGTTGATCAAAACGTTCTCCTGTTCCACCATCATACAAATAGGTATGACCAAATTGAGGGACATTCGCTTTATCAGTCAAGGCATTTATTTCCTCTATAGTAGCGCCATCAAAAATAGGAGTAGCAAATTTCTGTCCCAAATTCTGGCCTGCCCAGCCAAGAACCGTTTCATATATCTGACCGATATTCATTCGCGAGGGTACCCCAAGCGGGTTTAATACAATATCAACTGGAGTTCCGTCTTCTAAGAAAGGCATGTCTTCTTGACGAACAATACGAGCAACAATACCTTTGTTACCGTGACGTCCCGCCATTTTATCCCCTACTTTAAGCTTGCGTTTTTTGGCAATGTAAACCTTAGCTAACTTTTTGATTCCCGCGGGAAGTTCATCTCCTACACTAATTGTAAACTTCTCTCTTCGAAGTGCTCCTTGAAGGTCGTTTTCCTTGATTTTGTAGTTGTGAATTAAATCAGCAATCAAAGAATTGGTTTCATCAGTAGTTGTCCAAGATCCTTCCACAAGGTGGCTGTAATCTTCAACAGCAGAAAGCATTTTAAGGGTGTATTTTTTACCCTTTGGCAACACTTCTTCTCCTAAATCATTTATGACTCCCTGGCACGTTTTCCCATTTACAATGGTGAAAAGCTTATCTACAAGTACGGTTTTAAGTGCTTCAAATTTTTTATCAAAATCTGATTCTAAAACCTCCATTTCTTGTTTTTCAAGACTACGCTTACGTTTGTCTTTAACCGTTCGGGTAAATAATTTTTTATCAATCACGACTCCTCGTAAAGACGGTGGTGCTTTTAAAGATGCGTCTTTTACATCCCCTGCTTTATCCCCAAAAATAGCTCGCAATAATTTCTCTTCGGGTGTGGGGTCGGATTCTCCCTTTGGTGTAATTTTTCCAATTAAAATATCCCCAGGATTGATTTCAGCACCAATTCGAATCATACCGTTTTCGTCAAGATCACTGGTAGCTTCCTCACTTACGTTAGGAATATCGTTGGTTAACTCTTCCGTTCCTAATTTGGTATCACGAACGTCAAGAGAATATTCATCAATGTGAATTGAGGTGAAGATGTCTTCGCGAACCACTTTTTCTGAAATCACAATGGCATCTTCAAAGTTGTATCCTTTCCAAGGCATAAAGGCTACTTTCAAATTTCGTCCTAAGGCTAATTCACCCGCTTCGGTAGCATACCCTTGGCAAAGCACTTGACCTTTAGAAACACGATCACCTTTCTTTACAATCGGTTTAAGATTGATACAGGTACCTTGATTGGTTTTTCTAAATTTGATAAGATCGTACGTTTTTGTGTCGCTATCAAAGCTTACCAATTTATTTTGTTCTGATAAATCGTATTTAATGGAAATTTTTTCCGCGTCAACATAAACTACCTCTCCATCACTTTCAGCATTTATCAATACTCGAGAATCAGAGGCTACTTGTTTTTCTAAACCTGTTCCCACAATTGGAGATTCGGGTCGTAATAAAGGTACGGCTTGACGCATCATGTTGGATCCCATCAAGGCACGGTTCGCATCATCATGTTCAAGGAAGGGAATAAGAGAAGCTGAAATTGATGCAATTTGGTTTGGCGCTACATCCGTATAGTTTACCTGATCAGGTGATACAAGGGGGAAATCCGCTTGATCTCGAGCAATTACTTTTTCGTCAGTAATTGATCCTGAAGCATCCAAGGTAACGTTAGCTTGCGCTATCAATTGATTTTCTTCTTCCTCAGCACTTAAATAGATGGTTTCTTTAAGGTTTACTTTACCGCCTTCAACCTTTCGGTAAGGTGTTTCGATGAAACCTAAATTGTTCACTTTAGCAAATACGCTCAATGATGAAATCAGACCAATATTAGGTCCTTCTGGGGTTTCAATAGGACAAAGTCTACCATAGTGGGTGTAATGAACGTCACGCACTTCGAATCCAGCACGCTCTCGTGAAAGACCCCCAGGTCCTAAAGCAGAAAGCCTTCTTTTGTGTGTAATCTCTGCTAACGGATTGGTTTGATCCATAAATTGAGACAACTGGTTCGTTCCAAAGAAACTGTTAATTACAGAAGACAACGTCTTTGCGTTTATCAAATCAATGGGTGTAAAGACTTCATTATCACGAACATTCATTCGTTCTCTGATGGTTCTGGCCATACGGGCTAATCCAACACCAAATTGTGATGATAATTGTTCCCCTACAGTACGAACACGGCGGTTTGAAAGGTGATCAATATCATCAATCTCAGCTTTTGAATTGATTAATTCAATTAAGTATTTGATGATGGTAATAATGTCTTGTTTGGTTAAAACTTGTTTATCAATTTCAACATCCAAGCCTAACTTTTTGTTCATTCTGTAACGTCCAACTTCACCAAGATTGTATCGTTGGTCCGAAAAGAATAATTTGTCAATAATTCCACGAGCTGTTTCCTCATCTGGTGGTTCGGCATTACGCAATTGACGATAAATATGCTCTACAGCCTCTTTTTCAGAGTTGGTAGGGTCTTTTTGTAATGTGTTATAGATGATGGCATAATCCGACATATGAGCATCCACTTTGTGTAATAAAATGGACTTAACATTGGCCTCAAGGATTTCCTCTAAATGCTCTTTTTCAAGAACAGTATCTCGGTCTATAATGATTTCATTACGTTCAATAGAAATTACTTCGCCTGTATCTTCATCAACAAAATCTTCATGCCACGTTTTTAAAACTCGTGCAGCAAGCTTTCTTCCAGTTACTTTTTTAAGTCCTGTTTTTGATACTTTTATTTCTTCAGCAAGATCAAATATTTCTAAAATGTCGCGATCGTGCTCAAAACCAATAGCTCTGAATAAAGTGGTAACGGGTAATTTTTTCTTACGATCAATATAAGCGTACATTACGCTATTGATGTCTGTAGCAAATTCAATCCAAGATCCTTTAAAAGGAATTACTCGGGCTGAATATAATTTGGTTCCATTGGCATGGAAAGATTGCCCAAAGAAAACACCAGGAGAACGGTGTAACTGAGATACTACAATACGCTCAGCACCATTTATTACAAAGGTACCACTAGGAGTCATATAGGGAATGGTTCCTAAAAAAACATCCTGTACAATGGTTTCAAAATCTTCGTGTTCGGGGTCTGTACAATAGAGTTTAAGGCGTGCCTTAAGCGGAACGGAATAGGTCAATCCTCTTTCAATACACTCTTGAATGGTGTAGCGTGGAGGGTCGACAAAGTAGTCTAGAAATTCTAGAACGAATTGGTTCCGTGTATCAGAAATAGGAAAGTTTTCTTTGAAGGTATTAAATAAACCTTCTTCCTTTCGCTCATCTGTTTTGGTATCCAATTGAAAAAAATCCTGGAACGATTTAATCTGTATGTCTAAAAAATCGGGATATTCAGGGGTGTGTTTTGCTCCTGCAAAGCTTATTCGTTGACTTTGAATATTAGGCATCTAACTTGTTTTTTAAAGATCAAAAATGGGTGGGGCAATAACTAAAAAAGGGTATAGGCCTTTGAAAAAATATCCAAAGACCTAAACCTTTATGGGTTAAGATTGAGACTACTTAAGCTCAACCTCAGCACCTGCTTCTTCTAATGACTTTTTAAGCGCTTCGGCTTCGTCTTTAGCTACGCCTTCTTTCAAAGGACTAGGTGCACTGTCAACTAAATCTTTGGCTTCTTTAAGCCCAAGACCTGTTAACTCTTTTACTAATTTAACCACTGCAAGTTTTGACGCTCCAGCGGCAGTAAGTACTACATCAAATTCTGATTTTTCTTCAGCTGCGTCACCACCTCCTGCTCCAGCGGCTGGTGCTGCTACTGCTACTGCAGCTGCTGCAGGCTCGATGCCATACTCATTTTTTAAAATGTCAGCTAACTCATTTACCTCTTTTACGGTCAAGTTTACTAACTGTTCTGCGAATTCTTTTAAATCTGCCATTGTGTTTGTTTTTCTGATTTAAACGTTATTAATGTTTCGAGTGCGTACTGATATTGGGTCAGGATGCGCGTTCTGAAAGCGTTTTAAGGATTCCAGATAATTTCCCACCTCCTGACTGAAGTGCAGAAACCACGTTTTTGGTTGGAGATTGTAACAATGTGATGATTTCTCCAATCAATTCTTCTTTAGATTTGATCGCTACAAGAGCGTCAATTTGATCGTCCCCAATATAAATGGCTTCTTCAATGAAGGCCCCTTTCAAAATGGGTTTGTTTGACTTTTTTCTAAAGTTCTGAATCACCTTTGCAGGTGCATTTCCCGTATCGGAAAATAATAACGAAGTATTCCCTTTAAGGATACTCGTCAACTCGCCAAAGTTCTGGTTGGAAGCTTCCATTGCCTTGGCAAGCAAAGTGTTTTTAACCACTTGTAATTTAATGTTTTCTTTGAAGCAAGCGCGACGTAAGGCGCTAGTTTGAGCGGCGTTTAATCCAGCGGTATCAGCCAAATACAAGGTTTTAACCCCTGCTAACGCTTCTTTTAAATTCTCTATTGCTTCTGCTTTTTCTTGTCTAGTCATTGCTCGTATCTTTTTGTATTAACCTACTTTGGTGTCAACAGGTATACTTGGGCTCATTGTACTGGACATAAAAATGCTCTTAACATAAACCCCTTTTGCGGTTGAAGGTTTTAACTTAATGATGGTCTTCAACAATTCGTCTGCGTTTTCGTAAATTTTTTGGGGATCAAAAGAAGCTTTTCCAATAGCAGCGTGAATGATTCCCGTTTTGTCTACCTTAAAGTCTATCTTTCCTCCTTTTACATCACTTACCGCTTTTTGAATGTCCATAGTAACAGTTCCCGTTTTTGGGTTAGGCATAAGTCCACGAGGACCTAAAACACGTCCTAAGGGACCTAATTTTCCCATTACACTGGGCATGGTTACGATTACATCAACATCGGTCCAGCCGTCTTTAATTTTTTGAAGATAATCATCCAGTCCCACGTGGTCTGCTCCTGCTTCTTTTGCTTCAGCCTCCTTGTCAGGAGTAACTAACGCCAATACACGAACATCTCTACCTGTACCATGAGGTAAGGTAACGACACCCCGAACCATCTGATTAGCTTTTTTAGGATCAACTCCCAAACGCACAGCCAAATCAATGCTTGCATCAAATTTTGTTGTGGTAATATCTTTTACGAGTGAAGAAGCTTCTTTAAGCGAGTATATATTTTTAGGATCTACTTTCGCCCGAACTTCTTTTTGCTTTTTTGTCAATTTTGCCATTGCTTATGTTTTTTTTAAAAAGGGGATGGCCCTGATACTTTAAATCCCATTGATCGTGCAGTACCTGCTACCATTTTCATGGCGGATTCTATGGTAAATGCATTGAGATCGGGCATTTTGTCCTCAGCAATGAGGCGTACCTGATCCCAAGTGACCGTAGCCACTTTGTTACGATTGGGTTCTCCAGAACCTTTTTTAGCTTTGGCAGCTTCCATCAGTTGAACGGCCGCTGGCGGTGTTTTGATCACAAACTCGAACGATTTGTCAACATATACAGTAATCGCTACAGGTAAAACTTTACCTGGTTTATCTTGAGTTCGAGCATTAAATTGCTTACAAAACTCCATGATATTGACTCCTGCGGCACCCAGCGCGGGTCCAACCGGTGGCGACGGATTCGCTGCACCTCCCCGAACTTGTAGTTTTAAAACTTTACTTACTTCTTTTGCCATTGTTTAATTTAATTAATCTTATCGTGTTGATGTGGAAGCAAAACACGATGTTTTAATTGTGTAACATTTATATTTTTTCAACTTGCATATAACTCAATTCAAGTGGGGTTTTTCGTCCAAAGATTTTTACCATCACTTCAAGTTTACGCTTTTCTTCATTTACCTTTTCAATTGTACCGGTAAACCCATTAAAAGGGCCATCAATTACTTTTACATTTTCGCCAACCGTAAAGGGAATCGAAATATGCTCAGTAGCTAAAGCCAATTCATCTACTTTTCCAAGCATACGATTAACTTCAGTTTCACGTAAAGGCACGGGATCACCACCTTTGGTTTCTCCTAAAAATCCAATAACATTGGTCACTGATTTTATAATGTGAGGCAACTCTCCACTGAGATTTGCTTTTACCATTATATAGCCAGGAAAATAAACCCGTTCTTTATTAATTTTTTTACCGTTTCGAATTTGAATTACTTTTTCCGTAGGCACTAAGATATCTTCTACTAAGTGATCGTATCCAAAACGAGTAACCTCAGACATTATATAGTCTTTAATTTTTGCTTCTTGTCCACTTACTGCTCGGACAACATACCATCTTTTATCACTTGTAGCTGTAGCCATCTATCCGATAAGTTTAAAATAAAATTGAATCACTCGAGAAAGTACTGTGTCTGCACCCCATATGGCTAAAGAAAACAATATGGAAAAGACTAAAACAATAACAACTAAACGCTGTAATTCAGATCGTTCTGTCCAAGAAACGTTATTCTTGAGTTCTTCAAATGAATCTTTAATGTAAGTTATAAAAAGCTGCATGCGTACCTTTATTTGTGCACGGGTTGAGAGGCTCGAACTCCCGACACCTGGTTTTGGAGACCAGTGCTCTACCAACTGAGCTAAACCCGTTTTTATGTGACAAAAAGGTATCCGCCAAATAGGCGGACACCTTAGGTCACTAAAAAAACATTATACTAGTCTAAAATTTCTGTAACCTGACCCGCTCCTACTGTACGGCCTCCTTCACGAATCGCAAAACGCAATCCAAGGTTAAGGGCGATAGGCTGAATCAAATCTACATTAATTGTAAGGTTGTCACCTGGCATTACCATTTCTACTCCATCAGGAAGAGAAATGTTTCCGGTTACGTCTGTTGTTCTTACATAAAACTGTGGACGGTAGTTGTTGTGGAAAGGTGTGTGACGACCTCCTTCTTCTTTTTTAAGGATATAAACCTCTGCTTTAAATTTAGCATGGGGTGTTACGGAACCAACTTTACAAATTACCATTCCTCTTTTGATATCCGTTTTTTCGATACCTCGTAAAAGAATACCAACGTTATCTCCAGCTTCTCCACGGTCTAATATTTTACGGAACATCTCTACCCCTGTAATGGTAGATTTCATTTTTTCAGCTCCCATACCGATGATATCAACTTCATCACCTGTGTTAGCTACTCCTGTTTCTATACGACACGTTGCAACAGTTCCACGTCCTGTAATTGAGAATACATCTTCAACAGGCATTAAGAAAGGCTTGTCAACATCACGCTGAGGCAATTCGATCCATACGTCTACTTCTTCCATAAGCTTAAGAACAGTATCAACCCATTTTTGCTCTCCGTTTAATGCACCAAGTGCAGAACCAAGAACAACAGGAGTATTGTCACCGTCATAATCATAGAAAGAAAGTAAATCACGTACTTCCATTTCAACAAGTTCTAATAATTCTTCATCGTCAACCATGTC
>Ga0129344_1182952_pt1 | contig 12085 bp, 6 predicted proteins | sample CPBNA2_FD_105428 | JGI IMG/M metagenome (GOLD analysis project Ga0129344, IMG submission 105428) | Freshwater to marine salinity gradient microbial communities from Chesapeake Bay, USA - CPBay_Sum_15_0.2_RNA2 (Metagenome Metatranscriptome) | ecosystem: Environmental > Aquatic > Marine > Coastal ...
AGGGGAGAACATCCTGTACCAGTACAAGTACTATGACAGCGGTACACAACGAGAGCAATCAGCTTGGTATAGCTGGACTCTTGCTGGTACTGTCGCCCATAACCTGTATACTGGTGGTAACTTTTTCACTGTCACCTTGCAAGGCAGCCAGTACATCCTGTCTAGACATGAGCTGCTGGTTGACACTGTTGCTAACCGCAGCTATACTGTGGGAGATCCTCCTGCTAATGACATCTTGACAACAGGTAGGAAGTTTGAAGCAGCTCTTGATAACATGTATCAAGTCACTGCTACCTACGATTCTAACACTGAAATCTCCACAGTTAATGTCCCTTATCAAATCCAGAACAGCGGTGATGATTTTGCCATTGTTGTTTTGTCAGGTACAGACGCTGGGTATGTGAGAAGCCCTGACAGTGTTTCTGGTGGCAATGCTTACTTCAATAATATTGATCTTTCTAGCATGAACATTGCTGTTGGATACAAGTATACTACTGAAGTTCAGCTGCCTAATTATTACTTCTCTGTTAGCCCTGGTCAGTATGATGTCAACGGTGATCTACGGATTGAGCGTTTGAACTTTGAACTGGGTGTCTCTGGTCCTATGGAGTTCCACCTGTCATCCCCACAGATGGATGCCTACATTCAGTATGAGTCTGGTATGTCTGTTGACAGCGAAGACTTTAACTCTATCCCATCTAAACTGTACAAGTCTGTGATGGTTCCTGTCCATAGGAAGAATAACAAGTATACTCTTACTATTAAAATCCCTGACCCGTTTACCGCAACCGTCGTCTCAGCAAGCTGGGATGGACGATACAACAACAAACGACATGTACGAAAGTAAGTACATCCAACCATGCACCCCCCAACTAGCCCTTGAGGTTGGTCAAAACCTACGTTGGGAAGACGTACGGGAAGTAGAAGAGACAACGGGACTGACTGCTCCGGCAGCGGTCCTGGAGTCTTATTATCGTTCTGCTTACTCGGTCTATTTCACTGTGCCCAACGGCAAGGCTGCCGGTGTGGCAGGCGTAACACCAGACAATAGAATCTGGATGCTATGCACTAAAGCCAGTGAAGAATATCCACACACATTTGTTAGAGAAGCTAAGCGGTGGCTTGCTAGTTTACCATATAAATATTTATGGAACCATGCAGACATGCGTAATGAAAGCCACATCAAATTACTTAAGCTTCTTAAGTTTACTTTTATTAAATACTACGTTCACAACGGTGTCCCTCTCATCCAATTTATGAAATTATGTGTGAACCAATAAGCATGGGCACGGCTATCGCGCTTTCAGCAGGTAGTGCTGCTGTATCTTTTGCTGGCAGTGCTATGACTGCTGTTGGACAACATCGTGCTCAACAGGCAGCTGTAGCACGTTCCAACGCTATGGCGCAGCAACAATACCAGCAAGAACTGCAAATCGCCGCTCAACGTGACCGTGAAAAAGGTAATGTCTATAAAGCTAATTTAGAAGCAAACACTGCTGCTAAAAATGCTTATTATGCTCAACTGTCTGCTAACCAAGCTGAAGCTACCCGAGCTTTAGTATCAGCTGATCATAAGCTAGAAGAGAAGAGAACTACAGCTGCTTTTGAAGTTCAGCGTCAGATGGCTCAGGCTATTCAAGCACAGGGTACCGTGTTATCTGCGGGTAAATCTGGTCAATCATCCTTGCTTCAAGCTATGGATGCAGAACGAACCCTGGGTTATGAAATGGCTGAGATTGAGCAGACTCTTTATGATGCTCGTCGTGCTTCTAATATTGAGAAGCAAGGCATTCTTCTGGATCAATATTCTGCTGATGTTGCAGCTTGGAACGGATTACCTGCTAACCCGCTTTCACCCGAAGCATCCCTACTTCCTGTTAAACCAATCATGGCTTCTGGTCCTTCTAGCTTGGCTCTTGCTGGTGCTCTTACAACTGGTGCAGTAGGCGCAGTTCAGACTGGACTTGGGACTTATGGTGGATTAGAGGGATTTGTAAACAAAACCCCTTCTACTTAACTTTTATTCTAACTAATCATGCCATATCAAGGTAGCGCACAGTCGATTGGGTTCCGTAATCGTACCGTCATTGACCCCTCTAAGCGTATGCGTGAAGAGGCAGCTCAACTTAAAGAGCGCGGTAGAGAAAGAATCTATGAGATGGAGAAGCAAGCTTCTCAGCAAACTCGTGAAATGCAGCGTGTTAGCGACATTCAAAGTAGCAACACACGTTACGAGCTAGAAGCACTATCCCAGTTTAGTAACAAACTTACAGAGTTTATTAAAGAAGACGTTGTTGAATTAGAAAAGCGTCGGATTGAAGGAGAGATTGAAGAAGGTAAAAGGATCTATGCAGAGCAAGGTCCTGCCTTCCAACAACAACAGGAAGAAGTTCAAAATGCAGCTAACCGTAGTTATGACTTAGATGTCAAGACTACAGAAATGGCTGCAAAAATTCCTGATGATGAAGGTGCAGATCGCGTACGTAATCTCTCTAGATGGAAGCGGCATGGCTACGAGCTAGCTGCTATGAAAGAAGCTGGTCAGAATTTTGGATTTTATCTAGATTCTGAACTGACTAATAACCCTACTCTTATTAAAGACCCTAATGGGGGTCCAGATTTTAAGATCAATGAGTACAAAGGTGAGGCACAGTATGAAGCTGCTGTTAATTACCTTCAAAACGATTACATTAAAAACCACAACCCTGCTGGTTTAAGTGCTAAGGTTGTCAACACTCTTCTTATTCCAGAAGTTAACCTAGCCACACAGAATCATCGAAAGCAGTATTATAGACAGCAAAAGACTGAACGTGCTACGATTGATTTAGAAACTGCTAACATCAGTCTTACCGAGTCTCTTAATGGGACTGCAGGTTTCCCTGCTCCTGACATTGCTATCAATGGTTTTCTTGTTCAAACTCAGGATGCTTACAGACGCCAAGGCGTTGCCAATCCTAGACAAGCTGCCAAGGATGCTCTGATTGACTCCCTTAAAGCTCGTGCAGTTGCTAACCCTGAGGATGTCGAAGATCTGATCACCACGATTGATGGGGTCACTATTAAAGGACACCCTGCTGGTGAGAAGAGTTTGTTTGCTTTGTATGGCAATCAGATTAGTCCTAACAAGCTTAGGTCAGCTGCTATCAAGCAAGAGGTGGATGACTATAACACAAACAAAGCTGATCGCCGCATTGATGCTGAACAAGCAGTAGAAGCTTACAAGCAGTCAGTTGAAGATGGACTTTCTGGTACTCAACAACAGTTTGCTTTAGCAGAGCTTGAAGAAAAGTACGGTGTGTTCTTCCCTGATCTTGTCAATGGAGCACGTAGTTATTCTCCACTTCGTTATAGTTATGAACAATCTCTAGCTTTGGCTGAGTCTTATTCTAAAACGCAGGGTGGTGAGATTAGCCGTGAACAGCTTCTTACTCTTCATCCTAGAGTGGCACAGGAATACGAATCTAGTGTCGTTGATACACTGTTTGCTGATGGTATGAAAACTACTATTCAAGAACAGACTAAAAAGATTGATGGTGAGATTCGTAGTGCAATCGGTGAGTTTGATACAAACAAAGCTTTGCGTTATGATTCTATTAACGCACGAGCAGCTGCACAAAAAATGATTGTACCTGAAGCACAAAAACTTTTTGAGGAAGCTAGGAATGTAGGTAAACCCATCACTAAACAACGTGCGTTAGAATTAGCAGGTGATCGAATTAGCCAACTGATTGCAGACGGTAAAGATAACGCAAGTAGTTTGTTTTATTATACTACTGATACTGGATTCTTAAGGTTCAAGTATAACCGTAGTAACAACCCTGTTCTTAGCAGACAGCTGGAAGAGATGAACAGAGTTACTGAAACTTATCGCATTAACGCTTTTGAGAACACTAACCCTGCCATCAACACCAACCTTCAAATCCCAACTAATCGTTTAGAGTTAACAGCAAATGGTCGCCCTGATTCTATCTTTTTTTCCCTAGCGCAGCTAGATAAACAGCATAATGCTTTTGAAATTCTTAATGCTCAACGTGCTAAGAATGGTCTAGCTGCAGTTGAAATGCCCCGAGAGGCACAGGTTGTGGATCGTATGCTTAAACAGTATCCTGATCTCAAACCTTTGTTCTTGAGCCAGCAAAGTCATAACCGCATCAATCGTGGTGTGGAACAGATTAGTGTAAGTGCGCCTAATCTAATGAAAGCACTTGGACTTCAAGAGTCTGGTGGTAATTATAAAGCAATTAACTGGAAAACAGGAATGGCTGGCAACCCTGCTGTAGGTAAATACCAGATTCTTTGGAAGAATGTTTTAGCATGGTCTAAGCAGTATGGTATGCCTCATCCAGGTACAATGGATGATTTCCGTAATAGCCCTCAATATCAGGAAGTTCTTGCTACAAAAGCGTTTGAAAACTACATTCAGCAAGCAGCAAGGCGTTCTAATGATCCTAACGTCATCATTCGTATGGCTGCTGCTGCATGGTATGGTGGTCCTCGTGGTATGGACAACTGGGACAATCCTAACTTTTTGGGAGCAAATCCCACAGATCCTAACATGCAAGAGTATACTATGCAGGTTCTTGAAAAATATAAGCGAGGTACGTTCTGATGGAACAAGAACATACTCAATATCAAAACAGTTATGGTCTTACTGAAAGCGATAGGCAAGCTTTAGAAGCTACTGCTGCTAGTTTTGCTGGTATTAACATTCCTCCAGAACAAGAAGAACAGCCTACTCCTATTGAAAACCAAGAACCTGAAGCTAGTTTCTTGTCTGAAGCAGGAGCTGCTGCTGTTGGCGGAGCCGCTGATGCTGTAGAAAGTGTCGGCGGCTTTGCTGAGCTTGTGGGTGATACGTTTAAAACAGGCGTTGGTCAGCTTTTTGGACAGCCTGTTGATGACACACAAAACCCATTTAGTAAAGAATATGAATCTGGAGATGCAGGATGGCTTGATATTCCAGATGATATGGTACCTGAAAACAAAACTGGTCTAGGTAAGTTTGTCCGAGGACTGGTTGAGTTTGGTGTTCTAACTGCTGCCACTGGCGGTATTGGAGGAAAGATTGGTCTTGCTGCACGTGTTGGTGCACGAGGTACTGCTGCTCTACGGGCTGCTGGTGTCGGACTTCAAGCCAGGAAACGTATCAATTTTATTGGTAAAGCTGCTAAGATTGGTGCAGAAGGTGGTATAGCAGATCTGGTTTCTAGCAGTTCAGAGTCTGGAAACATTGCTAACCTTGCATCAGAACATGCTCCATGGCTTGCTCCTTGGATTACAAACGCTCTTGCTAATGACCCAGAAGACAATCCTTGGCTTGCTCGTATTAAGACTGTCACCGCTGGTGCTGGTATGAACTGGGCTGGTTGGGGTATTAGTGCTTTTGCTAAAGGTTCTTGGGCTGCTGCAAAAGCCCGTAAAGCAGGCAAGAGTGTTGATGAAGCCAATGACATTGGTAACAAAGCTTTTAACGAAGAGCTTGATAAAGCAGAAGCTAATCATCTTGAGAAGCATAATGAGGTAGCCGATCAACGTCGGCAAGAAGGTCGTGGTCAATCAGAGATCAGTGATCCTGATGCAAGACCTGATAACTATGCAAATGCTGCTAAATTTGACAACACTGAACGTCCTGTAACAGACAACATTGGTAGTGCTAAACAGGTTGCACGTGAAAGCATTATGGATGCTAAGCAAGGCAACAAAGGTGATTCACATACTCAGATGTTGACTGATGCTGCTCTGGAGCAGATCGCTCGTGGTAATAAAACTCTCAAAGATATTGTCTTAAAAAGTGCTCGTGAATTAGCTGATGAAGCTTTTGTAAAAGGTGGTGACCTTGAAGACATTGGTAAGATCAATTATAATGATCTAGTGTTGATGTTTATCAAGCAAACCAGCGAGATGACTTCGATGATTGATGAGGGTGGAGATATTGCTAAGCGGTTTGGTGAATACTTTAAAGACAGTAAAAAGACAAACGCTCGTGTTTACATCACTGATGGCAATAAAATTGTAACTGCATCTCCTACTCAAAAGGCTGCTCTACAGTTGACAATCCGTAACCTTGCTCAGCGTGCCCAAGCTATTGCTAATGGTGCGTATTTTATTGGTGATAACGTTTCTGTTCAGCGTCAAGTAGAGATGACTCTTGATGCTATGAAAGTCGCCATGACTGAGCACAAAAAGATGGGCTTTATGTGGGGCTTGGATGGTAAGCTTCAACAGCTGGGTACTGTACCCAAATCAATCAAAGAGGCAACTCAAAAAGAGATTGATAAGCTTACCAAAGAACAGGATGAATACTTTAGCGCTCTTCATGAAATGAATAAGCGTGGAGATTATCAGTCTATGAAGGACCTCATGGAACTTCATCACCTGTCTGATGGTAACATCCGTACCCTAGAGCACATCCATGATTACTTACGTAAATCGTTGTTTGGTGGTAAGATCAACGGTAAAGCTATCAAAGGTCGTTTGCGTCAAGAACTTCAAGGTGTATTCTACAACTCAGTTCTAAGCGGTCCACGTACCGTTGTTAAAGCTGTGTTTGGTACTAACCTTATCGGCATTCTACGTCCTTTCCAGGCTTTGGTTGGTGCTAAGATTTTGAGGAATCAAAAAGAAGCTGCTATTGCTGCTGCTCAAATTGATGCCTTAGGATCTGCATTTGCTGAAGGATTCCGTATGTTTAAATACAACTGGGATCTAGGTGCTAACCGTAAGACCATGAGCTATGAAGGCAAGTTTGATATTGAAACAGACTTGGCTGAATGGCAACAGATGGCAGGTTTTTATGAAAGGTATGGTACTAATCTAGAGAAACGTGCTTATGATGCTTTGAATGTTATCGTTAATGCCAATACTAATCCTTGGATGAAGTATAGTCAAAATGCTATGGGTGCTGGTGACGCTCTTGCTCGTACGATTATTGGTCGTTATGAGATGAGAATGCGCGCTGCTCGTAAAGCTATTGATGATGGTATTGATCTTAAAGATGTAAAAGAGTATGCAAGAAAGTACGAAGAAAACTTTAGAGAAGGTCCTGATGGTATCTTTAAACTAGATGCTAATAACCGTTACGTTGTCAGTGATAAAGCTGCCAAGCTTGCTGGTAACGAAGCTGCTATGACTACCGCTCTTGAGGAAAACTTCAAAGGATTTGAACTGATTTCAAACATTCCTTTTATGAAGGCGTTCTTCCCCTTTGTCCGTACTGGTTTTAATGCTCTTGAACTGACCTTTGCTCATACTGATCTGGTTCGTTTCAGGGATAAGTACAAGGATATTATGGAAGGTATTAATCTTGATAAGTATGGTATCAGACCTGAAGACCTTGGTCAAGCTCAAGCTTTGATGAAAGGTCGTATTTATATGGGTCGTAGTATTATTGGCATGGGAACCATTGCTGCCTTGGCTGGTAACATGACTGGTAACTATCCTTACAATCAAGAGGATCGTGAAGCATGGCAGAAAGCTGGTAAGAAACCCTTCTCATTTAAAGTTGGTAATACCTACATTTCGTATGCTGATCTGGAACCTTTCAATACTCTCTTCAGTACTACAGCTAACATTGTAGAAAACGCTCATGTTCTTGGCGAAGCTTGGACTGAGAAGTGGATTGACAAACTAACCTATATGGCTGCTGCTGTTCTGGTTGATAAGTCTATGCTGTCAGGTGTTGAAGACCTTGCACGCCTGATGAATGCTGACACATCTGAAGAACTTCTTACTCAGACTGGTGCTCGTTATGTACGTGCTCACTTACCTTATGCTGGACTCTTAGGACAGCTTGGGGATTTGATGGATGCTAACCGTAGAGAAGCTGATGATTTATGGGAGCACATCATTAAACGAGATGCTATCTTTAAATCTACACTTCCTCCTCAATACGATTACCTTTCCAAAGATCGTACTGGTAAACCGTTGAGTTATGCGGCTGACCACCCTTTAACAAGGCTCTTTAACATGGTCACTCCTATGCCTATTTATAATGCTGAGGGTGATCCAATTAAAGAAACTTTAGTAGAAATGAGGTTTAATATTCCTCAAATTATGTCTACTTACAAAGGTGTACCTCTAGACTCTTTCCAACGTTCTGAGTTACAGAAGTATATGGCAATGGGTGATCTTAGGAAAAATCTTGAAAAGATAATTCTAAGAGATCCTAAGTTCCGTCAAGATCTGGACAAGTATAAAAAAGAAAACCTTAACTCTTCTGACGAGGCGTATTTGTATGAACAGCAGTTCTACCAAACTGTTCATAAAGAGTTCCAAAGAGCTAAACGTGTAGCAATGATTGACGTTATTAGGAACAACCCGGATCTTAAAGAAAAGATTGAAATACGTGAAGGTAGAAAAGCGGCTAGTAAATCTGGTAACATTGACCGCCTTATCAATATGAGGAACAAATAATTCCACACAACCAGCCCTTAACTATCCATGACTAATGGCAGTTACTAAAATTACATACGATGGGAATGGGTCGCAGGTCCTATTCCCAATTCCATTTGAATACATTGCGAAAGCGGACGTTGACGTTTACGTTGATGCAGTCTTTCAACTACAACAGAATACTACTTCTACTGCCGATCCTACTCATCCTCAAGTCATTTCAGGTGATATTAGTCAGGGCACTGCTCTGATTAACTACACCTTTGCTAATGACTCTACTATTGAGTTTAATACAGCCCCAGCTAATGGGGCTTTTATTTTTATTGAGCGTACGACTGATGACACGTCAGTTGTGACCTTTACTCCTGGGTCCACTATTCGGGCTCAGGAGCTTAACCTTGCTTTGGAGCAAACACGCTTCATTGCTCAAGAAGGTAGTAATACTGCACGAGATGGTGCTACTCCTTCTAGGGAGAACGCTCTGTCTATTGATGCACGAGGATTGCGTGTTGAGCACGTAGCCGATGCTAATACTGATGATGATGCGGTAAACCGTGGACAGCTTGGTAAGGTTATCACTGATGACCTGCTAGAAGGCGAGGCTATCGACCTTACTGATACTACTGGCGGTACCAACTCTAACAAGCAAGTTACTATCTCTGTTGAGGATAGCTCCAAAACCAACAAAGGTGCTGTTAGCATCAACGAAGGTGAGGGTATTGATGTTACCTACACCAACGGTAATGCAGTTATTGCAGGTGAAGATAGCTCTAAAACCAATAAAGGTGTTGTCAGCATCAATGAAGGTCATGCTATTGGCGTAACCTATACTGCTGGTGATGCTGTTATTGCTGCTGATAAGAGTACTGCCTCTCAGCAAGGTGTGGTTCAGATCAGCGCTACTACCCCTATCCAGCTGGATCGTCCAGCCGATGGTGAAGTAGAGCTTTCTATCCCTGATGGCTCTGTTGATCTTGCTAAGATCAAAGCAGATGATGTCATCACCACTGCTGAACAGAACGCTGGTAGTCCCTCCTGGGTGGGTCTGGACGATGCTCTGGCTACGGCTGGTGCTATTGAACGTCGTCATGACGTGATCCAACAGGCTGGAACCCCTACTGGTAGTGATTGGCAAGCCGGTAAACTGTGGTATGATCATGCTAACGATCAAACCCTGTACATCTGGGATGGTTCAAACTGGCTTGGTATTGTCTCTGGGTACGTTTGTTACCCAACCTACTGTTATCTGGGTTGACTCTGTTAATGGTAGTGATTTGAACGATGGTCACAGGGTTATTGACCCCATGAAGACCATTAAAGCAGCTGTTGCTTCTGCTGATCCTGGTGATATTGTCTTGGTTGCTCCAGGTATTTACCGAGAGATTGCTCCGATTGACATTACGGTTAATAACCTGTCCATCATTGGTCAGTCTCTGCGTAGCTGCTTTGTTCACCCCACTCCTGATACTGAAGAAAACACTCTGTTCCGCGTAAATAGTGGTACTCAGATTGGTAACTTCTCTATTGCTGGTATGAAAGCTAGCGGTACCCGTGGTGGTCACTCTGTAGATAATGATGCTACCTATGGTTTGCCTGAGAACCAAGGTTGGGCTATTGCATTCTACCCTAATGCTGTTATTTATAAGAGTCCGTACATTCAAAACTGTACGACCTTTATGGATAGCGGTATCTACAACCACACGGAAGAAGAATACAACGCTGACAACAGCCTTGGCGGATTCTTCAACCCCAACAACGTAAACCAAGGTGGTTTCGGTGGTGACCGTACCTCCAATATGACTGGTGGTGGTCTCTTTATCAACGGTGATGATGTGTCTAGCACGTCTCCGTTGCGTTCAATGGTGGTTGATTCGTTTACTCAAATCACCCTTGATGGTCCTGGCGCACTGGTTTGTAATAATGCCTATGCCCAGTTCGTGTCGTTCTTTGGAACGTTTAGCCACTATCACTGTAAAGCCCTTAATGGCGGTCGTATTAACCTGAGTAACTGTACTACTGACTTTGGTCGGTATGGTTTGGTTGCTGATGGTAAATCTTCAAGCCCTATTTATAGTACAACTGCACAAGCAGCAGCTGCTATCAACGACTTGTACGTAGATATCAATGTCCCTTCTATCCCTGCTGGGTGGTTTGGTACTGGTACTCACGCTACTCGACCTGCAGATGACATGCTTATGGAGATTGGTAGTGAGATTTATACCATTACTGGCTCTACTACCCTTGGTACAGAGCAATCTCCTACTGGTTATAGGGTCAATGTTATCAACTCTAGAACGTCTAACCGCTCGATTAACGATGGTTTGAATGCTGCTGTTAGCAATGGAGATACCATTAACTTCTATTTCCGTTCCTATATCAGCTCTGGTGGTCACACCTTTGAGTATGTGGGTTCAGGTACTGATTATGATGCAGTTCCTGAGAATGGCGGTCAGCCTATTGAAGCCAATCGTGTTGTTGAGCTAAACGATGGTGCTGTTTGGCAGTCAAGTACTGACCATAATGGTAAGTTTACTGTTGGTAACTTCATGGTTGTGGACCAGAAGTCTGGTCTTTGTACAATCAACAACATTAATGGTCTTGCATTCCCAACTACTGATGGTAACCTGAACCAAGTTCTTAGTACTGATGGTTCTGGAAACCTTAGCTGGCAGTCTATCAGTGCCCTTGGTGGTTCTGGTATCAACAATCTTAATGAGGATCTTAGCCCAGAGCTTGGTGGTAATTTAGATGTTGAGACTTATTCCATTGTTTCTAACACTAACAAAGACATTAACATCACCCCAGACGGTACTGGTTCTGTGGTGTTGGATGGTCTTAGATATCCGCAAGCCGATGGTACGGCAGGACAAGCTATTACCACTGATGGTAGTGGCAATCTAACGTTTACTGATGTTGCTGTTGATGCAGCATTTATTGAAACGCCCCAAACTCTTACCAACAACAAAGTAATTGCTGCCAATACTAATGCAGCTTGTGTTGGTCCCATTGCGCTAGACCCTAGCGTCACCATTACTGTTGGTGCAAATTCTAAACTTGTTGTTCTTACTTAATCACAATGGCTTACGGAAAAATTAAAGTAGATACCCTTACCTGGGATAACAGCGGTACAGATACCGACATTGCAATCAGTGGTATTCCTACCGCATCTGACCTTGCTGCTAAAGCTGATACGGCAGACATTGGCGTCACTATTCAAGGCTACGACGCTGACACCGCTAAAACTGACGTTGCTCAAACCTTTACTGCTGCTCAACGTGGAGCTATCACCAGCTTGACTGGTGCTACTCCTACCCCTGACTTCTCGGCTTCCAATAACTTCAAAATCACCACGTCTGGTACTACTACCGTTGGTACTCCTACTAACATTGTTGCTGGTCAGACTGGTTCTATCTTTATTGAATACGGCGGTGCTGATGCCATCAGCTTCCCCTCAGTATTTAAGTTTGTAGGAGGAGCTGCAGGTGTTACTCCTACCTCTACTGCATCTGCGATTGATCGTCTTGATTACATTGTTCTAGATGCTACTGGTGGTTCTGAAGTGATCACCGTCAACTTCACTGCCAACTACGTGGCTTGATAAGTTATGGCAGTATTTAATAACATGCTAGCAGGTGCCGCCGGTTCTGGCGGTGCCGCTGGTGCCGATAATTTTTCGCTGCGGTTCAACTCAGCC
>Ga0129344_1262740_pt1 | contig 11489 bp, 10 predicted proteins | sample CPBNA2_FD_105428 | JGI IMG/M metagenome (GOLD analysis project Ga0129344, IMG submission 105428) | Freshwater to marine salinity gradient microbial communities from Chesapeake Bay, USA - CPBay_Sum_15_0.2_RNA2 (Metagenome Metatranscriptome) | ecosystem: Environmental > Aquatic > Marine > Coastal ...
CGGATACAGTAGGTTTTATAAGAAAATTGCCAACACAGCTTATTGAGTCTTTCAAAAGTACTTTGGAAGAAGTTAAAGATGCAGATATTTTATTACATATTGTTGATATATCTCATCCTAGTTTTGAAGATCATATACAATCCGTAAATAATATTTTGAATGAAATTAACTGTCATAACAAATATAACTTAATGATTTTCAATAAAATTGATAAGTATCAAGCTGTTGATTTTAATGATTCAAACTCAGGAAAAAACAGCTACTATTCTTTACACCAATGGAGGAATACATGGATGAATAAGACTAATGGTAAGGCATTATTTATTTCAGCTAAGAATAAAGTTAATTTTGATAATTTAAGAAAAGAAATATATGAGATAGTGAAGAATGTAGATATGAGTCATTATCCAAAAAATGATTATTTATACCCGGAGTACTTTTCAAAGTAATATTTTTACTTTAATCAATTTAACCAATTGTTAACATAAGATTTAGTTATAAATTTTCAAATTTGTTTTAATTAAATTCAATAGTCATGAGTGATACAAATAAAGATGTAGATTTAAGTAAAAAGGATGAATTAATAAAAAAAGAAAGTGCTTTCGTAGATCTACTTTCAATGGAGATTAATAAAAAAATTATTGGTCAGAAAACAATGATTGAAAGGCTTTTAATAGGTCTATTAGGTAAAGGACATATTTTACTTGAAGGTGTTCCAGGACTTGCCAAAACACTTGCTATTAACAGCCTTAGTAATGCTGTTAAAGGCTCATTTAGCAGGATTCAATTTACTCCAGATCTTCTTCCTGCTGATGTAATTGGAACTATGATTTATAATATGAAATCAGGTACATTTTCTATTAAACAGGGACCAGTTTTTGCAAATTTTGTATTAGCAGATGAGATAAATAGAGCACCTGCTAAAGTTCAATCAGCATTGCTTGAAGCTATGCAAGAAAAACAGGTAACTATTGGTGATAAAACATTCAAATTATCTGATCCTTTTCTAGTTATGGCTACTCAAAATCCTGTTGAACAAGAAGGTACATATCCTCTTCCAGAGGCTCAAGTAGACAGGTTTATGCTAAAAGTTGTAGTAGATTATCCTAAACTCGAAGAAGAACAAAAGATTATAAATATGAATTTATCTTCAAAAGAAGACAAAATAAAGCCTGTAGTGACAACTAAACAAATATTAACTGCTCAAAATTTAGTTAATGAAGTTTACATGGATGAAAAAATTGAAAAGTATATATTAAATCTAATTTTCTGTACTAGATATCCAGAAAAATATAATCTTAAAAACTTATCCCCTCTTATTTCATTTGGTGCTTCACCTAGGGGTAGTATCAACTTGGCTCTTGCATCTAAATGTTATGCATTTATAAACCACCGAGGCTTTGTAATACCAGAAGATGTAAGAGAAGTCATAACTGATGTACTTAGACATAGAATTGGCTTAACCTATGAAGCTGAGGCTGAAAATGTAACTACTGAAGACGTAATTAAACAGATAGTAAATACAGTTGAAGTACCATAATTAATGGATTCTAAAGAATTATTAAAGAAAGTAAGACAAATTGAAATAAAAAGTAGAAGGCTTAGTGACAACCTTTTTGGAGGAGAATATCTCAGTACTTTTAAAGGTAGGGGTATGACTTTTAGTGAAGTTAGAAAGTATGAATTTGGTGATGATATTAGATCGATTGACTGGAACGTAACAGCAAGATATAATGAACCCTTTATAAAAGTATTTGAAGAGGAGAGGGAACTAACATTAATGCTTTTAATAGATGTAAGTGGTTCGGAAAACTTTGCAACTAGCAATAAACTGAAGAAAGAAATAATTACAGAAATTGCTGCAACATTGGCATTCTCTGCTTTAAAAAATAATGATAAAGTTGGTGCAATACTTTTTACTGATGATATTGAATTATTCATTCCTCCAAATAAGGGTAAGAGGCATATACTAAGGATAATAAGAGAATTAATTGAGTTTAAGCCTAAAAGCCATAAAACTAATATTAACTCATCACTTAGGTTTCTCTTAAGTATAATTCAAAAAAAAGCAATTGTATTTATTTTATCTGATTTCATTGATAAAGATTATGATAAATCCTTAAAACTTGCAGCTAAAAAATTTGATCTTACGGGAATAAGAATTTATGACCAAATGGAAACTAAGATGGCAAAAATAGGTTTTGTGCAAATGATTGATGCTGAAACAAATGAACTTATATGGGTTGATACATCCTCAAAGAGGTTAAGGGAAAACTATAATCTAAATTATGCTAATTCAGTAAAGTATTTTGAAACTCTGTTTAATAAAAATGGAGCAGGAGTTATTAATTGTGAAGTTGATGATAGTTATGTAAAAAAACTTCTGGGATATTTTAAACAACGATAAATGAAATTTTTTTTAATTCTATACCTATCTTTAAGCACTTTATTATATAGTCAAAATCCAAATTTTGATCAGGATATAATTATATCTACCAATGTAGATACTACCGAAGTAAAAATAGGTGAAGAATTAAATTTAAAAATTGATATATCCTCAAAAAATAAATACAATATTTCATTTGATGAAATTCCAAATTTTATGCCTTTTGAGATTATAGAGTCATTTGATACTGATACAATTCAAGAGTCATCTACTTATTCAAAGAGGTACTCATTAATAAATTTTGAGCCTGGAGAATATTGGATTCCACCTCAAAAAATATACTTTAATCAGACAATAAAATATTCAGATTCATTATTAATTGTCGTAAACGATGTTGAGGTTGATACTTTGAAACAAAACCTTTATGACATAAAACCAATTATTCCTGTTAAAAGAAATTATCAAAATCTACTAATAAGGATATTTATTGCAATAATTGTTGGTTTTATTGTATTCTTTCTTTACCGATATTATTTGCTGAAAAAAAACATAAAACCTACTGTAGAAGAAAAATCTTTATTTGAATTGGTAAATGAGAAATTAGAAAATTTGAATAGTTTAGATCCTAATTCTCAGATTGAATTCAAAGAATATTACACAATTTTAATTGATATTTTCAGGGAATATCTTGAATCTCAGATTAAAATACCTGCTATGGAGAGTACTTCCAAGGAACTTATATTAAGAATTAATTTACTTAGAGATAGTGGTAATTATAATTTTGAAAAAAGTAAAATAAGTAAGCTTGAAAGTCTTTTCAGTAAGTCTGATTTAGTCAAATTTGCAAAATCACTTCCTACGAAATCAGATATTAAAAATGACTTAGATTTTATATCAGACTTTATTGATGATACAGAAAAAATTTATAATGAAAAATTTAATATAGTTGAAGACATAGAACCCAAAAATGAGGAATATTCAATTATTGACGACCTAAAAACTTTTTTAAAATATTCGTTTTTAATTCTATGCTCAATTCTCTTTATATCAATTTTGCTATTTGGTTATTATCCTGTTAGAGATACTATATTAATGAATCCTACAAAAATTCTAATGTCTAAAGAGTGGTTCACAAGTCAATATGGTTCTCCTCCAGTTGAATTAAATTCTCCAAATATTTTAGTTAGATCAAATGACACCCTTTATGATAGCAAATTTGTTATGGGGGATTTTAAAGATGATTTTTTTATAACAATTGATTTTAAAGATGTTATAGAAGTTGAAAATAACCCAAGCCTTGATTTAATAAAAAATGATTTAATAAATCATTTTCAAACTATGGGCTCAAAAAATATACTTTTAAAGGAGGATCAGTTTACAATTAAATCTGGAGATACTGGGTTAAGACTTTTTGGAAGTCTTGATATTGAAATTAAAAACAGATTAATTAGATCTAATTTTACTACTGTTATTCTTCCCTATGATAAGAAAACTATTAGACTTACAATAGTTCATAGAGCAGATGATAGATATGCGGACAATATAAAGTCTAGGATTTTAGAAAGCTTTGATATAGTAAAAGAATTGTAATGTTTAAAGATTTGTACTTAGCAAACCCAGAATATCTTTTTATTTTGATAATTATACCAATAATATTATTTTTTTGGTATAAGTTAGGAAGATATACTCAGGCATCACTTACACATTCTTCTTTATCATATTTAAAGACTAAAAATTCGTTTTTAACTAAGCTTAGACCTCTCTTAAATATAATAAGAGTGTTAGTTATCTTACTATTAATAATTGCGATTTCTAGACCTCAATCTAAGTCAACATCTAAAAGGATTACAACATCAAGAGGCATTGATATTGTTATGGTTATTGATATCTCTTCAAGTATGTTATCTAAAGATCTAAAACCAGATCGATTAACTGCCTTAAAAAATGTTGCTTCAAACTTTATTGATGATAGACCAAATGATAGGATAGGTTTAGTAGTTTATGCAGCTGAGAGTTATACTAAAACGCCTGTTACTACTGACAAATTAATCCTTAAGCAATCTCTGTCTGAAATTAATTATGAGGCTCTTCTAGAAGATGGAACAGCTATTGGCATGGGACTGTCAACTGCAGTTAATAGGCTTAAAGAGAGTACTGCTAAAAGTAAGGTAATTATTTTGCTCACCGATGGAGTCAACAACTCAGGATTTATAGATCCTAGAATTGCTGCAGAACTAGCTGCTGAGTATGAAATTAAAACATATACTATTGGTCTAGGAACAAATGGAAGAGCACTTGCACCAGTCTCAATTCTTCCCAACGGAAATTTCCAATTTAGTCTTACAAAGGTTGAAATTGATGAGGATCTTTTAAGATATATCTCAGAAAAGACATCTGGAAGATATTTTAGAGCAACTGATAATTTAGAACTTCAAAATATTTATAACGAGATCAATAAATTAGAGAAGACAGAAATAAAAGAAACTATTTTCACTAATGTTTCTGAAAAATACAGGCCCTTTGTAATGTTAGGGTTTATATTATTTGTTATAGAAGTATTTGCAAGAAAAACAATATTTAAAAGCTTTGTATAATGTATGAGATAGACATTACATATTTTCTTTATTTAGCATTAGTAATTCCGCTATTAGTTATTGTGAATTATATCTACATGTTGTGGAGGAAGAAAGTACAGAATTCATTCTCAAAGCATGATTTATTAGAACACATTAGCCCTAATAGATCTAATTTCAAACTTAATCTTAAGCTTATTCTAGAATGTTTAGCTATTTTATGCTTATCCATAGCACTTGCTAACCCAAAAATAGGAACCGAGCTTAAAACAATTAACAGAGAAGGGGTTGATATTGTTTTTGCTGTAGATGTATCTAAAAGTATGCTTGCAGAAGATGTAGCTCCAAATAGACTATTAAGATCAAAAAGAATAGTTTCAGAAATAATAAACTCTTTATCAAGTGATAGGGTTGGTATTGTTGCTTATGCAGCTCAGGCTATTCCGCAAGTTCCTCTTACTACAGATTTTGCTTCTGTAAAAAACTTTCTCCAGATTATAGATACGGATATGCTATCATCTCAAGGAACATCAATTGATGCTGCATTAAATCTATCTGTAAATTTCTTTGATCAAAATTCAGAGACAAATAGAGTTTTAATACTTATCTCTGATGGAGAAGATCATGATGATATACCTGATGATTTAATTAACTTAATATCATTAAATGACATAAACTTAATAACAATAGGAATTGGAGAAGATTCAGGATCTACTATACCAATTAGATTAAATGGAGCAATTGATTCATACAAAAAAGATGTTAATGGAGAAGTAGTTATTACCAAAAGAAATAGTTTGATCCTTAATAAAATAGCAGATTCTTCTGATGGTGATTATATTGACGGAAATTTTACTGAAGAAGCCTTAGGTCAAGTAAAATCTATACTTAATGAAATAGATAAGTCTGAGTTTGAAACATCTCAGTTCATTGATTATAAACAACAATTTCAATTATTTTTATTTTTGTCTCTGTTATTTATAATTTGTGATGTATTTGTTTTTCAGACTAAAACAAAATGGATACAGAATTTAAATTTATTTAATGAAAATAAAGATTAAGATACTTCATGTTGCTTTTTTATTTTTCACTTTCATATCATTCTCACAAAGTGATCCAAGTAACTTTGTTCTAAAAGGTAATGCTGATATTTTGAATAAGAACTACAAAGATGCTGAGGTTGAATATAGAAAGGCTATATCTACTAATAAAAATCAAAATAAAGCAAGTCATAACTTAGGTAATCTTTTATTTGAAAATCAGAACTATGATGAGGCTATTCAAGAGTATTTCAAAACACAAAAAAACTCAGAAATAGACCTTGAAAAACATTCAGCTTTTCATAATCTAGGAAATTCTTATATGAAGAAAAAGGATTATGCGCAAGCAGTAGAAGCATATAAAAATGCTCTTAGAAATAATTCTGCAGATGATGAAACTAGATATAATTATGCTCTTGCAAAGAAATTTTTAGAAGGAGACAAACGTCAAAATTCTGAAAATAGTGAAGATTCAGAAGAAGAAAAACAGGATCAATCAGAAGATCAGAAGGAGAATCAAGATAAAGATCAAAACAGTGATCAAAATTCTGAGTCAGAACAGGAAAAACCAAAAGATCAAGATGATAAGGAAGAACAAGAACAAGGTGGAGGTCTTTCAAAACAACAAATGGAAAATCTTTTAGAAGCTGTAAATAATATTGAAAAGGACTTAAATGAAAAACTTAAGTCTGGTAAAAAGAAATTACAAACAACAAAAAAATCAGAAAAAGATTGGTAAGAAATATAACAATATTGATACTTGCTTTGAATAGTTTATTTATCTCTGCTCAGGTAAAGTTTGATGCATCTGTAAGTAAAACTAAACTTGGACTAAATGAAAGATTGAGAGTTGATTTTGTAATGAATCAAAACGGTGATAATTTCTCACCTCCTGATTTTGAAAATTTTCAAATAATTGGAGGTCCAAATCAATCTATAAAGACTTCATATGTTAATGGTGAGAGGTGCTTTTCAAAAACATATTCATATTTTCTCCAACCCCTAAAAAAGGGTTCTATTAGAATTAAACAGGCAAGCGTTGAGATAGATGGAGAATTATATAAATCTCTTCCAATAGAGGTACTAATAACTGATTCAGTTAGTCAGCCATCAGAATCTGTTACTCAATACTATAACGATGACGATATAGAGTTACGCGCTTTAATTTCAAAAGGCTCTCCTTACCTTAATGAACCAATAACAGTTATATATAAGCTATTTTATAAAGCTCCAATAAATATCTCAGATGCTAGAGAGACTGAAACCCCAAACTATAAAGATTTTTGGAGTCAGATTATAAAGATTCCTCAATTAAAAGTCCAAAGGGAAATATATAAAGGTCAAAATTATAATACAGTAGAGTGGAGAAAAGTCGTTTTGTATCCTCAAAAATCTGGTCAACTTGAAATATCTCCATTATCGTTAAACCTTGTACTTGATGTCCCTACTGATAAAAGAGATTTTTTTGGAAATATTATTTATGATCAAACAACTCTGGTTATTTCAACTGGAGTGAGAACAATAAATGTTAAAGATCTTCCCTTGAAGAATAAGCCATTAAATTTTACTGGTGCTGTTGGTCAATTTGAGTTTGATGTAATTCTTAACAAATCTTCTCTTAGAGCAACTGAATCTTTTCAAGCTGAACTAAAAGTAAAAGGTGAAGGTAATTTAAAACTTTTTGATTTACCTGATCTTCAAGTACCAAGTTCCATGGAATTATTTGAACCACAAAGAGAAGAATCAATTAACACAAATCTTTCAGGCATGAGTGGTTCAGTAACTAAATTATTTACAGTAATTCCAAGATTTCAAGGTAGCTTTCCTATTGAGGAGGTTGAATTCTCATATTTTGACCCTCAATTAGAATCATATAAAACAATTAAATCTCCTAGACTAACAGTCGATGTATTTGATGGACCTACAATTACCAACTCATCATTAAATAATACAAATGTTATTACACCTAATGACTCATTTAGATTTATTAAGACAAAGACTAACTTAATTAAGATAGATGATAGTAAGTTTTTTGAATCTCAATTGTTTTACGTTTTAGTTTCTTCACCTTTTGCAATGGTTATTGCTTTTGTTATGCTGACTACCTATACTAGATCTAGAAAGTCATCAACTATAGAATTACAAAAGACTCAAGAAAAAGAAATAAATAAAATGATTGATGCTGCAAAAAAATCATTAAACGATAAGAATATATTTTATGACCTAATTGAAAAAGTCTTATTAAAAACGTTGTTATTAAAATTTTCAATAAATATTGAAAACTTTAATAAAGAGAAGATTAAAAGTATATCAAGAGATAAAGGAATTGATGAAAAAACTATTTCAAAAATTATTCAATTAATTGAAAATTGTGAAAGTGCTAAATATTCAAGATCCTCGAATTCAATTATGAAAAATGACTTGAAGAATGCAAAAGAAGTTATTAACCTGATTTTAAAAAATAAGTAATGAGACTACTTTACATTTTTTTATTTTTTTTAAATAACCAAAGCCTAGATTCTATCTTTGAAAAATCAAATGACCTCTATACAAACGGAAATTATCAAATGGCAATTGAGGGCTATCAAACCATTTTAAATTCAGGCTTTGAAAGTGCTGAGGTATACTATAATCTTGGAAATGCATTTTATAAGCTTAATAATATTCCAGAAAGCAATTTCTTTTATGAAAAGGCAAAAACTATATCTCCTTCTGATGAAGATATATTAATGAATTTATCTTTTGCTCAGAATCTAAGGATTGATAAAATTGAAAAACTTCCAATTACACAAACTCAAAATCTAAAAATTAATACTCTAAACATTTTAAGTGAGAAAGGATGGTCTGTACTATTAATAATCTTGGTTTGGATTTCGTGTATTTCATTAATTTTATACCTATTAATTAAAAATCCGATACAAAAAAGAATCTTTTTCTCTCAATTTATTATACTATCAATTACAGCAATAGGTGTGTTAATGATTAACTATGAAAAAAAGGAATTAAATAATGAAAAGTTCGCTATAGTATATGATAAAGAAATTGAAGTGTGGTCTGAGCCTAATAAAATATCAGATCTTAAATTTTTACTTCATGAGGGTACAAAAGTAAAGCAGATTGATACTATTCAAGACTGGGTAAATATTCAACTTGAAAACGGAACATTAGGTTGGATTCAATCCTCTAGTATTAAAATATTAGATTAAATTATTTGTATACTTATAATTAATTATCTCAACTGAGTTAAAAATAATTTCGGACAGAATATGTAGCTGTATCATAAGATTAGATTCACTAATTATTTTTATAGGAATAAGATTGAAACTAAAAATAATCTTTGATAAAATCAGTAGTATTAACAGAAACTTTAACCCTCCAAATAAACATCCAAGAAGACTGTTTAGTAGGCCTAAGTATACAAATTTTATAAGTTTTGTGAATCCTTTTGCAATGAAAATAATAGCTGAATATGATAGCAGAAAAATTAAGATAAAGACTATAATATTTAATATGTCAAAATTTATATTAATTAATTCTACTATCTGTCTTGAAATGATATCATCAAGGTTTGTTGAAATAAAAAAAGAAATAAAAATTCCAAAAAAACCAGATAGTTCAATTATTAGTCCTTTACTATACCCCTTTATTATACCGTAACCTAATAATGCAATTAATATTAAATCAATTAAATTCATAAAACTTAATATATATTTGCAATATACAGAAGGATCGTCATAGACGTTTAATTTTATTAAAAAAATTAATATGATTGATAAACTAGATGAACATATTTACTATATCAAAAAATTCAAATCAAAAGACATTGACGAGATAGAGTCTTTTAAGATTCGGTTTCTTGGCAGAAAGGGAATAATTAATGATTTATTTAGTGAATTTAAAAATGTCCCTTCTGATCAAAAAAAAGAGTATGGTCAAAAAATAAATGAGTTAAAAAATTTAACTCAGAATAAGTATGATGAATTAAAATTAAGTAACTCAAAGTCTGATAAAAGTATTTCAGAAGATTTAACAAAACCTGGATTCCCAATTCCTAAAGGAACTTTGCACCCAATAACTTTAATCAAGAATCAGATAATTGAAATTTTTTCAAAAGTTGGATTTGAATTATCAGATGGGCCTGAAATTGAAGATGATTGGCATAATTTTACTGCTCTTAATCTTCCAAAGCATCATCCTGCAAGAGATATGCAAGACACTTTCTTCATACAACAAGATCCTGATGTTCTATTAAGAACTCATACATCTTCAGTACAGGTTAGGTATTTAGAAAATAATCCTCCTCCACTGAAAATTCTATCACCTGGAAGAGTATACAGAAATGAGGCTATTTCATCTAGATCTCATTGTATCTTTCATCAAGTTGAAGGAATCTATGTTGATGAAAACGTATCGTTTGCGGATTTAAAACAGATGATTCTATATTTCACAAAGTCAATGTTTGGAAAGTCAAATTTAAGATTTAGACCTTCTTTCTTTCCATTCACTGAACCCAGTGCAGAAGTAGATATATATTGGGGACTTGAAACGGAAACCGATTATAGAATTACAAAGGGGACAGGTTGGCTTGAAATTATGGGCTGTGGTATGGTAGATCCACATGTTCTAGAAAATTGTAATATTGATTCAGAAAAATATACTGGATACGCATTTGGATTAGGTATAGAGAGAATTGCAATGTTAATTTACCAAATCCCAGATATTAGATTATTCTTTGAGAATGATGTAAGATTTTTAAATCAGTTTAAATAATTAATTTATTCTAATTCAAATTTTATTCCTTGGGCTAGGGGAAGTTCAGATGAGAAATTGATTGTATTTGTTTGTCTTCTCATGTAGATTTTCCAAGCATCAGAACCACTTTCTCTTCCACCACCAGTATCTTTTTCACCACCGAATGCACCTCCAATTTCTGCACCAGAAGTTCCTATGTTAACATTTGCTATACCACAATCACTTCCCCAATGTGATAAGAATAATTCAGCATCTTTTAAATTATTTGTCATAATTGCAGAGGAAAGCCCTTGATCAACCTCATTTTGAATTTCAATTGCATTTTGCTAAATCTCCAGAATACTTTATAAGGTATAATATTGGAGCAAATGTTTCTTTATGTACAATTTTTAATGAATGATCAACTTCTGCAATAACAGGTTTTACATAACATCCGCTATCATATTGATTTCCAGATAACACACCACCCTCAACTAACCAATTACCTCCTTCTTTTTCAATCTGAGATAGAGCTTCTTCATAAGATTTTACTGCATCTAAATCAATCAGAGGACCTACATGCATATTGGGATCAAGTGGATTACCAATTTTAATTTGACTGTAAGCTTTAACTAAAGCATCTTTAACTTTTTCATATACTTTTTTATGAACAATAAGTCTTCTTGTTGAAGTACATCTTTGTCCACAAGTTCCAACTGCACCAAAAACAGTTCCCATAATTGTCATCTTTAAATCAGC
>Ga0129344_1203372_pt1 | contig 10540 bp, 3 predicted proteins | sample CPBNA2_FD_105428 | JGI IMG/M metagenome (GOLD analysis project Ga0129344, IMG submission 105428) | Freshwater to marine salinity gradient microbial communities from Chesapeake Bay, USA - CPBay_Sum_15_0.2_RNA2 (Metagenome Metatranscriptome) | ecosystem: Environmental > Aquatic > Marine > Coastal ...
AGTAGCAGGAGTACTTACAGCACCATTAAGACCAAGGTTCTCACTACGGTTACTAGGGTTAGGACGGCTAATCGTCACATCCCATCCAGAACCATTAGCAGTTGCAGACAGAATAGGATAAATAACACTATTCAGCTCAACAAGCATGTTGGTAGCTGGGCGGGTAGCAGAACCGTGCCAAGATGCATCAGCCGTAGGCTCATCAATAGTAAAGGTAATGTCACCGTCGCTGGCAGCGGTAGACAGAGCTGCAGTAAAGATAGCAGTCGTAGAACGACCATCAGCAACCAACGCCTGATCACCAAAGTCAGTAGTAGAAGCAGCCAGGTTAGCCTGACCACCATTCAGACACTTGATGTGATACTTATTGAAAAAAGCATAGGAGCTAGTAGCTTGGACGTAACCGTTGTTAGTAACAAGGATACCAGGACCATTCAAACCAACGTGGGTGTAGCTGTCACACACCATCGAACGAAGAGGTGAAGCGCTGTCAACAGTTGCACCGTTAACCAGCAGACCACCACCAGTAGGAGCAGAGTCAGTATCACCAGCAGCTCCACCAGCGGGGTTGTTAGCATTTAGATTGCTGTTATCAATCTCACTATCCGAAAAGTTAGTACAATTCTGGATGTACGGAGATTTCGTAATCGTTGCACCGCTGTAGAACGCAAAGTTCCAACCTTGGGTAGTAGGCAAGGCAGGGTCAAGAGTGTTACCCGTACCAGTACCAGCCTTCATACCAGTCAACGTTAGGTTAGCGACGTATGAACCGCTGTTAACTTCAAACAAAGTGTTTGTTTCAGTTGCAACAGTAGGGTGTACGATACAACTACGGAGTGCTTGACCGATAATAGAAACGTTCTTCTTTTGGATTTGGATAGGTGCAGCTTCCTGGTAGACGCCAGCAGCAACAATCACAACACTGCCATCACCATAAGTAGCATCACCATTGATTTGGTTGATAGCTGCTTTAATAGTAGCCTTAGGACGGCTAATACGGTGACCATCGTTGGCGTCATCACCAGAACTGGCGTCAACATAAACAACCTTAGGCTGGTTAGTAAACGTACCGCCAGAGGTGATGCCAAGCCATTGCGAACCGTTCCAAACAGAAAGGGTTAGGTCATCATCAACGTCAACCCACACACGACCTTTACCAATGCCGGTACCAGAAGGTGCAGAGTTTTGAACGTAGTTTTCAAACCGGCGAATAGCTGCAGAAGAAGTGAAGATAGAATCATCATCACCAGCCAAGTCATAATCAGCGTTTTGCTCAGCTTGAGTGATGATGTCTTCAGCTTTAATACGATCCAGATCAACTGAACCAGCACTAATACCAATGGTTACTTGACCACCACTACCAGACTTGTTAAGACCAGTCCCATCAACAAGGATGTCAGTTTCAATGACGTGATCGATGTAATCTTTAGTAGCTCCAGTAGTAGGAACTGCAACGTCATTATCAGGCATGACATCACTAAGTGCAGCAAGTTCTGCCTTAGTCAGAGTGTCATTAACTTCGTCTTGGAAACGCTGATCAAGAGCAGCAGTGGTAGCAATAGTAGCGTCATCACTGCGCCAGGCATCAGCAGAATAAAGAGTGTTATCAAAACGATCCCAATAGTTATCGAGAAGGTATTGATAAACCTCATCCGTCACACCTTGGCAGTTAGCCTCTTGAATGGCATAACGGAGTTGTTCAAAGTTTTTGTTCAGGTCATCTGAACGAATGGCAGAGCCAGGACTAAACAAAGCACGAATATCATCAATACTCGTGGTACGTCTAATCCTGACGTTATCTACCGAAGATTCGTTGGGGTCAACAGGAGTAGTAGGCAGGGGTGGCGCTGTACTAGTGAACTCAACAATGGTGGGGTTAGCGTCAGTAACTTGCCAGGGATAGGTGGCATCAGTCGTTGCCTTTACGTCCCATTCTTTAGTTGTAGCGTTCCAAAGGGAAACTTCGATTTCAGTTTTAAAAAGATACGGGAAATCAAAAGAAAACTGAGTCTTCGATCCATTTCCCGCTTGAATTGTTTGTACGTCAGCGCACGACATAATTAGTTAAGTGTAAGTTTACTTACGGATGTTAAGGGTGGGATCAAGTACTTCTCCTCTAACAGCAGCTTCTTCACGCAATGCTTTTTCCATTTGACGTATTTCAATAGCAGCAAACATGTCTGCATCCATACGTGCATAAGCTAAAGCTTCAGCTGCTCGTTGTGCTTCACTTAAACGGACATGAATATCATGCCACTTTTTAAGAGACACATCTTCAGAGCTGACAAGGTTAGGGAACCTACGTTCTTTGCGAAGTTTAGCAATACTTTGCCAATCTTTTGCATCTCCCATAATTTCAAGAATAGAAGCTTGGAAATGACCATCTTCACCCATGATACGGAACAATTCAGAACGCTCATCCTGAGTCAGCTTAACACCATCCTTAGTTTTAAAGGTAGTAGTAATGTCATACTCCATATCCTCCAAGAACTTCTCTTCAGGTTCTTGACCAGGATGGACCTTAATAGGACTGTATGCATTCCACACACGTTGCATAAAACCATAACCATTAGCCTTTTTACCAGTCACAGGATTGTAAACATAGGGCTGACGGTTAGAAGGATCTAGTTCACCAAGGTAGCTGTTAGCGTTTTCGATGTAGCTAAGGAAATCATTATCAACTTCTTTCAAACCTTCACTAAAGATTCGAGACCATTCACGCCGTTGACCAGCCAAAGGAGCAAGGCTGTTAGTAAATCCAGCAGCCCATCGTTGTGCTTGGAAGCCATTACCAGCAGCCATCTCAACAACAGGACGGAGAGACGACAAAGCAGTACGATCAGTCAAAGCAGCACCAAGAATAAATGTCAGTTTTTCAAACATCTTCTCAGTTGCAGCTTCACCAATCATATCGAAATTGTCAGCAACATTGACAGTCAAAGCAATCCAGTCAGCCAAAGGACCAAGCCACTCATAAGAGTAGTACTTACCGTCCAAGCCTTTAACGGAACGCTTCTTCCAACCAGTTTGCTTCACACGTGCCATCTGAGATTCTTTGTCGTAAAGACCGTCACCAGTAATACGATCATTCCAAACAAGACCAATAACACCAGTTACAGTCAAACCAGCAATAGCCTTACGTCCACGGGTGGTATATTTAAGATCAGCAATCTTGTTCTGCTTAGCGATATAGTCTAGGTTCTCTACGTCGATATTACGTGCACGAAGTAGTTCGTCAATACGCTCTTCGTTACCTAGCAGGTCTTCGAGTTTAACATGAGCAAGTTCGTTAACATCTCGTTGGAACGGAGTCCAAAGAGGATTGTACTTACCACCCATATCAACCACATTCATGCCTGTTGTGGGGAAGAACATAAACGGACGTGCACCCGGCACAACCCTGACAAAATCGTTCATAGATGTAGCCAAAGGAGTATCCAAGTTAAGCGCCATCTCACTGGTAGCGTACTTAACAGCCTCATCGTTGATCAAACCATTCTCATCAAACATTTGCTTATAGTACTTATCAGCAATAGGTTTGACGTTTTCTTTAGTAATAGGTTTACCAGCAGCGATCAGCTCATCCATAGCACGGAAACGAGCTTCAGCCGATGCATTAAATACACCAGTAAAACCGTCAAGCGCTGTCATGGAATTAGGACCAAAACGCAGAACTGGGTCTTTGCCCAAGTCATGCAGCATTTCAATCTGCCTGACAACATAAGACAAACCTTCATTACCTTCTGCTGCTTGACCACGTGCTGCTTGCTTGAGAAACTCTAGTTCACGCTCAGATTGCAGCAGCAAATCAAGACGAGTAGCAGACTTAACAGAGTTAGGCTCACGGGAAGCCTTCATAAACAGGCTACCGGCATAAGGCAGTGCACGTTGAAGAGTTTCACCCAGAGAAGTGTAAGCAACCCAACCACGTTGAACAGCTTTAAGGTCTCCGTCCAACATGGCACCAGCAAAGTGGGACACAGGTTGAGAGATAATACCACCAAAGTTACCAACCAATGCTTGAATGGGAGTAGCAAATGCGGACAACATAGAGTTGAACACATTAGACCACATACCAGCAACAAGCTTGTTTTCGACTGCAGGGTTCAGGTTAATGATAGCTTTACCTAGGTCAAGAGTTTGACCGTAGATATAGTTGTTAAGTTTAGCAATCGTATCAATACGTCCATCAGTCAGCTCATAGGCAAACAGGAACGTATCCATCAATTGAGGTTGATTGTACGAGATTTGACGAAGAGTATTTGCAAACTGCTGAGATTCTTGGAAGACTCGGTTAGCTACTTCACCAGCACCCAGAACGGATGCTTCGTTGTAACCTTCGATGTTCTTAAATCCATTCTTAACGAGTTGGATAAGATTCATCTTCCGGTTCTTGTAGTACTTAGCAGAACCAGACAGTTGTGTCACGTACTGCATAAGATCAATGATCTTTTCTTGGGCTGCTTCAACAGCAACAGTACCATTCATGTGACGTACACCTTCTGCAAGGTCAGAAATACGTCCAGACAGAGAACCAGCAAGCAGGGATTGAGCCCGACCGACGTCAAGACTAGTCAACTCACTACCAAATCCACGCAAAGCTTTAGCAGCTACAGCAAAACCTTCTTCTGCCATGATCTCTTTACCGTTAGCATCACGAGTGATGAACGGTTCAAGAACCTGACGGACTTCAGCTTTGGTCATGCGGGAATCAAACAACTGAAGAGTCAGATCTTCACCAGCATCCAAAACATCATCAAAGGTAACCTTCCAGTTTGGACCTTCCATGCCAATACGTCCTGCTTGTGCCAGCTGATCAGCCAGACCAAGTACAACGTCCTGTGCATTGTCACCGCTCTGTAGTGCATACTTAAGAGCAGGTTCGGAGATCATATTACCAAGTCGCCCATCAACAGTGTCTAGGTTTTTAACAATCCTAGCTTGGTCAATAGCAGCCCCAACAACACCAAAGTCATCTACAGTACGAACACCCAGTTCACCATAATCAAACATGTCATGCACACCCTTAAGAGGTACATCCATGTTTGGATTTGTTGACATATTGTAGTAACCAACCTCATCTAATGCATCCTCTTGTTTTACAACGCTTTGTGCAAAAGCATCAGCAGGATCATCAGAAACAGGTTTAGGTTGATTACCTTGCAGCCATTTACGTGCTTGAGGAGTTTCACCAACCAACCGGTTGGACTTACGAAGACTCATGAAAGCGTTGGTCATGGCACCAGCCATCTTAACGAAACCCGTGGCAAGACCAGTAATTGGTCCCATACCCAGGTCTTCGTACATGTTCTTTTTCCGTTTTATGTCTGCGCCATCATCTTTCAACGTAGCGAGACTATCAGGAATAAAATCCCATGTTTTAGGCCAAGCTTGCTTTAGAGAACCAGTAAGGTTGTCTTCTTCATACTCACTGCTAACAGCGCCAACCGCGACACCAGCAGCACTTTCTACACCAAGAGTTGAAAGAGCTTTAACAAATGCATTGTTACCAAGACTCCAACCAACCCGACCATGAGCAGCAGCACCGCCTCTCATACCAGCTCTGGTTAAAAGAATGGTAGGGATGATGACTGAAGAGATCTCTCTAGCTGCTTGGAAATGTTCGGTTTCAAACTCAGGTATTTTTTGTACCTTACCATCAGGACGGAAAGGGTTTGTCATGCCCGGCACTTCTTTGCTAGGCAGCTTGTTAATAAGGTCTACACCAAAGTCCAGCAAACCAGTGACGGGAGCCAGTGCAGCTTCTGCAGTTTGACGTGCAGCATCACCAAGATCGTAACCTTTTTCCCAGGGGAATTGTTGTTCCGGTTGTGCTTCCGTAGAAGGCACAGGTTGTTGAGTTGCAATAGGTTGTCCCCCCGTAGGGGTAGTCAATCCAGATTCAGCTTGAGCGGCTTGAGCAGCTTGGACATCTTGTGCCTGCCGCTCATTTGCCATCTCAGCTTGAAACTCTTCAGAGAGTTCCATTTCACCGGGATCGACCCTATACATCTCTGTAGGATCGTATTCCATAATTTAGTTACTTAATTTGGAAGGGGTTCATACCCATTTGTCTAAAGAATTCATGATACCAAGCGGGCTCATACTCTACAGGTAATTCTACAGGAGGGGCGATGTCAAGTGCAAGACCGGAGCCATGAGCACCTGGATCACCAGGACGTAGTTCACTAGTAATTCGATAAGGTTTCCCGCTAAATGGATCAATAGTTGTCGAAGCTTTTTGCTTCAAAGCAGCTACATCTTCCTTAGTTTTCAGTTGAGCGTGGACGTGCTCATTAGCACCACTATGTAGTTTTGCATCGTAGAATACTGCACGACCATCAGCACCACCCCGATACGAAATCATAGCTTCGTTACCGTGGACAATCTGAACGGTCCTTTCAGTAAAACCACCACGCTTCATCATATTTAGTGCTTCAAGACCACCACCGTACTTGTACATAGAGATAACAAAATCTCTTTGTTTATTCATCAATGCTTGTCCGACGTAACCCTGATCTGCCAACATTCCGATAGCAGCAGCTACAGGACTACCAGTTTCCCTTAATCGAGCAGCATAGGTAACAGTCATATCACTGCTATAATTACCCATAACGTCTGACAAAGCAGCACTGTAAGCAGGGTTAATACCTGCAGCCTGGGCATCTGTTTGAATTACGGGACCAAGATTATTGGGGACAATAGCAGGTGTGAACACATTAGTACTACCTAAAGATCGTGCAGAACGGTTAAAGGTAGGATTGTTGTACAGAATAGCTTGTAGTTCTGGGGAAACGTTTTTATTAACGTGATCCAGAGAAGGCGGGGGAGGAACAGGGTCTTTACCCCAAGTAGCTAGCTGGGCGTTAAATGTAACCATAGGATCCCATGCCCTATTTTTACTAGCTGTAGTCGGGATCATGAACTTACCTGGCAAAATAAATCCAGGCTGACGTACTTGACGTGACAGTTCATCGGCTTCCTCTTGACTATTGATAATAGTCCCTCGGGTATTGATAACTGTCTCAATACCTTTGGCATTAATCTCTTTACGCAGGTTTGCACGAAACAATAACGCTTCATCAATTTTACCCTGCTGACCTTTGACTAGATTAGGGAAACTTACAACGCCACCAGGACCACTAACTTTCCTGTAGAATAACGCATCTTTGTTAGTTTTAGCGTCATCCAGCATTACCTGCACTTTGTCCTTAGCGTAGTTGACAGCAGGCTGACCTTCTAACCCAGACTCCCGTGCTTCATCATAATACCTTTTAAAAGTACCTTGAAGCACAGTTGTGAAAAACACACTCTCTGGAGTGTTAGGTTTTTGAGTTCCTACCGCCGTTACACCGTTGGCAATAGTTTTGTACGAATCAAACGTTTTCTTGTAAAGCTCAAATTTGTAAGGACGTTCTTGAACTGCAAGACGTGCTTCCAGCGCTTTACCTTCGTTGTAATCAAGACCAGCCAAAGTATCAACTGCTTCCTGAGTAATGAAACCATCAGGAATACCCTTAAGCTTTTCAATAGCCTCAGCTTTCTCAATAGCATCACCAGTGTAGCTTTTCTGGAATGTAAGGATGCTTTGAGGTACTTTACCAAAAGTTTTCCTAAAATACTGCACAGCATAATTAGCATTAGCTTGAGTATTGTTATTAGCTAAAAACTTAAGAACATCTTGTTCTTTCTTTTGATAAGTCAGGTTTTCTGTAGTAAGTGCTGCACGGTTAAACGTGTTCTGACTTTCCACACGTTTAGCCTTCATAGCAGCAAAACGCTCAGGATTCTCATCAACAAAAGCTTTACCACCTTCTCTAAGTTTAGCTTGAGCTAATTGCTCCATACTAAACATAAAGTCACCATTAGGCTTACGCATGGTGGCTAAACTTTCAAACTTAGTCAGAGCGCCTGCAAAAAGATTGTCAGGGTTACGTGCCCAAGTACGGAAAGCTTTAGTGATGTTAACGTTAAAATTAGCTGGATCTTGACTCAGAATTTGCATCTGATTGAGATCCATTCGTTGGTAGGTATTTTTCTCTTCAACCCTACGGGTTTGAGTTAAAATACTTTGATGTAGATTATCAACAGCAGTTAAACCATCAGCCATCATTTCTGGCTTCAGGTTAATTAAACCTGTTTCTTCAATGAACCGTCGCTTAGATTCAACCAAAAAGCCAGCGGTTGCTGCAGAACTTTCAAATGCTTCAGGATTTTCCGCCTTAGCACGTTGAATCTGCTCAGGGTAAACAACAGTCCACAGGTAATTAGCACGTGCTTTATCAAGACCGTAACGAGCACCAGAACTCATTTCACGGGCTTGAGCAACTGCTAGTGGGTTACCACCGTTAGCATATACGTTGTCAATAGCACCTTGACGAAGTTCTTCTATAGCATCTAGTTGGCCTTCACCCCTGAGATGCTGAATATAAGCATCTGAGTTAGGGTCAAATTCTGCAATAGCTCGTTGAGCATCTTCTTTGAAGCGCTCTTCTTCTAGTTTTGCAAGCTGTTTGGAAGCAGTTTGACTTAAACCTACAACACTTTTAACAACATTTGCAGTAGCTGCTTGTCGATTATTAAAGTTTTGAAGAGCAACCGAAGCATCAGATTGTAACTGGTTTAATTCGTTAGCAGAATTTTGAGTTAAAATCTTAGCATTAGCTGCTTGAGCCCGTTCTGTATAACGGGCATCTTCTTTCATCTGTGCAAGAGCTGATTCACGATTCTGAATTTCAGCAGCTCTAGCTGTACGCAGACCGTCCGCAACTCGTGCGCTTTCTTCACGCATACGGGCGATAGATTGCCCACCTACGTTAATAGGTTGAAATCCGCCAGGTTTGGCCGCCCTTCTATATTGTGCTTGTGCCATAATTTAATTAAAGTAGAGAGCCTTGAATTTGCCAACCCTGGATTCCAGTTGAACCTGCCGAAGAGGGAACGTTTAACGGGCTTCGGTAATTAGTATTTTGACTCATAACTGCTGCACTGCCAATTTGACCAGCCGCACTAGCAAGACTAGAAGCCAACGGTGCCCAAGTACTTTGCTGTACAGGTCGTGCTACTGCACCAGGCATAACCTTCATAGGTTCAATAAAGATGCGTTCAGGTGCTTGAGTAGGCTGAGGAATATCAGGCAGCCTTTCAGGAGCAATCATCATAGATGCTTTAGCTTGCATGTCTGCACCATACCTACGCATGGAAATATCACGCATATTTCTACGCATCTGTTCAACTGAGCTAGAAAGACTTGCATCCATAATAGCTGCATCTCTACCGATACTAGCGATAGTAGATTGAATAGCTTTGTTGCGAGAATTACCTGCTTGACCCAACGCAGCACGACCTTCTGCCTGCAGTTGCTCTACAAGAGCACCTTGCATAGTGAAAGCCGTTTCATTCATAATTTCTTGTAACGATGCCTGCTCCGCTTCATAAGCCTGCATAGCTGCAATATTATTGTACGTCAGTTGGTCTTGGGTATTTTCAACCGATTTACCAAACTGTTTTACAGTCTGGAGGTACTGAAAATCCTGAACCTCTGAATTATACTGCCAACTTTTAACAGCAGTATCCCATTGGTACTTTCTAAAATTTTGGTAGTTTTGTTTCTCTACTTCAAATGCTTGTTTGTTATATTCGTTTTGAGCATCTGCAGCAGCTTGAGCAGCCTTTAGTTGTTCTTGGTAATTTGCTTGAGCTTGCTGGTTCTGATCGCTAGCACTTTTGGAACCCAAGATTCCGCTAAAAACAGAAGCGCCTGCGCCGATCAAAGCAGCACCAATAACTGGTGCAAGGCTCATCTCCAAACCAGACTGAGCTAGCTGCTCTTTAAGAAGGTTGTCTTTCATTAAGCCCTCCTATAGAATCGTGGTGAATAGTTACCTTCCCACATCATCGACACCAACGATACAGGGTACGGAAAATTACTTGTCACTTTAAGTTCAAAATTAGTGTTACGTTGGTGGATGGGAACAATGAATTGATACTCAGCTTTTACTGGATTACCAGTTGCTGCGTAGTCATTAACAGTGGTAACTTCTTTGACTTCAATCCATTCTTTAGAACTTCCCACACGAGTTTTAAAGGTAAGCGCACCTGTTCGACCTGCAGATACTCTAACTCGGGCAATGGTAAGAACAGCGGTAAAATCAGTCTCTGTCTCACTCCGTCTAAAATAGAAGGTAGGTAAAGTTACTTCAAAATCATAACTGTACCCAACGACAATACCATCAGCCAACCCCGTGAAGTCTTTTTCTACTTCAAAGTAATTATATCCTGTACCACTTTCTACTTTAGGTGTTCCTTTAACAGAATACCCTTCATCAGTAGAAGGTTTAGCAATCAGAATTGTAGCTTCTTGTGTAGAAATAGGGGTGTAAGGGACATAGATTTTTGTAACGTCGTCGTCTGAATTATACACAACAGCAGAACCTGAACCAGGATCAACTGGACGTGTAGCAAAATCTAAGCACGAGTTACCATCAGTGCTAGAAGCAGTTGCAGTGACGGATCCTGTAGGAATCTCGTCAATAGTAAT
>Ga0129344_1183027_pt1 | contig 9988 bp, 10 predicted proteins | sample CPBNA2_FD_105428 | JGI IMG/M metagenome (GOLD analysis project Ga0129344, IMG submission 105428) | Freshwater to marine salinity gradient microbial communities from Chesapeake Bay, USA - CPBay_Sum_15_0.2_RNA2 (Metagenome Metatranscriptome) | ecosystem: Environmental > Aquatic > Marine > Coastal ...
GGCGAACGCACGGCGTTGGTGTTTGAGTACGTTGGCCTGATCGGCGTGTTTACCGCCTATGCCTTCGTGCAGAACGCTCACGTTGCGGCAGGTCTTTATATTGTTGATCATTTCTTCTTCGCCCTCGCGATCGCGATCAAGACGTACTTTCAGAAGATCGCCAATCCCGCCGATATAGCCTCTAGCGCGGGCGTGTCCTTCACGATTAACCACATCGCCGCCGTCGTCCTTCCTGCAATGCTGGGGGTTCTATGGCTGAACTCACCTGCAGTGGTATTTCTTGTGGGGGCTGGCCTTGCCGGCCTTTCTTTGCTCCTCTCATTGAATATCCCAACGACGCCTTATCCGGGTAACGAGGTCAATGTCGGCCGTTGGGGCGCATCAGTAATCGACCCAGCGAGATCGACAAACTGAAGACCGCCACCGGACTTTAATCAGATCAGTAATCGATCTCGATCTCGTAGCCGGCGAACTTGCGAATATTAAAGACGATGTCTCCCATCATTAGGTACTGGCCCTTAATACCGGTGAGTCGCCCCGTAACCGATGGACTCTTATCAAAATTATGTGTCTTGACCCTCTCTGGATGCGTATCGACCGGATAAACAATCTCACAGACGGTCTCAGTCTCGGCCGCTTTTGCTTTTACCGTTCCGCTTTTTTCGTTGAGTTGATCGACAAACTCGCGAACGCCGTCCAGCAATCGGTTTCGCTCTGTCTTCAGACATAGCGGTGGAGGAGCGCCCTTAAGCATCTTGCGCCAATCCGTCCGGTCCGAGACAAAAGACCGCATCTGCGCTTCAATCAGGCCCGCTGTGCGTCGATCGGCTACTTCAAATATAGGCAGAGCCTGCGACGCTCCCTGATCAATCCAACGCGTAGGTATTTGGCTGGCTCGCGTAATACCAACCTTCAGGCCAGACGAGTTTGCCAAATAGACGACGTGTGGACCAAAACACTGGGCTTTACCCCACTCCGGCTCTCGACAGGTTCCCTCATGGAAATGGCAGAGCTCTGGTTTGAGAATGCATTGATCGCAAGAGGCAAGGCGCTTAAAGCAAGGATAACAATGCCCCTGATTGAAACTCTTATTGGTGTTGCGCCCGCAGGCGATGCAGGAGATCGTACCGGTGTATGTCAGGGTCAGATCACGTCCGATCAGCGGATTGAGATCCAGGACCTGATCGCTTATCGGCAACTGATACCGAACCGGGTGCTCAAGGCTCGTCATCATCTTTTCGATTCGGCCCTTCATCAATAATCCGCCGGTAGTTTCTTCTCGATGATCCAGCGTTTTCCCTCAACGCGTATATAACCCCCGCGGGAAAGATCACTCATTATTCGACTCACCATCTCCCGGGAGCATCCGATCATATCGGCCAGCAGCTGATGAGTTAAGCGCTCGGTAATGACCAGTACGCCGTCGACCTCCTCCGCATACTCATAAAGCTTTCGCACCAATCGCCGATAAGCACTATTCAATGCCAGTCCGTGAGTCGCATCAGTCAGTTTACGGACTCTCGAAGCGAGCGCCTTGATCACGGCCATCGCCAGGGGCATATTGGATTCAAGCAGATTGCGAAGCGCGCTGCCGTCTATTCTCAAAAGGTGCGTCTTTTGTCTCGCCGCCACAGATGCGGATCGCGGGGCGCCGTCAAGAACGGAGATCTCGCCCACCACCGTGCCCGGCCCGTCAAGACTCAGAATAATTTCCTTTCCAGATTCGTCCGTGAGGAACACCCGAATCTGCCCCGACGTGACGACATACAGGGCATCGCTGTCGGCGCCTTGATGAATGATCACCTCGCCAGCCTGTACCTCAACTTCGCGCGCCATCTGCGCCAGCTGGGCGAGGTCATGCTCTGGGAGCGCCGCGAAAAGCGGCGCCTGTCGCAAACTATCAATCATCCGGCTTCCAGAAGAGGGTTCATTGTTCATGCCGACTCAGACGAGGCATGAGACTAACCTTAGCCGATCCCGCTACCGTCGTCGACGCCGCCGGGCCGGCGATGCGCTTTCACTAACCGAAGGTGAGCCCACGGGCCATTGCACAACCTTCGACAACTGGGGGTATTGCGCCGTTTTATGGGGAATCGCCATAGCCTCTACAAAATGCTCCTGAAAACGAGACTCAACCGCGGTCTCAATTTTCTCGATTCGACGAACCTCCCGCTCAATCTCCAGACGCGCATTTCCATCAACCAACGCGATGTGAGCCCCGCTGCCCGCCGCGTTACCCGCCGAGGTGACGTCCTCAATGGCGCAGTCTGGAATAAGACCCAGAACCATCGCGTACTTAACGTCGATATGAGAGCCAAACGCGCCCGCCAAGCGAATGCGGTCCACTTTCTCCACCCCCAATTTATCCATCAGCAGACGCACGCCGGCATAGAGAGCCGCTTTTGCTAATTGAATCGCACGCACGTCATTCTGCGTAATGATGACTTTGACATCGCCGTCATGAAGCACGTAAGAAAAGGTTCGACCATCAGCCACCACTCGACTTGATTGCGCGGCAAGCGCTCCATTGACCACGCCATCGGTATTGATGATGCCCGCCAGATACATCTCGGCGAGCACTTCGATGATACCGGAGCCACAAATACCGGTAATGCCGGTATCTTGCACGGCGTCTTTGAAGGCCGGTTCATCCGACCACGCGTCACAGCCAATCACCTTATAACGAGGCTCGAGGGTTGTCGGGTCAATACGTACTCGCTCGATCGCGCCTGGCGCAGCCCGTTGCCCTCCACTAATCTGAGCGCCCTCGAAAGCCGGGCCTGTAGGACTACTGGCCGAAAGCAATCGATGTCGATTGCCGAGGACAATTTCTGCATTGGTCCCAACATCTACCAGTAAAGAGACCTCCTCTCGCAGATAAGGTGCTTCGGAAAGCACCACCGCTGCACAATCTGCGCCGACATGTCCTGCGATACAGGGCAACACATAGCAGCGGGCACCCGGGTGGATACCGAGGTTAAGCTCACCTGCTTTGACCGTCACCGCCCCTTCCGTGGCGAGCGCGAATGGCGCGCCGCCCAATTCAACCGGCGACAATCCCAGAAAGAGATGATGCATGATGGGATTACCGACAAACGTACAGTCCAGAATGTTGTCTGGCAACTGGTTGGCCTCCGCGCAGACCTCCTGAATCAGTTCCGCAACGGCCTCACGAACCGCCGCACACATTTGCTCCTCACTTCCCGGATGCATCATCACGTAGGAGACGCGGCTCATTAAATCCTCACCGAATCGGATTTGGGGATTCATTCGACCGGCAGAGGCCAGTGCCTCACCACTCGCGAGATCTACCAGATGAGCGGCAATAGTCGTTGATCCGATATCGACAGCAAGCCCCAGCGCCGTCTGGTGAAACCCCGGCCATACGGCAATGATTTCTTTTTCGCGATAAACCGCCACGGTGACCTGCCAATGGGCCTTCCGCATAGCGGGCTGCAGGTTTTTGAGTACATGGGAGTCACAACTCAGATCGGTCAGGCCCCACTCAAATTCAAGCTCCTCGATCAAGCGCCGCAAATCCGAGACGGGTTCGTGCATATTGGGCTCGGACACCTCGACGACATGAAGGCGCACCAGCGGATTGACCGACAGGTCATGAACCTCGGTGCGTTTACGCACGACCTGCCTATGAACCTGACTTTCCGGGGGCACATCGATCACGGCATCGCCGATCAACTTGGCCGAGCATCCCAGCCGCCGACCCGCCGCCAGGCCTTCGGTCTTGTCAAATTCGATCTCGTTTCCCCCAAACGCGGACAAGCTATCCGATCGGGATTCGATTCCGTGCTTTGGAAACGATCCTTCGCTGAGACGGACCTGACAACGACCGCAAATGGCTCGACCCCCGCAGACGGAATCCAGATCCACACCGAGATCTCGGGCCGCCTGAAGCACGGTTGTGCCATGAGGCACCCGACCGCGACGGCCAGAGGGCGTGAATACAACAAGAAGATCCTGTGGCATATCCAGATTATCCAAAAAAGCGACGGTGGATGTTAATCAGACGAGCCTGGACACGTCGGCTCGTCAGGATGCACAACGTAATAATCTGAGGCGTCCGAAAAAAATATATGCGCCTGTGTTTTTAATCCAGTTGGTGAATCGAGCGCACCAGCCGCGATCGATAGCGTCTGTTTGTCCTCGTGACTCCAGAACAGACTTGAGCCACACCGCGCACAAAACCCCCGTCGCGCACGATCGGAGGATGAGAACCAGCGCAGCGTGTCTTGCGCCGCGAATCGCACGCCATCGCGATCGGCTGCGGTCGCGGCCCAAAGGTGACCGCTCATCCGTCGGCATTGCCCGCAATGACACACCAGAACCGGCCGCAAAGGCCCTTCTACCGTGAACCGGATATCCCCACACAAACATCGCCCGGAGAGGGGTTTCTCAGACACCGCGCGCCCTTCGACGCCCGCCGCGGCGCCCATCTCGCGCGCTGACCTGACCCTCTGCAGGAGGTTGCCGGAACTTTGAAATCCAACGAAGGCAATCCGGATCGTGCCCCATCATGACATCGGCGCCCATGACCGCCTGCATGACCTCCATGTGCAGCGGGCTGGTAATAGCGGAGGTCATGCCTGCCCCAATCGCCATGGTCAGAAAAGCGGCATTCAGTCCGTTACGATTCGGTAGGCCAAAGCTTACGTTTGATGCACCGCATGTGCTGTTCACCTTTAGCTCGTCACGAAGTCTGGTGAGGATGTGCATCACCTGCTGGCCGGCGTTGTTCAACGCGCCAATTGGCATAACCAGCGGATCGACCACCACGTCGGAAGCCGGAATCCCATGATCCGCTGCACGTTCTACGATTTTCTTGGCCACCGCAAATCGGACATTCGGATCCTCTGAGATCCCTGTCTCATCGTTTGATATGGCCACGACCGCTGCGCCATACTTTTTTACCAGAGGCAGAACCTGCTCAAGTCTCTCCTCCTCGCCGGTTACCGAATTAACTAGCGCCTTACCCTGATAAACCGAAAGCCCCGACTCCAGCGCCGCCACGATAGACGAATCAATGGACAACGGCACATCTGTTAGCGACTGGACCAGTTTCACGCAGTCCGCCAAAATTGCCGGCTCGTCCGCCAGCGGAATACCGGCGTTCACGTCCAGCATATGGGCTCCCGCCGCCACCTGGGCCAAGGCATCGGCTTGCACCCGGCTGTAATCCCCAACCTTCATCTCGTCTGCGAGAATCTTGCGGCCGGTCGGGTTAATCCGTTCTCCAATAATGCAAAACGGCTGATCGAATCCAATTCGGACTTCTTTTCTTGCTGAACTGACAACAGTGACGGTCACCGGCTGATCCCCTTTAAATGTGATCTGTTTTCATTCCTGGATACCATGGCTTTCGGCCATCCAGAACCCCTGATGCTGAAATAATCTCCGGCACGCGCTCCTCCTGTCGATAGGCCATAACGTGCACCCCATGAACACCATTCATCTCTTTTACGGCCTGAATCATCTCAACACATATTCTGATGCCCTCTTCCCGCTGATCTTTTGCCCCGAGTAATCTGCGGATAATGGCGTCCGGAATATGCACCCCGGGAACATTATCTCGGATCCAGGCCGCTGTTTTTGCAGAAGGCATTGGGCCGACGCCAATCAGAATATAGCAACGCTCCGTTAAACCTAGATCCCGAACCCGCTCCATATAGGCTTGAAGCAAGTCCAAATCAAAACAATACTGCGTCTGAACAAACTGCGCGCCGGCTTCGATCTTCTTCTGTAACCGCAACGGTCGATAATCCAGGGGCGGGCCAAATGGATTTGCTGCGGCGCCCAAAAACACCTGGGGCGGACTGGTTAATTTTCGACCGCTAAGAAACTGGCGATCGTCACGCATGGATGAGACCATCTGGAGCAGGCTCATGCAATCCAGATCAAACACCGGCTTGGCATCAGGCTGATCACCCGCTTGCACTCCGTCACCCGTGAGGCAGAGAATGTTCGCCACCCCCATGGCCGCTGCGCCCAGCACATCGCCTTGTATCGCAATACGGTTTTTGTCACGGCAGGAGACCTGCATCACCATCGCATAGCCGCGGCGCGTCAACAGAGAGCAGACCCCGACGCTTGACATATGACAATTGGCTCCCGACCCATCCGTCGCGTTGATCGCATCGACGTAGCCATCAAAAACCGCCGCACGCTGATAGACCTCTTCGGCGTCGGCGGAGTCTGGCGGCGCGATTTCTGCCGTGACGGCGAAATGGCCCGCCCGAAGCACTCGCTCAAGGCGCCCTCCGGAGCTGTGTCCCTCCAGCACCGGCAGGAGCCGGCTCAGATCCTGAATGGTGTTATCCACCGGAAGAACCCGCGGATGAGAAAAAACGCTCGTCGCGCTTGCGACGAATTTCACGCAGCCATGAGGAACGTCCTCGATACTGCTGTGCGACCGGCGGCTGGACCAGCTGAATCTTCTCGCTGCCGCGCATGCGTTGTGACCCTTCCCAGGCTTCGACCCATACGCATCGCATGTCCGGTTTGACCTCGCAATAGCCGTGCTCCCGCACGCCGCCGCACGGACCATTACGAAGCTCTTTCGGACAGTTCATCGGGCAGGCCATTCCTGTCTGACTCAGCACGCAATTACCGCACATCTTGCAATCAAACATGGTTTCCTTAACGAACTGCTCTGTCACCCGTATGGGCTTTTCGATACGGTCGTATCCAAGCCAGAGCCACATCGGATGCAAAAACAGCAATACCCCTTCAAAGCGCTGGTATAGCCATTCAAGTTTCCGCGCATGGCGGACGGACCAGCGTCTGATGGCGTACATAGCAGGGGTGTCTCGAGTATCTGCTTATTCGGTGCCAGGGCTTTTTGAGCCCTTGGCCCGAATTAATGCCAACAGATCGTCATCCGAGAAGGAGCGTTCGAGATGATCCGCATGTGCTTGAACGGCGGCTTCCAGATCGGCATCGTCACAGGCGACCGTCTCCCGCCGCCACTCACTCATATATGCATCCGATGAGCCCTTACCCGCACGCATAGCCGCCCGGTCAATGGCATCCTGAAATCGCTCGCTCAGGAGCACCTTGCGGGTATCGCGACCTTGTCGAGTCATGACTTGCGAGGGAATATCGCGCCAATATACCGTAATCAATTTAGCCACTTTGGAATCTCCTCCGACTGGGCGGCAGGTTTAGGACGCCAGCTGATCAGCAAAGGCGTTCAGCTGTTTTTCGAGACCACCGTACCCGGTGTGAATATGCTGGAAAGGCAAACCGAGCGCGTCTGCGGCTTGTCTTGCCATCTGTATCGTCTGCGGCGAGGGCGACTGAGAGAGAAACACCAGGTGGGTATAGTTTCCAAAGTAAAGATCGAGCAACTCTGGATGCTTGCGAATACCCAGATCCTGCATGATCAGTCGCTCGAAATGCTGCGCCAGAAAATCCGTAAGATAAAAAACCCCCGGCTCGGCATCCAAGCGCTCCAGAAAGGCTTTCGATCCCCAAAAGAATTCATAGCAGTGCGCTCCGGGGAGTCGGGCGATGTCCTCGCCTTGCAAGGCCTTATCGAGCAGTCCGCCCGTACCGCAGTCGGCATAGGCTACAAAAATCGACCGGTAGTGGCCACGAGCTGCCTCAATCTTTTCTTTGACCCGGGGCGCAATATGTTCAGGTCGGTTATGAAGGCTCGCGGGCAGGCATTCGATGGTCAAATGGTCCCACTGATTGAGCCGCTTTAACGCCGTAATCTCATGAGCGAGGGCGCCGCAGGCAATCACCAGGCTGCGGTCTTTTTGAGCGCCTGCCGTTGCGCCCGAATGCATGGCCGGATCTTCCACTGGGTTATCTTAAGGTAGCACCCGACAGCGGCCGGGTCGCGCCGCTTGCGCTCACTTCAATCTGCAGACATTGTCCCGCTTTATCGGGCGGCGCGTTTTTCAGCAACCAACTGCTTTGCTGTCTCTACCGCGACCGCTGCATCGCGACAGTAAGCATCCGCGCCGATCGCTTTCCCAAATTCCTCGTTCAACGGCGCGCCGCCGACCAGCACGATATAGTCGTTTCGAATGCCCTGCTCAACCATCGTGTCGATCACAACCTTCATATAAGGCATGGTCGTTGTTAGCAAAGCCGACATGCCGACAATATCGGGTTTGTGCTTTTCAATGGCCTCGAGATAGTTCTCCACAGGGTTGTTGATACCGAGGTCGAACACCTCAAAACCCGCGCCCTCGAGCATCATGCCTACGAGATTCTTGCCGATATCGTGGATATCCCCTTTTACCGTTCCAATGACGACCGTTCCGATCGTTTCTGCTCCGGTTTCCGCGAGCAGGGGGCGAAGGATCGCCATGCCGCCCTTCATCGCGTTGGCAGCCATCAATACCTCAGGAACAAACAAAATGCCATCTCTGAAATCGATTCCGACGATGCGCATCCCCTCGACCAGCGCTTCCGCCAGTACCTTATCTGCTGGCCAGCCGCGCTCGAGCAGAATATTAGTGCCCTCTTCAATCTCTTCTTTCAGTCCGTCGTAGAGATCATCGTGCATTTGCTCGACAAGCTCTTCGTCGGACAGGGTACGAAGGTCTAGATCATCTGTTTGGTCATCACTCATAGGGGGTGCCGGATCAATGAGGGGTGAAAAGGGTACCTGAGCGCATTCTAATTTTTGATTGGCTATAGGGTGTTTTGGTGGCGACACTCCATCCTCATGAGGCGACACGCATGCACCGTGGCCCATTATATTCATTCCGGACCAAAGCGAAATCCAAAACGTCCCCGATGGCGACTGACCGGCAATCAAGAGCCGGCGAAACGGCGTCACGCCGGTTCAGGATATTCTCAAGAACAGACCAGACCTTGGCTTGGGATCAAAACAGGTCGACTTCGGCGGCATCACCTCTCCGGCATCGGCCACCGCCATGAGCTCCTCCATTGAAGTCGGGAAACAGGCAAATCCCAGCTGCCAGCCTTGCGCCTGGCGCTGCTTCAGCCCGGCGAGCCCTGAGTCCCCGGTCACATAGTCAAGCCGGGAATCACCGCGCGCGTCCTGAATCCCCAGGATCGGAGAAAGAAGACGATCCTGCAGATAACTGACATCCAGGTTTTCAACCGGAGAACCTGAGGTCAGGTCCGAATGCCGCGTCAGTCGAAACGCCTGGTCACCGACGATCATCAAAAACTGACCGTGCTTTGTTGGAAGCGACTCTTCTGTAGCAGGGACGGGCTCTACCGAAAAATGCTCGCTTATCTCTTCGAGGAACTCTCCAAGGCTAAGTGGACCCAGATCCCGCACGCATCGATTGAACGGCAAAACCCGCAATTGCTCAGCAGGAAAGAGAACCACAAGCAAAAAATCCCATGGGCCCACCCCGTAACCCTCCGCATGACGAGCGGCCGCATGACGAAGCGTTGAAGCCGCCCGATGATGACCATCGGTCAGGTAGGTCGCATGAACTTCTCTAAATTCGGCTTTAAGAATTTCGATTTGTTTCTTATCAGTCACCCGCCATAATTTCTGATGAATACCGTCAGGGAGGCTAAAGTCCAGAAACGGAACTGATCGGGCGACGTCATCAACAATGGCATCAATACCCGGGCGCCCATCATAGGCCAAACACACAGGACTAGAACTCGCGCCCACTTCCTTAAGGTAACTCACCAACCGTAGCTCGTGCTCTTTGCGGGTTTCTTCATGCTTTCTCACAGAACCATCGCCATACTCGCTGATGGGAATTTCAGTGACGATTCCGGTCTGTTGGTGACCGTCGATCTCTAATCGGTAGATGAATAAAGCGTCGTCGGAAGACTCCGAAAAGGCGCCGCTCTCTCGCAACTGATTGAGCTGGTCAATATTTTCCGCCGTCACCTGACTTTCTGAGGGTCGATGACCCTCCGGAAAATCATCAGTGGTGCGCATAACGTTGATGTAGTTGCGCGGATGGGCCTGGCGAAAGCGTAACCGCTCATCGGAACTCATCGAGTCGTATGCCGGGCTGACGAC
>Ga0129344_1192055_pt1 | contig 9831 bp, 10 predicted proteins | sample CPBNA2_FD_105428 | JGI IMG/M metagenome (GOLD analysis project Ga0129344, IMG submission 105428) | Freshwater to marine salinity gradient microbial communities from Chesapeake Bay, USA - CPBay_Sum_15_0.2_RNA2 (Metagenome Metatranscriptome) | ecosystem: Environmental > Aquatic > Marine > Coastal ...
GAAGGATTAGTTCCTTTTAACATGTATGATTTTCAGAAAAAAATGGTTAAGACGTTCCACGATAATCGTTTTTCTATCTGTAAACTACCTAGACAGTCAGGTAAATCAACAACTATTATTGCGTATCTATTACATCAAGTTATATTTAACGACAATATAAATGTGGCCATATTGGCAAACAAAAGTTCTACTGCTAGAGATTTATTAGGTAGACTTCAACTTGCATATGAAAACTTACCTAAATGGTTACAACAAGGTGTCTTAAATTGGAATAAAGGTTCACTTGAATTAGAAAATGGCTCAAAGATACTTGCAGCTGCAACATCATCATCTGCTATTCGAGGTGGTTCATTTAACATAATATTCCTTGACGAGTTTGCTTTCATACCTAACAATATATCTGAACAATTTTTTAGTTCAGTATATCCTACAATTTCTTCTGGTAAATCTTCTAAAGTTATGATAGTATCTACACCACATGGAATGAATATGTTTTATAAACTATGGAATGACGCAATACATAAAAGAAATGATTATGTACCTATTGAAGTACATTGGTCAGAGGTGCCAGGTAGAGATGATAAGTGGAAAGAAGAAACTATAAGAAATACTAGTGAGGCACAATTTGCTACTGAGTTTGAGTGTGAGTTTGTAGGTTCAGTTGATACTTTAATTAATCCATCTAAGTTAAGAATGTTATCACACAGTACACCATTAGTTTCAAACGCAGGTTTAGATATGTATGAACGAGCAGAAAAAGGTAAAGACTATGTTATGACTGTTGACGTGGCTCGTGGTACGGTAAGAGATTATTCAGCCTTTACTGTATTTGATGTTTCAAAAATGCCATATAGAATGGTTGCAAAGTTTAGAGATAACGAAATTAAACCTATATTGTTTCCACATACTATAGAAAAAGTAGCAAGAGAATATAATAATGCTCACGTGTGTGTTGAAGTAAATGATTTAGGTCATCAAATAGCATACGCTTTACAGTTTGAATTAGAATACACAAATCTATTAATGTGTATGATGAAAGGTCGTGCTGGTCAAATACTAGGTGGTGGTTTTTCTAAAAGAGGAACACAGTTAGGTGTACGTATGACAAAACAAGTAAAACGTATTGGATGTTCTAACTTAAAATCTTTACTTGAAGGTGACAAAATAATAATACCTGACTTTCATACTATACAAGAATTGTCAACATTTGTAAGACGTGGTAGTGGTTGGCAAGCTGAAGAAGGTTCTAATGATGATTTAGTTATGTGTTGCGTCATATTTGCATGGATCACAAATCAAAGATATTTTAAAGAAATGACAGACCAAGATGTACGTGCTAGAATGTACGAAGAGCAACAAAACGCAATAGAACAAGATATGGCACCCTTTGGTTTCATGGACAATGGTATGGAAGAAGAATATCAACAAGATGATAGTGGCGAAGTATGGCGGCCAGTTACCGTACGAAAAGGTGAGATATTATAAATATAAACGAGATTAATGATACCTATTAGCTAATAAGAGGAGAACAAACATATGGCATTTCAAGTTTCACCAGGTGTTCTCGTACAAGAGAGGGATTTAACAAACGTAATCCCAGCAGTGGCAACTACGATCGGTGCCGTTGCAGGACAATTCAATCAAGGACCTATGGACGAAGTTACGTCTATTAGTTCGGAGAAAGAATTAGTAGAAACGTTTGGTAAACCTGACTCTACAAACTTTGAATTTTGGTTTAGTGCTGCAAGTTTCTTGCAATACTCATCAAGTTTAAGGGTAGTACGAGCTGCAAACACTTCAAGTGTTAACGCTTGTGTATCTGGCACAGCCTTAAGAATAAAAAACACAGATCATTACCAAAACGGTGACGGTACAACTGGACCTTACAATGATGGTTCAGCTAACGTTGGCGAATGGGCTGCAAGAACAGCAGGCGCATGGGGTAATAACTTAAAAGTTTCAGTATGTCCGAGTGCAACGGCATATGAAACAGTAAATAAAACAACAGTAGATGACGCTTCAACAGCAGTTGGAGATACAACTATCGTATTATCGTCAGGTACTGACTTTAACGTAGGTGATATTGTAAACTTCGGTGAAGCTGGAGGACATGAATATAGAGTTACAGATGTTTCAACAAACACTTTAACTTTTGTAAGACAGCCATCAGGCACAGGCGGACTACACACAGCTGTTGCAAACGGTTCACAAGTAAGAAGAAGATGGCAATACTACGATCTAGTAGATAAAGCACCAGCAACATCGGTATACGCTTCTAATAGAGGTGGTGTAAATGACGAAATGCACATAGTAGTCGTTGATGAAGACGGTGGTATTACAGGTACTGCTGGTGAAGTTTTAGAAGTTTATGATTCAGTATCAAAAGGATCAGACGCTAAAACAGCACAAGGCGATACTAACTACTACGTTGACGTAATTTACAATCAATCAGAATACATCTATTGGATGGATCACGTTTCTACAGGAACAAATTGGGGTAGTGCAGTTGCAGGATTAACATTTACTGCTCTGTCAGCACCTTTTACTAGATCACTTATAGATGGTGCAGATGGTTCAACAGTAAATACTGCTGAATTAAAAACTGCTTACGAAAAATACAATGACGCTGATACTGTAGATGTTAACTTAATCATCGCTGGTAAAGGTGACGCTACACACATTGATAACTTAATTACAATCGCTGAAAACAGAAAAGACGCAATAGTATTTTGCTCTCCTGAAAGAAGTGATGTAGTTAATGTTTCAAATAGTACTACTCAAACAACTAACGTAAAAAGTTTCTTTGACAGTATTAGATCATCATCATACGTTGTATTTGATAGTGGTTACAAATATACATACGACAAATATAATGACGTATTCAGATATGTTCCTTTAAATGGTGACATTGCTGGATTAGCTGCAAGAACAGACTTAATCGCAGACTCATGGTTCTCACCTGCTGGTTTCAACAGAGGAGTAATTAGAGGTGCAGTTAAACTTGCTTACAATCCAACACAAGGACAAAGAGATGAATTGTACAGAGCGAGAGTAAACCCAGTTGTAACATTACCAGGACAAGGTACTTTATTGTTTGGTGATAAAACTGGATTATCAACGCCGAGTGCTTTTGATAGAATAAACGTAAGAAGATTGTTTATTACTTTGGAGAAGGCAATATCAACAGCTTCTAAATTTCAACTATTTGAATTTAATGACGAGTTTACAAGAGCTCAATTTAGAAACATAGTTGAACCATTCCTAAGAGATGTACAAGGTAGAAGAGGTGTTACAGACTTTAGAGTAGTTTGTGATTCTTCTAATAACACTGCTAATGTCATTGATAGTAATGAGTTTAGAGCTGATATATTTGTTAAACCAAATAGATCAATCAACTTTATACAACTACAATTCGTTGCGACACGATCAGGCGCCGCATTTGAAGAAGTGGTAGGATGATAAACACATGCCAAATATAAATGACTTTAAAGCTAAGTTAAGAGGCGGTGGAGCTCGTGCCAATCAGTTTAGAGTAACAATGCCTTTTCCTGGTTTTGCTGCTGTAGGTGGTGAAACAGAAACTATGAGTTTCTTAACTACATCTACATCTTTACCAGGAATGACTGTAACGGAAGTTGCAATACCATTTAGAGGTAGGGAGTTATATGTTGCAGGTGATAGAACATTTGCTACATGGACTACAACTATTCTAAATGATACTAACTTCTTAATACGTAACGCTTACGAAAGATGGTTAAACGGTATCAACAATATGTCAGATAACGAGGGGTTAGTAAATCCTGTTGATTATCAAGTTGACGCATTTGTAGATCAGTTAGACCGAAATGGTAACGTGATTAAATCATACACATTCAGAGGAATGTTTCCAACAACTCTGGATGATATTGCTCTATCGTATAGTGATAACAACTCCGTAGAGAGTTTTACTGCTACACATAGATACCAATACTTTGAAACAAACACTACTACTTAATACCGTTATAAGTATTAATAGTAATAGGAGAAATTAAATTATGGCTGAACTGTTTGGGTTTAAGATAGAGCGTTTAAAAGACGCTACAACCGATCCAAGACAAAATATAGTTCCACCTCAAGCGGAAGACGGTACACAAACCGTCCCCGCTGGTGGGTTTTTTGCGTCTTATGGCGGATTTGATGTAACGGCTAGAAACGAGCTAGACTTAATAAGAAGATATAGAGAAGTATCACTTCATCCCGAGTGTGACCTTGCAATAGAGGATATCATATCTGAAGCAATCGTATCAAATGAAAATCAACAATCTGTACAATTAGATTTAAGTAAAATTGAGTACAGCGAATCTATCAAAAAGAAAATAAGAGAATCATTCCATGAAGTATTAAAGTTATTAAACTTTGATATAAAAGGCCACGACATCTTTAGAAGATGGTACGTAGATGGTAGATTATACTATCATAAAATTATAGACAAAGATAGTCCTAGGCTAGGAATTACAGAATTAAGATATATAGACCCTCGGAAAATCAAAAAGATTAGAGAGGTTAGAAAGCAAAGAACAGATGGTATGCCTTCTTCATTTGCTTTTGAAAACAAATTCCAAGAATATTATATATTCAACGAAAGAGGAATACACCCTACTGCTACATCAAACGCAGGTGGGTTAAGAATAGCGACAGACGCTATTGCATTTTGTCCGTCTGGTTTAATAGATCAACAGGCAAATCAAGTTTTATCTTATTTACACAAGGCAATTAAACCTGTCAATCAATTAAGAATGATTGAAGACGCTGTTGTAATATACAGAATTGCTCGTGCACCAGAAAGAAGAATATTCTATATTGATGTAGGTAACTTACCTAAAATTAAGGCTGAACAATATTTAAGAGATGTTATGGCTAGATATAGAAACAAACTTGTATATGACGCAAGTACAGGTGAAATTAAAGACGATAGAAATCAGATGAGTATGTTAGAAGACTTTTGGTTACCTCGTAGAGAAGGTGGGAGAGGAACTGAAATTACTACATTACCTGGTGGTCAAAACTTAGGTGAAATACAAGATATAGAATACTTCCAAAAGAAACTATATCGTTCTCTTAATATACCAATTAGTAGATTAGAAGGTGGTCAAGGATTTAATCTAGGTCGTGCAGCTGAAATTAGTAGAGATGAAGTTAAGTTTACTAAATTTGTAGGCAGACTACGTAAAAAATTCTGTATGCTTTTCCATGATCTATTAAAAACACAATTAATATTAAAAGGTGTTATTGCTCCAGAAGAATGGGACAGTATGCAAGGCGATATTACATATACTTTCTTACAAGATGGTTACTTTGCTGAATTAAAACACAGCGAAATGATGAGAGAAAGAGTTATGCTCGCTCAACAACTAGAAGGGTATGTTGGTAAATATTTCTCTAATGAGTATATACGAACCAAGATATTTAAACAAAATGAAACAGAAATTGATGAAATTGATAAACAAATTAAAGAAGAAGGTTCTGAAGGACAAGCCGAAGAAGTCCCAGCCATCACGCCTAAAAAAGAAACGAATGGCAGTAAAGAAAAAGAACCAACATTAAAACCAAAAGAAGGAGAAAAAGATGTCGGAAGAAGTAATTAGATATGGTGCTGGTGGCGTTCCTTACGTAAAGAAAACAGAAGCACCTAAGGAAGAAGTTAAAAAAGAAGTAATATCTGAAATTTTAACAAAGAATCCTAACAAAGAAAAAAAATCTGAAACTACTAAAGAAAAAAAGTAATAGGAGATAAATAATATTATGAGTAAAGAAAATTTAAACAAGTTTGTTAATTCACTACAACAAGGTGACGCTAAACAGGCAGGAGATGAGTTAAAAAATGCTCTTGCAGATAAAGTTAGTGCAGCCTTAGATGACGCTAAAGTTGATGTGGCAAAGTCAGTATTTACAGGACAACAAGGCGCAGACGCTCCAGAAGCGAATGTGTTTAGTGGTAATGATATAAGTGCTGAAACTCCTGCACCAGAGGTAGCTAGTGATGAAGTGGCTCAGTAATTTTATCAAAGAAAATATAACTGAAGGCAACGATTATAAGCGTACTAGACAGTACAACAAGCTCACGCCTAAAATGAAGCGTGCTGTAGATATGATATTCAGAGCTGCTGATAAAGACGCAGATGTAATATCTAATTTTGAAAAAAATGTCAATACAGCTGCGAAACAATTTGGTGTAAGTAAACAAGATTTAATGACGTATTTTGATAAAGAAACGTTAACAATTTTAAGGAGATAGAAATGGGAACATTTATAATAAAAGGAACCGCTATTGCAGGTACATTGACTGATAATTCAATCGGCAATTCACCTTTTGTAAGAGTAGTTGCTACTGCTGGTACAAATACTATTACAGTAAAAGATGGCAGTACTACTTTAGGTACAACTTTATTACATTCTGCTGGCGATGAAATTACGATAGAAAAACATCCTAAACATACAATTTCATCAAGTGCAGCTGTAAGTGCTACTGCTGTAGGCGTAGGACACTAACATGGCTGATACAGTATCTACACAAACATTAACAGATACGACAGGCGTAAAGTTTGCCGTTAAGATGACTAACTTTTCTGACGGCACAGGTGAAACTTTAGTTAAAAAAGTTGACGCTAGCGAAACAACTTTTATGACTGAAGACGGTAATCGTAAAATATCAAAAATCTTTTATTCAATAAACACTGCTAATCCTAAATCAGCAGTTGAATTGATATGGGATGGTACAGATAATGCAACGGCAGTTTTGTTGTCTGGTCAAGGTTTTTGGGACTTACGTGCCGATGGAAATGAGATAGCAAACAATGCAACAACACCTACAGGTGATGTTTTGCTTTCTACAAAAAACTTTGCAAACGGTGATAATTATACGATTTTAGTGGTTTTCAGATAGCAATTTGTATAAATATTAGAGAGAAATTAGAGATAGATACAAATGAAATTAATTACCGAAGAAATAGAACAAGCAGAATATATTGTAGAAGAAAAAAATGGTAAAAGAAATTATTCCATTAAAGGTATATTCATGCAATCAGACGTTAAGAATAGGAATGGAAGAATCTATCCTAAAGAAATCTTACAAAAAGAAGTTGTAAGATACAATAGAGAGTTCATCAATAAAAGCAGAGCATTCGGCGAACTTGGTCATCCTGATGGCCCGACAGTAAATTTAGAAAGAGTTTCGCACATGATTAAGGCTCTATATCCAGAAGGCGCAAATTTTATAGGTGAAGCACGAGTTTTAGATACCCCATATGGAAAAATAGTGAAAAGTTTAATTGACGAGGGTGCAAAATTAGGTGTTTCAAGTAGAGGAATGGGTACACTTGCAAATGTAGGTGGTGCCAATGTAGTTAAAGACGATTTTTACCTTGCAACCGCGGCTGATATAGTCGCAGACCCCAGCGCTCCAGACGCTTTCGTAGAAGGCATTATGGAAGGCAAAGAGTGGGTTTGGGATAATGGAATTTTGAAAGAAGCAGAGGTTAAAGAATTAAAGTTACAGGCAGAGAGTAGAGAGAGAATTGCTAGAGCAGAGAAAAATGCTAAAGTATTTGAATCTTTTCTTAAAAAACTGTAGTTTTATAAATAGTAATTAACACATTCCGATAGGAGTGGTGTGATTATTGCAATAATTAACAAGTAAAACTATTGAGGAGATAGAACAATGGCTGATAAAACTGTGGCAGATTTGCCAAAGAAAAACGCAGCTCCAGCTGAACCAGCAAAGTCGTTACAGGCAACTGTACAACAAGTGATGAACAAAGCAATCACTTCACCGACTGACGCTAAAGTAGATTTCGCACAAGGCGTTAACCATATTACAGGTGACGCACATCAAAAAAGTGCAGGAGCGGCTGACGCAATGCAATCTCTAAAAGCAGAGGCAGAACCGAATAAAACAAAAGCGGTTGTTGCTAATGAAGCTGACGAGAAAAAAGACGAAAAAGAAAAAGAAGATATGAAAGAAGCAGAACACTCTAAAGATGATGAGAAGAAAAAAGAAGATGTGAAAGAGGGTGAAGTGCCAGCTGGTCTTAAAAACTATTTAGCTAAAAAGAATGGTAAAGAAGACGAGAAAAAAGAAGAAAAAGAAGACAAGAAAGACGTTAAAGAAGCTGAGTCAAAAGAAGATGAAAAGAAAAAAGAAGAGTCTTATGATGACAAGAAAAAAGACGTTAAAGAAGCTGAAGAAAAAGAAGATGAAAAAGAAGATGAAAAAGAAGTGAAAAAAGAAATGTCTGCTAAAGATAAAGTAAAAGACATGGATATGAAAGAAGACGTTGATGCTTTAACTGAAGGTGAAGACCTATCAGAGGAGTTTAAAGCAAAAGCGGCTACAATTTTCGAATCTGCTGTTAAAGCAAAACTTGTCGAAGAAATAGAAAATTTAGAGAGCGAATACGAAACTAAGGTTAATGAGAAAGTTGAAGAAACTAAATCAGAAATCGTAGAAAAAGTTGACGCTTACCTAAACTATGTTGTCGAGGAGTGGATGAAAGAAAACGAATTGGCAATAGAAAAAGGTTTAAGAGCTGAGATTACTGAAGATTTTATCGGTGGTCTTAAATCTTTATTTGAATCTCACTACATCAATGTTCCACAAGAGAAGTATGATGTGATTGAGGCTCAGACTGCTGAGATAGAGAGGTTAAAAGAAGAAGTTAACCAAACTATTGAGAAAAACGTTGAGTTAAATCAGGCAATCGGTCAACACGTAAGAGCAGATATTATCAATGATGTATCATCTGATCTTGCTGAAACTGAATCTGAAAAACTTAAAGGTTTAGCAGAAAGTATTGAATACAAAGACGCTGACAGTTTTAGAACAAGTGTAGAAACATTAAAAAATTCTTACTTCCCTAAAACAAAAGCGAGTGAAACTGAATCTAATGAAGTAGCAGAAAACAATGCTGGCTCTATGAATGAGTCAATGGCTGCATATACTGCTGCAATTAGTAAATCAAAGAAAAACCCATACGTAAAGTAAGGGTTAGTTAATTAACTAAAAAGAAGGAGAGATAGAAAAATGTTTTTATCTGAATCAATGCAAAACAAGTGGCAGCCCGTTTTAGACCATCCTGATCTTCCTGAGATCAAAGATAGTTATAAAAGAGCCGTTACTTCAATGGTATTAGAGAACCAAGAAAAGTCGCTTAAAGAAGACGCTGCTTTCTTATCAGAAGCTGCGCCAACTAACGCAACTGGTTCATCTATACAAAATTGGAATCCTATTCTAATTAGCTTAGTAAGAAGAGCAATGCCTAACCTTATCGCTTACGATATCGCAGGTGTTCAACCAATGTCTGGCCCAACAGGTCTGATTTTCGCAATGAGAAGTAGATATACATCTCAAGCTGGTGGTGAAGCTCTTTTTGACGAAGCTGATACAGATTTTTCAGGCAGAAATGCTGCTGGATCATCTGTGAGTGGGGCTTCCGCTGTAGCACAAACTGGTGAAAACCCAGCTGTTCTTAATGACTCAATCGGTACTTCTACTGGTTACACAACTGGTACTGGTATGACAACTGCATATGCAGAAGCATTAGGAGACGCTTCTGGTAACGCATTTGCTGAAATGGCATTCTCAATTGAGAAGTCAACGGTAACTGCGAAAAGCAGAGCATTAAAGGCTGAGTACACTATGGAATTAGCACAGGACCTTAAAGCAATTCACGGCTTAGACGCTGAAACTGAATTGTCTAACATATTATCTGCTGAAATCTTAGCTGAGATCAACAGAGAAGTAGTTAGAACAGTTTATAGAACTGCTGAAGTAGGTGCTGCTGATAATGACAACTC
>Ga0129344_1151181_pt1 | contig 9464 bp, 20 predicted proteins | sample CPBNA2_FD_105428 | JGI IMG/M metagenome (GOLD analysis project Ga0129344, IMG submission 105428) | Freshwater to marine salinity gradient microbial communities from Chesapeake Bay, USA - CPBay_Sum_15_0.2_RNA2 (Metagenome Metatranscriptome) | ecosystem: Environmental > Aquatic > Marine > Coastal ...
CGCGAGGTATACAAAAAGCAGACAGGTGGTCGTGGTAAGTTCGCGGATGTTGTATTTACGCTTTCTCCTGCTGACGAAGATTGGGAAGGTGAAGGTCTTCAGTTCGTAGATCAAATTAAAGGAGGTAACATTCCTCGTGAATATATCCCAGCAGTTCAACAAGGTTTTGAGGCGGCTATGCAAAATGGTCCTTTAGCAGGATATCAGATTGATCGTATGAAGGTGGAATTGAAGGACGGATCTTTCCACCCTGTGGATTCAGATTCATTGTCTTTTGAATTGGCTGCGAAAATTGGATTTCGTGAGGCTGCTCGTAAAGCGAAGCCTGTTTTGATGGAACCCATCATGAAATTAGAAATCATTACGCCCGAGGAAAATATGGGTGATGTGGTTGCCGATGTAAACCGCCGCCGTGGTATGATGCAGGGTATGGATTCTAAAAATAACGCTCAGGTGATTAAAGCCAATGTGCCTTTGTCTGAGATGTTCGGATATGTAACGGACCTTCGTACAATTACTTCGGGCCGCGCGACTTCTTCAATGGAGTTTTCGCACTACGCGGAATGCCCATCCTCTATTTCAGAGGCAGTAATTGCAAAGGTTAAAGGAACTGCAAACGCTTAATTATACGCTTCGAGATGAGTCAGAGAATTCGAATTAAGTTAAAGTCGTACGATCACAATTTGGTGGACAAGTCGGCTGAGAAAATAGTGAAGACTGTAAAAAGTACAGGTGCGGTAGTAAATGGACCAATTCCATTGCCCACGCACAAGCGCATTTTTACTGTACTTCGCTCACCTCACGTGAACAAGAAGTCGCGTGAACAATTTCAATTGAGCTCTTTCAAGCGCTTGTTGGACATTTATAGTACTTCTTCCAAGACCATCGATGCATTGATGCGTTTGGAGCTTCCAAGTGGAGTAGAGGTAGAAATTAAAGTTTGATCGTAATACTGGATCATCATGCAAGGGATTATTGGAAAAAAGATTGGAATGACAAGCGTTTTTGACGCTAATGGAAAGAACATTCCCGTAACCATCATTGAGGCTGGCCCCTGTATTGTTACACAGGTAAAGACTGCTGAAAAAGAGGGTTACAATGCGGTTCAAGTGGGTTACCACGAGAAGAGCGAGAAAAATGTGCCTTCAGCGCTATTGGGTCACTTCAAGAAAGCTGGTGTTACTCCGCGTCACAAAGTAGTTGAATTTCGCGATTTCGAAGGAGACGTTAAACTTGGCGACGAGTTGAAAGTCGATATGTTTCAAGAGGACGAGTTCATTGATGTAATTGGCACCTCCAAGGGAAAGGGTTTTCAAGGGGTTGTTAAGCGTCATGGTTTCGGCGGTGTGGGTCAAGCAACTCATGGTCAGCATAACCGTATGCGTGCTCCTGGATCAATTGGTGCATCATCTTATCCTTCACGCGTATTCAAAGGTATGCGTATGGCAGGGCAAACTGGAAATGCACGCGTAAAAAACTTGAACTTACAGATTGTTAAAGTTCTTCCAGAGCAAAATCTTATTCTCGTTAAAGGAGCCGTAACTGGCCCTAAAAACGGTTATGTAATTCTTGAGAAATGGAGCTGAATATAGTAGATATCAACGGTGCATCTACGGGTGCAAAAGCTGTGCTAAGCGATAGCATCTTTGGGATTGAACCCAATGAGCACGTACTTTATTTGGAGGTTAAGGCTCATTTGGCCCAACGTCGTCAAGGTACGCACAAAGCTAAGGAGCGCGGTGAAATTGCGGGTAGTACTCGCAAAATCAAAAAACAAAAAGGTACGGGTACAGCGCGTGCGGGAAGTATTAAGTCTCCAATCTTCCGCGGTGGTGGTCGTATCTTCGGTCCAGAGCCGCGTGACTACAGTCAAAAAATCAACAAGAAGGTGAGTAAGTTGGCCCGAAAAAGTGCACTTAGTGCAAAGGCCAAAGCAAATGCCATAACAATTCTTGATGGGTTTGATATGGACACTCCCAAAACCAGCCAGTACTTGGCAGTTATGGAAAAGCTTGGCGTTGCAGGCAAAAAGTCGCTCGTGGTCCTTGCTGAGCCAAATAAAAACTTATATTTGTCCTCCCGAAATTTACAGGGGGCAAAAGTCGTAACTTCCTCAGAATTAAACACTTACGATACTATGAATGCTTCGAAAGTGATTATTGTAAAGGATGCGATTAAGAAGATTGAAGAAACTTTAAGCTGATTACGGCCATGGAAATTTTGATCAAACCGGTTATTACAGAAAAGATGACTTCGCTTTCCGAGGATCTAAACCAGTACGGTTTTGTCGTGGCTAAAAAGGCGAATAAAATCGAAATAAAGAAAGCGGTAGAAGAGCGTTACGGCGTTCGTGTTACACGAGTTAATACACAGCTGATGCCAGGTAAAAAGAAATCGCGCTTTACCAAGGCGGGTATGATTTCAGGTTCAACCGGTATGTTTAAAAAGGCTGTGGTTACCGTAGCTGAAGGTGAAATGATAGACTTTTACTCGAATATCTAAGCGTTATGGCAGTTATAAAACTTAAACCGACTACTCCGGGTCAAAGGCAGAAAGTAAAGAATGCTTTTGAACAAGTAACGACTAGTCGTCCCGAGAAATCTCTTACTAAAGGAAAGTCGAAAAGTGGCGGCCGTAATGGTGATGGTAAGATGACCATGCGCTATACTGGTGGTGGTCACAAACGTAAATACCGTGTTATTGACTTCAAACGCGATAAAGATGGTATTCCCGCTACAGTTAAAACGATTGAGTACGATCCCAATCGCAGTGCGTTCATAGCTTTATTGTTTTATGCAGATGGCGAAAAGCGATACATTCTCGCTCCCAACGGTTTAAAAGAGGGTGATGTTTTGAATTCGGGTACTGGTGTTGCACCTGAACCAGGAAACGCTTTGTGCCTTAGTGATCTACCTCTTGGTACCGTAGTACATAATATTGAAATGCGCCCAGGTCAGGGAGGTTTAATTGCCCGTTCTGCTGGAACTTATGCGCAGTTGGTTGCTCGTGATGGTAAATATGCCACGCTTAAAATGCCTAGCGGTGAAGTTCGCATGGTATTGGTTACATGTAAGGCTACTGTTGGTGTCGTAAGTAATAGTGATCACGCTCTAGAGGTTAGTGGAAAAGCTGGTCGTAGTCGCTGGTTAGGCCGTCGCCCTCGTACACGTGGTGTAGCTATGAACCCAGTTGATCACCCGATGGGTGGTGGTGAAGGACGTCAGTCCGGAGGTCATCCTCGTTCGCGTAATGGTATTCCTGCGAAAGGATACAAGACTCGTTCTAAGAAAAAAGCATCGAATCGTTACATCGTAGAGCGCAAGAAGAAATAAGTAAAGAAAAGATAGCATGGCTAGATCATTAAAAAAAGGACCATTTGTTCATCACAAGCTTGAGAAGCGCGTGTTGGCGGCTGCAGAGTCGGGCAACAAGAACGTAATTAAAACGTGGTCGCGTGCATCAATGATTACTCCTGATTTTGTAGGGATGACCATAGGTGTTCACAACGGCCGTCAGTTCGTTCCGGTTTACGTAACCGAGAATATGGTGGGACATAAATTAGGAGAATTTTCTCCTACCCGCACATTCCGCGGACATGCTGGTAATAAGAAAGATAAAGGTAAGCGATAAAGGAGTTTGTCATGGGCGTTAGAAAAAAACTCAGAGCAGAGAAAATTAAAGAGCAAAGGAAGAATACTGCCTTTGCCGTATTGCGTAACAACCCCACTTCACCGCGCAAGATGCGCTTGGTGGCCGATATGGTTCGTGGAATGGCGGTAGATAAGGCGCTATACGTTCTAAAATACACGCCCAAAGAAGCGGCGCGTAAAATGGAGAAGTTACTTGAATCTGCAATCAGTAATTGGGAGCAGAAGTCAGAGGAAACTTTTGATGTGAATAGCAACTTATTTATCAGCGAAGTTCGTGTTGATGGTGGCCGTATGTTAAAGCGCCTTCGTCCTGCACCTCAAGGTCGCGCACATCGTATTCGCAAACGTTCGAACCATGTCACTTTAGTGATCGATACCAAGAATAACGCATAATTATGGGACAGAAAACAAATCCAATCGGCAATCGTCTAGGTTTTATCCGCGGATGGGACTCAAATTGGTATGGAGGTCGCGATTACGGTGATAAATTAGCTGAAGACAAGCAAATCCGTGATTATTTGAACGCACGTTTGGCTAAAGCTAGTGTGGCTCGTATCATTATTGAGCGTACCTTGAAATTAGTAACTGTAACTGTTACTACTGCGCGTCCTGGTATTATTATTGGAAAAGGCGGTCAAGAAGTTGATAAGCTCAAAGAGGAGTTAAAGAAATTGACTTCAAAAGAAGTTCAAATTAACATTTTTGAGATTAAGCGTCCAGAGGTTGATGCCGTTTTGGTAGCGAATAGTATTGCACGCCAAATTGAAGGTCGTATTAGCTATCGCCGTGCAGTGAAAATGGCCATTGCGGCTGCCATGCGCATGAATGCAGAAGGAATAAAGGTATTGGTATCGGGTCGATTGAACGGAGCTGAAATGGCGCGTAGTGAGATGTACAAGGATGGACGAACTCCTCTTCATACATTCCGTGCGGATATTGATTATCATCTTGCTGAAGCTGCTACCACCTACGGTATTATTGGTATCAAAGTGTGGATTATGAAGGGTGAGGTATACGGAAAACGCGATCTTTCAAATTTAGTTGGAAGTAAGTCTACTGGTCCTGAGACCGGTGGAGCTAAAAAACGTGGTCGTAGAGTAAAAAAATAATTGATTAAAGGAATCGAAAATGTTACAGCCGAAGAGAACGAAATTCCGTAAGGTCCAGAAAGGCCGAATGAAAGGAGACGCAGGACGTGGCCATCAATTAGCATTTGGGACATTTGGTATTAAGTCGCTGGAAAGTGAGTGGATGACGTCTCGTCAGATTGAAGCTGCAAGGATTGCCGCTACACGTTATATGAAGCGTGAGGGACAATTATGGATTCGTATTTTCCCAGACAAGCCAATCACTAAGAAGCCGGCAGAAGTACGTATGGGTAAAGGTAAGGGTGCTCCAGAATATTGGGCGGCTGTAGTTAAACCCGGTCGTATGCTTTTCGAAGTAGATGGTGTTCCATTTGAAGTTGCTAAAGAGGCACTTCGTTTGGCTGCTCAAAAACTTCCTGTAACCACAAAATTCGTCGTTCGTCGCGACTTCCAAGTTTAATTTTAGAAAACCATGAAACAGTCGGTTATCGCACAAATGACTACGGATGAAATCAAGGAGAACATCCAAATACAATCTGAGAATTACGGAAAATTGCGCAGTACGCATACCATTTCTCAGTTGGAAAATCCAAAGCAATTAAGCGCGCAGCGCAAAACTATTGCCCGATTGAAGACTGAATTGAACAAAAGAAACCAACAGGAATCGTAATAAAGGATCCCATGGAAAGAAATTTAAGAAAAGAGCGTATTGGAGTAGTGTCCAGCAACAAGATGGACAAATCCATAGTGGTATCTGTAGAGCGTCGTGTAAAACACCCGATTTACGGAAAGTTTGTTAATAAAACCAAGAAGTTTGTGGCTCACGACGAGGAAAATTCTTGCAATGCTGGCGATACCGTGCGCATTATGGAAACTCGTCCTATGAGTAAGCGCAAATGCTGGCGTTTAGTGGAAATTTTAGAAAGAGCGAAGTAATCATGATCCAACAAGAATCACGTTTAAAAGTAGCAGATAATACCGGAGCCAAGGAGGTATTATGTATTCGCGTACTCGGAGGATCGGGTCGCAGATATGCGAGTATTGGTGATAATATTGTCGTGAGTGTAAAGGAGAGTGTGCCTTCGGGTAGCGTTAAAAAAGGACAAGTTTCTCGTGCTGTTGTTGTACGCACGGTTAAAGAAGTACGTCGTCCCGATGGATCTTACATTCGCTTTGACGATAATGCATGTGTATTGCTTAACAATCAAGGTGAAATGCGTGGAACACGCGTTTTTGGCCCTGTTGCACGCGAGTTGCGAGACAAGCAGTATATGAAAATTGTATCCTTAGCACCTGAAGTGCTTTAAGATTATAGAAATGATAAAGTTACACATCAAATCAGGCGATACAGTGCAGGTAATTGCTGGTGAAAGTAAGGGAGAAACCGGAAAGGTTCTTCGCGTATATCCAGACAAGAATCGCGCTGTTGTGGAAGGTGTTAATGTAGTTACAAAACACCAAAAGCCGAGCGCTAGTAATCCACAAGGCGGTCTATTAAAGGAGGAAGCTTCCATTCATATCTCCAACCTCATGGTTGTAGATCCTAAGTCTGGAGAAGCTACACGTGTTGGACGTCGTGTGAATGAAGAAGGTAAAATTGAAAGATTCGCTAAAAAATCAGGGGAGGTAATCAAATGAGTACATCAACCTACACACCAACATACAAGACGAAGTATCTAGATACAATCGTCCCTGCGCTTCGCGAGAAGTTTGGATACAAGAATATAATGCAGGTTCCCAAACTGGAGAAAATTGTTTTGAGCCAGGGATTAGGGGCTGCGGTTGCGGACAAACGTATCATTGAAGATGCACTCCAAGAGATGACTATTATCGCGGGTCAAAAGGCGGTAGCAACAAAATCGAAGAAAGACGTATCTAACTTTAAGCTTAGAAAAGGAATGCCAATTGGTGTTCGTACTACTCTTCGCGGATACAAGATGTATGAATTTCTCGAGCGTCTGATCGTGGCAAGCTTACCTCGAATTCGCGATTTCCGCGGTGTAAAAGCAAGTGGCTTTGATGGTCGTGGTAATTACAACTTGGGTATCACCGAACAAATTATTTTTCCAGAGATCAACATAGACAAGGTGAATCGTATTCAGGGAATGGATATCACTTTTGTTACCTCAGCGCAAACTGATGAAGAGGCAAAAGGATTGCTTCAAGAATTTGGAATCCCCTTTGAAAAATAACAACGATGGCAAAAGAATCAATGAAAGCGCGTGAGCGCAAACGTCAAAAATTAGCTGATAAGTACGCAGCGAAACGCGAAGCGTTATTGGAGGCGGGTGATTATGAAGGATTGCAACGCATCCCTAAAAATGCAAGTCCCGTTCGTTTGCATAACCGTTGCAAAATAACAGGACGTCCTAAAGGATACATGCGCCAATTCGGGGTTTCTCGTGTTTTATTCCGCGAGATGGCGAATAAAGGTTTAATCCCTGGAGTTCGCAAGGCGAGTTGGTAATTAGATTTAATAGAAATTAGAGATGGTAACAGATCCAATAGCAAATTTTTTAACCCGTATTCGCAACGCCATCATGGCCGGCCATCGCGTTGTAGAGGTTGATTCGAGTAAGATGAAGGTAAATATTACTGAAATCTTGAAAGATCAGGGATATATCCATAACTACAAGGTAGAGGGAGAAGGTGCTCAGAAAACTTTGAAAATTGCCTTAAAGTATGATCGCGCTACGAAGATTAATGCGATTCGTGAAATCGTGCGTGTTTCTAGACCTGGTTTGCGTAAATATTCAAGTGGAAGCTCTGCTCCACGTGTGCGCAACGGATTGGGAATTGCAATTTTAAGTACATCAAAAGGTTTGATGACTGATAAAGAGGCCCGTCGCTCAAATGTGGGTGGAGAGGTTATTTGTTACGTAAGCTAAAGAAGAAGAACTCATGTCAAGAATAGGAAATAATCCCATTTTCGTTCCTGAAAAGGCAGAAGTTAAAATTGATGGTCAGCATATTTCTGTGAAAGGTCCTCTAGGAGAACTCTCTCGCGAGATTCACCCAGACATCAAGATTAATTTTGAGGATAACACGTTAACTTTTGAGCGCTCGAGCGATCAAAAGGAAGTTCGTGCACTTCACGGATTAACACGCGCCCTGGTTAATAATATGATTACAGGTGTAACGGAAGGTTACACAAAAGAATTGGAATTGGTTGGGGTAGGTTATCGTGCAACTAATCAGGGACAGCGTTTGGATTTATCTCTTGGCTACTCTCACAATATTGTATTTGAGATACCCTCTGAAGTAAAGGTAGAGGCGAAGCAAGATAAAGGGCAAAATCCCATGGTTTCTCTAAAATCCCACGATAAAGAGTTGTTAGGTATGGTAGCCGCAAAGATTCGTTCTTTCCGCAAACCCGAACCTTACAAAGGAAAAGGGGTGCGCTTTAGAGGTGAACAAATTCGTCGTAAAGCAGGTAAAGCTGCAGCTAAAAAATAAAGTTAGGTCATGGCATTAACAAAATCGGAGAGAAGAAGCCGCATCAAGATGCGCGTTCGAAAAAAAGTGAGCGGAACCGCACAGCGTCCTCGCCTATCAGTATTTCGAAGTAATAAAGAAATCTACGTTCAATTAATTAATGATGTAGATAATGTGACCATTCTTGGCGTGTCCAGCACTGCAAAGGATATTGCAGTAGAGGGATCGAAGATTGATGTGGCGAAAGAAGTTGGCAAGCGCGTTGCCGCTAAAGCTTTAGAAGCTGGAATAGGTACAGTTTCTTTTGATCGCAATGGTTATTTATATCACGGAAGAGTTAAGGCTTTGGCTGAAGGCGCACGCGAAGGCGGATTAAAATTTTAAGGCATGCAACGTAGAAAAATAGAAAAAGTAAAACCTAGTGGCCTCGAATTGAAGGACCGTCTTGTAAGTGTACAACGCGTTACAAAGGTGACAAAAGGAGGGCGTACCTTCGGTTTCACAGCAATTGTAGTTGTTGGAGATGAGCAAGGTACAGTAGGATATGGATTGGGAAAATCTAAAGAAGTAAGCGAAGCTATCACTAAAGGTATCGAGGATGCTAAGAAGAATTTAGTTCGCATTCCTTTAAAAGGTGAGACTATTCCCCACGAAGAGTCCGGTAAATTTGGAGGAGCTCGCGTATTCTTGCGTCCTGCTTCCCATGGTACAGGAGTAATTGCGGGTGGTGCAATGCGTGCTGTGTTGGAGAGTGTGGGTGTACATGACGTATTGGCGAAATCCAAAGGATCATCAAATCCTCATAACGTGGTAAAAGCTACATTGGATGCGTTGATGAACATGCGCGATGCAAGTCGTGTAGCGGAGCAGCGCAATGTGTCTTTAGACAAAGTATTTAACGGATAATTGAGGAATCTCTGAGTCATGGCAAAAGTTAAAATCACACAGGTTCGCAGCCGTATTAATCGTTCACAAGTTCAGAAAAGAACTTTGGATGCACTGGGCTTGCGTAAAATGAATCAAGTTGTTGAGCACACGGTTACTCCTCAAATAAAGGGAATGATTGCTCGTGTTTCACATTTGATACGCGTAGAAGAAGTTTAAGGAATTAAGAGAAAAGCGATGGACTTAAGTAATTTATCACCCGCAAAGGGCTCGAACAAAAGCGAAAAAAGAATCGGCCGTGGCGAGGGTAGTGGTCATGGAGGCACTTCCACTCGTGGTCACAAAGGCGCGAAGTCTCGTTCGGGATACAGCAAAAAGATTGGTTTTGAGGGAGGTCAGATACCCC
>Ga0129344_1096258_pt1 | contig 9397 bp, 8 predicted proteins | sample CPBNA2_FD_105428 | JGI IMG/M metagenome (GOLD analysis project Ga0129344, IMG submission 105428) | Freshwater to marine salinity gradient microbial communities from Chesapeake Bay, USA - CPBay_Sum_15_0.2_RNA2 (Metagenome Metatranscriptome) | ecosystem: Environmental > Aquatic > Marine > Coastal ...
ATATATTTCTTTTGTAACACCTCTTGTTGAATCAATAACTCTACTAATATAAGTTGATGGATTGTTCCTCATTTTTAGCCAAACAAAATCAGGAGTAAAGTTTAATCCGTATTCATAAGTAACATTTGTAGCAGTACCATCATAATTTCTTGTATCATCATTTGCATTTCCTTCAAATCTATAAGAAGCTACAAGCGAGTTTTCATTATACAATGTAGCTACTTCATTTGCTGATAATGCTTTATTAAATATTCTTACTTGGTCCATATCTCCACCATAGCTTCCGGCTTGAGATTGTCTTCCACCAATAAATAAAGAAGTAGCAGCATTTACTGAAGACGGTGTTGTTGATATAGTTTTAGTGCTATCTAAAGAACCATTTATGTAATATTTTCCTTGACCATTTGTATAGTCAATAGTTACAACAATATGAGACCACACGTTTGTTGATACCGAAGCGGTAGAGTCCCCTATTCCAGCTCCTTTTAAATGCATCCTCAATTTATTATTAAATATCATTAAAAATTGATTATTAGCAGCTACGCCAGTATTCCAATTTCCTATTAAATCATTTGCTGAGTGACTTTCAGGCTTTACCCACATAGAATAAGTAAAATTAGAATTTATAAAACCTAAAGGAGATGTATTAAATGGAATTTCAATAATACTGCTTGAATGTGTAAAACTTGCTGCTTGCCCATATTTTCCTGCTGCATATTGTATTTGTGTTCCAGTTCCATCATAGTTACCACTTAAATCTGTTTCATCATTTTCAAATCTATAAGCAGCAATACAAGAACTATCCCCAAGTGCCTGTAATGTGTCTACTGTTTCATTTCCAAGTGGACTTAATGATTCTACTGTATCTACTGTTTCTGCATATAGTGTTGAAACTTCTGATGATGATAATTCTTTAGCAAATATTCTTAATTGGTCTAACTTACCTTCAAATCTTAATGAGCTATTTCTTCTTGAACCTATATAAAAAGTAGAAAAACTTGTTGCAGCTTCAGAAAAAGTATTAGAACCAACTAAAGAACCATCTCTATATAGTTTATTACCAGTTGGTGTCATTACTGCCACAAAATGCTGCCAAGTATTTGCAGTAAAAGCATTATTAACATCTAATACATTTGTTGTGGCTGCTGCAAAAGCTATTCTCATACCTCTTGTGTTAGAACCGCCTAAATGAACCATATATTCACTATCATTATCACCCTCGCAAATAAAAGCTATTGTTGTGTCATTTATAGGAGTATTCATCCACCAAGAAATAGACATTTCACCATTCGGTCCTAATTGGCTAGAGGTTAAACCTGATGGGGTTATATTACCACTACCACCAAAATAAGCACCTGCTCCAAATTTACCTCCGTTAACAGAATGCGACGTAGAACCATCTCCTTCGTATAAAATTGTGCCAAATGATTGACTAGGTAAAATAGCTATTACTGTTATACTAAATTCTCTAGTAGCTGTTTGATTTTCATCATCTGTAGCTGTTATTGTAAATGTAGATGTTGTATCTGCGCCCACTGATCCTGGTGTACCTGTTATAGCACCTGTTGAAGAATTAAGTGATAATCCTGATGGCAATGACCCTACTGTTACCGCGTATGTTATAGAGCCTGCATCGGGTTCTGACGCTGCTACTGTAAATGATGCTGCTGATCCTGCGTCTACAGAACCTAAACTACCCGCGGCTGTTGTCCATGTTGGAAGTGCATTGTATATTACATTTGTTTGTACTGATCCACCATCTGTATTTGTAACTGTTAATGTATATGTATTCGCTGTTTTTGCTGGGGTTATAATAGATAGTTGTGCCTCTGAATTTATTGTTACAGATCCTACTGATGATCCATCTATTTGGACTGTTACACCAGATTGAAAATTTGTACCATTTATTAATAATGTTTCACCACCTGCTGGGTCTAATGCTGTTTTAGTCGCTGGATAATCTAAAGATGTTATTGTAGGCGGCTCAACACCTGGCTCAGTCCAGTTTGTACCATCATAAATTTCAAATTTAGATATAGTAGTATTAAAACGTATATAACCAGCTTCAGGAGAGCTAGGTCTTTGAGCTGTTGTACCAGTTGGTATTTTTAAATAATCAGTTGCTTCTGTAAATTTTAATAAACCTTGTTCTATTTTAGTTTGTGCCATGTTTTTATTTTATTATTTCATTTTTATCCAAAACTTGGTGATGCGCTTCCAAAATTTTTCCAAGCACCTATATTTGATATTTTACTAGGTTTACATACTCTTAAATAAGAGCCACTTACTGCTCCTAATGTAGAACGTGATACATAACTATTACTGTTTGTTATAGATGTTTTATATGCAATAGCTTGTGAATCGCTTGAAGCATAATTCATTCTGCAAATCCAATAAGTGCCATTATATTCCCACCTTCCGCTATAGCTTGATGTTGCTGTTGCCCCATTAGTCCAACTACCATTATATGATGTTTTATATTTTGAATCTGTTCCTTGAGTAATAGTCCAATAACCATTATGAAAACTTAAGTTAACACCATCCCAACCATAACCTGCAGGAGAATTTGCAGTAGCTGTTCCCCCTAAAGAAGCCGCATACCAAGCCCCTTGATTTCTAGCAATCCCCATATACTTATCATTATCTACATCATAAACTATATAAGTACCCCAACCGATACTACTATCCACTGACCAACTTGATAGAGTACTATCTAAAAACCAATCTTCATCTGTTGATGTATAATAATAATGCGGACCAGTAGAATCAAATCTTCTACCAATTATTACTCTTGTCGGCGTAACAGTACCATCAAAACCATAACCAGTAATAGCTAATGTTTTTTCAGACCAATTGCTTGAACTTACAGTACCATCAATATTTGATGTATATGCCATTGTAAAAGTACCACTTGAACTCCCCCCTTTTAAACATATATTACCTCCAATGGTTGGAAAAACTCTAGTCCAGGCACCTCCTGAAACTACATTTACCCATCCACCACTAGCAGCTGAATTTGATGTTTGATATATTCCATTTCCTGTTGTTGCTATCCAAGTAAAACCGTCCCATTGTAAGTCTGAAATATATGAACTACCTACTGTTACATTTGACCAGCTTGTATTAGGGTTTGAATTTGTATTATAATAAACTTTTGCTTCAACACCTACTGATGCTACAAAATTAGCACTTGCTGCTGATGGACTACCTGCTAATCTAACATCATCATATGGAGAAACCTCTTTATTTATAATTATTTTTTTACCTAAACTCATATTTTACTACGTCTGCTTTTTTAGTTAATGCGTTTATTGCTGTTTCGTGATCATTATGACTTACTATTATCGCAGTTCTTTCATCTTCTATTTCCTGTGGTACATTTATGCCTCTATGTAATTGCCTAATATAATACCAATCTGTCTTAGCTAAATTTTCATTTGTAATAAATTTTAATGTATTTATTTTTTGCTCTTTAAGTTCAGATAAAGTTTCTGGCCAAGTTAAATTCAAAACATCTCCTGTAAATGTTTCACTTGTAGAATGAAAATATAAATCTCCAACTTCCTGTACTCTTGAATCATATTCAGGTATTATTACATCATAAAAGCCATAAGACCTTAAGTCATCATCTGAAAGTAAATGAAATCCTCCAATAATATTCCCCCAAGATTTAGGTAATTGATTATAAATTTTAATTTCTCCGTTTATTTCTATTGCTTTCATGCTATTATGGTGTTGCGTCTGCTGTATAAGTTGCTATTGAATAATGATATATTTTTGCTCCTGATGAATCGTCAGTACAAACTATTTGAATTAAGTTATTTGAAGCTCCATCATAATCTGTAGAACCTACTTTATTAAAAGTTGATCCAGTTTCACTAAATGTTATAGCAAAATTACCTGTTAGTATTAAGTCTATAACCTGTCCTTGAACTGCATTACTAAATGTAAATGTTGCTGCTCCTGATGCGGTAGCAGTAAAAGTTGTAGCTGCGCTAAAGTCTAAAGCAAAAGAAGTCCCAGAACCTAATGCACTTAAAACTGTATACCTGTTTTCTAATTTTGCAAATGTTACGTTATCATCTGCTAGTTTAGCAGTAGTTATATTTGCATCAGTTATTTTAGCTGTAGTTACTGCGTCGTCTGCTAATTTAGCTGTTGCTATTGCACCATCTGCAATACTCGATGCTGATACTGCATTATCTGCTAATACGTTTGCTGTTACTTTTGTTATTGCCATTTTTGTTTAATTATTCAGTTGCTAAATCCCAAGTTTGTGTTTCTTCATTCCAAAAATACCTGCTACCATCGCCTTCTTCAACTGTAGGATATTCTACAGGAGGTTGCCAATCATAGTTTTCGTCTAGCTCCCAGCTTGGGTAAGGTTGAGGGCCAATAAATATATCATTTTCTGGATCATAAGAACCACCCGCAGAAGCATACTGTTTTCTAAAATTACTATTATACGATGTTTGAACCCAATTGTCATGCCCATATAATAATTTACAGAAACCAATTCCCTTTGATTCCTTTTCTTCTCCGTTTGCATCTAATAGCTCATTATTATGAACCACTATTACTCTAAGTATTTTATTATTTTCGTCTAATTCTGCAAAATGTGCCATTTTATTTGTTTTTATTTATTAACTGTGTACATAAGTACCACTTGCTGTAAATTTAATAATTGTTTCATCACCATCTGTCGTTACTGTTGGTGAACCTGTTACTGTTCCTGAATATTTAGATGTTTTTAATCTTAATATTACTATTCCTGATCCCCCTGCTCCTGGAGCTCCATCATTTACTGTAGGCCAAGATCCTGGATTTGTACAGGCTCCACCACCGCCTCCACCGGTATTAGCTGTACCTTGTGTGTTTGGTGGTGTATTAGGTGCTGTAGAAGTACTAGGCTGGCCTGCTCCCCCACCTCCGGCGCCACCATTTCCTATTGCGCTTCCATTACCCGATCCTCCACCGCCTCCACCAGCGTAAGTTACTGATGATCCTGTAATTGCGTTTGATAACCCATCTCCTCCGTCTGCAAGTTGTCCTTTTTCACTAGCACCACCTCCACCTAATCCAGACCCGCTGTTAAGATAGTTTTGTGTATTATAACCTGAATATCCCTCGCCTGCAGTACCAGAACCAGAAACAGAACCTACATAGGAACCACCACCTCCACCGGAACCACCGTTACCACCGGAACTATTAGTAGATCCACCTCCACCACCTCCAGTGGTTGTAACTAAACTACCAAAAACAGAATGTACTATTGTTGAGGAAAACCCTGCGTTACCTGTACTATTAACATTTGATCCTAAAGAAGCACCACCGCCTCCAACTGTTACTGTATATGTACCTGCTTGAAGATTTATATTTGATGGAGCTGTGGAATTTCCACCAGATGTTAATTCATAAGATGTTTTATACCCTCCGGCACCTCCACCTCCACCTGCTCTACTACTTACGTTTTCATTTCCAGCACCACCACCAGAAGCACCACCTGCTACCACTAAAAAAGCAAGTTCATTGCTAGTTATTCTAGGGGCATGTTTATAAACTCCTGACCCTGTAAATGCTAATATTGTATCTGTTCCTGATGTAAATACAGAAGGATTTCCGCTTATAACACCTGTATAATCTGCTGTTGGCATTCTCAATATAACACAACCTGATCCTCCTGCTAAGGTGCCAGCATTGTCATATCCACCTCCTCTATTCGTACCACCGGCACCACCACCAGTATTTGCTAATCCACTAGTATATGGCCTTCCACCACCTCCAAGACCACCATAGTAATCTGAATCTGTTACAGTTGAACTGCCAGTTAATGTCACACTATTATTAGCATCTGTCCTTGTCCCTGCGCCACCACCTGCATAATATACATTAGAACCAACTACTTGTCCTACACCTGCGCTTGCGGCTTGAGTAGTTGTTAATATCGTTGAAATCATACCAACACCTCCTTTAGGGCCTGTAGGAGTAGTTGCCGATCCATTTGTACCATGTCCTCCAGCACCACCCCCTGATCCTGAAAAATAGTATGTAGTACCTGATATTGTTCTTGTTGTTGGATCAGCTCCGTTGTGCCCTTGTGATGGGGTTGTTGTAGCAGCCCCGTTTCTAGAGTTATTGTGAGACGGGCCATCCCATCCACCACCACCAGCAGAACCCATATTTGATGTTGTATCAGGTCCCCAAACCCACCAATAATTTATAAATCCAGAATCACCCCCACCATATGGAGCGACGGTTGTAATATCTGCTCCTGTAATTGACGAAGTCCCTCCGTTTTCTCTATTATCCCCATATCCAGCACCATCGTATCCACCAGCACCAACTGTTATTGTATAAGTTAGCCCTGGAGATATTTCTAATTGAGGTTGTATACTGCCTGTAGTACCAGGAGTGTTACTCCCAAAAGATGTTAATACACCACCAGCACCACCACCACCAATATGGCCTGCTCTGATGTCGCTGCTTCCTCCACCTCCAGATACTACTAAAAAGTCTACAATTGTTCTAGCTACACCAGCTATTGCTCCAAAATTAAATACTTGTCCAAACATATTATGATGCTATTTGTGAAATACTATACCAAAATTCAGTCGCAGATACGCATGTTATTTGATATAAATTTTTTACTGAAGATGTATCATCATATGTTCCATTTATTTTATTAAATGTTCCGCTCGATCCACCTACTGTCCATGTATCAGCTGTGTAACTTGACCCTGCCCCTGTAACAACAATTGTTTTAGTCACCCCTATTTTAGGATTTGTTATATTAAATGTTGTGTTTTGGTTTGGTGTTAAAGTAAACACTTGCGCTGCATCAAAATCTACATCTACAGTAGCGCCTGCTGTTAATGCGCTTGACGTTGTAAATTCTGCGTCTACTTTTTCAAAACTCACAGCGTCATCAGCTATCATTGCTTGCTCTACAGCATCATTAGCTATTGTTAATGCACCTGCTGATACAGTTGCATCCCCGGTTATTGCAAGCGAGCTGCCGTCGCCTAAAAGAGAATATAACTCATTAAAGTTTGAATTAGTAGATTGCATTGCAGTTCTTAACGGATCGCCTGTTCCGTCGTTAGCAGAGCTTCCTACGTTTATTACTGTTTTTGCCATTTTTTTTTAGTTTAAAATTTAGTTTCGTTTATTAAGTTTCTTGATGAATCAACAGTCAAAACACTAACATCAGTTTTTAAATGGTGCATTAAACTGTCTAATTGGAGCCAATTCGCCCCATCATATAATTCGTATTTATTTAAATCAGTATTGAATCTTGCAACTCCTGTGGTTGGTGAACTAGGTCTTTGCACTGTTGTTCCTGCTTCTACGCTAGCACTAGGTGCTGGAAAAAAATCTGTAAAATTACTCATATTATTGTCCTATTATTACCCAACCCTGGGCTGTTCCTGAAAATATTATTTCAAAACTTGCATTTGCATTATCTAATGTTAGTGTTGCATTACTACCCATTATTTTATCTGTTCCATCTGGCACTAAAGTACAAGTTTCTGTTCCTGATCTATTACTTATTTTTATTGAATTACCAACTACACCCGCAGGTAATGTTAATGCTAAAGATGCTGTAAATACATATAATGTTTTCTTTACAGCTGTTGTATTAGATGAAATTACAGAAACGGCATAGTCTGTGCTTATATCCGCTATAGTTACTTCCCCTACATGCATCACCTCAATTGTATATCCATTTTGGGGCGCTGTGCTAAATGTTAATGTTGCTCCAGATATACTATAAGTTGACTTATCTTGATAAACACCATTTATAAATACAAATGTATTATTTTCGTCTGTAACACTTTGGGATAATGTAAAATCAGTTGTACCCCCATTACCTGTAAATTGGTTATCATTTATTGTTGATACACCAGCTGCTTTTATATGTACAACTTCAATAGCAACCCCTGTTGGAGGTGCTGTTGAAAAGGTTACCGTGCTCCCTGATACTGTATAATTATCTTTTGATTGGTATACACCATCTAAATAAATTTGTGTATTATTTTCATCAAGTATACCTGATCCTGTAACAAAAGCTACAGTACTATTATCACCTGTAAATGTATCAGTTCTAATTATACCCTGTACAGAAACAAAATGTATAATTTCTATTTCAGAACCGTTTGGTGGAGCTGTGGTAAATGTTACAGTTGAACCACTTGTGCTATAGTTATCTTTACTTTGATAAACACCATCAATATATACTTGCGTGTTATTTTCAGACACTATTGATGAACTTACTGTAAATGCAACTGTAGAGCCATCACCAGATAATATATTTTTTTTCTACATTTAACTGCGTTGACCCGCTTGCTGTAGACGTTATTGTAATACTATCTGTACTTGCGTCTGTTGTTAATGTAATATTACTACCAGCAACTAAATTTAAAGTATCTGTTGCGCTTTCTGCTACAACACTTGATTGACCTGATATTGCAATTGTTTCAAATGAATTGCTAGCTCCAGATCCTGATGCATCTGTTCCAGGTGCCCATTCAGTTCCGTTATATTTTAATACTTGCCCTGTTGTAGGCGCAGTGCTTGATACATCTGTTAAATTAGATAATATATGTGATGTTGCAACTGGTACTCCATTTGAGTCTCCTAACCATATATATCCTTGTTGTATATTAGGAATATCATTGGACCTAAGTATTGATGAAACTAATATTGAACCATCAGAAGAAGTAGATACCCTGCCTACTTTACCTACATTTTGTATTAATGCTGTTCCTATTGGTTTTGTGGTTGTTAAACCTCCTCCTGATTTTACATAAAGTGTAGCATTTGCTGAAGGTGTTACCCCATCTATTGGGTCGGTAATTAAGTTTTTAAGTACACCACCTGTAACTATATGCCCCTCACCATTATTTGCTAAATCAGTTAAAAGCAAACCAGATGCAGGCATAGTAGATGCGTTAGCTGCATTTGCTGGTGCTATTGTAACTATTGCTGAAGCGCCAACTGAACCTGTAATATATACAGGAGTTCCTTTTGTTATTGTGCTACCTGATGTGTTTTTACAAGCTACTCTAACTTGATCCGTACTTTCGCTAGATAATGTTATTGTATCACCCGTTTCTGTAATAGTTATACCGCTTCCTGCTGCTAGTGTTACATCATCTGTTGTACTATCACTTCCTGTTAATCTTATTATAGCGTCTGTGCCTGAAGTTTCGCTACTTATTGTATATGTTGTATTTGAGCCAGCGGCTGTAGCTGTACCAAATTTAACATAACTACCCATTAAATCATGGACACTACACTGATAAAATAAAATAGGTGGTGTTGATATAGTTGGTATTATCTGAGTATATGCTCCTGAACTACCAGCTGTACCACTTGTTGTTACACCTGTTGTATA
>Ga0129344_1090547_pt1 | contig 9300 bp, 2 predicted proteins | sample CPBNA2_FD_105428 | JGI IMG/M metagenome (GOLD analysis project Ga0129344, IMG submission 105428) | Freshwater to marine salinity gradient microbial communities from Chesapeake Bay, USA - CPBay_Sum_15_0.2_RNA2 (Metagenome Metatranscriptome) | ecosystem: Environmental > Aquatic > Marine > Coastal ...
GCCTGCGTGCGCATTGTGCGCACGCAGGTTCCCATTTCGATTTGGATCGTCGGAACATTGCAATACAGATTGCAATGACTAGTCCAACCCAGTTCTTGATCCTGAGAACTGGGCTTGTACTATTAGTTCTACTTAGGAACAACTTACATTTGAGCATTATGTTCTTCGGTAAGAAGTCCTTAGTTATTGTATATTAGCCGCATACATGTATTTATAATAGTGTATGTGTAACACTAGCATCATACGTGTATTATTAGCGGTTTTTATGTATTATATTATCAATGTGATTTATTTAATGTGTAAATATTTGTCATATTATTGTAATTTATGTCTCAGTATAGACACATAATTTTGTCTTCTTGGTGAGATTCACATTTGTGAGAGCGAGGATACAGGGCACCTTCGGGTGAGGGGTTACTCAACCTTCCTCTCAAGTGATATGCTAATGGTCGGCTGCTTCATATCACTCAGTTTGTTAGTTGTAACGCCGAACCGGTATTAACCGGAACACTGTCGGTGTTTTAATGTGAACTATGGCATGTAGAGTTTGTTCGCCGGTGAAATCTTAAGATCGCAATTGTAAGCGTAGGATGGCCGGAGATGCGCTTAAAGGATATCTCTATGTGGCATATGTTTTGTTATTGCACAACAGTCGGAGGCTAACAGACACCATGGCATCCATTTCGTAGCGGTGATGGATGACCATGGGCTTCAAGGTCACGTTCACAATGGTGAATTCATAATAAGATTCAGAATCTTGTGCATTATACTTTGTTTGATTAGAAACTACATGGGCGGCACCACAAACGCCCTTTCATCCGTGTTGGTGTAGAACCCTCCCAACACAACTTTACAATAAACCATGAATATCTTTAATCAAGTAAATCAGGTTGATAACCGCTACTTAAACGACCCTCTTAATGAGGATCGCACTACCGAATTGGCCAGTACTGGGCTTTTCGGTTTACCATCAGGAGTTGGCAACGTTGACGGTCTTTGTGGAAACATTGGACCACAGTTCATGTGCTCTACGCGAGACGATGGTGTTCAACCAAGTTGGGTTGATCACATGGTCCGTTTTGGCGTTGCTAGACACCAAACAACTGGGGCGTCTGCTCCAGATCAGAGTCAACAAGGTTCGGACTTTTTGAGTCACGAAACCAGAGCGCTCGTTTTACGTAACCCTGTCAAGGGATCGCAGGAAGATAAAACAGGTCGTATCCTTTTGAACTTAGCAATACAGGTGTATGGCTTTGTTAAGTGTAAGGATCGCAGTGTCTTTCAGATAATAGCAAGTGTTGACGCCATCTTGATGGCTCTTGGCTTGGATTCGGCCATCTATGATTGGGTGGCTAAGGAATTGTGGTCTCTGGCCACAGGTCTTGAAGTGCGACCTGAGTCTCTGGAAGACTTTGGCGAAGCTATGGGCAAGGACGTAATGAAGTATATTTCCACCAATTTAACCAACATTGTGGAAAAGATCATCAAGTTCTGTTCTGCTGCGTTGATTGCTCCATCTTTGATGAGCTCAAGATTGCACTATTTGAACAACATCGGACGTGCCTTACATAAAACACGCCTTGCGTCATTTACTTCCGCTTCCTTAACTGTGGATGGCGTGGTTGCCATGTTGGCACACTGCATATCTCGCGGGATAGAGTATTTGATCAATTGGTCCTTTCCAGATGATGTAAATACCTTGTTGCGTGAGTCAGTGTCTTTGAGAGAGTCGGTCGAGGCAAGTTTGGCCATCATGGATCGAGAGACTCGAGACGAGATGTTGATGGTTCTTGAAGCCATGCAAATGCGGTTGACAAATAAACACATGAGCGTTAGAGGTGACAAGTTCACTATAGCGCAAGCTCTTCTTAAGGAGCTAGACATGGTGACGAAGATCACTTCGAGGGTGCGTTCTCATGCTATACATAGCATGAGGGTGCCCGCTCCTTTGTCTGTCATGCTGGTAGGAGAACCCGCTATTGGCAAGTCTGAACTGACCAAGATTGTCACATACATAGTGGCCTCTGTTAAGAGACCAGGGCGTGACAGCATGCCGTATCAGCAACATGAGATTTGTTATGCACCCATGTCTAAATATTGGAATCGCTTATCTAACGACACTAAGGTCGTCATTTTTGACGACGTTAATGCATTGGTCAAGAATGGCGAGACTAGCCAATGTGTAGCAGCAAATTGGGCTGAGCAATTAATTCAGCTTGTTAACAATCAAGGTTTTATGCCAGAGTTGGCAGAAGCTGAAAAGAAAGGCACTGTGCAGCCCCATTTGGATGCCGTTATCTCTACTGCGAACGCTGAGAATAGGTATGGCAATGCTCCCGGCATGGCCAATGTAGATGCCGTTTTTAGGCGCTACGATATGATAGATGTGGTGCTTAAGGATAAGTATAGAGGGCCCGACGGACAGATAGATTTCACTTTAGTTGCAGCAGACGGTCGTGACATATACACAGTCAATCCGTGGAAGTTGTCATACAAGAAGTACAACCTTAAGTTAGCTCGCAGGGCCACCCAACGAAGTACTAAGCGAGGCATTGACGATGATCTGTGGGAGTTTGTTACGTTCACTTACAGGGGCGTCGAGCGAACCTCTGAAGATATTACTTTAGACATGTTGCGCGAGTTATTTAAACAGCAGTCTCACTTGCAAGATAGCAATGGTGCGTCAATATCTGCCATGGATAAGTGTACCAGGAAGCTGTTGTTTCCGGGCGTGTTTGAAGACGCACCCACGGTCACGCCTCAGTCCATGCAGTTTGCCGGATTCTTTCCGGGAAACAACGATTGGTTTCTGTATCAATGCTACAATGTGGCATTTTACAGTACTTTTTGGGTTAAAACAATTGCTCTCTTTGTGATGCCATTGATTAGCCCTGCGTGGGTAGTGTACAACGGCATTTGTTGGGGGAGGACTGGTTGGTTCTCCAGCATGGTTGGTAGTCAGACTGTTAGTGAACGTTGCAAGTACAGTTTGATCACCTTTGCTCTGCATTATCAATTGTTGTTGTTTTGTTGGGCATTTGTGGCCGCCAGAAGGGCTAATCCAATAGTGAGTTTCCTTGCTAGAGCATTTAGGGTAGATCTACGCGCTGTGTTTTTCTCGGTCATGTTGGGGGACCGTGTCAATGGATTCAGAATGCTTACGTCGGACCATTTGAACTTCACACGATCCCACCTTAGGATGCAATACACCACGATGCTACGGCAACTTTCTAGTAAGGAAAAGCGTGCAGCAATGCAACGTACCTTTGTGAGAGGCGTGTTTGCTGGCATGACCATAGGTATGCTGTGGAAGTGTGTTCAAATTTATTTGGAAGGCAGGCGCATTAGTAAGATAGGATGTGAATTCAACAAGCGCATGGGGCCCAACCCCATCGCGGACCCCCAGACTACTATTGATGGCTCAGGTAAAATTACAGTGGTACCTGATCCTAAGTTGAATGTGGTGCCACGTCAGGTGTCCTTTAAGGGCAGTTATGCCACGATGAGTAAAGATCGCTTACGTAGGGCGGATGCTACACAGACCGTGCAAGACAGTAGGAATTTGGCTGCAAGGTGTGTCCACAGGATCACCATTATACCATGCGTTGGTGGGCAGCTAAATACTACCCAGCGCTCCGTATTCAAGTCTGACATGTATGTCTTTGGGTATGATCAATACGCCTCTGGCACTTATATGGTGACTGTGGCCCATGCATTCGCTCGGGATTATAGTCACTTTTCAGTGCGTGTTCACGATCCATCCAGGGTCACAAAAGAGCACATCATTCGCAAAGCAGATATCGCTTTTGCCCCCAGAATGTCTGTCAACTCGGTTGAGCATGATGTGGACATGTGCATGTTTGAGCTTCCCGCCAGTGTGACCGGAGATTTACCAACGATTAAGAAATTGGTTTTCGACAATACGTTACGTGCTGGAGAAACTCTTACGCGGTTGATACCCACTAGTAGTATCGAAGATGGTGTGCACACCGTGGATCTCGTCAGTGGTGAATACATGGCTTTGCAATCGCACGTGTATTCTCCAGACTCACCTGCTGCGTCTTTGCTACCCAATCCAATATCATATTGGATCACTGGAAGTGGAAACGATGGACTGTGTGGCTCTTTAGTCATGAGCGGAGGAGTTGTTGTGGGCATGCACACAGGTTCTCACGCCATCAATGAGATGGTGACGGCGTGTCCCATCAATCCTGTCCTAATGGCTGCTATGAAGGCACAGTTATCTAACAAGACTTTGGGCAGCGTGGGTAACTATCGGTTGGACAACTATGTTATCAGAGCGCCTTACTTGGAAGAATATAGTAAGACAGATTTGGTGATAGATCCGAACGTCACTGTGCGAGTGCCAGGTGCGTTGGAGCCTGCACTTACTGATAGTTTTTATAATTTTGTCGGTACCCTACATAAGAATGGCATGGTAGACAGCGTTAAAGCTAAGACCAGTATACAAATTTCCAGTCATGTGGACTTCCTCATGGACTATTTGCCTGATGTGCCGCACTTGTTGAATGCGTATGCCATACCTTCTTTAAGCTATAAGATGCATGATACTATTGGCGCTTTTATTGCCAAGAGCAGCATATCAAGGCCTGTGGACACTTATCTTTTGGCCTTGGCTAAGGAAAAGGTCGGATCAGCCTTGTATGGAGCATGCTGTGACATAGTTTCTGATGTACCAGCGCTTGCCGAAATGGGTACTTTGAATATTCAAGGCGGTCTTGATGGCAAGGGGCTAAATATGGGTGGCAAGGTGCCCATCAACACATCTGCCGGTGTTGCCTTTCCAGGAGTCAAATCTGACTATGTTGCAAATGTGTATAGTCCTGAACACGATGAACATTTTATTTGTTTCTTTGAAGAAAATGAAATCTCAATGGAGATCAGAGACAGCGTTTACGACATTATAGACAGGCGCAAAGCTGGAGAGGTTGGGCTTATCTTGAATTACATATGTCCTAAAGATGAGGTCCTACCTGTTAAAGCAGATGGGCGTACGAAACCTATGAGGCACATTAATAAGATGGATTTTGCTCACATAGTAGTTATGCGTATGTATTTCCAGCCTATACTCATACTTTTGGGTTACGATCCGTTGGCATGTGGACATTCTGTGGGTTTAGATCCAACTGCTTATTACTTGGAGGTAATCAAGAGCCTTGTGAATGGCAATGTGGATGTCCCTTTGTACAGGCATCAAGTAGAAGCAAGTGCCTTCGTAGCCACGGATTATAGTGGTTTCGATTTGAGCTTGTCTGGCGAAGTGATTTCGGCTGTCATGGATATATTTATCAATCTTTCACATTTGCTTAATTATACGGATGAGGACAGACTGGTGATGGCCTCTATTGCATATGACATATGCAACCCTTGTGTCGTTATGCTGGGGACCATTGTGAAGCTGGCTGGAGTGAACACGTCAGGTAACCCATTAACGACCATGATTAACTGTGTTGCCAATATGTTGATAAATTGTCAAATACATGCTATGATCAAGTACGATGTCGCATGTGGTAAGTACATGGAGGATTATGCCAGAGATTACTCTGGTTTGACGGTCAAGGATATGGAGTTTAGCCTAAGAAGTATCGTTACTTATGGTGATGATGTCGTCGTGAGGGTACCTAAGGGATCCGATATAACCCAACCAGCTACAATTTACTATGGCAAGCAGTTGGGTTATGTCATTACGGGCTCCGACAAAGGTGACACTGTCACCACGTATGCTCAAGATTTTGGCTTTCTTAAGAGGAAATTTAACCTCTACGTTCAGCCCACAACAAACGAAGTGGTATTGTGTCTTGCACCATTGGCGATGGATTCTATATTTAAACCGTTCGTTTGGGGCGACTTTAAGAAGTTGGATATCAATGACCACTATGCTGGCCTCATAAAGTCGGCCTTGCACGAGTTAGTGCAGCATGGGAGTGTGGTGTATGAGAAACACGTTCCCAAATTGTGGGCTTTTGTGGAAGCCTTTGTAGTGGAAACAAAGCCCAGAAAGAAGGCGCCATTAATTATTAGATCCCATATTAGGTCTAGATTTAAGGGTCCCTTCCCCAGTTGGGAAGAATCCATTATGGAGAAGTATGGCCGCTCCATGCTACGGACTAACAGTGAGCTGAAACTGTCCGAGCTCGAGTTAGTCGAGCTATAATTTAGCACGGCCCTCCAAGGCCTTAAACTGGTTTCGTGGTTGTGCGCTGGCACGACGTCAAGGATTGGCTATCCGAAATTTTTGCACACGATAGAGAAGACCTGCAAAAACCATTTGCTTTCAATTACTATAATAAAGTGCTAGGGACCATGCATGCGTACAATTATGGTCTATGTCCTGGACAAGATTCCAGTGCCTTCACGGGGGGACACCCGTCCTCCCGCAATGTCAAGCGCATTGCGGGTTGTAAACGTTGCTTGCCTGGGTTTGCGGTGGTGGAACCGCAATCCAGTGAGACTTTTTCCACCAATTTGAGTGAGGGCAACACGCTTAGTCAGAATGTCCAGTTTATGGACGCCAATCCGGCCTATGATTACCGGGTTGAAGGGGAAGATGACCCCACTAGGGCTTGTGCTGACATGAGCGATGCTCAACTTGGGTCATTCTTTGAGAGACCAATTCTCATAGGTGAGTACCAATGGGGCCCAGGTATGGCATTCTTTCATCAGTTCAATCCGTGGGATTTATTCTTTAATGACTCGCGTAACGTGAATCGTTTGGCCAATTACAACCTCATGAGAGCTCGTTTGTGCATCAAGTTCGTTGTAAATGGCAATGGGTTTTACTATGGTCGTTTGTTGGCTTCTTATAACCCGCTTCCTGCTTTTGATCAAATCACCCTTAACAGAGGGCTTGTCGATGTGGATTGTATTGGCGAAAGCCAAAAGCCCCACATTTACATTAATCCTACGGAGTGCCAGGGCGGCTCCTTATGTGTTCCATTCGTGCATTATCAGAATGCTTTACGCGTTCCTGATTCACAGTGGAGTGAAATGGGCGTCGTCACCGTTCGAACGCTTAATTTGCTCAAGAACGTCAATGTCGGTCCCATGCCGGGTCAGGAATTGACAGTGTCTGTCTTTGCCTGGGCAGAAGGAGTAGAGTTATCTGTTCCTACTGCTTCCAATCCACTTACTATCACCCCACAGAGTGAGGAAGTCGTTGTGCCACAGTCTGACGAGTATGGTGAAACACCTGTCAGCAAGACTGCCACGGCGGTTGCTCGTGTGGCTGGCAAGTTAACCAACATTCCGTTTATTGGTAAATTTGCCCGGGCCACGCAGATAGGTGCGGGTGCCGTGGGTGATTTGGGTAGGCTTTTTGGATTTTCCAGGCCACCCATAATAGATCCCATACAAGTGTATGTTCCGAGGTATGTAGGTGGTCTGGCAAACGTGAACACCCCAGATGCTGTAAACAAGTTGTCTTTAGACGTTAAACAAGAAGTGACCGTTGATCCGGCAGTCACTGGGGTTAGTTCAGCAGACGAGATGAGTCTTGTTGCATTGGCTAAGCGTCAGTCTTATTACACGACGTTCCAATGGCAGACTGCTGGCAATCCCAATTCAGGGCCCGGGTCTAAATTATTCCAGACACAGGTCATGCCCACCGTTTATCAGAAGGAAAACACCGGTGCGCACACTGAATATCACCTCATGCCATGCGGTATGGTGGCCCTCCCTTTTAAGTATTGGGGAGGTTCTATGGAATTTCGGTTCCAGGTGGTGTCCTCTAATTTCCACAGAGGACGTCTTAGAATTGTATGGGATCCCCGTTCGATGGATGGCGGAGGCTCATCCACCGGTTATAATACTATGTATACTCGCATTGTGGACATTGCTGATATGCGTGATTTTACTTTTAAGGTTGGTTGGGGAAGGGAATATTCTTTCCTTCCTGTGCGCAACCCTATGAAGTTGCGTGATGGTTTGCCCGTGCCTTCATTTGCATCAGGTAGCTCCGCACCTGCTATTTTGCAGGATGTGTTTGGCAACGGAACCTTGTCAGTGTTTGTGGTCAATGATTTGACCACGCCGAACCCCGACGGGAGTGTGGATGCCAGCGTCGAAGTTAATGTGTTTGTTAACATGTGTGACGATGCTAGGTTTGCGGCTCCTACTCCCGCTGCCTTGGAGAATATTAGCTACTTTCGCCCACCTGCGCCTGTGGCTGTGCCCCAAGTGCTGGAGATCAACCCAGAGTCAGACGAACAGGTTGCAGAGGTGCAATTGAGTGCCCCTGATAGCACTGACGTCGTTACTGAAGTTGGTGCCAGTGGCAGCACTGATGACCATACCATGGACGTGTTCTTCGGCGAACAAATAGTTAGCATTAGGGAACTGCTCAAGAGGTATTGCCTGCATTCTGGCATTGTTTCTGGTTCTTTTTCTTCTTTTGAATCAAATGGGATGACTTTGAATCTGAGGCAGCCTGATTTCCCTTACTACAAGGGCTATTGCCCGGATGGTCCACAACAAAGCACGAGTGGTGCATTTGCGTATAGTCATATGACTTATCTCAATTATTTCACGCCGTGCTTTGTCGGCTATAGAGGAGGGATTAGGTGGAAGTATCTCGCCAGCCGCAATGCTAGTTTGGTCACCAACACCGCCGAACAAGCCAATGCGACATCATTGCTGGATGTTTTTGGCAGCGTCACCCGTTCTGATGGTGTGACTCAGAGCCTTGTGACTTATGGATCATATGAGCCTTATTTTTATGGTTCTGGGTCTAGTATCTTTAGAAATATTAGTTTTACCAATCAGCAGAACACTTTTGCACATCAGATAATGGAAGGTTGTGGATCTGGTGCAGGGGGATTACACGTCACCCCAGCGCAATTAAACCCCAGCCTGGAAGTGGAGTTACCTTTCTACACTAACAGGCGGTTTTTCAACGCACGTCGCATCAATGTTGTTGACACGCGTAGCTTGAGCGACGAAAACCCCCCAGTTCACGAGTTGCAAGTGACTGGAGCCAAGTGTGCCATCATGGGTTATGTGGCCGCTGCCGAGGACTTCAGCCTGTCATTTTTCATGGGTGTGCCCGTGATGTTTTCGGTAGGTACTGGCTCACCAAATCAATTACCCACCCCTGCAACCTAAATGGTTGTGTTTATTTAAAAGACCCAGCGCGGGGTCTCTCTTCGTAATAAAGAGTTTTTAGACGCCCTATGGGCGGCTTATTTCAGAGTATATGTAAATGCTATGAGGTTTCAAGTCGCCCATGATTGGGCGGTGGAATTTTCCCTTATTAGCGCAGTTTATATATGCTAAGTGCATTAC
>Ga0129344_1205140_pt1 | contig 9281 bp, 5 predicted proteins | sample CPBNA2_FD_105428 | JGI IMG/M metagenome (GOLD analysis project Ga0129344, IMG submission 105428) | Freshwater to marine salinity gradient microbial communities from Chesapeake Bay, USA - CPBay_Sum_15_0.2_RNA2 (Metagenome Metatranscriptome) | ecosystem: Environmental > Aquatic > Marine > Coastal ...
AAACTTCCAATATTAGAAATACCTATTGAGTTGAGAGGTACTGAATATAATTTTGGTTACGCTTATTGTGGACCACGTATGAAAAGTTTAGATATATATAATAATCTATTTTCAACTAGTAATGTATATGGAGGTGCTCATCCAAATGCTCAAACATCTCCTGCAGGGGCAGATAGTACGCAAACTTTTTATATTACACCAATGACAATGGTTAATTGGGCAGATCATAGAATTATTGGTTTAAATAATAATTTAAACGGAACAGGAGTACAAATTAGAGATTATAATGTAAATAATTTAAAAACTTACATTGCTCACCCTACAGAAATAGCGGTAAGTTATTAAAAAAGATGTATAAATATAATTAAGTTTAAGGGGAAATTATGCCAGCGATTATAACAAATAAATTTCGTATTCACAACGCAGAACAGTTTAGTGAATCATTTTCAGAGGCGGCACCAAATGTCTATTATATGGGTATTGGTAGACCTCAAGCTTTTGGTACACTAACCAGAGGCGATAGTAGAACAACTAACGAGGGAACAGATGCTTCTCCTCTTACACCAGTTGATTCGATACAAGATGAATTTTATTACTTTGACGATTTACTAGCAGCTAAAAAAAATTAATAGTTCAGATGTATCATATGTAATTCCAAGAAGAAATTGGACAACAGGTACAGTTTATGATTATTATAGACACGACTATGGAAATAGAATTACAGGTACAACTACTACACAAACAGCAGATAGTGGTGCTTCAACATTATGGGATTCTACTTTTTATGTAATGAATAGTAATTTTGATGTTTATAAATGTTTAGATAACAATGGTGGAGCTAATTCTACAGTAGAACCTACTACAGTTTTAACACCTATTCAAACAACGGCTGATGGATACAAATGGAAATATATGTATTCATTAACAGCTTCAGAACAATCAAACTTTTTATCAACAGATTTTATGCACGTGTCAACAGATAGTACAGTATCTTCTGCTGCAATTGATGGTGCAATCAATATAGTCAAAATTAAATCAGTAGGTACAGGAGGTACAAGTGGAACATTTACAGGTATTCCAATTAGAGGTGATGGTTCTTCAGGAGCAGTGTCTATCACAGTTTCTGGTGGTAATATATCAGGAGTTACAGTAACAAATGCTGGATCAGGTTACACTTTTGGATATATTAGAAATGCAGATATTGTTTCAGCTGGAGCTACAGGATTAACTGGTGCAGAATTAGATTGTATTATTGAACCAAAAGGTGGTCACGGATTTAATTCCGTAAAAGAGTTAGGTGGTTATTATGTAATGATAAATACCAATTTTGAAGCGGGAGAGGATTCAAATACTGGTGACTTTACAACATCAAACGATTTTAGACGTGTATGTTTATTAAGAGATCCTCAATCAGGTGGTTCAACTGCATCTACAAATACTTTAAGAGGTACAAAAGCAATATTAGTAACAAGTCCATCTGGTAACTTTACAATTGATGAAGAAATTAATCAAACAACAACTGGCGCAGTTGGTAAAGTAGTAGAATGGGATAGTTCAAATAATATTTTATATTATATACAAACAAGATTTAACGATCACGGTGTAGATAGTAATGGTAATTTAACAACGTTTTCTGGAACAAATACAATTACAGGACAAAGTTCAGGTGTAACAGCAACACCATCAACTTCAACAACAACAGTTGATAGTGTTTCATTTAGTTCAGGATATGCAAGTTCAGAGATTGATGCTGATACTGGTGATATTATTTACATAGAAAATAGATCACCTATTACAAGAGCTTCAGATCAGACTGAAAACGTTAAACTTATTATTGAGTTTTAACACACATAAGGATAGAAATGGCCACAAAAACTGATTTTAATATTAGTCCATATTTTGATGATTATTTAGAGTCAAAAAGATTTCATAAGGTTTTATTTCGTCCAGGGTTTGCTGTTCAAGCAAGAGAATTAACTCAAATACAATCAATACTTCAAAATCAGATTCAAAGATTTGGAGATCATATATTTAAAGATGGTGCTCAAGTCGTTCCTGGTGAAATACAATATATAAACACTTACCATTATGCTAAATTATCTGCATTTTCAACTTCAAATGTTACAGATTTAATTGGTACTATATTTACCGGAGATACGAATGGTGTTGTGGGTGAAGTAGTCAACGCAACCGCAGCAACAGATACAGAAGCAGCAACTATATTTTTAGTTTACACAAAAGCAGCGACAACAGGTTCAAATGTTGGAGTTACAAACACATTTGTAAGTGGAGAAACATTAACCGGCGATGATGGAGAAACTGCCACAGTAGGTATAGACGGTGTTGTATTACCAACAAATACTAATGCAGTTAATATAGGTTCTGCCGTACGTGTTGAATCTGGTATCTATTATGTGAATGGATTTTTTGTACAAAATGAGGCACAAACATTAATATTAGATCCTTATTTTGTAAATCCTAGTTATAGAGTAGGATTTACAATTACAGAAAGTTTAATTACACCTTCAGATGATGTATCCTTAAATGATAACGCTCAAGGTTCTTCAAATGTAAATGCACCTGGTGCTCATAGATTTAAAATTACACTAACTCTTTCTAAAAAAGAAATAACAGATACAGATGATAATGACTTTATAGAATTACTGCAAATCGAAAATGGACTAGTTCTTTCAAAAGTTCAAAAAACAGATTATTCTTTAATACAAGATACACTTGCTCGTAGAACCTTTGATGAATCAGGAAATTATGTTGTAAGTAATTTTGATATTGATGTAAGAGAACATCACTTTGATAGTACATTACCACAATTTGAAAGAGGTATTTTTAGACCAGACACAACAGTTTATGGAACACCATCAAATCCTGTATATGAATTTGATTTAACAGCAGAAGAATCTAAAGCAAGATTAACTGTAGGAGTAGGGTCAGGTAAGGCATATGTTCAAGGTTATGAGTTAGATACCATTGCTACAAAATATGTTACAATAGATAAATCCAGAGATTTTAAAACAGTAAACAATTCTACAACTGGATTAACATTGGGTAATTTTGTAGAAGTTTCAAATATATATGGATCGCCAGATGTAGATACCGTGTCAGGAGATACAGAAGCTTATAAAGAAGTATCTCTATATAAAGAAGCGACTTCTTCACGTGGTTCAGCAAATAGTGGTGTAGGAACTGATATACATCAAATTGGTGTAGCACATCCTAGATTTTTTGAATATAATTCAGGTACAGTTGGTGCGTCATCTTCAAATACTACATCAAATTATAAATTAGGTTTATTCAATGTAACAGCATTTACACATTTAAGAACAAAATTAGCACATTCACTTACAACAGGTGAAACAATAACAAATGGAACAGGCGCAAGTGGTGTCGTAGAAGCCGCTTCAACTTCAGTTACAGCTGCTATTTCAAATATGGTGGCAACATCAGCAGTTTTATTAACTGTTACTACATCATCATCACATAATTTATCAACAGGACAAAATGTTACTTTTGACAGTGTTGGTGGTATGACTGAAGTAAATGGTAACACATATGAGATTATTGTTACAGGCGCTAGCGAATTTACAATTGCAACTGATACTTCAGGATTTAGTAGTTACACTTCAGGTGGAACAGCTCAAAATGGTATTGTAGTTATATCAAACAAAAGTGGAACTTTTGCCATTGGTGATACAATTACAGGAGCTACTTCAAGTAATACAGCAGTTATAACTACAGATACAAACTATTTTAAATCTGTTGTTGGATATGATTTTAAAAACGTAAAACAAATTTATCAAGCTAATACACCAGCGTTTACAGCAGATACAGTATTAACAAGTAATGCAACATCTTCAACAGATGATTCACAATATATTTTAACAGGAACTATTAGTGTTGCAAATAGTAGTGCTGATGTTATTGGTCAAGGAACAAAATTTACAACAGAATTAATAAGTGGGGACACAATTGTATTTACTGATAATACTGGAGAAGAATTAACTGCTACTGTATTAGCAATTGTAAGTGATACAAGTTTGACATTATCTGCCGCTGTAGGTGGTTCTGATGTTACAACAGCCTCACCAGTTGAAAGAAGAAGAACAAAATTACAAGAAACAACAAACAATACTTTAGTTTATAAATTACCAGAAAAAGTTATTAAAACTTTAAAGACAGCTACAAATAACGGATTAACAGATACATCATTTACAGTTAGAAGACAACTTGTTACAACTCTAACAGGTGATGGTATTGGTATTTTTAATGCAGGTTCAAACGAAACTTTTGCTTCCTTATCTTCAGGTGATTATACGTTAATGCATATTACTGCTGGTTCATCAGCAGGTGAAGTTGGTGAAATAACTTCTTTATCAGGAAGTAACCACGAAGGTGATACAATTTTTTCATTATCTGTTAGTGGAGATCAGTTAACAATAGATTTAGGTGCAAACTATGGAAACTCTGAAGTTAAATTTACAGCAACAATAGTTAGAAATGTTGCGGGAGAAAAATCAAAAACTTTAGTTTCGGGTGCTACAACAAGTATTACTACAGAAGCGACAGCAACAAATTCAATAATATCTTTAGGTAAGGCTGACATTTATCAATTAAATTCTGTTTATATGTCACCTGATTTTGTAACTGCTGCTACTACTTCACACACAGATATTACGGATAGGTTTGATTTGGATAATGGTCAAAGAGATAACTTTTATGATTTAGGTAGACTTAAATTAAAATCAGGTGCTCAAGTGCCTACAGGCCAGTTACTTATTAACTTTGATTATTTTACACACGGCGCTGGAGATTATTTTAGTGTTGATAGTTATGCTATTGATTATTCAAATATTCCTACATTTAAATCTGAAATTAGAGAAGAAACATTAGAGTTAAGAGAATGTATTGATTTTAGACCAAGAGTTGCGGACGATAGTAATGTTATAGGATACAACGACAAAGACGCCACAGGCGCTAAAAACTTTGTTAATACTGGTGCGGTATCTGTTGACATACCTAAACCAGGAACAAATTTTAGAGCAGATTTTGAATTTTATCTATCTCGTATAGATGCAATTTATTTAGGTATTGATGGAATATTTAAACAAGCAAGAGGTACACCAGCTATAGATCCTCAAAGACCAGACACACTTGATAACTCTTTAATTTTATGTTATTTACGAATACCAGCATATACTTTTAGTACAAGTGACGTAACTGTTATTCCTATTGATAATAGAAGATATACTATGAGAGATATAGGTAAATTAGAGAGTAGAATTAAAAATTTAGAATATTATACAAGTTTATCTTTATTAGAACAAGAAACTTTAAATTTAGAAATACAAGACGCTAATGGGTTTAATAGATTTAAAAATGGATTTTTAGTTGATACTTTTAAAGGTCATAACGTAGGAGATACATCTAATCCAGACTATCAATGTTCCATGGATTTAGAAAATGGTGTTGTAAGACCAAGATGTTTTGCGGACCAGATTCAATTAATTGAAACAGCAACATCGGATGCCGCAAGAACATCAGCAGGTTATCAAAAAACAGGTGACTTAATTACATTACCTTATGAAGAAACAGAAGTAATTTCTAATTTAAGTGCTACAACTACAGTTAATTTAAACCCATTTGCTGTGTTTACATATTATGGAAATATGAAATTAACTCCTGAAATTGATGAATGGAAAGATATAAAAACATCACCAGACCTAGTTGTAAACAATGATTTACTTTATAATAATATAAAAGATATTCCTAACCCAGCACACAGATTAGGATCAAATTGGAACGAATGGCAAAATAACTGGACAGGTTCATTTAAAGAAAAAACAACTACAGGTAATACAACAACCATTACACAAGGTCGAACAGGTACAGCTACTCGTACAGGTTTAAAGAATGAATTATCTTCAAAAGTTGTAAATCAATCCTTTGGAGAAAGACTTGTTGATTTATCTTATATACCTTTTATTAGATCCAAAACAATTTCGTTTACAATAAGTGGATTAAAACCATTAACAAATCATTATGCATTTTTTGAAGAAGTAAGTGTTGATTCGTATATAACTCCTACTGGCGGTTCTTTAGGTGATCAATTAATATCAGATGCTAATGGTAATCTTTCGGGAACATTTTCTATACCAACACCAATTGACCCAAGAACTGCACGATTGGCACCAGGAGCTTCTTTACCTCCAAGATGGAGATGTGGAGAAAGACTATTTAAAGTTTCTGATTCTCAAACAAGTGACGCAACATCAGAATTTAATCAATCATTTGCTTCAGCAAAATATAGAGCTCAAGGTTTATTAGTAACTGAACAAGAAACAATATATGCAACAAGAGTTCCAGATGTAGTAGGAACAAAACTATTAGAACACAAATCAATAAAAAAAATAACTTCAACATCTACACACACTACACGACCCACATCACCTAAAGATGATAGAGGTGGTGGTGGTGGCCAAGGTGGTAGTGGCGGTGGTCATAGAAATCCTCCAAGTAGACCTAAGACTAGACCTGGACCTGGGCATCACCCAGGCGGCGGTGGCTATCAAGGTGGTAGTGGCGGCGGCGGCGGTGGTTGTTTCCTTGCCGGTACTCTTGTTCAAATGGCAAATGGTACACAGAAACCTATAGAACAAATTGATATAGGTGATAATGTATTAGTTGGCGGATTTATATTTGCAACAGGTAAATTCTTAATCAACAATTTATTTGATTATAACGGAATTAAAGTTTCAGGTTCACACATGGTTAAAGAAAATGGAACATGGATGCGTGTAAGTGATAGTAAACAGGCTAAATCACTTGGAGATGATGAACATATAGTTTACATCTTTGGTTCTGAAAATAGAAGACTTGTTATAAATGACATTTTATTTACTGATTACTTTGAGGTAACAGAACAAGAAAAATTATTATTATCAAAAGATAGTTACTTTGAAAATTGGAAAGAAGAAGCTTCTAAAATTGATAAAATAGAAGCTGAAAGAAATATTAAATTTATGAATGAACAATATGGAGCATAAAATGATTAGTAGATTATGGAATTTAGAAAAAGATTATGACACTTTAACGAAATGGTGGAATCAACATGATTTTGATTTACCAGTGCCAAAAGATGTGCTGCCACCTTTAGGAATTATTATTGAAGAAGATAGTGTATCCATGTGTGCAAGTGGTCTTTACATAGACACAGGAGCAAAATTTGGTTTTATGTATGGATTATTTACTAATCCAAATATAAACAAAATAAAATTATATAGAGTGATGAATAAATGTTTACAAGAGATACAAAAACTTGCAAAGTCAAAAAATCTCGGGCTTGTTTATACAATAACAGGAGAAGATGTATTGTTTCGATTATATGAAAAAAATAACATGACACTTGTTGAAAATAATATGAAAGCTTATGTAATGAATGTAGAAGAAGAAAAATATAAAAATTTAAGTTGGATAATGGGAGATGACATTACACAAAATGTCAATAAATAGTATAAAGGAATAAGATGGCTATAGCACAAACATTTTTTAATCACATAGAAGAAGGTTGTTTTTTAACCTCACTAGACTTATATTTTAGTGAAAAAGATGCTGTTCAACCTGTAACTGTGGCTATTTTGGAAACTTTAAGTGATAGGCCTGGGGAGAAAATATTACCTTTTAGTACAGTTACTAAAGCATCAGCAGATGTAAATACTTCTACTGATGGTACAGTTGTTACAACATTTACATTTGAATCACCTGTGTTTATAAAAGGTGGTGTATCATATGCATTTGCCGTTACATCAAATAGTACAAAATATTCACTTTTTGTTTCTGAATTGGGACAAACTGTTATTGGTGGTGATAGACGAGTATCTAAACAACCTGCAGTTGGCTCTTTATTTAAATCACAAAACATTGGTAGTGAAAATGAGTCACCGTTACAAGACATTAAATTTTCTTTAAAGAAAGCAGTATTTACAAGCAACACAACAGGTACTGTAACATTTAATAATTCAGCATTAACTGCTGAAACTTTAGAAAATAATCCTATTGAAACTAATAAAACAGCAGGGTCAGGAACTACTTTTGGAACAAACCCTGCAATTATAAAAATTAATCACCCAAATCACGGTATGAATGATGATAAACCAGATAAAGTTACAATTGCTGGTTTAACTGATGTCACAGATTACAATGGTATTTTAGGAAGTGCTATTAATGGTACGCATGATATTGGAAATGTAACTTTAGATAGTTACACAATTACAATATCTGGTGACTCAGCAACTTCAACAGGAAGTGTTGGTGGATCATCTGTTACTGCTACAAGAAATATCGCATTTGAAGTTGTACAACCTCAAATAGGGTTTATGCATCCTGTAGATGCTTCAATAAATCATAAACTTATAACAATCTCAAAACAATCTATACATGGCAGTGAAACATCATATGTAGCTCAAACAGAAACTCAAGTTGTTCCAAATGATAATTTTTATTTAACTGAACAACAACAAGTTGCTTCACCTATAAATGAAACAACTCATTTTTCTGGAAATAAGTCATTAACATATAAATTTGAATTATCATCAGCAAATGAGAATGTTTCTCCTGTATTAGATACAGCTAGAGCAAATATGATTTTAATTACAAATCGTTTAGATGATCCAAATAATTCAAACACAACAGATTTTGTAGATGAAACATCAGCAACTGGTGGAAGTGCAGCAGCAAAATATATTACAAAAGAAATATTGTTAGATAATCCTGCAACAGCATTAGATGTTAGAATAAGTGCAAATAACTATCCTACATCTGCTATTAAAATGTTATTTAAAATTAGACACGTAGATGATAATAGACCTTTTGATGAAATTCCTTATGTTTATTTTAATACAACAGGTTTTGCAGATGATGCAATTAATTATTCAGAAAGTCGTTCACAAACGCCTTATGGTCCAGATTATAATACAAGTTACAATGAACAAAAATTTACTGTAGATGGTCTTGGAGAGTTTACATCATTTGCAATTAAAATGGTAATGACAGGAACAAACCCTGCTTATCCTCCTAGAGTAACAGATTTAAGAGCAATCGCATTGGCAACGTAATGAGAAAAGTAGTAGAACAAGATAGAAGTTTTATAAAAGATACAAGAACACATGCAATAGTAAACTCTGATCAAAAAGGATATTATGCATATATGCAAAGAGTCACTCAAAAAAATAAAGAAAGTGACAAATTGAGAGAAATGATTAGAGATATTA
>Ga0129344_1101063_pt1 | contig 9243 bp, 9 predicted proteins | sample CPBNA2_FD_105428 | JGI IMG/M metagenome (GOLD analysis project Ga0129344, IMG submission 105428) | Freshwater to marine salinity gradient microbial communities from Chesapeake Bay, USA - CPBay_Sum_15_0.2_RNA2 (Metagenome Metatranscriptome) | ecosystem: Environmental > Aquatic > Marine > Coastal ...
TCGGGCTTTTGGTATTCGTCTACATGGCCACGAGCCTAACGGTTCGCCAGTCGCGGATGGATGCCACCCTTGAGGCCGTGGGGGAGCGAGTGGTGAAGCAGACCGCTGGTTTGAAGGCGCTGGAAAGCATTCGCGACGCCATGCTCGTTGTCTCGGAAACACAGCGTGAACTACTCATGGCGCAGGATCAGCTAACGCTGGCCTTACGCGAAGCGCAAGGAAAACTCGATGGCCTCGACAGCAGCGTCCCCTCGGCGCTTGAGCCTCGCATTGAGGCGGCGTTTGCCGAAGGCATGGCTACGCTTGAAGGTCGTATCGGAGTCCTTGATGGCGCGGTTTCAAAGCAGCAGGCCGTTTTGGAGCAGGCCACGGGGGCGCTGGAGCGCCTGAGCGGTCGCCTTTCCGAAGTTGATACGCGCAGTCGGCGGCTGTTAAGTCTTGGGTCCGATTTGGACGCCCTGGTGACGCTCACGCGAGAACGGTACCTTGAAACCCTGGAGGCCCAGCTCGAGGTAGGGGATACGGGTCCGCGGCTACGCTATCCCCCGCAACGTCGCTTGCTGGGCGATGCGCCCCTAGAAAAGGGTGACTTATCAGTATCGACGGAGGAACGGTCGGAATGAACAGTGTCCGGAAAACCGCACTCGCGACCTTTTTCGCAGGGTTCCTTCCTGCGCTGCTTTTGGCCAGCGCCGAGCTTCTAGCCGTGGACGCGGTGACGTTCTCTCGCGTTAAAGATACCTCGCCCGCTGGGCTCGTCCAGTTTGCCGAGAATGGGCCGGCGCTGGCGGCGCTTAAGCGGATGGCGCCGGAGGCGGCTTCGGAGCGTGGGCCCGCTGCAACCCGGGCTGCAGTGCCTCCGTCGGCGTCCTCCCCAAGCGTTCTGAGGGCGCAGGGCTCGGGTCGCCAGGAGCTCGATCAGGCCCTTCGTCAGCTGCTCCAAGGTATGGCGGTGCTGGATGGAGAACTGTCTCGCCGGGGTGCCTCGGAAGGGGTCGTGCGGGTTCAGCCGGGGGATACGCTCGACGAAATCATTTTTCGCACCCTGGGGGATTTGAGTGTTCGCCATGAGGTGGTTCGGAGCGCGTTCCTAAAGGCGAATCCCAGGGCGTTTCGCCGAAGTAATCCCAATTATCTGTTGGCGGGGGTAGAGCTTCGCATCCCCACCGCCGATGATTTTCGCGCAGTGGTCTTTGATGATCCGGAAGTGGGTAAGGTGCCCGATCGTCGTCGCATGATTCGCTATCCCTAGCGATGGCTATGGGCCCAGAGCAGGTTGGGTCGCTGCTTCGGCCCATGCCGATCTTTCTCGAGGGGCGGGCCCTGACCTTGGCAACCCCCGTCGCTCAGGAGCTTGGGCTCCGTGCAGGCCAAGTGGTCGAGTTGGTCAGTGCGATGATCGATGGTCGCGCTCGTCTTCAGTACGGGGACCGGACACTGCCCTGGGTTGGGGCCTTGCCCTTCCCTCCGGGGGACCGACGGGCGTTCAGGGTTCGCGTAACGACCCAAGGTGTGACGCTTGAGCCGCTTCGCCCTTCCCCTGCGCTGTCGAAGGCAGCGCCCGCGGCAAGCGCCTCCGCCCCTGCGGCGCCGGAGCTTAGCGCCTTATTCCGCCTTCTGGCCCAGCCAAGTTTGAGCCTCGCCGCTCGGGCCCAGCAGGTGGATAGCCTCTTCGCCCTGGGAGAAAAGGCCCCGCCCCCCGCGCAGCTCGCCCTTCCTCGACCCAGTGTTCAAGCCCTCGATGGCGCCGCCGTGCGGGCAGCCTTAATGCACTCGGGACTTTTTATGGAGGCTCAGCTGGGCCAGCGGCGCCCCCCTTCGCCCCTTGATATGAAGCGCGCGCTCCTCCGGGTGGCGCAGGCCGCCCCGGCGCAGAGCGAGTTGGGCCGGGTTGTGGGGGAGGTCCTTGCGGGGCTAGAGCGCGCTCAGGCGGAGACCCTTCATGCGGCTCAGCATCGTCAGGAATTGAATCTCTCCTGGACCATGGGCTTTCGCGACGGTCCCGCGGTGGCTCTTGAACTCGAGCGGGAGGCCCGGCGTCAGAGCCCGGACGCGCCGCCCCGATGGATTGTGCATGCGGCAACGCGCCTGCCAGAACTTGGGCCCCTATGGATGCGCACGGCCTTCAACCGCTCCGGGGAGGTCGACTTTACGCTTTGGGCCCCGGCCCCGGAGGCCGCGGCGCTGGCCCGCCAGGAGGGGGAGGGGCTCGCGCAGGAGCTTGCTGTCCAGGGCCTTACGCTGAAACGCTTCGTCGTGCATGAGCATCCCCGGAAAGATCGGCCCCTCAGGGAGGAAGGCAATGGCTAAGCCGTTCGAGGGGCTTGAGTCCCAGCGTCGCGCCGTGGCCCTGTCCTACGAGGGAATCGCGGCGCCTCGAGTGAGTGCGACGGGCGACGGCGCTCTTGGCGAAGCGATCGTCGCCGAGGCCCAGGCGCACGGTGTTTTGATTACGCAGGATCCGGCTCTGGCCGCCGCACTTTCCCAGCTGCGCCTGGATGAGGAAATTCCCGAAGAGCTTTTCACCGCAGTTGCGATCGTCCTGTCCTGGGCCTACTGGCTTCGCGGGCTGACCCCACCGGAACCTGCTAACGGCGACGGCTAGGCTGGCGGAGGGGGCGAGGTGTCTTCGCCGCCTTCCGGGGTAGGCGCGTCCGGGGTGGCCGTATCTCCGGTGAACCCAAGGAGCTTCTCCGAGAAGGGACGACGTAAATCGAGGCCCGTGCGTCCGTAGAGAATTTCCGTCACATCATCGAGGGCATCGGCGAGCTCCGCGGCGCTTTCGTTCTTGCTTCGGGCGCCCAGACTGTGAAGAGTTTGCGCGTGGTTACTCGGAATGAAAGAGGGCACCGCACCGCGCAGGGTTTCGATGCGCAGCGGATTTTCCGGCAGTGCATTTCCCCCTTTGCCCGCTTGAAACAGTTGCTCTATGTGCTTTCCCAGTACGACTTCGTAGCGAGGCCGAAGGGCCTGGAAGGCATCTGCGGCAAAGCCCTCGATGGGCTTTCCCGTCATGCCGTCCCAAAGCTGCTGCCCCGAAAGGCCTCGGAAATGCGGGTCGATAGTGGCGTCTTCCGTTGCCGTCTTATCCCCGAAGCTCGGAAGGGTCAGGGTGAGCTTCTCTAGCGCAAGCAGGCGGTCGACGACGTATACGAGGAGCACCAAGATAAGTGCCAAAGCGAGCAGAATGATGAGCAGGAGCGTCGTTTCCATTACATCCTATCTCCCTAGGCCAGCCCTTCCCTGGGGCAAGCCCCGTTGGCTTGAGCCCTAGTTCGGGCTCTCGGTTTCCTGTTCCTCGTCGCCCGCTTCGTCGTCTGTTTCCGGGAATTCGTCCCGCAGAAAACGCACGGCTTCGAAGGGTGGGTCGACCTGCAGTACCCCGCAAAGCTCATCGGCGACGGCTTGCATGTAGGCGATAGCGGTTGGCCCATCAATTTCGACCCGTTGATAGCGGCGGCCTAGGTCGAAAGCGCGGTCGGCAAAATCCTGAGGGAGGTAGGCCATCACTTCATGATCGAAGGCGGGTACGGTGCCGAAGGCACGGGCCTTGGGGGCCTCAGGCTGGGGCTTCCCCGCATTGATCGCCAACACCACGGCTTGCTCGTGGCGTTCCGTACGTTGGGCGCCCTCCACAAAGGTTTTATCGAGCAAGGCCTTCGCGCGCAGCGCGACCCGGCTGCGGATACGTCGAATTGAACCGGGGGCATCTGGGTCTGCCGCGGCCTCGAAATCACGTTTCGCCGCAAGCATGGCCTCCTTTTGCGTGTCCTTCCGTCCAAACAGAGCCATCGATCCCCCATCTAATGAAAGCAAGCCTCAAAACTTTAGCATGCTAAGAGTTGTCGCAGCTTACCCGCGCTTGCGCTAATAAGTTGGCTGACGCGTGACTCCGATACGCCTATGACCGCGCCAACCTCCTTTAAGTTCAGTTCCTCCACGTAGTAAAGCTGGAGGATGGTCTGGTCTCGCTCGGGAAGCTCTGCAATAGCCTCTTGAAGTGCGGTGAGGTCTTCTTGCTCGGCGACCAGCATCGCGGGGTCGAGTTCCGGGTCGGCGGTGACGCCGGCCACCTCTTGCTCTGCGTCGTCAAAAGCCAGAGTCTGAAAGCGATGAGCGTGGGTTCGCTCATTTTGGAAGGCTTCCGGGGAAAGGCCTAGGGCGCCGGCGACTTCCGCCTGGGTAGGCTCTCGCCCGAGTTCCGCAGAAAGACGCTTGGCCGCCTCGTTATGGGCCTTTAGGTTAGCAACGGCGCTGCGGGGTATATCGGACATGCGCCGAATTTCATCGATCATGGCCCCTCGAATGCGCTGCCTGACGAACGCATCAAAGGGGATGCCCTTGCTTGCATCAAAGGCCTTTTCTGCCTCTAACAAGCCAATAATGCCGTACTGCACGAGATCGTCGACTTCCACGAAATCGGGCACCCGGGCCTTAAGGTGTACCGCAACCCGTCGCACCAGGCGCAGCTGGTCAAGGCGATTCGCATCGCTTGTCCCTTGCTGGATACTTTCGTATTCGGAAGCGTCGCGCATTAGGCCAGCACCGTCCCTGTGATCTGCCGCTCGAAAAAAAACTGGGTGTCGCCACTGAGGGGGCCAAGCTTTGTGCCGTACAGGCGATGAGCAAGGGCTTTGATGTCCAGCAGCGCCCGGGAGGAGGGGGCGAGGGTGGTGAGCGGTTGTTGCCGGCGCTGGGCTTCCCCGATCCAGCTATCCTGATGGACCACGCCCCCTAGGCGAATACCCTCACCGAAGAACCGTTCACACACCTTGGAGAAGTTGGCATGAAGCCGTTCCCCCGCAAGCTGGCTTTCGACGCCGTTTGGCACCAGGGCCATGCTGCTGAGGGACAGGTCCTCCGCAAGAACCTTAACCAGGCCGTAGGCGTCGGCGATGCTGCTGAACTCGTCCTTCATTACGACGACCTGCTGCTGGCAGGCCTTGAGGAAGGTCAGCACGGACGGGGAAATGCCTGCGGCGATATCGACGATCATGACGTCAACGGGCCGCTCCAGGGAAGAAAAGGCGCGAATGATGTGGTGGGTGGTTTGTTCATCAAGAGCGCCGAGGGACTTTACCCCCGAGGCTCCGGGCACTAAATGAAGAAGGGGACGGACCTGCACAAGAATTTCCTCAAGGCTGGACTTCCCCTCGAGGACATGGCCCATATGCCGGGGGATGCTGCACCCCAGCAGGATCTGGCTGTTGGCCAGGCCCATATCGGCGTCCAACAGCAGGGTCCGTTTACCTTCCTCTGCGAAGATCGTTGCCAGGGCCACGGCAATGGAGGTCTTGCCCACGCCCCCCTTGCCGCTGGCTACCCCGATCACCCTAGGTTGGGTCGAACTTGTCTTCGCGCCAAATAAACCCATTTTTCCCCCAAGCCTAGCCCTGGGCCGCCAAGGGCCAGGGGCTTGCTATTGGCCTAAGCTCGCCTTTTAGTTCCTCTCCCCGGTCTGCCCACTGGGCCATAACCGTTAGAGACGCATTGGCGGACAATTTCAGTTCGCCGTCCTCCTGGCATAGGGCGGAAAGCGGCTTGCCCCGCTCCAGCATCGTAGCGACAAAGCGCTGCAAGGGCACGCCCTTATGCAGGCCATGGACCATGATGGTATCCGTTTCCGATCCCCCCAGGAGCGCATCATTGAAGGGGGACGCAAGGCGCGTTGCGGAGAGAATTTGATGCCGAGGCGCGGTTTTTAAGGCCTCCACCTGGCGCAAGTGATCGGCGATTTCCCCGGAAGAGGGCAGAATAATGCGTAAACCGACATCGAAGATGGGCGATTGCAAAAGCGCGCTGAGCTGGGCTGCGTCGGTGGCTCGCAGGAGCTGAAGACCGCCCTCAAGGGCCGCTTCAGCAACGATTTTCCAATGGCGAAGATCCGTGCCCACGGTGATCAGCAGCGCGCTGCCCTGGCCCTGCTGGCGCTCAGCTTCCAGAGCGAGCGCTAGGGCCATCTCGCCCTGCAGCCGTCCATCTTCCGCTCGAAGGATGTGAGTGCCGTGCTGAGGGTTAAGACGGCTGTCCCTTAGGCTGAGCAGCCCCGCGAGCCATTGGGCTTGAGCCCCATTGCCCTCGCTGAGCTTCGGGAGGGGGGCAAGGTCCCCCCGGGCAATGCGTTCAAGAAGCGCTTCCGCCACGGTCTCACTCAGCCCCAGGGCCTCCAAACGATCTTTGGTGTGCGTATCCGCGGCGGTGCGCTGGGCCTGTTTTAGAGCGCCAAGCTCGGAACGCAGGCGAGCCAGCTCTTCGTGAATGGCCGTCAACAGAGCAAGGCCCTCAGGAAGGGTTTCCGGGCTCGCCGGGGGTATGGACTCCCCAGGGGTTGGCGGGGTGTTGAGCGCGCTCGCCTCCCTGCGCTCTTGCACCTGAGGCGGCTTGCGCAGGGCCCTTTGCACATCCTGCTGAGTAATCTGTCCGGCCCTGCCGCTGCCGACCACCTGCTTTAGGTCGAGCCCCCGGGCCTTTGCCAGGGTGCGCGCCGCCTGCGTCGCCTGGGGCGGGCGACTGGGAACGGGTGGGGGAGTCGGTTGGCTGTCGAGGGAAACCGCTTCCCTGGGGGGCGCCGTCGTTGGCGCTGAGGGCGGGGGCGCCCCTTCCCTAAAATCGGTCTGCGTCGCCAAAGCCGATTCCAGCTGAGCTTCAAAGGCGGCCTTGAAGGCCTTGCCTTCCCCAGCGGGCGCATTCGCGGCCGGGGGGACGGGGGCTTCCGTGGCAACGATCACTTCCGTCCGATCATTTTTAAGCCGTCGCGTGGACACGACCAGTGCTTCAGGTCCGTAAAGGCGTAGGGCCTCAGCGGTCGCCTTACTGGCATCAGGGGCTACGATGCGGTGAAGTTCCATAGCTTAGTCCGTCCGTTGTGCGTCGATGGTGCCAACCACTTTGATGGCCGTATCGTCGGGAATTTCTGCATAGGAGAGTACGGGTAGGTCTGGCAAGCGGTGCCGGAGCACGCGCGCAAGCCAGGGCCGCACGGGTGGGGATACCACCAGGGCGGGGGCAATGTTTTGCTGTTCTGCCTCGGCAAAGGCCTTTCTTAGGGAGCGGAAGAGTCCCTCCGCCAGATTGGGATCGATAGCGAGGGTCTGGATGTCGTTGCTTTGTTGAAGAATGGAATGCAGGAGCTGCTCAAATTCGGGTTCTAGGGTCAGCACATTGAGCTGCGCCTGCTCATCCAGAAGCGGCTGCATGATCATCCGGCCGATACGCGGCCGAACGAGGGCCGTGAGCTGATCGGGATCCTGGGTGCGATCCACCGCCTCACCAAGCGCTTCCACAATGGTGCGCATGTCCTTAACGGGAATCCCTTCGGCGAGGAGTTGCTGCAGCACACGGGTGATCGCTCCCAGGGGAAGGCGATCGGGTACGAGATCTTCGACCAGCTTTGGCGCTCGCTCCGCAAGCTTATCTAGCAGCTGTTGCGACTCATCATGGGAGAGGAGCTCCGATGCATTCTGCCGAAGGAGGGCATTCAAATGGGTAGCAATGGCCGTACTGGCGTCCACCACCGTGTAGCCAAGGGTTCGCGCGTAGTCGCGCTGCGAGGGTTCAATCCAAAGAGCGTCAAGGCCGAAGGCCGGTTCCCGGGTTGGCACGCCTTCTAGGGTACCGTGGGTGTGGCCCGGATCGATGGCGAGCTCCCGATTCGGGCGCACCTCCCCCTTTGCCCGCACGACCCCCTTCATGATGATGTGATACTCGTTGGGCCCGAGATCGAGATTATCCCGAATGCGCACGGGGTGGACGAGAAAGCCGAGCTCGGCCGACAGCTTCTTGCGCACGCCGCGCACGCGCGTCATGAGCTGGCCTCCGGCGTCGCTATCTACCAACGGTACGAGGCCGTAGCCGACCTCAAGGCCAATCAGGTCGACGGCATCAAGATCATCCCAGTCGAGTTCCTTGTTCGCCGGGGTTGCCAGGCTAGCGGCTTCCTCCGTGGCATCCACCTCCGCCTGCGCGGATTTTCGCTGGAGACCGAACGCCAGCCCCGCCGAGCCCCCTGCAAGGAGCAGGAACACGAGGTGCGGCATGCCTGGAACGAGACCGAGGATCGTGAGGATTGCCGCGCCGATGTAGAGCGCAGTGGGATTAGCGAGCTGCACCGCCGCCTGTTCGCTCATGCTCTGGGACGTGGTTACCCGGGTAACCACGATGGCCGTGGCCAGGGAGAGGAGCAGGGACGGGATTTGGGCAACTAGGCCATCCCCAATGGTGAGCAAGACGTAGATGCGCCCCGCGTCGCTGAAGCTGAGATCGTGTTGGAACATGCCGATGGCCAGGCCACCGATAATGTTAATGATCAAAATCAGGAGCCCCGCCACGGCATCGCCGCGAACGAATTTTGACGCGCCGTCCATGGACCCAAAGAAATCCGATTCTTGAGAGATTTCTTCCCGCCGCGCCTTGGCTGTTTCCTGATCGATAATGCCGGCAGAGAGATCGGCGTCGATGGCCATCTGTTTGCCTGGCATGGCATCGAGGGTAAAGCGGGCGATGACCTCTGATACCCGGCCTGCGCCCTTGGTCACCACAATAAAGTTGATGATCATCAGGATGCCGAACACGATAAAGCCAACCAGATAGTTGCCGCTGATGACAAATTCGCCGAAGGCAGCAATCACCTTGCCGGCAGCATCCGTTCCCTCGTGACCGTTGACAAGGACGACCCGGGTGGACGCGACATTCAAACCCAGGCGCAACATGGTCGCGAGGAGAAGCGTCGCCGGAAAGGCGGAAAACTCCAGGGGCTTAAAGGTGTTGATGGCCACCACAAGGATTACCAGGCCCAGAACGATGTTGAAGGTGAAGAGCAGGTCGAGAAGAAAGGGGGGGAAGGGCAGGATCAGCATGCTCAGGATCAGAAGCACCAGGGCTGGAATGCCTAGGGCACTAAGATCGAAACCTGTAAACAGCTGTCGATAACTCGACAGATTTGCGGTGGCCATTGTTGTCCTTTCCGTCAGAACGCTGGGAAAAAGGTCCGAAAACAGCGTCTGGAAGGGATAAGAGCAAGGGCCATGCCAAGCTAACGCTAGTTGGGCTCCACGATGATTTCGATGCGCCGATTCTGCGCACGACCTTGGGGAGTGGTGTTCTCTGCAACCGGCTTGCTATCGGCAAACCCGGTTATGCTGAGAGAGGCAGGATTTGCCGGAAACTCGTCTAGGAGGAAGTCCGCGACGGCGGCGGCCCGGGCAGCGGAAAGGTCCCAGTTGGAGTTAAAGCGGTCGTTAAAGA
>Ga0129344_1095048_pt1 | contig 9148 bp, 4 predicted proteins | sample CPBNA2_FD_105428 | JGI IMG/M metagenome (GOLD analysis project Ga0129344, IMG submission 105428) | Freshwater to marine salinity gradient microbial communities from Chesapeake Bay, USA - CPBay_Sum_15_0.2_RNA2 (Metagenome Metatranscriptome) | ecosystem: Environmental > Aquatic > Marine > Coastal ...
AAACGTACGCCCGCACGTAGAATCTTCGGCTATCGGATGAGACCACCGGAGCCCATGGCGAGGCCGCGTCGCCCCGACTGGTGGCCATGCGCGCTGTCCGATGTTGAAAAACTTTTGTCTTATAAGTACGGTTTCGATTCGAGCGAGGATCCCAAAGCAGTCACGTCAACGTATGTTCAAGCGTCCCATAAAGTGTCTGTACAGCGTTATTTGCGCACTATTTTTAAGCGCCGCATCGGCGGGGCCACCGGATGTCACGTCCGGAGAATTTTTTAATCAGCCCTACCTGCAGGGAATCAGCATCGTACCCGCCTGGGAGGCAGGCTTGCTGGGCAGCGGCATCGTGGTCGCCAATCTTGATTCGGGGGTTCGAGCCAGTCACGTCGATCTGGTTGGAACCATCGCGCCCGGGGGCTATGACTTTGTAAACGACGACGATGATCCTTTTGATGACGAGATCTCGCTCACCTACGGTCACGGCACGGCCTCGTCCGGCATCATCGTTGGAAACTGGAACGGTGTCGGCGTCGGGGGGATCGCGCCTGGCGCGAAGATTCTCCCCATCAAGATTACCAACGAGGACAACCAAACCGACGGTGGTTTGATCAGTCAGGGGATGCTGTACGCCGCCACCCGACCCGAGGTCCGAATTATTCTGCTCGAGGCGGTGGGGCCGTCCACATCCGCTGACGAGTTTGCGGCTTTTTCGCAGGCGATTGCCAATGGAAAACTTCTGATTGCCCCGGCGGGCAACAAGGGGCAAGCGTTCCCGTCCAATCCCGCCTCCCAATTTTCGGCTCTGGGCGGAGCGGCACTGGTGGTGGGCTCCCATAATGGCGCCGGCGGCAAGTCGGTCTTCAGCAACGGGGCCGCGGGCGTAGAGAGTAATTACCTCTCGGCGCCGGGACAGGGCGTGGTGGCCGCGGGAAATCAGGACGACGAATTCTTTTTCACAGTGGACGGCACCTCAATGGCCGCGCCTCAGGTCGCCGCAGCGGCCGCCCTGATTTGGGCGTATTCGCCGGGTCTGACCGCGAGTCAGGTGGCCGATATCCTTAAAAAATCCGCAACCGACCTTGGCTCACCCGGGATCGACAGCGTATTCGGATCCGGCGCACTGAATATCGAAAAGGCGCTGGCGCCCATTGGCGTCATTTCTGCTCCAACGGAGGACGAAACAGAAGTTGATCCTGAATCGACCGATGACCCGGAGGACGGCGAAGATTCAGAGGCGATAGACGATGAAGGCTCGGGTGGAGGTAACTCCAGTTCAAGTGGCTCGGGAGGCGGGGGTGGAGCAGGTCTAGCCCTTGGGGCGCTTGTCGTGGGCGGCGTCGGTTACGCGCTGGTGCGGAACACGCCCGAGCTGGGCGAAACGCTTGTACTGGATGAATACGGGCGGACGTACGAGCTTGATCTCGAGACCCGCGTCAGCGTCCGAAACCCTGGACCCACCGCACAGTCCGTGCTCAAAGAACTCGACACCGAGCAGGTGCAGGAGACCCTGATCCAGCGTAGCGACTTTTCGCTAGCGACAACCTACAGTTTTAATCGAACGAGTCACCTGTCAAGCGAACTCACCCATGCGGATGCGGGCCTGGTCGATACGCCCGTACGCATGCAGATGATTGGCTCCCATGCCGATGGGGTCCGATACGCGTTCGGTGTCAACCAGCGCGTGGGCTTGTCGTTCGACGAGGCCTCATCGATGGAGTCCAGGGTGCTTCCCGTTATGTCGTTCCGCAGTGATGCCTTCGCCACGCCGCTTAATGGCTTCAGTGAACTTGGTTATCACGCGGCGGTTGGGTTCGCGGCAGAATCGGGCTGGGAGTCAGGCGTCTCTTTTGCAGCAGTCGATGATCAGAAGACGTACGGCGTCAACAGTGAAAGTTCTCAGTTACAGCTCGGCTTTCGGGGCAGAGACTTTGGTGTTGGCGTGAAACTAGGCCTTCTTGAGGAGCACGGCAATCTGTTGGGCGGCGCGTCCGATGGCGCGCTGAGCGTTTCGGGAGCGCAAACGATATTCGGCGAAGTGCGCGGAACGCTTTCGTTCGGTAACACCTGGTCTTTGGTGGGACAGTACACACATGGCATCACCTGGGCGAAAAATGGCGCAAATACCCTGGTCAGTGATTTTTCCGACATCGAGAGCATGAGTTGGGGTCTTGGGTTGCTTGCAAGAGATCTGCTCAGCTCCGGGGATGCGTTCGGTTTGGCTTTCTCGCAGCCGTTGAGAACCATCGATGGAGACGCCCGCGTCAGTGTGCCCTACTGGAATTACAAAACGGGCGGCATTAAATTCCACGCCCGTCGAACCAGTCTCGTCCCAGACGGGAAGGAGACCAGCTGGGAGTTGTTTTATCGCAAGCCATTGAGTTCGCGCCTTCGGCTGATTTCTTACCTGATCTATCGGGAACAACCACTGCACGTTGCGGGGAGCCGCTCTGAGGCCAGCGTGGCGAGCGCCCTATCCTGGAGTTTCGGGCTTCGTTAGGGCTCGCTTAGGCCTTATGATGGTCAGACCTTCGGGTCCGCCTGAGCGATTTCGTCACCTCGAAAAGCATTCCGCATGCTGAACTCCGTCGCCCGCCGTTCCGCTGGCCGCAGTGCCTTCGCTGTCGGCATCGCTTTTTTCGCTTACTTTGTCACCACCGCTCTGCTTCTGCCCTACGGCGCAGGACCCGATTACGATGCACATTTTGACGGTGCACGCTTCATTTATTCAGAGGGGCGCTTAGCCGTCTTGCCGGACGACGCGGAGAAACTGCATTTCACGGCGTATGGTTCCACACGTGCGCTGCGACCCCCGCTGCCGTATCTGGTCTCCGCCAGCGCTGCTCAGTTGCTTTCCTGGACAGGAATCGAGCTGCGCTTATTGTTTCGCGTAGGCTCCGCCCTCCTTTGTGCTCTAACGGTTGCGATCGCTTACCTCACGCTGGCGCGGCACTTCGCATCAGCTACGTTCGGGCTGACCGGCGCCCTGCTCATTGGCTTGATGCCCCAATTTACATTCATTGCGTCCCATCTCAATGACGACAGCGCCGCGATTTTCTCTGTCACCTTTCTCATTTATTGCATCACCCGATTTTTTGACCGACCGGTCGATCCGCGCCTGGCCCTATTAACCGGGATTGCGATCGGTCTCGTGCTGATTTCAAAATTCACCGCATGGCTGTTTTTGCCTTTCGCTGGCCTGGCTATGGTCATTTGCGCCCGGCCGGCCAACGGACGATGGGTGTTGGCTCTTTCAGCGCTCGTTATCGGGGTTTTGGTCGGGGGTGGATGGTGGCTCGCCTTCAACGTGTGGCACTACGGCTGGGACGACCCGCTGTTGTTCAAGATCGGCTCTACGATCAGCGCCACGTTCACCAAGATCGATCCTGGTTCGGTGCAGAGTTTCTCGGCTGAAGGCGTCTCCTTTGCTGAGCTGGTGTTCGGCAATTACAAGAATTTCGTTGACGAGAGTCTTGCGTCGGCTATCGGCAACCTGGACTGGCTTCGGCTTCGCGTGGGACTTCCGCAGTATCTGATTTATACCGTCGTGCTGACGGTTGGCATGCTTTACGTCCCCTTTCGTTGGCTCGTGAGCGTTGGCCGCTGGATTAGGGGCAATGCGATCACGCAACCACGCCGCCTGATTCTTGAAACGCTGCTGTTTCTCGCTGTGGTCTTTCAGTTTTTTGTCTACGCGGTGTATCAATGGCTGCAGGAAATTCAGGTGCAGGGCAAATACATGCTGCCCACCCTTATGGCCGTCACCATTCTCTTTTTCGCGGCCATGGACGACATCCGCCGAACCAAAACACTTAGGCGGCATGAACCAAAAATAGCCTTTGGGGGCCCCTCAGGGCGCTGGCACATTCCTCTCCTGCCGGTATTGGCGGTTTGTCTGATTATCGCGGTCCATGCTGATGCGATGCGACGCTTCGTGATCCCGTTTTATCACCCGCCAGCGAAAATGTTGGGTCTTGGCGCCTTCACGCTACTGGATCTTGGCTCTGACAAGCTGGTTTCCGGCATCAAGAATGCCGAACTAAACGCCTCATCTGATGGTTGGCGTATCACGTCATTAAATGCCGACAGCCAAATCTTTTTAGATCCCCAAGTGTGTGAGTTGCTAAAGCCGAGTGGCCTAATCGAAATTAAACTCATCAGCGACGGACCAGGCATTCTGCAACTCTTCTGGAGCGGCACTCGGGGCTTTATCGATCGAATTGGAGAATCCTCGACGCGGGCGGTCTTCGATGCCGGAGAAAATACCTTGCTTATGGCGATTGGAGTCGATCAGTGTCGCCACCTGCGACTCGATCCCACCAATATCGCTGATCAGACGCTGCTGATTCGATCGATAGCGATAGCGCCTCTTGTCATACGACCCTTCCCTTACTATTTACGGCTCTTTGGTGACTAAGCGAAAAAATAAAAAGCAATGGCTTCATTGGTGAGCGAGAGACAGATCTGGCCCCTGCCCGCGCCCCTCGCAACCGAGAAAACCGTAAAATCTCGTCTCCCAATCTGGCGACCTATCTGGAACCCCGGCAACGGGCATTCGGTTTTCCGTCGCCGTGTTGTCATTAACCTTTGACCGCTTACCCAATCGATTCATGCCATGTGCGGAATTGCCGGAATCCTGAGTCCTGACCCAGAGCAGCGGGAGCGTATCGGCCCCATGGCAGCTGCGCTCCATCACCGGGGTCCCGACGATCAGGGTTACTACCACCGCGGACCTATGGCCCTGGCGCAGACGCGGCTCAGCATCATTGACCTGGAAACCGGGCACCAGCCTATTCTCAATGAGGACGAAACGCTCGTTCTCATCTGCAACGGTGAGATCTACAACAGCCCCGAATTGCGAGAACGGCTGATTGAAAAAGGCCACCGGTTTCGAACGCGGACCGACGTTGAGGTCATCCTGCACCTTTACGAGGAACATGGCGATGCGTGCGTGACGCACCTGCGGGGAATGTTTGCCTTCGCGTTGTGGGATCGCACACGGGAGCGTTTGTTACTCGCGCGAGATCATATGGGGCAAAAGCCGCTCTTTTTTGTGCACCGCGAAGATCGCGTATTTTTTGCGTCCGAAGTGAAGGCGCTCCTTGCCTCAAATCTGGTGCCTGCCGAGATGGAACTTGAGGGTCTCTGGCACTACATGTCCTTACGCTTTATGCCGGATCAATTCTCGTTCTTTAAACACGTGCAAAAGCTGCCGGCGGGCAATTATTTGGTTTATGAGAATCAATCGGTTCGCATGGAACGGTACTGGGATATCGATTTTCTGAAAAAGCAAAAAGGTTCGGAAAAGGATATCGAAGAGGGTCTCCACCAGACGCTCCTGGAAACGGTCGACTCACATCTTTTAAGCGACGTGCGCGTAGGCGCCTTTCTGTCCGGGGGCATCGATTCGGGAACGGTATCGGCCATGATGGCTACGCTACAAAAAGATCCTGTGCCGACCTTTTCAATCGGCGTAAAAGAGCAATCCTTTAATGAATTGCCGTTCGCGCGTATGGTGACCGAGCGTTACGGTATGGAAGCTCATGAGGAGATTGTCGAATCGGACATGATTCATAAGATTCCGACCATGATTCACCACATGGACGAGCCTTCTGATCCGTTCGGAGTCGGCGTCTATCTGGTCGCCGGGCTCGCCAGTCGGCACGTCAAGGTGGCACTCTCCGGGGACGGCGGTGACGAAAGCTTCGCGGGATACGACCGGTTCGCCGGTCAAAGGCTGGCTGACTACTACGCGGTGCTACCCGCCTGGCTGCGGCGCACGGTGATCGAAAAGTTGATTCGGCTTATCCCAGACACGTTTCAGTACAAAACGATTGCCCAAAAAGCCCGCTGGCTCAATGAGATGTCCCTTCGCGAGCGCGGTGATCGGTATGCCCACAGTATGAGCTTTCTGCGGTTCACGGACGACAGCAAACGGTCACTATTTACCCAACAGGCTCGCGATTCGTTCGATTCCACTGACTCGCGCGAGAAGATTCTGACCCACTTTAATGCAGCGAATGTGGATGATCTGGTCGATCGTATGCTTTACACGGATCTCATGACCCGTATGCCCGATCATCTTCTGGTCATTGCGGACCGCATGTGCATGGCGCACTCACTTGAGAACCGATCGCCGCTGGTAGACCACAGGTTAGTCGAATTCGCGGCGTCTATTCCTGCGCACATGAAGCTGAACGGCATGAAGCTCAAGCACATCTTGAGATCCGTATCCTCTCGCTACCTACCAAAAGAACTGGTCTACCGAGAGAAACAGGGATTCGGTTTTCCCATTGCGCTCTGGCTGCGTAACGAACTTTCCGGATTCCTTCGCAATCTATTCGCGGAATCTCGATTCATTGAAGCAGGTATTTTTGAACGCCACGCAGTACAGAATCTGATTGAAGAACACCTCAGCGGGAAGGCCGATCATAATTTTCGACTGTGGATTCTTCTCAACCTCGAACTGTGGCATCGAATGTATTTTGAATCCATGTCGATAGATCAGATGCGGGCGTTTACAGATCGTCTGATGCGCACCTAAAAGCAATGCCTGCGATCGACTGCTCAGCCGAGACCTAACCCGATCAAGACCCCCGAGGTATCACGGCCGACGATAGATCAGAACCCGATCGCCTTTTCCTTCGTCGATGGTTCTTAGGGGCGCCGCGCCCAACGCTTCAATCACCCAATCATGAGTCTGCGTACCGCCCCGACTTAATCTGAGGGCCACATAAGATGCGTCCGGCCAAAGACCACCTCTAAGGCCATGGAGAATCTTGGCCACACTCGGCTCAATCGATGAAAGATCCCAGTGGCGTCCGGCGTAGTAAGCAATCCGCCGATCGTTTGTCACGACGGACCCAGATTCCTGAGTCTGGGTCGCGATCCATTGGCCCGCTTCTTTCAAGGCGCGGGCACGGGTTGCGTTATCAAGCCCGCTGATGCTTTCGCCTAAAGCCCAAACCAGTAAGACCAAAAGGGTCACGCGGCGTACGCCACCCAATCGCCGCCACCCGGATACCTCAGCAACACGATCCAGCGCAAAAGGAGCGAGTACCAGGATCGTGACAGCCAAGGCCAGCGGATAGCGGGCGGCCAAAAACAAATTGATGACCGTAAACACCAGCAGGATCGCCAGATGCATCGCAATCAGGCTCACCCACAGGCGATTGAGGCTTTTCCCTGGAAATCGGACCCTGAACCAGATCGCCGCGAACACCAACACCGCCCACGGTATGCTGAGTTGTGACAGGGTCGCGCTTGCCAGCAGAACCGCTACCGCGAACACAAAAAGCGCCCAGGCGTATTCTGCAGAGTAGGGGCCGAGAAACTCTGATTGCAGCACCGTGATCTTGTGCGAGATTGAACTCAGCACCTGAAGCCACGCGCTCTCCACCACCTGCACGGGGTTATCGGTAACGCTTTCCATGGGCAGTCCGCTCTTGGGCGCCATCACCCACCAACCCAAAACGACGGCAAGGATGAAGGCGGCAACAACCAAAAGAATCAAACGGCGCCAGGGGCCGCCATCCGTTTTCGCGATAACGGCTGTCAGCAGCAGCGGCGTTGCCAACAGAAAGACCGCCCCCTCGATCCGAAATAGCGTAGCGATCACCAGGGCGACGACCGCACCCACCGCATCGCGAACGGTGAGCTGGCCTACGCAGCGCGCCATAAAGAACACCGCAACCAGATAAAAGGCTAAATATCCCGCATCTCGGATAATGAATGACCGGTATTCATTGAACGAGGGGTGCAAAACGGCAAGCAACGCGGCAAGCGTGATGAGTCTTCGGGTCGTGCCCCCGAACGCATGCACCACCAAAACAAAAAAGACCGACGCCGCCGTAAAAAATACCGAGTTCAGCAGGTAGCCTGCTGTCTCATAGCTGATCCCCAGCAGCCGACCCACAACCCACATGAGCGCTGAAAAAAACGGCCATTGATGAACCGTAAAAGCGCCCGACCAGTCTCTCGCCGCAAACCGTTCGGCCGCCCGGATGTACTCGACGGCATCGTTATTGACCACGTCGTCGATGTAAATGCACCAGAGCGAGTTCAGCGCCGCCCCGATCAGCACGAAAAGAATCGCCCAGCCGAGAAAACGACGATCCGCGGGTCTCGTATCGAACAGGCTCATTAACAGGCAGATCTATGGCAGCAGATGCTCACCAGCGAAAAGTGAAGCCGTGCTCTCGCGCTCGCGGACAATATGAAACGACTCGCCATCGACCATGACTTCAGCAGGTCGCGGCCGCGCGTTGTAGTTGGAGCTCATGACAAACCCGTAGGCGCCGGACGATCGAATCGCCAGAAAATCGCCCGATGCGATTGACAACATCCGATCCCGAGCCAACCAATCTCCGGACTCACAGACCGGCCCCACCACATCATAGCGGTGCGTCGGACGACCGCCCGCGCGGTTCACCTCGACCACCTCATGCCACGCCTGATACAACGACGGGCGCAGCAGATCGTTCATTGCTGCGTCCACAATCGCGAAATCCTGATCGGGACCCGCTTTCGTGTATTCCACCTGAGTCAGCAAGACGCCCGCGTTGCCCACGATGGATCGACCCGGCTCAAGAGTGACGTGCATCTGGCAACCGCGGCGCCGCAGGGTTGCCAACAGCGCCTCGATGTAGTCGCCCGGAGAGGGTGGATTCTCATCGGCATAGCGGATTCCCAACCCCCCGCCGAGATCCAGATGGTCGAGTTCGATCCCGTGAGTCTTGAGTTCGGCCACCAGATCAAGCACCTTCTCAAGGGCATCACAAAAAGGAGTGACCTGGGTCAATTGCGAGCCGATATGACACGCGATCCCTGCCGGTCTGATGCCCTTGAGCGCGTGGGCTTTCTGATAAAGACGCACCGCGTCCACAAAGGGCACGCCAAATTTGTTTTCCCGCAGGCCCGTAGCGATATAAGGGTGCGTACCTGGATCCACATCCGGATTAATACGAAGCGCAACCGCCGCCTCCTTGCCCAACCGTTGGCTCACCTCGCTGATCCGCTCAAGCTCTGCCTCGGATTCAACACTTAGGATTCGAACCCCGCGCGAAAGGGCGTCGCGAATCTCTGCGGTGGACTTCCCAACGCCCGAGAAAACCACCTGCTCGGCGCGCCCGCCTGCGGCGAGCACGCGATCGAG
>Ga0129344_1127626_pt1 | contig 8805 bp, 5 predicted proteins | sample CPBNA2_FD_105428 | JGI IMG/M metagenome (GOLD analysis project Ga0129344, IMG submission 105428) | Freshwater to marine salinity gradient microbial communities from Chesapeake Bay, USA - CPBay_Sum_15_0.2_RNA2 (Metagenome Metatranscriptome) | ecosystem: Environmental > Aquatic > Marine > Coastal ...
AAAAGATTAAAAAATGAATTTTCAGGTGTTCTAACAGGAAAGGGAATGTCATGGGGTGGCTCCTTGATAAGGCCTGAAGCAACAGGATATGGCGTAGTTTATTTCATTAACGAAATGTTAAAAAATAAAGGGAGGAGCATGAAAGGTAAAAAAGTTGTCATATCTGGATCTGGAAATGTAGCGCAATATGCTACAGAAAAATGTATTGATATGGAAGCTAAGGTCTTAACTCTTTCTGATTCATCTGGATTTATATATGATAAAGATGGTATAGATTCTGAAAAGCTCCATTATATTATGGAACTTAAAAATGAAAAAAGAGTTAGAATCTCAGAGTATACACGGAAATATCCTAAAGCAGAATTTCATCCAAATAAATCCCCATGGAATATTAAATGTGATATAGCAATACCATGTGCTACTCAAAATGAGTTAAATAAAGAAGATGCAATTTCTCTTATAAAAAATGGATGTAATACTGTCGGCGAAGGGGCTAATATGCCATGTACTCCAGATGCTGTTGAACAATTCATTAAGAATAATGTATTATATGCACCTGGTAAAGCTTCAAATGCTGGAGGAGTTGCAGTATCCGGGTTAGAAATGGCTCAAAATTCCTTAAGGTATACATGGACTCGAGACGTTGTAGATGGTAAATTAAAAGAAATAATGTCTGATATACACACTTCATGTGTTAAGTATGGTTCTTCAAAAGATGAGATAAATTATGTAAAAGGGGCTAATATTGCAGGCTTTGTTAAAGTAGCTGATGCAATGCTCGCACAAGGAGTAGTTTAGAATGCCCAATTCAAGAGGTTTTGTTGTAAAATCTATCAAAAATGGAGAGACTAGCATGATTGTATCATGTTATCTTGAAGATATTGGTTTAAAAAGTTTTATGGTAAAAGGTATCTATGGAACAAAAAAACCTAAGTTTAGCAAAGCATATTTTTTTCCACTTAATTTCATAAGCATAAACTATACTTTAAGTAAAGATGATAGATTAAGCTACATTAAGGAAGTAAAGCCTATAAATTTTTATAAAAGCTTACATTCAAGCATAGAAAAAAGTACTGTTATAGTCTTTTTATCTGAGGTTTTAAATAGTGTGTTTAAAGAAGAAGGTGATAAAAATCAAAATTTATTCAATTTTTTAGACAAATCATTAAACTGGTTCGATGCTCAAGAGATTTGTAGTAATTTTCACATTAAATTTTTAATTGAACTTACTAAACACATAGGGTTTTATCCAAATATTACTAGCGAAAATGATAAGTTCTTTAATATTGAATCCGGATCCAGCTCTACCATAAAACCTTTATCTAAATTCATTGACTTTGATGATTATAAATTATTCAAGCAGTTATTAGGCATGAAATTTGAGGATTTAAATTATATGAGTATAGATAAAGATTCTAGAATAAGATTACTCAATTATATAATTGACTATTATTCTTTACATTTACAAATGTTCAAATCCCCTAAATCAATTGATGTTTTTTGTGAAATTTTCAAATAATTCAATACAAATCTATAAGAAGATAATTCTAATTTTTTTGTTTACTCATGTTTCTTTTAGTCAAAAAGTAACTTTAAAGGATGGTGAAACAAATGAATTATTATCAGATGTTGCTGTGTTTAATGAAAGAAGAGATATATCATCAATTAGTGACCTAAATGGAAATGTTGATCTTGACTTATTTGCTAATGAGAAAAAGATATATTTTCAATTACTTGGATACTCTTTGTTAGAATTATATGTAAATGATATTGAAGATGGAGGTGTAGTTTTGTTAGATCCAGAAACTCAAAATCTTGATGAAGTAATTTTGTCAATTGCAAGATCTGCATCCAATGTAAATCAAATTGCAGAAAAAGTTTCAGTCATAAAGTTCGAGGATTTATTCATCTCATCCCCCAGCTCAGGTGCAGAAATGCTTGAATTAAGCCCTGGAGTTAGAATTCAAAAAAGCCAAGGTGGAGGCGGAAGTCCTATTTTAAGAGGTTTTGAAGCTAATAGAGTTTTGATAGTTGTTGATGGAGTAAGAATGAATAATGCCATTTATAGATCTGGTCATTTACAGAATTCCATTACAATAGATCCTAGTAATATTGAAAGAGCAGAGGTTATATTTGGATCTTCATCTGTTGGTTATGGTTCAGATGCAATGGGAGGTGTAATTCATTACTATACAAAGAATCCAATACTAAAAAATTCTAAAAATATATCATCAAGCTTTACCTCAAACTTTAATTCAGCTAACAATAGTTTGTCAAGTAATTTCAACACTAATTACAGTTCAGATAATTGGGGCAGTATAACTTCAATTTCGATTTCTAAATATGGTGATATTAAAATGGGGAAAAATAGAAATCATGGTTATTCAGACTGGGGACTAACTCCAATTTTTTCTAAAAATTCAAGATATAAGTTTTATGCGGAGCCATCAATTAACTTAGATAATAATATTCAAAAGAATACCGGTTATAGTCAAGTTGATTTATTTCAAAAATTTTTATTTAAACTAGGAGGTGACAATCTTCTTAATTTAAATATTCAGTTCTCTGAATCAAGTGATATTGATAGATATGATCAACTAAGTATTCTAGAGGATGATTCTTTAAAATTTAGCGAATGGTATTATGGACCTCAAAAAAGATTATTGATTTCTCCAAGTCTTAAAATTTATCCAAAAAATAAATTTATGGATAAAGGCGTTATAACTTTGGGATTCCAAAAAATTAATGAAAGTAGAATTAAAAGAAAATTTAATTCATTAAATAGATCCCATCAAATTGAGGATTTAAAAGTGTTAAGCTTAAATGGTGACTTTGACACATCTTTCAATAATGGACATACATTTTCATATGGGATAGAGACAACATATAATCATAATTATTCTAAAGCATATGACAGAATTTTGGATGTTGACAATAATAATGTTACAGGTGTAAGCAAAAAATTTGCAATACCAACCAGGTATCCTAGCGATGGAAGTTCATATACAAGCTTTGCATCCTACGTAAACTGGTCATGGAATATGAGTGAGTTTTTCACTTTCAATATTGGGACAAGACTAACATTTACAAAGCTAAAGGCAAGTTGGAATGATGTAATATCAGTAAACCCTCAATTATCAAAAGTTAATTTAAATTCTGAGGCATTAACAACTACAATATCAATGAAGTTAAGGCCAAGTAATAAAATTCAAATAAATACAGTTTTATCTAGTGGTTTTAGAAATCCAAATATTGATGATATTGGAAAGATTAGAGAAAATAATGGTTTATTAGTTGTTCCTAATACATTTTTAAAGCCAGAATATGCATATAATCTAGACCTAGGAGTTGATTATAAATCTCTTGACAACAAAAATTATCTATCAATTAGAGGATTTAGCACAATAATTTCAAGACATATTGGAAGAGCAGAATATATTGTTTATTCTGATATTACAACTCCTAATCTATCTACAATAATCTATGATAATGAGGAAGTTACTACTTTTGCTAATAAAAATTTAGGTAATAGATTTATTCATGGATTTTCAATTGATGGGTCTAATAATTTAAGTAGAAGTTTAAAAATTAATTACAGCTTAACCTATACTAAAGGGGATAAAAATGAAATATATGGTCCCCTTCCTTCAATCTCTCCTTTATTTGGATCATTTTCATTAGATTATAATAAAAATGATCTAACAATTAGGGCCATATACAAATATAGTGACTCAAAAGATCCTTCAGAATATAGTATAGGTGGAGAAGATGGCCTTGATGAAACTCCTTATTTAATTGATCAAAATGGGTTAAAAAGTTTCCTAGGAACACCAAAGTGGTCAGATTTTTCAATTTATGCAAGCAAAAAAATATCATCAAATTCTACATTGAGACTTGGTATTACGAATATTTTTGATATTCATTATAGAACATTTGCTTCTGGAATTTCTGCACCTGGTAGATCTTTCCAAGCAGGTTTAAATCTTAAATTATAAAGCAGCTAATTAACTTTATTTTGATCTAAAATCATTAATTTCGCCTTTAATTCAAGGATTAATGGGATTTAAAGAATCGAAAAATTTTTCACTTAATTCAATTGCAAAAGAGATTGAAGACTTCTGGGTTAAAAATGATGTTTTTATCAAATCATCAAACAGAGATAATGGAGAGAGTTTTGTGTTCTTTGAAGGTCCTCCTTCTGCAAATGGTAAACCTGGAATTCACCATGTATTGGCTAGAACTATAAAAGATGCCTTTTGTAGATATAAGACTATCAAAGGGTTTAACGTTAAGAGAAAAGCTGGGTGGGATACCCACGGACTTCCTGTTGAATTAGGTGTAGAGAAGGAATTAGGAATTTCAAAGGATGATATTGGTAATAAGATTAGTGTATCAGATTATAATGCTGCATGTAAGGAAGCGGTTATGAAATATACTTCTGACTGGGAATCATTAACTAAAGAGATGGGTTATTGGATTGATATGTCTGATCCTTATGTGACATTTGAATCTAAATACATGGAATCCGTATGGTGGATTATAAAAAATATTTATGATAAGAATTTGATATACAAAGGCTATACTGTTCAGCCCTACTCACCTGCCGCGGGTTCCGGTCTAAGCTCACATGAACTTAATCAGCCTGGTGCATATAGAGATATTAGTGATACATCTGTTGTGGCTCAATTTAAATCTTTAAAAGAAGGTCTACCAGATGAATTAATTAATTTCTATCCATTTTATTTTCTTGCTTGGACAACAACACCATGGACACTTCCATCAAATACAGCTTTAACTATCGGTGAAAAGATTCAATACTCTTTTGTTAAAACATATAATCAATACACTAAAAAATTAATAACTGTTGTAATAGCTACTAAACTAATTGATAAAATTTTTTCTAAGATTTTTTATGAGGTAAAAAGTGAGAAAGAATTAGCTTCATTTGATAATAAAAAGACTAATATACCTTATTTAATATGCCATGAAGTGCCTGGCAAAAATTTAGAAAACATAAAGTATGAAAGAATTTGGGACGAATCTCCTCTACCATTGGATAATCCAGAGAATGCATTTAGAGTAATAATTGGAGATTTTGTAACTACTGATAGCGGAACAGGGATTGTTCATACAGCTCCAACATTTGGAGCAGATGACTATAAGGCTGCAAAATCTGCAAAACCTGAAGTTCCACCATTACTAGTTATAGATAAAAATGGTGTTAAAGTTCCACTCGTTGATCTTAAAGGAAAATTTATTGACGGTATTGGTTTAATAAGTGGTAAATATGTAAAAAACGAGTATTATGAGTCAGATTCTATTCCTGAAAAGTCTGTTGATGTTGAAATAGCCATTAGGCTTAAAGAAATAAATCGTGCATTCAAGGTAGAGAAGTACTCACATTCCTATCCTCATTGTTGGAGAACTGACAAGCCAGTCCTCTACTATCCTATGGAATCTTGGTTTATAAAAATGGATAGCTTATCAAACAGAATGTTTGAATTAAATAAGGAAATTAATTGGAAACCTAAGTCAACTGGTGAGGGTAGATTTGGTAACTGGTTAAAGTCTGCTAATGATTGGAACCTTTCAAGATCAAGATTTTGGGGAATTCCTCTACCTATATGGACAGATGAAGAAAATGAAGAAGTTAAAGTTATTGGTTCAGCAGAAGAACTTATTAACGAAATTGAAGTTTCGGTTAAACGTGGCCATATGTTATCTAATCCTTATTTTGATTTTGTTGTTGGTAATATGTCAGATAAGAATTATTTAAATATTGATCTTCATAAAGATACTGTTGATGATATAATCCTTACATCAAGTAAAGGGAAACCCATGAAAAGGGAAAAAGATATTATTGATGTTTGGTTTGATTCAGGCTCTATGCCCTATGCCCAATTTCATTACCCTTTTGAGAACAAAGATTTAATTGATGATAACATTAATTTTCCTGCAGATTTTATTGCGGAAGGTGTTGATCAAACAAGAGGATGGTTTTATACACTTCATGCAATATCAACTTTAGTTTTTGACTCAATATCATATAAAAACGTTGTATCAAATGGTTTAGTTCTTGATAAAAATGGACAAAAAATGTCTAAGAGACTTGGCAATACCGTAAACCCATTTAAAATGATAGAAGAATATGGGGCTGATTCCGTTAGATGGTATATGATTTCAAACTCCAATCCATGGGATAATTTAAAATTTGATCAGGAGGGTGTAGCTGAAGTTAAAAGAAAACTTTTTGGGACATTACATAATGTATACAGTTTTTTTAGTCTTTATGCAAATATTGATAAATTTTCATATAAAGAGGATTTTATAGAGCTTGAAAAAAGGTCAGAATTAGATCAATGGATAATCTCAGAATTGAATTCTTTAATAAAAAAAGTAGATAATTACTTCAATGAATATGAGCTGACCCCTGCTTCAAGAGAAATTAGTGACTTTATTCAAGAAAAACTAAGTAATTGGTACGTTAGATTATCAAGAAGAAGATTTTGGAAGGGCTAGTATAATGATGATAAAATTTCAGCTTATCAGACTCTTTATGAGTGTTTATCCTCTATTAGTAAACTTATTTCTCCAATTGCTCCTTTTTACTCAGAATATATTTATCAGTGTCTTAACACCGTTACAAAAAAAGAGTACTATGAATCAGTTCATTTATCTGAATTTCCTATTTCAGATGAAGATTTTATAAATCCAGAATTAGAAAATAAAATAAATAAGGTAAGGAATATTTGTTCACTTGCTCTATCAATTAGAAAAAAAGAAAAGCTAAAAGTAAGGCAGCCACTTAGTAAGATAATTATCCCTGTAAAGGATAAAAATGAAAAAAATGAAATTGAAAATGCTAAGGATCAAATTTTGTCTGAAATTAATGTAAAATCTATTGAATTTTTAAATAGTAAAGATTCACTACTTATTAAGGAACTAATTCCTAACTTCAAAATTCTGGGGCCAAGATATGGTTCAATGATTAATGATGTTGCCAATATAATTAAAGGCTTCTCTCAAAAAGAAATTGAGGATTTAGAAAGTAATGGAAAAGCAAATTTTAGGATTAAAGAAACTGATGTTTCAATTGATTTAGGAGATGTTGAAATAAACTATAAGGATATTGAGGGATTATCAGTTGCAAGTGGTGATGGAACTACAATTGCTTTAGACCTTAAACTCGATCAAAATCTTTTAAATGAAGGTATTGCTAGAGAGCTTGTCAATAGGATTCAAAATATAAGAAAAAGTAAGGATTTAGAAGTAACCGACAAAATTGAGATTAACATCAAAAAGTCTGAGAAATTGGCAAATGCGATTAAGTCAAATTTAGATTATATCAAAGGTGAAACATTGGCAAATAAATTATATTTTAGCGAGAATTTTAATGATGAAGGAGAAACTTTAGAGTTTGATGATATTAAAACTGTTATAACTATAAATAAAATTTAAAAAATGAGTGAAAGTTCAAGAAATAGATATTCAGATAAAGAATTAGAAAGCTTCAGAAAAATAATTAATCAAAAAATTGAAAAGGCAAAATCTGATCTAGCTTTATTGAAGAGTGCATACATGAATGATGGCAATAATGGAACTGACGATACATCTCCTACTTTTAAATCATTTGAAGAAGGATCAGAAACAATGTCAAAAGAAGCTAATACTCAGCTAGCATTAAGACAAGAAAAATTTATCAGAGATTTAAAGAATGCCCTTGTGAGAATTGAAAATAAAACATATGGTGTTTGTAGGGTTACTGGAAAGTTAATAGATAAGAAAAGGCTTGAAATAGTTCCTCACGCAACACTTAGTATTGAGGCAAAAAAATATCCAAAACTAAATATTAAAAACTTGATTCCTTTTGTTAAAAACATTGACGCTAAAAAATCTTTAGTACTAATTTTAGCATTAATATTTTTAGATCAAGTAGTTAAATTTTATATTAAATTAAATTATCCTCTCACTATTTTTAATGAGCTTCCTATAATTGACATTGGATTTTTTAAGCTCTTATTTATTGAAAATAAAGGTATGGCTATGGGTGCTAAATTGAATACATTTTTTCCATTTCTGAACGATAATACTGCAAAATTAATCCTAACATCATTTAGAATTATTGCTTGTATTGGTTTAGTTTTTTGGTTAAGAAGTATGATTAAGAAGAAGGCTTCTCAATTATTTATTTTTTGTCTTTGTTTAATTTTAGCTGGTGCAGTAGGTAACCTTATTGACTCAGTGTTTTATGGTGTTATTTTTTCATCAAGCTACGGTCAGGTTGCAACCTTATTTCCTGAAGTAGGCTATGCACCTCTCTTTTATGGAAGTGTAGTTGATATGATCCAATTTCCTTTGGCAACCTGGGTTTGGCCAGAGTGGTTTCCTTTAATTGGTGGTCAAGAATATACATTTTTTGAATATGTTTTCAATTTTGCAGACTCATATATAAGTACAGGAGTTCTTTTATTGTTAATCTTTAATAAAAAGGTCTAGAGTTTGTTAAACTTATGGACATTTGTTGGGGTGATGCAATAATCTAGTTTAATGTCATTATTATTAATATCCTCGATTTGATATATTGGATCAAATAATGAAAGTCCTATTTTTAATGTATTACTATTAGTTAATTTAAGGAATCTATCATAATAACCTTTCCCATAACCTACTCTATGACCTTGTAAATCAAATACTAGTAGAGGTATAAATACTATGTCTAAATTCTCAATTTTAAAATAATTTCCATTATTAGGCTCTATAATTCCATACTCATTTATACTAAATTCAGTTTTTTCATTTATTTCA
>Ga0129344_1042681_pt1 | contig 8776 bp, 2 predicted proteins | sample CPBNA2_FD_105428 | JGI IMG/M metagenome (GOLD analysis project Ga0129344, IMG submission 105428) | Freshwater to marine salinity gradient microbial communities from Chesapeake Bay, USA - CPBay_Sum_15_0.2_RNA2 (Metagenome Metatranscriptome) | ecosystem: Environmental > Aquatic > Marine > Coastal ...
ACCGGCTAACGCAGCATCAAGTATAAAACCGTCGACTCTCTTGAAGCAAAAAATTCGCCAAGCACAACATCCGTAAGAGTACAGATGTGTGCGAAGTTGAAAAAACTTCTTGAAAGCAATTCGTTAGAATAGCGGTTCTGTACTCGATACGGAGCTAAAACTACCATAGAGATGGCAGAAACTAGGCCGACCCTAGTTTTTTATTTACAGTTTATAATCTAATTGTAGACTGTGTATAACATGTTCACTCGAAATATATAAAGACAATTTATATCAGACCTGTATGCAAATATGCAAGGAGAGGTAGGTTCAAGACAGGCTACCCTACATCCTACTTCACTGAAGTGTTTATTTACACAGATGTTGGATACGATGCATATAAATACATCGTAGGCACATTCATGAAGAAGAATGGAGAATAGTCAGGTCCAACATTGAACCAAACAGTAGGGAAATATTGATCATGTCCCCCGTTTTTCTCTTCTTTATTTACAATGCTCATAATAACAGCATCGCTACCTGAGACATTGCTCAAACCTAAAACTCTAGATTCAGGTGATGTATCTAGAATAGTAGTGTTTGCATACATAGGCGCATTGAAACTTACGCCTTCATTGGTTCTGGTGTTCAACATCATCGAACCTTGCATAGTTTTAATAGCAAGTATCATATCCTTTGAAGCCCCACTATTAGAAGTAGATAGGACTTGAGGTTGAGGATTGTAGTTTGCAGCAACTAATGGGGTTTTAGATCTCGAAGCAACAATCGTGTGAGGATGAAACCCATCAATATTCACTTTCCAGGTAAAGCTACCACGCTCTCCAAGAAAACATTGTGAAATTAGATGATAGGGTGTTATAGCCACAAAATTATATGGCTCACTCACCCCAGATATTAATCCAAGGGCATTATGAATGCCATTAGGATCAAAACCAGGAAATATAGGACGTCGAGCTTGAATAACTCGCATTACTCTTGTTAGAGTAATCTCTTCAATTAATGAAAGAGCTTTATGCAAATTACATCGCATCAAAAGTTCTCTTAATGAAGTGACTTTTTCACCCATATAAACGAGGTTAAGATTTTCATCCAAAGAAGATTTTTCTCCAAAAACCTTCTCCTCTGTTTGAAATACACGATCCCGATCAGAAGATTGAACTGTAAAGAAATTGAGTGTATCATCAATTTCTTTCGGATTCGCAAATTCCAAATTCTCAGCTCCGCGAACGGAAACAAGAATTTGGATATCTGCTGAAGAAACAGGACTAGTTTGTTCTGTCAAGACTCGAACAGTCATTATACCATTGACTGTATCCGAAGAGTCTTTAGAAAGAGCAGAAGTACCGAAAATCGTAGCTGTAAGGCTAGACGGTGTTTTCAGATAAGCTGCTCTTTGATTGTATGGCACTCGTAATGAAAGTTCTGTAGTATCACTTATGTCCAAAATATGATTGTAGGTAGTATGAGTAGTATCCCCGGGTGTTCCTGTAGTAGCAACATTACCAATTGGGTCCCAAGAAAATCTCAAACGACCACGATGATACTGGGAACAAATAATTTTAAAATCAAAAATTATATCCCCACGCCAATGTTCAAACATTTGTGAAACCACCCACATGGGTGTCCCATTGATAGCATGTTCCGAAGTTCCTGGAGTAACCGAAGACATATATGGGCTAACATATGTATTCCACAAAAGGTCATTCACTGATTTCGTCGAAGCCCAGATGAATGAAGTAAGATAACTTTGGCGTTGAACAAATTTGGATATATTGAGAGGATCTTCATCACGATCACCAATACATTTATTGTTGATTGTTAATTCATTTTTTGAATCAACAGTCAACCTCTCTGTAGCATCAGATATATCAGATACAGCTAATCCATGAAATGGTAAATTTTTCATGGGTTCAACATCTGAAGCAACAGGGACTTTGGAATAACCAAATAATTTGGCAATATCGGCTACTCCATTGGCTGCAATTGAAGTTGCAGTAGCGAAAGGACCAATAGCTGGTAATGTAGACAACATTCCAGCAGCTCGAGCAATAGCTGAAGCTGGTTTTGAGATGGCCCCATTTGAAGAATACTCATCCTTCTTGCGGTTGGAAGATTGCAATGATGCTTCCACAGTCATTCCATTCAATGTGATATTCTCTGCCCATGCAGTTGTAGTAATAGTTACATCAGCACCAACAACAGAATTAGCATTTCGTAAAATATCAACTGAATCGAAATAAAGCCTCCCCATATGTTTAACTTCAATCGCTTTGTCAACTTGTAACCACTCATAAGGATATATGAAAGGTAAAATCATTTCACCACCTTCACTATTTTGGGGATAAATCCAAATGTGAGGACGCTGTGAGTATGGAACAAGCGGATCAGAAGCAGTTGTATTCACTTTAGAAGAACCGAAAAAATCATTCAATGGCTCATATGATACTAATAAAGCACCATAATAAAAGGGCGAGGCATTAATTTGAACTTTAATGTGCAAATCGCATCTTAAGAAGGGATAATTATCAAGTTTTGCTTTTATAGCAGGTTTTTCAAAAAACAATTCCCAAGGTGCAAAAGACACATCTATTGAACTTGCAACTGACCAAGTACGTGTGTCAATAATGGCTGGCCTAGACATAAATTTTTCAATTTCCGCATGTGTAGTACAAGTTGGCATGTACAATTGATTCACCGTAGATGGTTCAGTAAATTGTCCTGATTCACCTTCAGTAAATTGCATTTGTACCTGTTCCGTTGTCATCTCTTCAGTATTAGCATCTTTTACAACATCAGACGATTGCATCACATATTTGTAAAAAGTTTCAAAATGTGTATTACAATAGTAAGAATTGCCGCAATTGCTTGGAGAGTTTTGAGGTGTGCATGGAATGCAATCCTCAACAACAAGAACGCTTGGAGTATTCTCATTTTCGCGCGAAACAATTTCAGTTTCAACCGTATTTTTAAGATTTTCAGTCTCACGACTATTTTTCGTATAACTTTTCGCAAGCTTGGTATTTAATCTCCCGTGGCAGCTCAACCATAGGGGAGACGACCCAATATCCTTTTGATCACCAGCCGGGATCTTCCCTAAATAGGGATTTTGAGGAACGCTCTGGCAAGTTACATAGTGGATCCACTCTTCCATCATTCAGGGATAAAGGGAGTTCTTATCAGGACAGTAACTATCCACTACGTGCAGTTTTGGTTTATGTAAGACATACTGCAAAAGCCTTTATATATGCTCTAATTATTGGGGAAGTAATAATTAAAATCACTATGGTGTTTAGAGCATTTCTTGAATCGATTGACCAATTCATCAAAATTTAAGAAAGTCACATCTGAAGCGTAAGATGTATATTCTAATTTTTTGACAAGGTTCTTCATAAGTTCAAGTTTATCATCATAGACTTCACGACCGTAGAAGAAATATTCCCCTAAGGCGCTTTCAATGACAGCAATTGCTTGAGCTCCCTCAGAAATTGATTTAGATCGATTCCAGACCATGAGCATCTTCTCAATAGACTCATGATCCAATGGTGCAACATAACATCCAAGTTCTTCATCAAATCTCCATGTCCTCTTTAAAAATGAGGCATCTTTTATTTGGATGTATGGCACGCTCTCAGCTTCTTTATCGGCCATAGTATACTCAATTCCAAGTTCATTGAACTTTTTTGAGATTGCTGTGTGATTATACCAATCACAGCCCTCTCTCACTGACATGATATTATCATCTCCATATGTCATTAAACTTACATTATCCTTAAATGTATGAACATCATCATTAGGATTTAATAAGAAATAAACATACCTCATACGAAGACAATTTACAAGTGAGTTGAGTATCACCGTTAGTGGATTACCTGATGGGTTGGAACCATGAAATTCTACCAAATCACCATTGTAATCCACTAGAGGAAACGCTGTATCTTCAGCTATACAACGAATCACCCTGATGTCCTCTTCAGTATAATTTCCACTCTGTTCACAGAAGTGGATAATAACATCAAAGGCAGCAAGGATTTCCATTGGACTCATTCTTTTATCAAAAGCTTTGTAATCTCCAGCAATGATCCTATCATCACCATGTTTGAAGATATATTCGTAGAGTCCTTGCCATTCGAGAGATTGCGCTATGGTTCCAGGACCGCTCTCAAATGCATACCGTTCATTCTGAACTAAACGAGTGAAAGATAACAAATATTTCCTCACTACTATTGTCCAATCGAATGGAGCACCCGTGAAAACACGAGTTTTCCCAACACTCGCTTTTTTGAATGAAACAGGCTCATCTTTAAGGTGCGCACAAAAATTTGGATGGGCACATCTACCCCCCTGATAACAAGTGATGATTTTATCTACACGATCCATAATTTCATCATCCACTTTTACGGGGTCTAACATACCATGCTGGGGTTCACAGCTTTCCATGAAATATCTTTTAGATTTCTTCCATGGGTTCCCTGCACTGGTATTTCGATTGATTTTATCAATGTATGCTACTTGAGCACCATTAATTGCTGTGAAGTTGTCAAGTACCATTAACATGTCACTAATGTTTTCCATTTTTTCCATATTTCTAGTGATATCATTAATGTAACTTTTTACACACAAATCAAGAATTGATGAATCAAACTTATTCACGGGTCTGACAAGATCCTTAGCGGCAATATGCCAAGGTATCCAAGATTTCATTTCTGGTTTCGTGAATTTAATTTTATATCCATGGTTAGATAATTCATAACTCATTGGTGTGTTAACAACTGCCGATTTTCCTTTCCCTCGAAAATCTGAAAAAGAACCATACACCGAAGCATATCCGTCTTTAAGATATCTGAAACAAGATTTCTTATGAAGATCACCAAGTTTCCTTTCACATGATTCCGATGTAATCAAATCTAAATCTCCAGATTCTACAGTAAATGAGGAAAGTTTTACAAACTCACGTCGTATGAATTCACCATCTAAAGCTAAGGCTAAGCTTCTATTAACATTATCGCAAAGTGCAAAATGTATACCTATTATGGCATAGCCATATCCCGTATCTGCAACGAGAATTGATCCACAATCACCGACTTGAGTACGCTTATCAGGTGTACCATAAACAACGTCAACTAATCCAATTCCTTTCAAAGGGACCTTTTTTACCAGACTCATTGCTTTCACATTGTTATAATCCACACCACCATCTTCTCGTCGAATAACATATGCACCATCACATTTTCCATCATATTTCGTTGCAATAACATAATCCATCATACACTTTTTTGGTGGTTTTTGTCTTAATGTAACAAGGGCAATGTCTTTCTCTGGGAAGCGAACAACGTCCTTCTCACTGACAACAAATTCAAAGTTGCAATTTACACCACTAGATCGAACAGTTTCAATTACTCGCATCATTGTTCCATTTTCAAGAGTTGGCAAATTGTGATTGTTTGTGAGATAGACATGACCACCTAAACAAAACATTTTTCCAGGACGCTCCTGTTGAGAACCTGCATAAGTATCTACAGTAAATGAACAGCAATTTTGGGACAATTTCTGAAGAAATGATGAAAAAGACATCGATTTCGACGACGATGAAGGACGTGAAAAACTGGCTGGGGAGAGATCATATTCGTTTTTATACCAAACATTTTCTCTACCATTGAGTTCCTTCATGGGTACCTTACCAATATTTTCTGAAACTCTATCGTTTGATTGTTTCTCATACTTCATGAGCCAAGCAACAAGAGAACCAGCTGATATAAGAAGAGCAAAACCAGCAAAAATCTTGGGATGACCAATTTTTTGTGAAACTCTATCGCCGAGGAACTCCCAAGTTCTTAAGGTGCAATGTCTACGAATAAAGGAAGACCACTCTCTTGCCGTACTACGGCACATAACAAAACATTTGAAACATGTGTAATAGTAGGCACAAATCAACCAAAAAGCGTACACATAATCATTAGACCAAATGTCCAAAAAACGCGGTTTCCTCCTACCATCAGACTGCACATTATGACAGTAAGTTTCAGGAAGCTGACAGCAGGCACAATTTCGTGATTCTTGAAGTTTCTTTACAGAGTTAGAAAATCTTTTTTGACTATTCTGAAATTGATCAATAGCATCTTTATACCAAGTGAAAAATGCACGCCCATCAACATTATCTAAAACTCTCTCAAGATCTGCGACACTTTGCACGGATTTTCGCTCATCTATTGGTACTGGCTTGACTAAATCAACTGTCCAAGTCCAACAATCAGGATAAGCAATATCAGGTACCTTGGAAGAATCTAACATTCCCCTTACATCAAGAAATTCTTCTCGAACCTTAGGAGTAATTATATAAGGAAATCTCCTTTGTACCGCAGATGGAGTTGTAAAATAATGGTGAGCATTTAAATCTTTGCGATTTGTTGTAGCAACAACCAGTTTAGCTCTCATTGGAGTTCTTCCCTTATCTTGTAGAGCAGCTTGATCTGGACAAAAAGCAGCGTTGTTCATGATCTGAAGTATTTCATCCACTGAGCTGGTGTCATTTAGCGTGGGTCTCTCACAAGCTACATCATCCAAAATAATAGTATGACACGATGAAACATATCCATCCCAATATTTGGCTTTGGGGTTCCTAGTGTATCTATATGAGGAATCAAGCCCCAACCCAACATATGTCGCAAAAAATATACATAACATTTCTGTGATAAAACTTTTACCAATACCAGAATCACCATATAGTAAGACACCAAAAGGTGCTTTCCTTGATTTCCTACCCTGTTGTCTCGTTGTAAGATCATCTCTAACCATTAACATCTCATCTAATTTACTTTTTGCAAAATCACGTTCATATTTCTCAAGTAGAGTGGCATGTTTTGTAACAGATTGCAATTTTTCAATGGTATCGTCAAGATTAGATCTAAATTCACTTTCTGTGAATCCATGTGCTTCAGGATCGGTGATAAGCCTAGATTGTCTTATAAGAAGTTCACATTTTTCGAATATATCCTTATAGGTTCCACCACAGTGAAAAATTGTGTTTACATCACCAGTTTTATAAACTTGATAACCTCTTTCGACTATGAATAATAAAGTATCACACAAAACATAAGCAAAATCTGTTTTATTGTAAAATTTCTTCTTCATTATGCTTTGTTCAAGTTTTGAATAATTGAGAGAATCCATGGAGACACCTACAGACTCAAACAAAGAAAAAGATAAACAATAACAAATGCATTTATAAATCTTTTCAAGCAATGGGGATCTTTGTATATTTTTCCATGCTGTCAATAGTCCTCGAGCTTGCTTGAGAACATCATTTGATTGAATTTCCACTTCATCATCTGGAAACAATTTATTAATATAAAGTTTTGCTTGTGTGATAGCTTTTACACACAGTGAACCTTTATACCTCATCTTAAATAAAGTAAAAGTTGCAAAAGATATGAGGGATTTGAAGCTCTCATTTTCTTTGCGTCTAGCTAAAATGTCTAAAAAAACATAAGCTTGCTCTGCATGATCTATAAGATCATCGATTGGTATATTCTTCAAGGTAACAACACTCTTGAAAATATCAAGGGATTGAACACTATAATGAGAAAGATTCCAGTGAGATTCACACTTCATCTTATTCTCACTACAACAATCAATACAAAAACAATCAGGTTCATGTTCAAACTCAAAATATAAATCTTCAGAATCTGCTTTCTCAATATCCTGAGATTGAATTGTATGAGAAAAATGGTAACTACAGAAGCCATAGCCACAAAGGCATTGTTCTTCAGCTTCAAATTCTCCATAAATATGTTCAGAGTCAACTTCATAAGAAATATTCTTAGTGGAAGTTTCATCGCAAATTAGACCATCACATTCAACATAATCATACACACGATTAAATGAACTTAATAGCGATTGGGTCTCATCACCACATTCACCGAAAACTCTTTGTAGAGATTCGGAAACTTTTGTATAAATTGGAACTTCAGATTCCAATTTAACCTTGTAAAGCGAGTCAATAGTCCATTGACTCACACCATCAACCTGCATCATGTATGTAGACAATTCAGAGATTTGAATGTCAGACATACCGACGAATAGAGTACTAGTTATACCAGTACGAAAGTATTTATTGAAATGAAGAGCGTGTGTTTGCCAGGCGTTACCTTGGACATCGTTTTCTCGAGATTCTTTAATTGTGACCATGATTAAGGAAAAAGAAAAAAGGGTGCTGTGAGCAATTATTCAGGCAGCTACACGCAACATACCTTCTCCAATGCATTCTAAATGCTGACGGATTTGGAGAATCCGTGATTTTTATTTTGAAAGGAAATCAAATGTGGAGTTCAGTGTCCTCAACAAAAACCTTTAAAATGCAACGAAATAAATTGTACTAGAACAAATAAATGCTCTTTCCAATTTATAATAAACTCTTTTTATTTTGTTTTTTGTAAATGTATTACTAATCTCTGAGTTCATAGAGATATTACAATTCATACATTTTATCTTTTATTTTTATTTTTCTTTTTTATTATTACACAAATAGGGTTGCGCTATTTGTGAAATAAACTCATAAGCAGTCGCGCAACAACTACAAATGATTTATTTCGGTTCTGATCACCATAATATGGGTCTGTAATCATCCAAATGGGCCAGATAGAACATCCAATGCCACTAAAACATGTGCAATTGCCATTGTAATAGTGGGTGATGATATCTACCTAGTATGCCATTTAGCAATTACAGATAAGCCATATTGGCATCTGGATCCGAAATAAACTGAGGGGTTAGAAAAACC
>Ga0129344_1032576_pt1 | contig 8540 bp, 16 predicted proteins | sample CPBNA2_FD_105428 | JGI IMG/M metagenome (GOLD analysis project Ga0129344, IMG submission 105428) | Freshwater to marine salinity gradient microbial communities from Chesapeake Bay, USA - CPBay_Sum_15_0.2_RNA2 (Metagenome Metatranscriptome) | ecosystem: Environmental > Aquatic > Marine > Coastal ...
AAAGCTGGTCGTAGCCGTTGGTTAGGAATCCGTCCTCAAACACGGGGGGTTGCGATGAACCCAGTAGATCACCCAATGGGTGGTGGGGAAGGAAAAGCGTCTGGTGGACACCCACGTTCACCTTGGGGACAAATTGCGAAGGGTAAGAAAACCCGTAACCGTAAGAAACTCTCCAATAAGTTTATTGTAAGAAGCCGTAAAGCGAAGAAATAACATAATCTCATGCCACGATCTCTTAAAAAAGGCCCTTACGTTCATTACAAGCTTCAACGCAAGATTGATGAACAAAAAGATGTAGCGAAGAAGAAAGTGATCAAAACTTGGTCACGTTCCTCTTTAATTACACCGGAATTTATCGGGCTCACATTTGCAGTACATAACGGGAAGCAATTTATCCCGGTTTACGTGACGGATAACATGGTAGGACACAAGCTTGGTGAATTTGCTCCTACACGTACATTCCGTGGCCATCCAATGAAGAAAGGCAATTAATAAAAGGGTTTCATCATGGCTAAGAAGCAAGAAATGACCGAAGAACTTACAGCTGATCAAGTGGATACAGCAGCAGATACGATTCAGGATGTAGAATTTCTGGAAGCTCGTGCTGTGCAACGCCACTTGCGACGCTCACCACGTAAAGTTCGCCTGGTTGCAGACTTTGTGCGCGGAATGAATGTACAAAAGGCATTGGCGCAACTATCGTTTACTAAGAAAGGCTCAGCTGATGACGTTTCTAAAGTGATCAAATCAGCTGCTGCTAATCTTCGCGATAAGTTTCAGGATGAGCGTTTAGATAATGATACGCTCTTTGTAAAAGAGATTTTGGTGGATGAAGGAATGACACTGAAGCGGATTCAACCTGCACCTCAAGGGCGTGCTCACCGAATCAATAAGCGTTCCTGTCACATCACCGTTGTTGTGGCGAAAGAAGAAACAGAAACCTCAAATTAAGGCTAATTTTGGGACAGAAAACAAATCCAATCGGGTTTCGTCTTGGTATCATTCGTGGTTGGGACTCCAACTGGTATTCGGAGAACCAGCAGCCTGAGATGCTCAAAGAGGATGTCGAGCTACGTAAATATTTGGAAACTCGTTTGAAAGATGGTGGAATTTCCAGAATTGGAATTGAACGAACACCAAAGCGTATTTTACTTAACCTTTTCACTTCCCGTCCAGGTGTGATTATTGGAAAGGGTGGCGATGAGATCGAGCGCCTTCGTGAAGAGCTTCGAAAGTACACGAACAAAGAGGTTCAAATCAACGTTAGCGAAATTAAACGCGCGGAAGCAGATGCGAGTTTAGTCGCACAAAACATCGCACAACAACTTGAAAAACGTGTCTCATTCCGCCGTGCAATGAAGCAGGCGATCAAAGCTGCAATGGCAGCTGGAGCAAAAGGAATTAAAGTGCGTTGTTCCGGACGTTTAGGTGGTGCTGAAATGGCCCGTACCGAGCAGTACAAAGAGGGTCGTATTCCGTTGCACACCATCCGTGCTGAAATCGATTATGCAAACCACACCGCTCAAACCATTTATGGTTCTATCGGTGTAGCAGTTTGGATTTACAAAGGCGAAGTACTTGGAGATGTGGATCTCTCACTTTCTTCCGCTGCGAAGAAAGAGAGCGAGCAACCCAAGCGCTCAGGACGTCAAGAACGTCCTGCTCGTCGTAAACCACGTGCAAGAAGCTAATAACGAAACAGTGAACAGGCTTTTGTAAAGCCGGTCATATAAGAATAGTACCACTATGTTAGAACCCAAACGAATTCACCGCCGACGCGTCTTTCGTGACAATCTGAAAGGAAATGCAAACCGTGGACATACGATTGCATTTGGAAATTTCGGACTTAAGGCGTTGGAACCAAAGTTCATCACAGCGCGTCAGATTGAGGCTTGTCGTGTGACGATCAGCCGTACTCTTCAGCGTGAGGGACAGACCTGGATCCGCATCTTCCCGGACCGTCCGATTACCTCTAAACCTGCTGAAACACGGATGGGTAAAGGGAAAGGTGCTCTTGACCATTTTATCGCAGTTGTGAAGCCTGGACGAATCTTGTTCGAAATTACAGGTGTGAGTGAAGAAAAAGCACGTGAAGCGTTTCGTAGAGCCTCACACAAGCTGCCGATCAAAACTAAATTTGTGAAGCGTCGCGATTTAGGCGCCTAACCGGATAATCTGAATCCTATGAGTATCACTAAACCAACAGAGCTTCGCGAACTATCCGCTGCCGATCTTCAGCAACGCTTAGATGAAGCGAAAAAGAGTCTAACGGATATGCGCTTTCAAAAAGCGGTAACCGGTCAGCTTGAGAATCCAACCCGCATTCGCACGACACGTCGTGAAATTGCCCGGATTCAGACGATTTTAACAGAAAAACAAGGTGCTTGAACCTACGACTATGGCAGAAACTCAACAAAGAGCGCAACGCAGAACCCGGATCGGGAAAGTAGTGAGTAACAAGATGGACAAGTCCATCACGGTGACTGTGGACCGTCAGGTCAAACACCCGATCTATGGAAAATTCATCACGAAGACCACGAAGTACATGGCGCATGATGAAAAAAATGAAGCTGGTGAAGGCGATACCGTGTTGATCATGTCTACACGCCCCCTCTCCAAAAAGAAATCCTGGAGACTCGTAGAGATTCTCGAAAAAGCGAAATAATCATGATTCAGCAACAATCCATTTTACAGGTAGCAGACAACAGCGGTGCCCGCAAAGTGATGTGTATCAAAGTGTTGGGTGATTCACGCCGTCGTTATGCTCGCGTTGGAGATTTGATCTCTGCATCCGTAAAAGCCGCAATTCCCGGTGGGAACGTCAAAAAAGGTGACGTGGTCAAGTGCGTTGTTGTTCGCACCACCCGCGAAACTCGTCGACGTGACGGGAGTCTGATCCGCTTTGATGAAAACGCAGCCGTCATTATCAATAAAGATAATGAACCGGTAGGAACACGTATTTTCGGTCCCGTCGCTCGTGAGCTTCGGGAGCGCAACTTCATGCGAATTGTCTCTTTAGCCCCAGAAGTACTCTAAGCTGAAGCGAAGACTCAATTGAATGATTGAAACACTGACAAAACGCACGAACAACGATTGAAATAACGAGGTATTTCATGCCCAGAACAGCAAATAAGCGAAAAAAACTCAATGTCAAACGTGGCGACCAGGTAATGGTTATTGCCGGGAATGACAAAGGAGTAGAAGGACGTGTACTCGCTGTATTCCCTGAACGCGACCGTGTATTGGTGGAGGGAGTTAATCTCCGTACCCATCACGACAAGCCAAACCAGGAAAATCAGCAGGGTGGACGTGTAAAACGTGAAGCTCCAATCCATATTTCCAATGTGATGGTAATGGACCCTACATCTGGGGAACCTACACGCGTGGGACGTATGAGAATTGAAGCTGACGGAAAAAATCCTGCTCGCTGGGTACGCTACGCAAAGTCCTCTAACGAAGTCATCGACAAATAAGAATTATGTCACAGGCAAGATTACATCAAATCTACAAGGACGAAATCGTCCTTAAACTCACCGAAGAGTTTCAGTATGCGAATCACATGGCCGTGCCAAAGCTTGAGAAAATTGTACTCAATGTCGGCGCCGGGGATGCGATTTCTGACCGTAAATCACTGGACACGATCTCTGAAAATGTCGCAATGATCACGGGTCAGCGCCCTGTACTTACTCAGGCTCGCAAGTCCATTTCCAATTTCAAACTTCGCGAAGGAATGCCGATTGGATGTAAGGTAACGCTACGCGGACGCGTCATGTATGAATTTCTCGATCGTTTGATCAACCTTGCCCTGCCACGCACGCGTGACTTTCAGGGAATTTCTGAAAAAGGGTTCGACGGTCGTGGAAACTTCAATATGGGAATTAAAGAACATACCATTTTCCCTGAGATCGATGTCGATAAAGTGGACAAAATCCACGGTATGAACCTTGTTTTTGTGACCACAGCAGAGACCGATGCTGAAGCATACGCTTTGCTGTATCACTTTGGAATGCCATTTAGAAACCGAAACTGAACAATCCCATGGCAAAAAAATCCTGGATAGCACGCAACGAAAAGAAAAAACGCGCAGTTGAGAAGTACGCTGAAAAGCGTCGCGCTCTCATCGAAGCGGGAGATTATGAAGGACTTCAAAAACTTCCTCGTAATGCGAGCCCGACTCGAGTAAAAAATCGTTGTTCCATCACGGGTCGTGCCCGTGGATATGTCGGTCAATTCGGTGTGTCACGTATCATGTTCCGTCAGCTTGCTCTTCAGGGCAAGATTCCCGGAGTTCGTAAAGCAAGCTGGTAAGGAGAATAATACTATGCAAACAGATCCAATCGCAGATTTTCTGACCCGTATTCGCAACGCGCAATCCGCGGGTCTTCGTAGAGTAGATGCTCCGGCATCAAAAATGAAACGCGCTATTGCCAAAATCCTCGTTGATAAAGGGTATATCTCCCGTTTTATCGACATTGAGGATGGGAAACAAGGCGTTCTTCGTTTGTTCTTAAAGTATGACCACTATGGACAACCGGTAATTCAAAACATTACTCGTATTTCTAAGCCCGGTCTGCGTAAGTATGCACCGATCAATGAAATTAAACCTTCATTGAATGGTCTTGGTATCGTAATTCTCTCCACTTCACATGGAGTTATGACCGATAAAGAAGCGAAAAAATTAAATGTTGGGGGAGAAGTTCTCTGTAGCGTTTACTGATCCATCCGGAACAGTCAACGATTTGAACACGAGATTCAACCTCATTCACATTTCAAATTCACAACACGATGTCACGAATTGGTAAACTTCCGATCACACTTCCAGAAAAAGTCAGCCTGACCATCAGTGCTGATAATCTGGTTACGGTTGAGGGATCCAAAGGAACAAGCTCTCTTCAAGTGAATCCCCTGATCAAAATTGAACAGGAAGAGGGTACGGTATATGTAAAACGCCAAAATGAAACCAAGCAGGAAAAAGCTCTGCATGGTCTTTACAGAGCGCTGATCCAAAATATGGTAACCGGCGTAAGCGACGGGTTCGTAAAAGAACTCGAAATCATCGGGGTTGGATATCGTGCTGCGATGAGTGGTAATGTATTGGAACTTGCTTTGGGATTTTCTCACCCGATCTATTTTGTGGCTCCAGAAGGAATTTCCATAGATGTGGATACGAAGCGTGGTAAAAATGCCATTATTGTGATTTCCGGATCCAGTCGTGAATTGGTTGGACAAGTTGCAGCAAATATCCGTGCACTTCGGAAGCCAGAACCTTACAAAGGAAAAGGGATCCGATATCTCGGTGAGAAGATCCGTCGTAAGGCTGGTAAGTCTGCTTCGAAATAACCCTCAGCTGCTAAATTAAATCGAACGAACTAAGTCGATACACCTATGAGTAACACCATTGTAAAAACAGAACGCAGATCACGAATTCGCCGTCGCGTGCGTGCGAAAATCAGTGGTACGGCAGATTGCCCACGTCTGAGTGTTTTTAAAAGCAATAAACATGTAACACTTCAATTGATCGACGATCAAAACGGAGTGACTTTAGTTGGATTTTCCACAAACTCTACTGCCGTAGTGGCACAAGTGAAAGGAAAAACAGCCACTGAAGCTGCAAAAATTCTTGGAGCTGAAATTGCGAAAGCAGCTTCTGAAAAAGGAGTAACCAAAGCTGTCTTTGACCGTGGCGGTTACCGTTATCACGGAGTTGTACGCTCAGCAGCTGAAGGTGCCAGAGAAGGTGGCCTTCAATTTTAACACAGTCAACGAATCAAACACGATTTCAAACGAATCATAGACGATTTTTAAGAGTCGACCAGATAATCTAATTCATTATGCCAAAGATCAGAAGAAAACCCAACGTACCGATTGGCGACCTGAAGCTTGAAGAAAAAATGGTGCACGTAAACCGTGTTGCCAAGGTGGTAAAAGGTGGACGCCGTTTCAGCTTCAACGCGATTGTTGTGGTTGGAGATCGTAACGGAGTTGTCGGACACGGATTGGGTAAAGCAAACGAAGTATCAGACGCTATCAATAAGGCAAAAGATGCAGCGGTTAAAAATCTGATTCGTGTGCCCATTACCAAAACTGGAAGTATTCATCATCCAGTAATTGGAAAAGCAGGCGCAGGTAGCGTGTTGTTGCGCCCAGCATCTGATGGTACCGGGGTCATTGCGGGTGGTGCTGTTCGTTCCTTGCTCGAAATGGCTGGAATCCACAACGTACTTTCAAAATCTCAGGGTTCATCTAACCCACACAACATGGTGAAAGCCGCTTTTACTGCACTCAAACTTCTTACAGATCCTGCTGAAGTTGCAGAGCGTAGAGGCGTTTCGCTGAAGAAAGTGTTTGAAGGGTAATGATTCCTAAATGGAATCAATTCAAACGAATGAATTAGGCTACATTTAAAGCGTTACTATCATGGAATTACACCAATTAGAAGCTCCGATCCCAAATCGTAAATCGCGCAAACGTGTTGGACGTGGTGAAGGTTCAGGACTCGGAAAGCAATCCGGAAAAGGTCATAAAGGTCAAAAATCTCGTGGATCCGGTAAAGTAGCTCGTGGATTTGAAGGGGGCCAAATGCCACTTCAACGTCGTATTCCCAAGTTTGGTTTCAAAAATCCATTCCGCACGGAGTATGTAGCATTGAATCTGAATCAGGTTGCAGATGCAATCACTCGTGGTAAGCTCAAAAACAAGATTACGTTTGCTGACCTTCAAACTGCAAGCCTGGTTGACAAAAATGACCTGGTGAAATTGCTTGGAAATGGTGAGTTGACTGCTGCTATCGAAATCGAAGTGCATGCCTGCAGTAAATCTGCCAAAGAAAAAATTGAAAAAGCTGGTGGGTCTGTTGTGTTGCTTGCTGCTCCTGCTGTTGAAGAGGAGAAGCCTGCTAAGAAAGCGAAAGCTGCTCCAGCCGAAACTACTGAGCCTGTTGCTGAAGCTCCTGCTGTTGAAGCTGAGCCCGTCGCCGAATCTGAAGCATCGGCGGTTGAAGAACCAGTTACGGAAGAACCAGCTGCTGAAGCTTCTTCTGAAGAAGAAAAATCAGCTGAATAAAACCTGCAATCGAACTCTAACATTGAGACGAATCACTCATGAGTCTGACGGAGAACATTCGAAATATTTTTAAGATTGAAGAACTTCGGGAACGCATTTTCTACACCGTAGGGATCCTGATGGTTTATCGTCTTGGAAGCTACATCACCATGCCAGGTGTTGATGCCGGTCAATTGGCTGCATCTACCGGAAACGCATCCAGCCTTTTAGGGTTGTTTGACATGTTTGTGGGGGGTGCATTCACTCGTGCTGGAGTATTTGCACTAGGAATTATGCCCTATATCACTGCCTCCATTATTATTCAGTTGATGGGCGCCGTGGTTCCTTACTTCCAAAAACTCCAAAGAGAAGGGGAAGAAGGACGCCGTAAAATCTCACGTCTGACTCGTTACGGAACAGTTGGGATTACAGCGGTCCAGGCTATTGGTTTTGCCATTAACCTAATGTCAACCTCTCCAGATGCGATTGTAGTAAGTACAGGTTTATTCATTTTTACAGCCGTTGTTGTGCTAACAGCAGGAACAACATTTGTGATGTGGTTAGGTGAACGAATCACGGATCGCGGAATCGGTAATGGGATTTCGCTCATTATCATGATCGGGATTATTGCCGCCCTTCCTACCAATGTGATTAATGAGGTTACGACGAGCTCAAACGCCATTATTTTCATCGCAGAAGTTGCGGTACTGGCTCTCGTGATTGCCGCTTCTGTGCTGCTCACTCAAGGAACTCGTCGCGTTCCGGTGCAGTACGCGAAACGTGTTGTGGGTCGCAAATGTATGGTGGGACAACTCAATACTTGCCATTAAAGATTAATGCCGCAGGTGTAATGCCGATTATCTTCGCTCAGTCCATTATGTTTATTCCAAGTACTATCGGTACGTTTTTCCCAGATAGCGAAACCGTTCAGTTCTTGACAGCATGGTCAGCGGATTTCACCGGAGTTACCTACTCGATCGTCTTCTTCGTGATCTGCGTGTTCTTTACTTATTTCTATACCGCGATTGCGATCAATCCAAAAGAGATGGCCGATACGATGAAACGTCAGGGTGGATTCATTCCTGGTGTTCGCCCCGGCAAAGCGACTGTGGATTTTATCGACAACATTTTGACAAAAATTACCTTCCCGGGATCTTTATTCCTTTCCTTTATTGCGATTCTGCCTGCGATTGTGACTCGATTTGGAGTGACACCTGGCTTTGCGATGTTTTTTGGAGGAACAAGTTTATTGATCATCGTGGGGGTTGCTCTAGATACACTACAACAGATTGAAAGCCATTTATTGATGCGCCACTATGACGGATTTATGAAGTCCGGTCGTATTCGTGGACGTCGTCGTATGTAAGAATTGCCAATTGGCAATTGCTTGCAGAGGCAGTGAATCTGATGATTTATCTGAAGAGCGAAAACGAAATTGAGAAGTTAAGGGCAGCGGCTCAGATTGTGTCGCGAACCCTAGGCCAGTTGGCCAGACATAT
>Ga0129344_1257907_pt1 | contig 8524 bp, 18 predicted proteins | sample CPBNA2_FD_105428 | JGI IMG/M metagenome (GOLD analysis project Ga0129344, IMG submission 105428) | Freshwater to marine salinity gradient microbial communities from Chesapeake Bay, USA - CPBay_Sum_15_0.2_RNA2 (Metagenome Metatranscriptome) | ecosystem: Environmental > Aquatic > Marine > Coastal ...
CACAATTTCCGCATGCAGGACGCCACTCACGGAAACTCTATTTCTCACCGCGCCCCCGGTTCCATCGGCCAGTGTCAAACTCCCGGTCGTGTATTCAAGGGCAAGAAGATGGCGGGCCAGATGGGTTCCGAGCGCAAGACCACCCAGAGTCTGGAAGTGGTTCGCGTGGATGCCGAGAACAACCTCTTACTTATTAAAGGTGCAGTTCCCGGTGCCACAGGCTCCAACGTTATCGTCCGTCCAACGATCAAGATCAAGAGGTAGGTAAGGCATGGAATTAGCACTTGCACTGCCTGGTAAGAAAGCGGGCAAAGAAACAATTTCGCTGAATGACGAGTTCTTCGGCCGTGAGTACAACGAGCCCCTGGTTCACCAGACCGTTGTGACTTACCTTGCTGGCGCGCGCCAGGGCACCGTTAAACAAAAGAATCGTCATGAAGTAAGTGGCGGTGGTCGCAAGCCGTTCCGTCAGAAGGGCACAGGCCGTGCCCGAGCTGGTACTATCCGCAGCCCAATCTGGCGCGGTGGAGGCGTGACATTTGCAGCACGTCCACAGGACCACAGCAAGAAACTGAACAAGAAGATGTATCGTGGAGCAATGCAGTGCATTCTCTCCGAGCTTATCCGACAAGAGCGACTGATTGTCGTAAATGATTTTTCAGTCGAATCGCACAAGACAAAAGACTTGGTTACCAAGCTTAAAGAATACGGACTGGACAACGTCCTGATCGTTTCCGATCAAGTAGAACAAAACCTGTTCCTCGCGGCACGCAACCTGCACAAGGTTGAAGTGTTGGATGTGCTTGGCCTGGATCCTGTAAGCCTGATCGGTCACGAGAATGTTCTGATCACTGTGCCTGCGCTTAAGAAGCTTGAGGAGGTGCTGTCATGAACCCGGAACGTCTGTATTCAATTATTCTTGGACCACACGTGTCTGAAAAATCCACTCTGATGACTGAAGATAACAATCAGTACGCGTTCCGTGTTGCCTCAAATGCAAGCAAGCCGGAAGTGAAAGAGGCAGTGGAGAAAATCTTTAACGTGGTTGTTGATGATCTTCAGATTTTGAACGTGAAGGGTAAGACCAAGCGTTCTTTCCGCGGCAAGACGCGTAGCCGTTCTGACTGGAAGAAGGCTTATGTCCGCCTTGAAGCCGGACATGAAATTGACTTCGCGGAAATTGGTTGATCGGGAGTAGAGGATTAAGTCATGCCAGTAGTTAAGTGTAAACCGACATCACCTGGACGCCGTTTCGTCGTCAAGGTTGTCAGTCCCGATCTGCACAAAGGCGAGCCCTATGCGCCTCTGACAGCAACCAAGTCCAAGACTGGTGGTCGTAACAATAAGGGTCGTATCACTCGTCGTCACCAGGGCGGTGGTCACAAGCAGAAGTATCGCATTATCGATTTCCGTCGCAACAAGGACGGCATTGAGTCAGTGGTAGAGCGTCTGGAGTACGATCCAAACCGTTCCGCCAACATCGCGCTGCTGAAGTACGCAGACGGCGAGCGTCGTTACATCATTGCCCCGGCGAAAGTCAGTCAGGGCGACGTATTGCTGTCTGGTGATGATGCGCCTATCAAGGTAGGTAACTGCCTGCCATTGCGCAACATTCCTCTGGGTAGCACCGTGCACTGCCTGGAGATGAAACCTGGCAAGGGTGCGCAGATCGCACGTAGTGCCGGAACTTCCCTGCAGCTGGTTGCTCGCGAAGGCAATTACGCAACATTGCGACTGCGTTCCGGTGAGATGCGTAAGGTGCTTAGCGACTGTCGTGCCACTCTGGGTGAGGTGTCGAATTCAGAGCACGCCCTGCGTTCACTGGGCAAGGCCGGTGCCAAGCGCTGGCGCGGTGTGCGTCCAACGGTTCGTGGTGTTGCCATGAACCCTGTAGATCACCCACACGGTGGTGGTGAAGGTAGAACATCAGGTGGTCGTCATCCGGTTTCACCCTGGGGTACACCTACCAAGGGTTACAAGACCAGAACTAACAAGCGTACGGACAAGATGATTGTTCGCCGCAGGAAATCAAGCCGTTAACGGCAAGTGATAGAGGAATTGATTCGTGCCACGTTCACTTAAAAAAGGCCCATTTATGGATCTGCACCTGATGAAGAAGGTGCAGATTGCAGCTGAGAACAACGACAAGCGTCCAATCAAGACCTGGTCCCGTCGTTCCATGATTTCACCGGAAATGATCGGCCTCACTATTGCCGTTCACAACGGTCGGCAGCACGTTCCAGTTTTCGTCAACGAAGACATGGTTGGCCACAAGCTTGGCGAGTTCGCGCTGACGCGAACCTATAAAGGCCACGTTGCGGACAAGAAGGCGCGCTAGGAGTTATTGAGATGGAAGTATCTGCAAGATTAAAAGGTGCTCGGCTCTCTGCCCAGAAGGCACGCCTGGTTGCTGACCAGATTCGTGGTAAGGGCGTTGAAGAAGCGCTTGAGCTCCTTAGCTACAGCACCAAGAAGGGTGCCGGCATCATCAAGAAGGTATTGAACTCGGCTATTGCGAACGCCGAGCACAACGAAGGTGCCGATGTTGATGAATTGAAAATATCAACGATTTTCGTTGATGAGGGTATGACTATGAAGCGCATCATGCCGAGAGCGAAGGGTCGCGCCGATCGCATTCTCAAGCGCTCCTGCCATATCACAATAACTGTCGCGGATAGTCAGGAATAAATTATGGGTCAGAAAGTACATCCAACAGGTATTCGCCTGGGTATTGTCAAGAAGCATACCTCGGTGTGGTTTGCCGAAGGTCGTCAGTATGCGGATAACCTGCTGCAAGACCTCGAAGTGCGAGCCTATGTGAAGAAGCGACTTGCTAGTGCTTCTGTTGCGCGTGTCGATATCGAGCGCCCAGCCCAGACTGCCAAGCTGACTATTTATACTGCGCGACCCGGTATCGTCATTGGCAAGAAGGGTGAAGATGTAGAAGCTCTGCGCAACGTGCTGGCCAAGAAGATGGGTGTACCTGTACAGATCAACATCGAAGAGATTCGCAAGCCAGACCTGGATGCCCAGCTGGTAGCAGACAGTGTGGCCCAGCAGCTCGAGCGTCGTGTGATGTTCCGTCGCGCCATGAAGCGTGCTGTGCAGAACGCCATGCGTCAGGGAGCCGAAGGCATCAAGGTGCAGGTTGGTGGTCGTTTGGGTGGGGCCGAGATTGCCCGCTCCGAGTGGTACCGTGAAGGCCGCGTGCCCTTGCACACCCTGCGTGCAGATATTGATTACGCCACATCTGAAGCCAGCACAACATACGGCATCATCGGCGTGAAAGTGTGGATTTTTAAAGGCGAGATTCTGGACCTGAATGAAGCCATCGTGCCAAAGCAACAGCAGCCGGCAGCGAACTAAAGGGTCTGAGTTAGAGGTATTAGAGCGTGTTACAGCCAAAACGTACAAAGTTTCGCAAGATGATGAAGGGCCGCAATCGCGGTCTGGCACATCGTGGCAGCAGCGTAGATTTCGGTGAATTTGGCCTGAAGGCCATCTCCCGTGGTCGTCTGACGGCGCGTCAGATTGAGGCGGCACGTCGTGCCATGACTCGTAAGGTGAAGCGTGGCGCGAAGATCTGGATCCGCGTATTCCCGGACAAGCCAATTACCCAGAAGCCTCTGGAAGTTCGTCAGGGTAAGGGTAAGGGTAACGTTGAATACTGGGTTGCACAGATTCAACCAGGTCGAATTATGTTTGAAATTGAAGGTGTCGAAGAAGAGCTGGCACGTGAAGCCTTTACCCTGGCTTCCGCCAAGCTGCCTTTCGAGACCACTTTTGTTAAGCGAACGGTGATGTGATGAAAGCGAGTGAGTTGAGAGATAAGTCGGTAGAAGAGCTGCAGTCACAACTGCAGGAGCTCTACAAAGACCAGTTTAACTATCGCATGCAAAACGCTACTGGTCAGTTGGGTCAGGTGCACCTCGTGGGCGCGGTAAAGAAGGACATCGCACGCATCAAGACCATCATCACTGAAAAGCAGAAGAGTGAAGCGTAAATATGTCAGAGACTGATATTAAAGACGGCCAGGAAAAAGCGGCACGTACAGTAAGCGGCAAGGTTGTCAGCAACAAGATGGACAAATCCATCGTTGTACTGATCGAGCGCCGCGTTAAGCACCCGGTATACGGCAAGATTGTGAAGCGTTCTACCAAGATTCACGCGCACGATGCCAATAACGAGTGCGGTATTGGTGATGAAGTCACCATCAAGGAAGTACGTCCAATCTCCAAGACCAAATCCTGGGCATTGGTTTCCGTTGATGAGAAGGCTACACAGATTTAAGGCTGAAGTTTAGCAAACAGCCGACCCGGCTCGATGAGCTGGTTTATTTGGGAATTAGGAAGTTAGACAGTCTGTATTCGAGATTGAATACATGATGGAGCGAATCGATGATTCAAGTACAGTCGTTTTTAGATGTCGCAGATAACAGCGGCGCCCGACGTGTGATGTGTATCAAGGTGCTGGGTGGATCCCATCGCCGTTACGCGCGCATTGGTGACGTGATCAAGGTTACTGTGAAAGAAGCAATTCCACGGGGCAAGGTGAAGAAAGGCCAGGTGTTGAATGCCCTGGTTGTTCGCACCAAGAAAGGCGTTCGTCGTGGTGATGGTTCCCTGATTCGGTTCGATGATAATGCGGCGATTCTATTGAACGCTCAGCAAGCGCCAATCGGTACACGTGTGTTCGGTCCGGTTACCCGTGAGCTACGTACTGAGAAATTCATGCGAATTATTTCGCTGGCACCAGAAGTGCTTTAAAGATTGTTTGGGCTCGAAATTGAATGCCCAAAGAGAGATAGAGAAATATGAACAAGCTTAGAACTGATGATGAAGTGATAGTGATTGCCGGTAAGGACAAGGGCAAGCGCGGAACTATCTCTCGCCTGCTTGGCAAGGATAAGGTGATTGTTGCTGGCATTAACATGGTCAAGCGCCACACCAAGCCTAACCCGAATGCCGGGCAGCCTGGAGGCATCGTTGAGCGCGAAGCGCCCCTGGATATCTCCAATGTGGCAATCTTCAATGCGGAAGCTAATAAAGCCGATCGCGTTGGAATCAAAATTTTGGAAGACGGCGCCAAGAAGCGTGTCTACAAATCTAACGGTCAGGAAATAGATTAGTCATGGCTCAGTTAAGAGAGTATTACAAGAAAGAAGTGGTACCCGCACTGACTCAGCAGTTCGGATTTGATAATCCTATGCGAGTGCCAAAAATCACCAAGATCACTCTCAACATGGGTGTGGGTGAGGCAATTGCTGACAAGAAGCTTCTTGAGAATGCCAGCAGTGAGCTGGAAATGATCAGTGGCCAGAAAGTGGTGATAACCAAGGCGCGCAAGAGTATTGCGGGCTTCAAGATTCGTGAAGGCTGGCCTATTGGCTGCAAGGTAACCTTGCGCGGCGAGCGTATGTACGAATTCCTGGAGCGTCTTGTTGGAATCGCTATCCCACGTATAAGAGACTTCCGTGGTCTGAGCCCGAAGGCTTTCGATGGTCGCGGCAACTACGCCATGGGTGTTACAGAGCAGATTATTTTCCCGGAAATTGAATACGACAAGATCGATAAGCTGCGTGGTCTCGATATCACTATCACGACTACCGCGCGAAATGATGAAGAAGGTCGTGCCCTGCTGGCTGCCATGCAGTTTCCATTCCGTGGCATGAATCCGCAGAACGAAGATTCGAAAGACAACAACGCTAACGCCGCAGATGGCGAAGGCAAAGAGGAGTCCTGATATGGCAAAGACTTCAATGCTGGCCAGAGAGTACAAGCGCGCAAAGACCGTTGAGAAGTATGCGGCCAAGCGTGCCGAGCTTAAAGCCGTTCTGAAAAACCCGAACGCCAGCGATGACGACAAGTGGGCTGCTCAGATCAAGTTGCAGAAGCTGCCACGCGATGCCAGCCCGATTCGCCAGCAACGTCGCTGTCGAGTGACTGGTCGTCCACATGGTGTTTACCGCAAATTCGGCCTGTGCCGAAACAAGCTGCGTGAAGCGGCCATGCGCGGTGACGTACCTGGCTTGACGAAGGCCAGCTGGTAAGAGGTTACGAAATATGAGCATGTCCGATCCAATTAGCGATTTCCTGACTCGCATCCGCAATGCACAGATGGCCCAACATCCATCGGTGACTTGTCCGTCTTCCAAGATCAAGGAAGCGATCAGCAAGGTATTGCAGGACGAAGGTTATATCTCTGGATACTCCATCAAGCAGGAAGATGGCAAGCCAGTGATCAGTGTGGGTCTGAAGTACTACCAGGGTAAGCCTGTGATTGAAGAGATCAAGCGCGTTAGTCGCCCAGGTCTTCGTAACTACAAAGGTAAAGATGACCTGCCCGAGAACAGGGCCGGTCTTGGTGTTGCCATCCTGTCCACCAACAAGGGCCTGATGACTGCCAAGCAAGCTAAAGCTGCCGGACTCGGTGGTGAGGTACTGTGCACCGTTTTCTAAACGGTAGCCAAGCAAATTAGTTTAAGAGTGACTGAATCATGTCCAGAGTAGCAAACGCACCGGTAGCGATTCCCAAGGGAGTGGAAGCGACATTGTCCGGTTCACAGATTTCTGTAAAGGGAAGCAAGGGTTCACTGCAGCTGGATCTGCATGAGCTGGTTGGTGTTGCCCAGGAAGGTGAGGAACTCAAGGTCTCTGCCAAGAAAAATACTCGCGAGGCGGGTGCCATGGCAGGTACTTTTCGTGCATTGATCAACAACATGGTTGTTGGTGTGAGCGAAGGCTTTGAGAAGAAGCTGGAACTGCAGGGCGTTGGTTATCGTGCCAAGGCTGCCGGCAAGACCCTTAATCTGACTGTAGGTTATTCACACCCGATCGACTATCAGCTGCCAGAAGGTGTAACAGCTGATACGCCGACCCAGACCGAGATTGTTATTTCAGGTGTGGACAAGCAGTTGGTAGGGCATGTTGCTGCCGAGATCAGGAAGTTTCGACCACCTGAGCCATACAAGGGCAAAGGCATTCGCTACGTCAATGAGCGAGTATTCAGAAAAGAAGCGAAGAAGAAATAGGTTTCCGGGTTATGAGTATCAAAAAGACAGCTCGTTTACGCCGCGCCAAGCGGGCCCGAGCAAAGATCAGCGAATTACGTGTGAATCGTCTGTGTGTGTATCGTTCACCTCGACATATTTATGCGCAAGTCATTTCTCCAAATGGCAACCAGGTGTTGGCCAGTGCTTCCACGGTTGAGAAAGAAAGCCGTGGCGGCAAGACGGGTAACGTCGACGCTGCTGCAAATGTTGGCAAGCTGATCGCAGAGCGAGCGAAAGCAGCCGGTGTTGAAAAGGTTGCATTTGACCGTTCGGGTTATGCCTACCATGGCCGAGTTAAGGCCCTGGCTGAGGCGGCGCGCGAAGGCGGACTGGAATTTTAAGGATCATTAGTTATGGCATTTAAAGACGAGCCAGGTAAGAACGAAGAAGGCCTGCAGGAAAAACTGATCCAGGTTAACCGTGTAGCGAAAGTGGTTAAAGGTGGTCGAATTTTCGGCTTCACAGCCCTGACTGCGGTTGGTGACGGTAATGGACGTGTCGGCTTCGGTCGAGGCAAGGCCCGTGAAGTGCCTCTGGCAATCCAGAAGGCCATGGAGTCTGCCCGTCGCAACATGATCACAGTAAATCTGGACGGCCACACCCTGCAGTACCCGATCAAGGCTCGTCATGGTGCATCCAGGGTTTACATGCAACCAGCCTCCGAAGGTACCGGTGTAATCGCCGGCGGTGCGATGCGCGCCATCCTGGAACTGGCTGGAGTACAGAATGTACTCGCGAAGTGCTACGGCTCAACCAATCCAGTGAACGTGGTACGTGCAACATTCAATGGTCTGCGCGACATGCGCGCACCCGAAGATATTGCTGCCAAGCGTGGCAAGACAGTAGATGAGATTGTGGGATAGTAGAAAATGGCCAAGTCTAAGACCGTCAAAGTGACACTGGTTAGAAGCCCGATTAGCAGCCAGCCCAAGCACAAGCTGTGCCTGAAAGGCCTCGGTATCCGTCGTATGCATCAGACTGTGGAGCTGGAAGACACACCTGCAGTGCGCGGCATGATTAACAAGATCAGCTACATGCTTTCGGTTGAATAAGACCGGACAACACTGAGCGTATAGCAATTTAGAGATTATAGGTAAACGACATGCAACTGAATGATTTAAGCCCGGCAGAAGGCAGCGTTAAGGCCAAGAAGCGACTTGGTCGTGGCGTTGGCAGTGGCTGGGGCAAAACCAGTGGTAAGGGTCACAAGGGTCAGAAGGCTCGCAGTGGTGGCACCGTTAAGCCAGGTTTCGAAGGTGGTCAGATGCCATTGCAGATGCGTTTGCCGAAATTCGGATTCAGCTCTCGCGTTGGCCGTGTTACTGCCGAGGTTCGCAGTGGTGAACTGAACAAGGTGGAAGGTGATGTTGTAAATCTGGAATCCCTGCGTAAGGCGGGTGTGATTTCTGCCAGCATCAAGCGCGCGAAAGTGATGCTTTCCGGCGAAGTGACTCGCAAGCTGACGGTTGAAGG
>Ga0129344_1054911_pt1 | contig 8476 bp, 1 predicted proteins | sample CPBNA2_FD_105428 | JGI IMG/M metagenome (GOLD analysis project Ga0129344, IMG submission 105428) | Freshwater to marine salinity gradient microbial communities from Chesapeake Bay, USA - CPBay_Sum_15_0.2_RNA2 (Metagenome Metatranscriptome) | ecosystem: Environmental > Aquatic > Marine > Coastal ...
CCAGCTTCTACCAATTCATCTTTCGAATCTACGATGACGTTATTGTACTTGCGAAGACCTGTACCAGCAGGCACTTTATGACCCACCACCACATTCTCTTTCAGTCCAAGCAAGAAGTCTTTCTTGGCTTCAATGGCGGCCTGAGTCAACACCTTTGTGGTTTCCTGGAAGGATGCAGCTGACAACCAACTATCGGTGGAAAGCGCAGCACGGGTAATACCAAGAAGGATTGGACGAGAAATCGCAGGTTGCGCTTCCGTTGCTTCCATCTCTGCTTTACCCTCTTCAATCAATTTATTGTTGATCTCACGAGCTTCACGACGGTCTAGTAGAGTACCTTTTGATAATCCGCTGTCTCCAGCACTTCGGATCACAACTTTACCAATCAGTTCATCATTCCGTTTATTCAGTTCAAAGCGATCTACCTTATCACCTTCAAGATAGGTCGTATCGCCTGAATCAGTGATTTCAACTTTCTGCATCATCGTACGTACAATCACTTCAATGTGCTTATCGTTGATTTTCACACCCTGCAGACGGTACACTTCCTGAATCTCGTTCACGAGGTAAGATTGAACCGCAAATGGCCCGAGAATGCTCAAGATATCCTGTGCAGGAATCGTACCATCACTTAATGGCTCTCCAGCACGGACATAATCATTTTCCTGCACCAAGATGTGCTTGGATAGTGGAATTAGATATTTCTTATCGTCAGTGGCGTCTTTAGAGTCTTTAGGACGAATGATCACTTCCTGTGAACCACGCTTACGTCCACCCATCATGACGATACCGTCGATTTCAGAAACTGCTGCTGGATCGCTTGGTGTACGTGCTTCAAATAGCTCGGTCACACGTGGTAGACCCGCCGTGATATCCTTCGATTTGGATGTCGCACGAGGAATCTTTGCCAAGACCTGACCCGCTTGTACTTTCTCTCCATTTTCGACCACAATATGCGTGTCGAATGGAAGGGTCGTCTCGCGACGTACACTCTTACCACCTTTTACCACAATGGTAGGCACCAAGTTCTTCTCACGATGCTCTACAATGACTTTTTCACGGTGACCTGTTTGAGGATCGGTATCTTCGCGATACGTTACATCTGCGATAATATCAGAGTATTCAATCGTACCATCGATCTCACTAAAGATCAAAGCATTGTATGGATCCCACTTACAAAGCGGGGCTCCCTTCATCACCATATCCCCCTCTTCGATGAGCATGTCAGAACCATAAGGCACGTTGTAGTTCACGAGGACTTTACCCTGCTCATCTACAATACGAAGTTCACCAGCACGGCTTAGAACTACACTCTTGGTCTCTTCACCATCATCATACTCAACCACACGTACGTTATCAAACTCGACTTTACCATCGAATTTCGCTTTGTGGATTGATTCTGCTTCAAGACGTGATGCCGTACCTCCAACGTGGAAGGTACGTAGTGTCAACTGAGTACCTGGCTCACCGATGGACTGTGCAGCAATAACACCCACAGCCTCACCCATTTGAACCATCTTATTACGTGAAAGATCGCGACCATAACATTTCGCACAAACTCCACGCTCAGCTTCACAGGTCAATACAGAACGAATTTCTACTTCCTCGATAGAGGTTTCAGAAATTTTCCTTGCGACACTCTCTTCGATCAACTGATTCGCTTCACATAACACTTCATTGGTATATGGATCACGAATCTCATCCAGGGACACACGTCCAAGAATTCGATCCTCAAGACGTTCAATGATATCCTCATTGTCCTTGAGCGCACGCATCTTGATTCCGCGAAGCGTACCACAATCCAATTCATTAATGATGATATCCTGAGATACGTCCACTAGACGACGAGTCAAGTATCCCGCATCCGCTGTTTTTAGAGCAGTATCGGCAAGACCTTTACGAGCACCGTGAGTGGAGATAAAGTATTCAAGAACCGTCAATCCTTCACGGAATGAAGAGAGAATCGGATTCTCAATAACCTCATTTCCTTGTTGCATCGAAGATTTTTGTGGTTTCGCCATCAAACCACGCATACCTCCAAGCTGACGAATCTGCTCTTTCGAACCCCGAGCACCAGAATCAGCCATCATGAAGACTGGATTAAATCCATCTCTATCTTCTGTCAGAGCTTGGAACAAAGTCTCAGAAACACGGTTTGTGGTAGAGGTCCACTTATCGATCACCTGGTTATAACGCTCATTATCCGTAATAAAGCCCATTTCGTAGCGCTCTTGAATCTCGGCTACTTCTTTTTGAGCTTTCTCGATAAGCTGATGTTTTGCCTCAGGAATAATAATATCGGTCAGGTTGAAGGAGAGACCTCCACGTGTCGCCTGCTCAAACCCTAGATTCTTCATGTTATCCAAGAAGGCTGCAGCTTTCGCTGTACCCGCAATCGCCACAATATCGCCGATAAGAACGCGAAGTTCTTTCTTCCCAAGAGTTTTATTGATATAGGAAATACCTTCTGGGATAATCTGGTTGAACAGAATACGTCCAGTTGTGGTCTTGATCATCTCACGAACTGAATCACCTTTGTCGTTCGTTTGCTCAATTCGAACATTGATTTTAGCATGCAGATCAAGGATACCCTGATCAAAAGCCACGATCACTTCATCAGGGCTTGAGAATGTTTTTCCTTCACCCTTGAGGCCATTCCCCATTTTAGTCAGGTAGTAAATACCCAAAATCATATCCTGAGAAGGAACCGCAATCGGCCCACCGTTTGCAGGGCTCAAGATGTTGTGAGATCCCAGCATCAAGACACCTGCTTCCAAAATTGCATCATTGCTCAATGGAAGGTGAACAGCCATCTGATCCCCATCGAAGTCAGCGTTAAACGCTGTACAAGCAAGCGGGTGCAGACGGATTGCTTTTTCTTCAATCAAAACAGGCTGGAATGCCTGGATACCTAAACGGTGCAGGGTTGGGGCACGGTTCAGCATCACTGGATGCCCATCGATCACATTTTCGAGTACTTCCCAAACCACGGCATCGCGACGATCTACAACTTTCTTCGCACTTTTTACCGTTTTGACGTAGCCGCGCTCAATGAGGCGACGAATCACAAAAGGTTTGTAGAGCTCGATTGCCATCTCTTTTGGAAGACCACACTCGTGCATTTTGAGTTCAGGGCCCACCACGATAACTGAACGGCCTGAATAATCCACACGCTTACCGAGAAGGTTTTGACGGAAACGCCCGCTCTTTCCTTTGAGCATATCGCTCAAAGACTTCAGAGCACGGTTGTTATTGCGTACCGCGTTAACCTTCTTGGAGTTATCATAGAGTGAATCAACCGCTTCCTGAAGCATTCTCTTCTCATTACGGAGAATGACATCCGGAGCTTTGATATCCAGAAGTTTTTTCAGACGATTGTTACGGATAATCACACGGCGGTACAGATCATTCAAATCTGAGGTCGCAAAACGTCCACCCTCGAGAGGAACTAAGGGGCGTAATTCTGGCGGAATAACCGGAATGACTCGCTGAACCATCCACTCAGGTCTGTTTTCCGTATGCTGGTTTGCCGCACGGAATGACTCAATGACCTGTAGTTCTTTTAATTTCTTTTTCTTCTTCATCTGAGATTTTTCAGAACGAATCTCTTCACGAAGATTGTAGGCTCTTTCACTCAGATTAATTCCTTGAAGAAGGGCTTCTACTGCTTCAGCACCCTCTTTGACGATGAACTTATCAGGATCATCATCATCGAGCTCGTAGTTATTTGGGAGTTGGTCCAGAATCTCAAATTTCTCCTCTTCGGAGATCAAATCACCACGTCTTTTTCCAAGGTCTTTAGCTAAACCAGGTTGCGTCACTACAAAGGTCTCATAGTAGACGATCTTTTCAAGGTTTTTAGAAGAGAGACCTAACAAGTAGGCAATCTTATTGGGCAGGGATTTGAAGTACCAGATGTGAACAATAGGTACGGTTAGATAGATGTGACCCATTCGCTCACGACGTACCGCTTTACGCGTCACTTCCACACCGCATCGATCACAGACAATCCCTTTGTATCGAATTCGCTTGTACTTTCCGCAATGGCATTCGTAATCTTTTACCGGACCAAAGATTTTTTCACAAAAAAGTCCATCCATTTCCGGTTTAAATGTCCGGTAGTTGATGGTTTCAGGTGTCATGACCTCGCCTTCAGAACGCTCCATGATGGCGTCTGCCGAAGAAAGAGAGATTCCTATACTGTCGAAATCTTTGGAGATAATCAGGGACTTGCTGGAATTAAGTGTCTGCAAAATGTTCCTCCGAAATGGGATTTTGTTCCAATCGTTACGATTCTTTTCAGGAGTTTAGGCGGAGTTTCAATGATCTCCGCCTTGTGTCCTCAGCTCAAATCGTTTATCGCTGTTGCCTGTTTCGATCTGGCGCGATCAATCGATGTGAAGTTCAAGTCCTAAGCCAAGAAGCTCACGAAGAAGAACCTTGAAGGATTCCGGTACATCTCCTTCTGGTAGGTTCTCACCTTTCACAATGGCCTCATAGACTTTCGCTCGACCTTTCACATCATCACTCTTAACAGTGAGCATCTCTTTCAAGATGTTTGCCGCACCGTAAGCATACAATGCCCAAACTTCCATCTCACCGAGACGCTGACCTCCAAATTGAGCTTTACCACCGAGTGGCTGCTGCGTAATGAGTGAGTATGGACCAATTGAACGGGAGTGCATCTTATCTTGAACTAAGTGATTTAGTTTCAACATATAGATGTATCCAACTGTCGTTGGCTGAGCAAATGCCTCACCACTACGCCCGTCAAATAGAGTAATGCGACCATCTTCCGGCAAACCGGCTTCGCGCATTTTTTCCTGGACCTGGTCGAAGGTTGCTCCATCAAATACAGGTGAAGCAAATTTTACGCCCAGATTCTTAGCCGCCCATCCGAGGATGGTTTCATAGATCTGACCCAAGTTCATCCGAGAAGGCACGCCTAGCGGATTCAATAGAATATCAACTGGGGTTCCGTCTTCCAAGAATGGCATGTCTTCTGCAGGGACGATTTTTGCAACCACCCCTTTGTTTCCGTGACGACCCGCCATCTTATCCCCAACTTGAAGCTTACGCTTTTTGGCGATATAGACTTTAGCCTTTTGGATAATTCCTGGAGGAAGTTCATCTCCAACAGAAATCTGATAGGTATTCTTTTTGTGCTGTGAATCCAATGAACGTCTTAAATCACGGTAGTTCTTGAAGAGTAATTTCACATGCTCAACGATTTCAGCATCCGTTGCCCATTCAATATTTTCATTGATTGTAGCAGGATCGAGCTTCTCGAAGACTGATTTTTTGTACTTCTCACCCTTCGGAATCACTTCATATTCGCTGTAGTTGTAAACACCTGGTGATGTTTTGTCACGAAGAAGTGTGTAGAGTTTATCTGCCCATTGTTGGTTGAGTTTACCCAACTCTGTTTGATAGCGTTCTTTCTCTTCCTCCAGACGTTTCTTCTCTTCCTTACGAGAGACGAGTTCGTCACGTTTACGACTAAACAATTGCGTGTTAATAACTACACCTGAAACCCCTGGAGGTGTTCTAAGTGAAGCATCTTTCACATCGCCTGCTTTATCACCAAAGATCGCACGAAGAAGTTTCTCTTCAGGTGTAGGATCAGACTCTCCTTTTGGTGTGATTTTACCCACCAAAATATCACCTGGTACTACCTTGGCACCAACTCGAATCATCCCTTCTTCGTTGAGGTCTTTCGTTGCCTCTTCGCTTACGTTCGGGATTTCACGAGTCAATTCTTCTTCACCACGTTTCGTGTCACGAACTTGCTGTTCGAACTCAGAAATATGTATCGAGGTATAAATATCATCTTGAACAATACGCTCACTCACGATGATCGCATCCTCAAAGTTATATCCACGCCATGGCATAAAAGCCACAAGTAGGTTACGACCCAGAGCCAATTCACCTTTATCCGTAGAGTAACCGTCTGCAAGGGTATCCCCTTTCTTGACTTTATCTCCAACTTGAACAGCAGCACGCTGACTCACAGTAGTATCCTGGTTACTGCGCTCAAATTTTTTCAGGAAGTAGCTCTTCACGCCATCATCAAAGTAGCAGACTGTTTCGAGTTCGGATCTCTTGTACTTGACCCGAATTTCGGTTCCACTAACGTAGACGACTTCGCCATCACCCTCTGCAGTGATAATCGCACGAGAGTCTTTGGCTGCACGGTGCTCAAGACCAGTTCCAACAAGCGGAGATTCAGGTCTGAGGAGCGGTACACCCTGGCGCTGCATGTTTGAACCCATCAATGCACGGTTTGCATCATCGTGTTCAATAAACGGAATCAGTGCCGCAGCGAGAGAGGTAATCTGGTTGGTTGCAACGTCCATATATTCTACTTCATCCGGACGTGCCAGACCCACGTTACTATCACGGAATCGAGAGAAAATAGAATCGTTGACAAATTTATTTTTCTCATCAAGCAGAGCATTTGCCTGAGCGATGATGGTCTCATCTTCTTGCTCAGCAGCCAAATAATCCACATGATTGGTCACAACTCCATCTTTCACCTTGCGATATGGAGTTTCAATGAACCCGAAATCGTTAACCTTTGCGTGAATACAAAGTGAGGAGATCAGACCAATATTTGGACCTTCAGGTGTCTCAATCGGACAGAGACGACCATAGTGGGTGTAGTGAACGTCACGAACCTCAAAACCTGCACGCTCACGAGTAAGACCCCCAGGACCCAAAGCTGACATCCGTCGTTTGTGAGTTAATTCAGCCAATGGATTCGTTTGATCCATAAACTGTGAGAGCTGATTGGTCCCAAAGAAGGTATTGATCACGCTTGAAATAGTACGAGCGTTCACCAAATCTTGAGGTGTCAGCTGTTCCGCCTCTTTCGAGTTCATTCGCTCACGAATCGTACGTGCCATTCGGGCAAGACCGATCGCAAATTGCTGGCCAAGTTGCTCACCAACTGTACGAACGCGACGATTACTTAAATGGTCAATATCGTCTACCTGTGATTTCATCTCTTTGAGACGGATCAATTCTTTGATGATCGACACGATATCTTCTGTCGTGAGATGCTGAATGTTCAAATCGACATCTAAGCGAAGACGCTTGTTGAGTCGGTAACGACCTACTTCTCCGAGATCATACTTCTTATCAGAGAAGAAGAGACGATCTAGAACCTGGCGTGCGGTCTCCATGTCCGGCATTTCACCAGCACGAATTTGCTGGTAGACTTCACGAAGTGCAGATTCTCTATCGTGAGTATTGTCTTTCCGCGCTGTATTCATAATGACAGAGCGCTCAGATTGATCCAGAGACATTTTTTGAATCAAAGCGGTGGTTAGACCCAGCTTAGTAAAGAGTTCGTAATCGTCTTCGGTGATCTCATGATCACGCTCGAGAACGGTTCTCTTCGTAGTTTGCTGAGTAACTTCACCTGTCTCTTCGTCTACAATCTCTTCTGTAACTTCTTCCAGCAGGTTGGTTGCTAAATTTTGACCAACAGCACGTTCAATGAATTGTTTTTTGTTTTTGAATTCTACTTTTTCAGATAGATCGAAAATTCCTAACAACTCTTCATCAGACGAGAATCCAAGCGCGCGCAAGAGAGTCGTGGCCGGAATCTTTTTCTTCCGATCAATATAGGCCCAAAGTACGTCACGAATATCCGTTGTGAATTCAATCCAGGAACCTTTAAAAGGAATCACTCGTGCGGAGTAAAGCTGTGTTCCATTTGGATGGAGGGTCTGGCCAAAAAATACACCAGGAGAACGGTGAAGCTGACTCACAATCACACGCTCCGCTCCATTGATGATAAACGTTCCACGTTCAGTCATCCAGGGTAGATCGCCTAGGAATACTTCTTGTTCAATCGTTTCCTGAGCATCATCATCTTTTCCAGTAGACAAGCGTAACTTCGCTTTAAGCGGAACCGCGTAGGTCAATCCACGCTCTTGACACTCTTTGATGGTGTAACGAGGAGTATCAACCGAGTAATACATAAACTCGAGTCGACTGTCTTCTCGTGTGTTGAGAATTGGGAAATTCTCGTTAAATATTCGTTGAAGACCCTGGTTTTTGCGATCCTGTGGCGCAATGTCGAGCTGAGCAAACTTCTCAAAAGACTCGATTTGTATATCCAGGAAATCAGGATAATCAGATACTTGACGTGTTCGACCGAATGAATAACGATCCGTGAAGGGGATTTTCTCCATAGAAGGTGTCAAAGGGTGCTCCCTTTAATTGGTTGATAAGTGCGCGCGAGAAGAACAAAAACGGACCAGTTAAACCGATCCAAAAAAAGACAGGTGGCTCAGACAGCGACAACCGACACTCTATAACGAGCGCGGTTGCCAGTTGTTGTCTGAATACCCGTAAAAAAGCTGAATTACTTGAGCTCTACTTTGGCTCCAGCTGCTTCAAGCTTCTCTTTAATTTGCTGTGCTTCATCTTTAGAAGCTGCTTCTTTCACAGTGCTAGGAGCTCCATC
>Ga0129344_1192709_pt1 | contig 8215 bp, 18 predicted proteins | sample CPBNA2_FD_105428 | JGI IMG/M metagenome (GOLD analysis project Ga0129344, IMG submission 105428) | Freshwater to marine salinity gradient microbial communities from Chesapeake Bay, USA - CPBay_Sum_15_0.2_RNA2 (Metagenome Metatranscriptome) | ecosystem: Environmental > Aquatic > Marine > Coastal ...
CAAGAATTTCGCGCAGATGATCGCTGCTCTAGGAGCCTCAGACAAAAAGTCTATGGTGGTTCTTGCTGAGCAAAATAAAAACGTATATTTGTCGTCCCGAAATTTGAAGGGAAGCAAGGTTGTAACTGCTTCAGAATTAAACACTTACGAAACCATGAAAGTTTCTAAGTTGATTTTTACGGAAGCGGCCATCAACGAAATTGAATCAATCTTAAGTTAAAAGAGGACTCATGGATATTCTGATTCGTCCGATCATTACGGAAAAGATGACCGACCTCGCAGAGGATCGTGGGCAGTACGGCTTCGTTGTCGATCGTCGCGCCAACAAGGTGGAGATCAAGAAGGCAGTTGAGGAGGCCTACGGTGTTACCGTGGAGTCCGTCAATACCATGATCCAGCCTGGTAAGCGCAAGTCGCGTTACACCAAAGGGGGGGTCATCTCAGGTAGAACTAATCATGTGAAGAAAGCGATCGTGACCGTCAAGGAAGGTGATATGATCGACTTCTATAGCAACATCTGATAAGTCATGGCAGTAAAAAGATTAAGACCAGTAACTCCGGGACAGCGTTTTCGCTACGCAAGCGACTTCGCATCGGTAACTTCCGCGTCCCCGGAGAAGTCCCTGACCAAGGGAAAGAGCAAAAGCGGTGGCCGAAACAACACTGGTAAGATGACCATGCGCTACGTTGGTGGCGGACATAAGCGTCGTCTTCGTGCCATTGACTTTAAGAGAGAAAAGTATGGTGTACCCGCTACGGTTAAAACGATCGAATACGATCCGAACCGTTCTGCGCGTATCGCCTTGTTGTATTATGCTGACGGAGAGAAGCGCTACATTTTGGCTCCGAATGGAGTTGAGGTTGATCAGGTGTTGGTATCCGGTTCTGGTAGCGCTCCGGAAGTTGGGAATGCCCTTCCTCTGGGAGACATGCCGCTCGGTACAATCGTACACAATATTGAACTTCACCCAGGACAGGGTGGAACTATTGCCCGTTCTGCCGGTGCATATGCGCAGCTGGCAGCGAAGGAAGGTAAATATGGTGTTCTGAAGATGCCTTCAGGTGAAACCCGTATGATCCTTTTAACATGTATGGCCACTGTTGGGGTTGTTTCCAACTCGGACCATGCCCTGGAGAAACTGGGTAAAGCCGGTCGTAAGCGTTGGTTGGGACGTCGCCCACGTACTCGTGGTGTGGTTATGAACCCTGTGGATCACCCAATGGGTGGTGGTGAAGGACGTGCTTCCGGAGGTCATCCAAGATCCAGAAATGGTATTCCTGCTAAAGGATTTAAGACCCGTAGCAAGAAGAAGGCTTCAAACAAGTATATCATTGAACGACGTAAGAAATAATTGACCGATGGCTAGATCTCTAAAAAAAGGACCTTACGTTCACTTTAAACTGCAGCGCAAAGTTGAGGCGCAGCTGGGAACAGGGAAGAAGTCTGTGATCAAGACTTGGTCACGTTCATCGATGATCACTCCTGATTTCGTAGGATTGACCTTCGCTGTTCATAATGGACGTCAGTTCATTCCCGTATATGTGACAGAAAACATGGTAGGACACAAGTTGGGCGAATTCGCGATGACCAGAACCTTCCGTGGACACGCCGGGAATAAGAAAGATAAAGGTAGAAGATAATAGAAAGCATCAAGAAGCAAAAAAATGGGTGCACGTAAAAGAAATACAGCAGAAAGGATGAAGGAGGAGCGTAAGCAGATGGCTTTTGCCAAGCTTCGCAACTGTCCTACTTCACCTCGTAAGATGCGTTTGGTTGCCGACATGGTTCGTGGAATGGACGCGGCAAAAGCGCTTTATGTACTGCGTTACAGTAAGAAAGAGGCTTCCAACAAGATCGAAAAGCTGCTCGAGTCAGCGATCAGTAACTGGGAGCATAAGTTCGATTCGACCTTCGATGTGGACTCCGGTCTGTACATCAAGGAGATCTATGTGGACAGCGCAAGAATGCTCAAGCGTTTGCAAACGGCACCACAGGGTCGTGCGCATCGAATCAGAAAGAGATCAAATCATGTAACCCTGGTATTGGATACCAGAAATAACGAGGAAGCATAACATGGGACAGAAGACGAACCCTATTGGTAATCGCCTGGGCTTTATTCGTGGTTGGGAGTCAAACTGGTTTGGCGGTGGCGACTACGGAGACAAGCTGGCTGAAGACAAGAAGATCCGCGATTATCTCCATGCACGTTTATCCAAGGCCAGTGTCTCCAGGATCATCATCGAGCGCACGCTGAAGCTGATCACGGTAACCGTAACAACGGCTCGTCCTGGAATTATCATCGGTAAAGGTGGTCAGGAAGTGGACAAGCTGAAGGAAGAGTTGAAAAAGATCTCAGGAAAAGAGGTACAGATCAACATTTTCGAGATCAAGCGTCCTGAGCTGGATGCCAACTTGGTTGCTTCCAGTATTGCACGCCAGATCGAAGGCCGTATCTCTTACCGTCGTGCTACCAAGATGGCCATCGCGGCTGCGATGCGCATGGGAGCTGAAGGTATTAAGATCCAGATCAGCGGTCGTCTGAATGGAGCTGAAATGGCACGTACGGAGATGTACAAGGATGGAAGAACTCCACTCCATACTTTCCGTGCCGATATCGATTACGCACTGAAAGAGGCGCACACGACTTACGGTCGTCTGGGTGTGAAGGTGTGGATCATGAAAGGAGAAGTTTACGGGAAGCGTGACCTGAGTAATGTACTGGGTCAGCGCAGCGGAAAAACTCAGGGTGGAAACCAGGGACCGGCTCGTAAGGTTCGTAGAAGAAAAAAGCAATAATCATTCTCAAGCATTAGAGAGAGATGTTACAACCGAAAAGACAAAAATTTCGTCGCGTTCAGAAAGGCAAAGGCCAACTTAAAGGTATTGCCCATAGAGGAACGGAACTGAGCTTCGGATCTTACGGGATCAAATCCCTTCAGACCCGCTGGATCAATTCACGTCAGATCGAGGCGGCTCGTATCGCAGCAACGCGTTATATGAAGAGGGAAGGTCAATTGTGGATCAGAATATTCCCGGATAAGCCGATCACCAAGAAGCCAGCGGAAGTGCGTATGGGTAAGGGTAAAGGAGCTCCGGAGTATTTTGTGGCTACTGTTAAGCCTGGACGTATGCTCTTCGAGATCGAAGGTGTACCTGCGGATGTAGCTCAAGAAGCCCTTCGATTGGCAGCACAGAAACTTCCTGTGAAGTGCAAGTACGTTGTGCGTCGAGATCTGAGAAATAACTAATAAGGGGAGAAGGAGAGATGAAGCAGAATGTAATCATAGAATTGTCGACCCCCGAGCTCGTTGAGAAGATCGAGATCGAAAAGGAAAAATACGCCAAGATGCGCATGGGACATGTGGTTTCCCAATTGGAGAACCCAATGGAAATGCGCCAAATACGCAAGACGATCGCTCGTTTGATGACGGAGCTCCGCAAGCGTGAACTGGTAGGTGAAACGAAGTAATTGAATAAGGGAAATGGATAGGAACCTTAGAAAAGAAAGGATCGGAGTAGTATCCAGTAACAGCATGGACAAGTCCATCGTGGTTACCGTACAGCGTCGTGTAAAACACCCGATCTATGGTAAGTTCGTTAAGAAGACGAACAAGTTCATCGCGCATGACGAAGAGAACACTTGCAACCCAGGTGATACTGTGAAGATCATGGAAACGCGTCCAATGAGCAAGAACAAGCGCTGGAGATTGGTAGAAATCCTTGAAAGAGCTAAGTAATCATGGTACAGCAGGAAAGTAGACTGAAAGTAGCGGACAACACAGGAGGAAAAGAAGTACTCTGTATCCGCGTATTGGGTGGAACCAAGCGTCGTTACGCCAGCGTTGGTGACAAGATCGTGGTGACCATCAAGGAGGCCCTTCCTTCAGGTAGTGTGAAGAAAGGTCAGGTTTCTACGGCTGTGGTCGTGCGTACAAAGAAAGAAGTTCGACGCGTGGACGGTTCTTATATCCGTTTCGATGACAACGCTTGTGTACTCTTGAACCAGGCCGGAGAAATGCGGGGAACGCGTGTATTCGGGCCTGTTGCTCGTGAGTTGCGCGACAAGCAGTATATGAAGATTGTTTCATTGGCACCTGAGGTGCTTTAAGGAATTATTAGGATGGCAAAGCTGCACATCAAAAAAGGAGACACCGTGATGGTTATCTCGGGAGAATATAAGGGAGAGAAGGGTATGGTTACCCAGATCCTTTCGAAGAAGAACCGGGCCATCGTGGAGGGAGTGAATATGGTGACCAAACACCAAAAGCCGAGTGCGTCCAACCCACAGGGCGGTCGTATCGAGGAGGAAGCTCCTATTCATATTTCCAACCTCATGTTGGTAGATCCTAAGTCAGGAGAACCTACGCGTGTGGGAAGGAAGATGGATGATAACGGAAAATTGGTACGCTACGCTAAAAATTCAGGGGAGGTAATTCGATGAACGGATATACACCAAGACTTAAGAAAGAATACGCTGATCGCATCCGACCAGCGCTGATGGAGAAGTTCGGTTATAAGACCGTAATGCAGATCCCTACACTCAATAAGATCGTACTTAGTCAGGGTGTGGGTGATGCTGTGGCCGACAAGAGACTGATCGAATCAGCGGTGAGTGAAATGACCCTGATCAGTGGACAGAAGGCTGTAGCTACTGTTTCTAAAAAGGATATCTCCAATTTCAAGTTGAGAAAAGGAATGCCTATCGGAGCCCGTGTGACATTGAGAGGTGATAACATGTATGAGTTCCTGGAACGTCTGATCGTAGCCTCGCTGCCTCGCGTGCGTGACTTCAGAGGATTGAATCCAAAAGGATTTGATGGTCGAGGAAACTTCAACATGGGTATCAAGGAACAGATCATCTTCCCGGAGATCAATATCGACCAGATCAACAAGATCACCGGTATGGATATCACCTTTGTGACCTCCGCGGAGACAGATGATGAAGCACTTGCATTATTGACCGAATTCGGACTGCCGTTTAAAAAATAACAGACATGGCGAAAGAATCAATGAAAGCCCGCGAAAGAAAAAGGGCAAAGATGATTGAAAAACACGCTGCTAAAAGAGCAGAGTTGCTTGCAGCGGGAGACTACGAGGGATTGCAAAAGCTTCCTAAGAATGCCTCTCCTGTAAGAGCGCATAACCGCTGTAAGATCACCGGTCGTCCCAAGGGATATATGCGTCAGTTCGGAATCTCCAGGGTGACCTTCCGTGAGATGGCGAACCAGGGATTGATCCCAGGGGTGAAGAAAGCTAGTTGGTAAAAAGAAGTTAAAGAGTACAGATCATGTATACTGATCCTATCAGCGATTATTTGACAAGAATTCGCAACGCAGCGATGGCGGGACATCGCATCGTAGAGATCCCGGCTTCCAAGCTGAAGGTGGAGATCTCTCGTATCCTTCACGAGCAAGGATACATCCGTAACTACAAAGTTGAGGATAACGGACCACAAGGTGTGATCAAGATCGCACTGAAGTACGATCCCAACACCAAGATCTCTGCGATCAAGAGCTTGAAGCGTGTTAGCCGTCCCGGTTTGAGAAGCTACAAGGGATCAACGGAGATCCCCAGGGTACTCAATGGTTTGGGTATTGCTATCGTAAGTACGAACAAAGGTGTAATGACAGACAAGCAGGCACGCGCCGAGAACGTTGGTGGTGAAGTGCTGTGTACTGTTTATTGATACAGACAAAGAAGTAAGAGATGTCAAGAATAGGAAATAGCATCATTACCGTCCCAGCCGGAGTTGAGATCAAGCTGGATGGAAGAGAATTGACGGTAAAAGGACCCAAAGGGGAACTTTCCCAAACTTTGAGCGAGGGGATTTCCTTTAACATGGAAGATGGTGTGATCACTTTGAGTCGTGAGAACGATTCTAAGGAACTAAAGGCACACCACGGGATGAACCGCGCTTTGGTGGCCAATATGATCGAGGGAGTTGCTCAGGGATTCACCAAGGAGCTGGAACTCGTTGGAGTGGGTTACCGTGCGAGCAACCAGGGTCAGAAACTGGACCTTTCACTTGGATTCTCCCACAACATCATCTTCGATATTCCAGAGGAAGTGAAGCTGGAGACCAAGATGGAGAAGGGACAGAACCCAGCGGTGATCCTTTCCAGCCATGATAAGCAATTGCTCGGAATGGTGGCTGCCAAGATCCGTTCCTTCCGTAAGCCTGAGCCTTACAAAGGAAAGGGAGTTCGTTTCAAAGGTGAACAGATCAGAAGAAAAGCAGGTAAAGCTGCAGGTTAATAGTAGAAGAAGTAAAGAGTTATGGCATTTTCCAAAACTGAAAGAAGGGACAAGATCAAGCGTCGTGTACGTGGCGTTGTTTCCGGAACGGCTAGCAGACCTCGCCTTACTGTTTTTCGCAGTAACAAGGAGATCTATGCGCAAATGGTTGACGATGTGAGCGGACGCACTTTGGCTGCGGCATCATCACGTGACAAGGATATCGCTACTGACGGTATGAACAAGTCACAGGCTGCGCACGAAGTAGGTAAGAAATTAGCGGAGCGTGCGGTCGCAGCGGGTATCGAAACATGCGCTTTCGATCGTAACGGATACCTGTACCACGGAAGAGTTAAACAATTGGCTGATGGCGCCCGTGAGGGTGGTCTCAAATTCTAAAGGACATGTTGCAGAATTACAAGAATGTTGAAAGAGTAAAGCCGGGTGGTCTTGAATTGAAAGATCGTCTGGTAGGTATCCAACGTGTCACCAAGGTGACCAAAGGAGGACGTACCTTTAGTTTTTCTGCCATCGTTGTGGTAGGAGATGAGAATGGTGTCGTAGGATATGGATTGGGTAAATCCAAAGAAGTCTCTGAGGCCATAACCAAAGGAATTGAAGATGCCAAGAAAAACTTGGTACGCATTCCTCTGATCAGGCAGACCATCCCGCACGAGCAGTATGGTAAGTACGGTGGCGCCCGCGTCTTCATCCGTCCGGCTTCTCATGGTACGGGAGTGATTGCAGGAGGTGCGATGCGTGCGGTTCTGGAATCAGTGGGTATTCACGACGTATTGGCCAAGTCCAAGGGATCCTCAAATCCGCACAATGCGGTAAAGGCGACCATGGATGCGCTGCTCAATCTTCGCGATGCGAAGGCTGTAGCCCGCCAGCGTGGTATTTCCATGGAAAAAGTATTCAACGGATAATAAGAAAGTGATGTCAAAAGTACGCGTTAAGCAAGTTCGTAGTAAGATCAATCGCCCTGTGGACCAGAAGCGCACACTGGAAGCTCTTGGACTCAAGCGCATGAACCAGGTTGTTGAGCATGAGCTTACTCCACAGATCCAGGGAATGATCCGAAAGGTGAATCACTTGGTTCATGTTGAAGAAGTTAAGTAAGAATCGCTTGTAAAGACATTTGAAAATGGATCTGAATAATTTAAAACCAGCCGAAGGCTCAGTAAAGAAAAAGACCCGTATCGCCCGTGGAGAAGGTAGCGGTAAAGGTGGAACTTCCACTCGTGGTCACAAGGGAGCTAAGTCTCGTTCTGGATACAGCAAGAAAATCGGTTTTGAAGGTGGACAAATGCCTCTGCAGCGTCGTGTGCCTAAATTCGGTTTCAAGAATATCAACCGCGTTGAGTACAGGGGAATCAACCTCGATACGATCCAGAAGTTGATCGATGGTGGGAAGATCAAGGATACCTTGACCCTGGAGTCACTCAGAGATAATGGGCTGGCCGGTAAGAACGATCTGATCAAGATCCTCGGAAGAGGAGAATTGAATGCCAAGATCGATGTGACTGCCCATAAGTTCACGGCCACTGCCAAAGCAGCTATTGAAGCTCAAGGAGGTACTGCAACAACCCTATAAGCAATAGAACCGGATGAAGAATTTCATTGAGACATTAAAGAATATCTGGAAGATCGAGGAGCTTCGTCAGCGAATCCTATTTACCTTAGGATTCCTGGCCATCTACCGATTCGGAACTTTTGTTGTTCTTCCCGGTATCGATCCTTCTCAATTGGATGCCTTGCAGCAGCAGGCTTCAAGCGGTTTGCTGGGTCTGCTGAATATGTTCTCTGGAGGAGCCTTTTCACAAGCTTCTATTCTTGCCTTGGGTATCATGCCTTACATCTCTGCATCCATTGTGATCCAGTTGATGGGTATGGCGGTACCTTATCTTCAGAAACTGCAGAAGGAAGGTGAGAGCGGAAGAAGAAAGCAGAATCAGATCACGCGTTATCTTACGGTGG
>Ga0129344_1283852_pt1 | contig 8164 bp, 7 predicted proteins | sample CPBNA2_FD_105428 | JGI IMG/M metagenome (GOLD analysis project Ga0129344, IMG submission 105428) | Freshwater to marine salinity gradient microbial communities from Chesapeake Bay, USA - CPBay_Sum_15_0.2_RNA2 (Metagenome Metatranscriptome) | ecosystem: Environmental > Aquatic > Marine > Coastal ...
CCAGAATGTCGTACAGAACTAGGACACGGAGATTTTTGTCCAACTTGTAGAGTAAGAAGATAATGCCCCAATAGCTCAGCTGGTAGAGCAACTGATTTGTAATCAGTAGGTCCCGAGTTCGACTCTTGGTGGCGGCACCAACCCTTTATCGCTGGACGAAGTTGTGGAAGCACCTGTAACAAGGTGCTTTTTTGACTTCGGAAAACGAATAAGGCGCATGTTCAGGAACGATATGAGCAAATTCCTGTAACCCCGCTAAAAATCATGGTTTTCGGCCAAATTTAGTTTGACAACGACAGGACGCATAGGCAGAATCTAGCGCCTCTTTTTGGAGGGGTTCCCGAGTGGCCAAAGGGATCAGACTGTAAATCTGACGCGTAAGCTTCGGTGGTTCGAATCCACCCCCCTCCACCAGGTGGGTTGGATCGATCGAGCCATTGATGGTTAGGTTGGTTAGCGCAAAAGTTAGCGAAATTTGGCGGGTATAGTTCAATGGTAGAACCTCAGCCTTCCAAGCTGATGATGCGAGTTCGATCCTCGCTACCCGCTCCAACTCCGCGTAGAAAACTACGGGAAGGGAGAAAAAAATACGCTCATATAGCTCAGTCGGTAGAGCACTTCCTTGGTAAGGAAGAGGTCACCGGTTCAAATCCGGTTATGAGCTCCAAATCGGCGAATCGAATACTGGGTGTTCATTTCAATTCAGGTGTCAATGTAAGGAGAGGACTGAGATGTCCAAAGAGAAGTTTGAGCGGACGAAACCGCACGTAAACGTAGGAACAATTGGTCACGTAGACCATGGTAAGACGACGCTGACGGCAGCGATTACCAAGGTTTGTGCCGATACGTGGGGTGGTAGTGCCCAGGCGTTTGACCAGATCGATAATGCGCCGGAAGAACGAGAGCGTGGTATCACTATTGCGACTTCTCACGTGGAATACGATTCACCGGAGCGTCACTACGCACACGTAGACTGCCCGGGCCACGCGGATTATGTAAAGAACATGATCACGGGTGCAGCGCAGATGGACGGAGCGATTCTGGTCTGTTCTGCGGCTGATGGTCCCATGCCGCAGACGCGCGAGCACATTCTGCTGTCGAAGCAGGTTGGTGTACCTTACATCGTAGTGTTCCTGAACAAGGCGGACATGGTTGACGATGAAGAGCTGCTGGAACTGGTTGAGATGGAAGTCCGTGAACTTCTGGACCAGTACGATTTCCCGGGTGATGACACGCCGATCATTGTTGGTAGTGCTCTGAAGGCTCTGGAAGGTGACACATCAGACATTGGTGCACCTGCTGTGGTTAAGCTGGTAGAGACGCTGGATTCATACATTCCCGAGCCAGAGCGTGCGATTGACCAGCCGTTTTTGATGCCGATTGAGGATGTGTTCTCGATCTCTGGTCGAGGTACGGTTGTGACCGGTCGAATTGGTCGCGGCATCGTCAAGGTGGGTGATGAGATTGAGATTGTTGGTATCAGGGACACTCAGACCACGACGTGTACGGGTGTTGAGATGTTCCGCAAGCTGCTTGACGAGGGTCGAGCGGGTGAGAACGTGGGTGTGCTTCTGCGTGGTACGAAGCGTGAGGAAGTAGAGCGTGGCCAGGTGCTGTCGAAGCCTGGATCGATTACGCCACACACGAAGTTTGAGGGTGAGGTCTACGTTCTGTCGAAGGACGAGGGTGGCCGTCACACACCATTCTTCAAGGGTTACAAGCCTCAGTTCTTTTTTGAGACGACTGACGTTACGGGTTCCTGTGAGCTTCCGGAAGGCACCGAGATGGTGATGCCTGGTGACAACGTGAACATGAACGTTGAGCTGATTGCGCCGATTGCGATGGAAGAAGGCCAGCGATTTGCTATCCGCGAGGGTGGTCGAACTGTTGGCGCGGGTGTTGTGACCAAAATCTCTGAGTAAGAGGTAATACATCACCCTGGATGAAGAGTTAGGCCAGTAGCTCAATTGGCAGAGCGGCGGTCTCCAAAACCGCAGGTTGGGGGTTCGATTCCCTCCTGGCCTGCCACTTGATCAGGCCACCTCTTCGTTGTGATAGAGAAATATGAGTACGAAAGCGGAAACAAACGAATATCAACTCGATGTCCTTAAGTGGGTCATTGTGATCGGCATACTGGCAGGAGGTATCTATGCGAACTCCTACTACGCCGCGATTGAACCGCTTTATCGTGCATTGGCTGGTGTGGTGATCGCAGGTGTTGCGTTTGCCATCGCGCTGCAGACAGAAAAAGGTGCTTTCGTCTGGGACCTTGCAAAAGAAGCCCGGGTGGAAGTGCGAAAAGTTGTCTGGCCGACAAACCAGGAAACTGCACAAACCACGCTGATTGTGGTTGTTGTGGTCATTTTTGTTGCGCTGATCCTCTGGGGGCTGGACTCTGGCTTGAGCTGGGGTGTCGCAGGCGTAATAGGTTAGGGAGTTAGAGGTGAGTAAACGCTGGTACGTTGTGCATGCCTACTCGGGATACGAGAAGCAGGTCATGCGCGCACTGAAAGAGCGAATTGATCTCTCTAGCTTTGCCGAGAAATTTGGCGAGGTCATTGTGCCCGCTGAAGAAGTTGTAGAAATGCGTGCCGGGAAGAAACGCCGCAGTGAGCGGAAGTTTTTCCCGGGTTATGTGCTGGTTGAAATGGAGCTGGATGACGACACCTGGCATCTTGTGAAAGAAACCCCGCGCGTTATGGGCTTTATCGGCGGCAAGGCTGACCAGCCGGCACCGATCAGTGAGGCTGAGGCGAACGCCATTCTGCAGCGAGTCCAGGCTGGCAGCGAACAGGCAACGCCGAAGACAGTATTTGAACCGGGAGAACTGGTTCGCGTCATAGACGGACCTTTCAACGACTTCAATGGGGTTGTTGAAGAGGTGAATTATGAAAAGAATCGTTTGCACGTCGCGGTAACGATTTTTGGTAGGTCCACTCCGGTGGAGCTCGATTTCGGTCAGGTCGAAAAAGGCTGATCAAACTTAAATCTGGCAGCAAGTTTAGCCGCGAGCTGTCATTTACGGGGAGGAGATACCACGGTTTCTCCGCTTGTACCCACAGGAGATAACACATGGCTAAGAAGATCGACGCCTTTATTAAACTGCAGGTTCCTGCAGGCCAGGCGAATCCAAGCCCACCCGTTGGACCCGCACTGGGCCAGCATGGTGTGAATATCATGGAATTCTGTAAAGCTTTCAACGCTGAGACCCAGTCCCTGGAACCCGGTATGCCGGTTCCTGTGGTGATCACTGTCTACAGCGACAAAAGTTTTACCTTTATCAAGAAGACTCCCCCTGCTTCTATCCTGCTGAAGAAAGCGGCTGGTCTTAAGTCGGGAAGTGCTGAGCCTCACGTGAAAAAGGTAGGCAAGGTCAACCGACAGCAGCTTGAAGAAATCGCAACGACCAAAATGCCCGATCTCACTGCCAAGGATATGGACGCCGCCGTGCGAACTATCGCTGGAAGCGCACGTTCCATGGGCATCGAAACAGAAGGAGTCGTGTAATGGCCAAGTTGACTAAAAGAGCAAAGGCTTTCAAAGAGAAGGTGGAAGAAGGCAAGTTCTACGCGATTGACGAAGCTGTGACGCTGCTCAACGAGCTGTCTGCTGTAAAGTTCAAGGAATCTTTTGATGTCAGCATCAACCTGGGTGTGGACCCCAAGAAGTCCGACCAGGTAGTTCGTGGTGCTACCGTTCTTCCTAATGGAACAGGTAAAGACGTTCGTGTCGCCGTGTTCGCCCAGGGTGACCAGGCTGACGAAGCCTCTGCTGCCGGTGCGGATATCGTTGGTATGGATGACCTTGCAGAATCCGTTAAGGGTGGTGAGCTGAACTTTGATGTTGTTATCGCGACCCCGGACAGCATGCGTGTTGTTGGTCAACTGGGCCAGGTGCTGGGTCCTCGTGGCCTGATGCCAAACCCGCGTCTCGGCACGGTCACCATGGATGTTGGTGAAGCTGTAAGGAATGCCAAGGCAGGTCAGGTTCGTTATCGCACCGACAAGAACGGCATTATTCATGGCGGCATCGGCAAGGTGGGTTTTGAGCCGTCCGCTATCAAAGAGAATCTGGAAGCGCTGATTGCTGACCTTAAGAAAGGCAAGCCCGCATCAGCCAAGGGTACCTACCTTAAGAAGGTTGTGCTTTCTACAACCATGGGTGCTGGTATCCCCATCGACCAGGCATCACTGGACGTATAAAGAATTTGAAGGGTACAGGTGACTTGTCACCTGTCTCGTCAAAGACCGCAGGCCCCTTAAGTGATTCGTAAAAGGAAGCGAATTCGTGAAAGGGTTAATTCGAAAGAGCCCGCGCAGACGGTGAACCCGATTCAGAGTTTTTGAATCTATCGCCGTAGGTAGCGCTGTTAATCGGGTAGTCAACGGGTAACAGCATTTTTTAACAAGTCGAGAGAGGCCAAGGAGTACATAACTCATGCCAATAGGACTTAAAGAAAAGCAGGCGATTGTTGCTGATGTGAATGAAACAGCAAGCAAGGCGCTGTCTGCAGTGATGGCGGACTATCGTGGAGTGACGGTAGACGACATGACAACGCTGCGGAAGCAGGCGCGCGATGCTGGCGTACAGGTACGCGTCATTCGCAACACTCTGGCCAGGAGAGCTTTTGAAGGCACTGATTTCGAGTGCATGAATGAAGCCCTGCTTGGACCGAACATCATGGCTTTTTCACTGGAAGATCCAGGTGCCGGCGCTCGTGTTTTCAAGGACTTCGCGAAAGAACATGAAGCTTTTGAAATCAAAGCGTTGTCTGTCGGCGGGAAACTGCTTCCCGCGGAGCAGATTGATGCCCTGGCAAAACTTCCGACACGGGATGAAGCCCTTGCGATGCTTATGGCTGTTATGCAGGCGCCGGTGACCAAGCTGGTAAGAACGTTGAATGACGTTCCTGGCAAGGTGACGCGCGTTGTTGCTGCCGTTCGTGATCAGAAGCAAGAAGAAACTGCTTAAATTTACTACTAGGAGATAGGACACATGTCATTATCTAAAGACGATGTTTTGAATGCGATTGCTGAAATGAGCGTAATGGAAGTTGTTGAGCTCGTTGAAGCAATGGAAGAAAAGTTTGGCGTATCTGCAGCTGCAGCAGTAGCTGCTGCACCTGTTGCCGCTGGCGGCGGTGATGCGGGTGGCGCTGCGAAAGAGAAGGACGACTTCGAAATCGTCATCACTTCTGCTGGCGAAAAGAAGGTTAACGCCATTAAGGTCGTTCGCGCCGTGACTGGTCTTGGTCTGAAAGAAGCCAAGGCGCTCGTTGATGAAGCTCCTTCTACCATCAAGGAAGGTGTCGCCAAGGACGAGGCGGAAGACATCAAGAAGCAGCTTGAGGAAGCAGGCGCAACTGTTGAGCTCAAGTAATCCGGGAATTGATATTCCTGGGCTCAGAAATGAGAAGGCTGGCAACCTCAAAAGGGTTGCCCGGCCTTTTCGTGTCTGAGCATTTTTATGTCTGAAAAGACAAATGATCCAAAACCAGCGTGGAGGCGTTAATGGCCTATTCTTACACTGAGAAGAAACGTATCCGGAAAAACTTCGGCAAGCTGCCTGAAGTTATGGATATCCCTTACCTGCTTGCGATCCAGACGGATTCTTACCTGGAGTTCATGCAGGAAACTGTTGCCCCGGCAGACAGGATCAACAAGGGATTGCATGCGGCATTCCAGTCCGTGTTTCCGATTGTTAGTTATTCGGGCAATGCATCACTGGAGTACGTGAGCTATCGCCTGGGCAAACCGCCCTTTGACGTTAAGGAGTGTCAACTCCGAAGTGTCACTTACGCTGTACCTCTGCGAGTAAAAGTACGCCTGGTCATCTACGACAAGGATTCTTCCAACAAGGCGATCAAGGACATTAAGGAACAGGAAGTCTACATGGGTGAGATTCCGGTGATGACAGAAAACGGTACCTTTGTCATCAATGGTATCGAGCGTGTAGTTGTGTCCCAGCTGCACCGTTCACCAGGTGTGTTCTTTGACCATGATAAAGGTAAGACCCACTCCTCAGGCAAGCTGCTCTATTCCGCACGGGTAATCCCGATGCGTGGTTCCTGGCTCGATTTTGAGTTCGATCCCAAAGATGCCGTCTTTGTGCGAATCGACCGTCGTCGAAAGCTTCCAGCCACGGTACTGCTCCGGGCGCTGGGTTACAGCTCCCAGGAAATCCTGGAGATGTTCTTTGACACGGACAGCTTTGAAGTCACTGAAGAAGCTTACTCGCTGGAGCTCATCGCGAGTCGACTTCGAGGTGAGACTGCCAGGTTTGATATCACGGATAAAAAAGGCAACGTCATCGCTGAGGAAGGTAGCCGGATCACTGCCCGACACATCCGCGATATGGAACAGGCCGGACTTACGCGTCTGGATTGCCCTTCGGAGTATGTTTGCGGCCATGTTCTGGCAGAAGACATTATCGATGAAGAAACCGGTGAAGTGGTTATTCCCTGCAACACGACCATTACCGAAGAAATCCTCGACAAGATGGCGGATGCCGGTGTTACCGCTTTCACGACCATCTACACCAATGACCTGGACTGCGGCCCTTTTATCTCCGATACGCTGAGTGTGGATTCAACGACGAATCGTCTCGAAGCGCTCGTTGAGATCTACCGCATGATGCGTCCAGGCGAGCCGCCGACAAAAGAAGCGGCTGAAAATCTGTTTACGAATCTCTTCTTTACCTCAGAGCGTTACGATCTGACTGCCGTGGGCCGAATGAAGTTCAACCGGCGCCTGGGTCGCGAAGAGGAAGTGGGTGAAGGCACCCTGTCCAATGAAGACATCATTGAAGTAATGAAGTGCCTGATTAATATTCGCAACGGTAAAGACACGGTGGACGATATCGACCACCTGGGTAATCGTCGTGTCCGATCTGTTGGTGAAATGGCAGAAAACGCTTTCCGACTTGGACTCATCCGTGTTGAGCGCGCCGTTAAGGAACGCTTGTCGCTGGCAGAATCTGAAGGCCTGATGCCACAGGACCTGATCAATGCGAAGCCGGTCGCTGCAGCCGTTAAGGAATATTTTGGTTCAGCCCAGCTGTCCCAGTTTATGGACCAGAACAACCCGTTGTCAGAAGTAACCCACAAGCGCCGCGTATCAGCGCTAGGCCCAGGTGGTCTGACTCGCGAACGAGCCGGTTTCGAGGTTCGTGACGTACACCCAACCCATTATGGCCGGGTATGTCCGATTGAAACACCTGAAGGTCCAAATATTGGCCTCATTAACTCCCTGGCTACCTATGCACGTACCAACGAATACGGCTTCCTTGAAAGCCCTTACCGTCGAGTGGTTGATGGCCAGGTAACAGAAGACATTGAATACCTGTCAGCCATTGTTGAAAGCGACTACGTGATTGCGCAGGCAAGCTCCGAACTGGATGACAATGGTCGACTGGTAGAGGATCTGGTAGACGTACGCCACATGGGGGAATTCACCAAGATGCCCCGTGAATCCGTGAACTTCATGGATGTATCCCCACAGCAGGTGGTTTCCGTCGCGGCATCGCTGATTCCGTTCCTCGAGCATGACGATGCAAACCGTGCGCTCATGGGCTCCAACATGCAGCGTCAGGCTGTTCCGACCCTGCGTTCAGAGAAACCCCTGGTTGGTACCGGCATGGAAAGCACAGTGGCCCGCGATTCAGGTGTTTGTGTTGTCGCCAGGCGCGGTGGTGTTGTAGAAACAGTAGATGCCGGACGTATCGTGATCCGGGTTAACGACGCTGAAACCGAAAGTGGTGAAGCGGGTGTTGATATCTACAACCTCACAAAGTACACGCGTTCCAACCAGAACACCTGCATTAACCAGAAGCCCCTGGTGAAAGAAGGTGACGTCGTTGCGAAGAAAGATATTCTTGCAGACGGACCTTCTGTTGACATGGGTGACCTGGCGCTGGGTCAGAATATCCGCATCGCGTTCATGACCTGGAACGGTTACAACTTTGAGGACTCTATCCTGATTTCCGAGAAAGTTGTCAAGGAAGACCGCTTCACGACGATCCACATTCAGGAATTAACCTGTATTGCCCGTGACACCAAGCTGGGCAGCGAGGAAATCACCTGTGATATCCCGAACGTGGGCGAGGGTGCACTCTCCAAGCTGGATGAATCCGGTATCGTATACATCGGTGCTGAGGTGAATCCCGG